>Ga0268357_100600_pt1 | contig 42127 bp, 42 predicted proteins | sample BioMet10_FD_192466 | JGI IMG/M metagenome (GOLD analysis project Ga0268357, IMG submission 192466) | Sewage microbial communities from Oakland, California, United States - Biofuel 10 (Illumina Assembly) | ecosystem: Engineered > Wastewater > Sewage > Unclassified | place: USA: California... | reverse complement strand
TAGCTTATTGGGGGCTAAAATATCATTAAATTTTCTATATAACACACAAAAAACGCTGCCGCGCTAGCATATTTTTTTATGCTAGTGCGACAGCCCCGTCTACTTATATTTAAACAAACACGCTTTATATAGCAATCATAACAGAAGTAGCTTTAATGATTGCTTTTGCTTTAACTCCCGATGTAAGTCCAAGTTCTTTTACTGCAGACATAGAAATAGTAGAGGAAATTTCACTTCCAAAGTCAGTCTTTAAAGTAACGATTGCATTAACAGCACCTTCTTGAACTTTTACAATTTCACCTAAAAGCTGGTTTCTTGAGCTGAGCTTCATGTCCCCGATACCAATCATAACGGATGTAGCCTTAATAACAGCTATTGCGTCTTTTCCAGGAATAAGTCCTAGTTCTTTTACAGCTTCCATAGAAATAGTAGAGGTAATCTTATCACCCAAGTCAGTCTTTAAAGTAACGATTGCATTAACAGCACCTTCTTGAATATTCTCAATTCTTCCTTTTAATTGGTTTCTTGCACTAATAATCATTTTTTCCTCCTTTGTGCTGCCATAAGCAGCAAAGATTTTGATATTAATATATTCATATATTCATATAATATCATACCCCAATATTATAAGTCTAATCATATAATCTTATGTTTGATATACGTAAGAGCTTATGGATACTGAAAATGAAGCTGGGTATATGAACCATTGTTAGGGGTTAATAAGCAACCCCTATTATATTAAAATCAGTAAAATAGTATTGACAAAAATAAAAAAATAATTTATTATAAGTATATAAGAAATTTCTAATATACTTTATGAAATTTGTTTGAGGAGGAGAAAATATGTTTTGGATTTTTGGCAAAAAAAATTATGATTCAATAAGCATCCATGATTTGAATGAAAAGCTTGGAAAGATCAATTTAATAGATGTTAGAGAAGGGTATGAATATAAAGCCGGTCATATGCCAAATGCTAGAAATATACCAATGAGCGTTATATTAACACAGCCTGATAAATATCTTAATAAATCCAAGGAATACCATGTTGTTTGTCAATCAGGTTCAAGAAGCTCAAGAACTTGTAGAAAATTATCATCTTTAGGTTACAAGGTTGTTAATGTTTCTGGTGGAACAAGATCGTATTCTCTACCTTTAAAAAAATAGAATAAATAAATGGAGGAATAATAAATAATGGCAAAAGTTATAAATAGCAATGAATTTAATAATGAGGTTTTAAATGGCAGTGAAGTTGTTCTAATAGATTTCTTTGCAGAATGGTGCGGACCATGCAAAATGCTTGCTCCAGCTGTGGAGGAATTAAGTAAAGAAATGACAGGAAAGGCGAAAGTGTTTAAGGTAGATGTGGATAAAAGTACTGATATAGCCCGAAAGTATGGCATTATGGGCGTACCAACAGTAATGATTTTTAAAGACGGAGTGGCTGTTGATAAATTGGTTGGCTTCCAGCCTAAGACAATATTAAAAAGTAGGTTGGAAAAGTATTCAAATTAAAGGAGATAATAAAAGTGATCACTAGATATGATTTAGCTGTAATCGGTAGTGGGCCGGCTGGAATATCAGCTGCAATAAATGCAAAAATAAGAAACAAAAGTATTATTATTTTTGGTAACAAGGATTTAAGCAATAAAATAGTAAAGGCACCTAAAATCAATAATTATTTAGGGTTTCATAATATAACAGGAGTACAGTTAAAAAATAATTTTATTAAACATGTTGAAGACATGGGTATTGAAATAAATTTAGATAGAATAAATAATGTTTATGCTATGGGAGATTATTTTGCATTAATGTCAAATGAAAAATCTTATGAGGCAGTTTCTGTAATTATTGCAACAGGTACAGAATTCTCAAAACCTTTGCCAGGAGAGTTAGAGTATTTAGGTAAGGGAGTAGGTTATTGTGCAACCTGCGATGCCCCTTTATACAAAGGTAAGGTTGTTACAGTAATTGGTTATAATGAAGAATCAGTAAGCGAAGCAAATTTCATTAGTGAGATTGTAGGAAAACTATATTTTGTACCTATGTTTAGAGAGAAATATGAATTAAACTCAAATATTGAAATAGTAAACGGAGTACCGTCAAATATTCAGGGTACGGATAAGGTTGATAAACTTGTATTAAAAGATAAGGAAATTGATACAAATGCAATATTTATATTAAAGGACAGCGTAAATCCTGAACAACTTGTACCAGGATTGGAAATGGAAGAAATGCACATTAAAGTCAATAGAAAAATGGAAACAAACTTAGCCGGACTTTATGCTGCGGGTGATATCACTGGGAAACCGTATCAATACATTAAGGCAGCAGGAGAAGGACAGGTTGCAGCTCTTAATGCAGTTAATTTTATTGATAACAGTAAGCTAAATTAATTATTAATTCAGGGAAGGATGGTAATTTTATTATGATAAATGTAACACAAAAAGCAGTTGAAAAATTTAATGAGATTATAAAAGGTGTTGATAAACCAGAGAACAAAATGCTTAGGGTATCTTTTGAAGGATTTGGCTGAGGCGGGCCAAACTTTCAATTAACTCTGGATGAGTTAAAAGGTGAAAATGATATAATAGTAGAGTCAGAAGGGATAAAAGTTATTTATGATTCAGAATTTGAAGATTACTTAAACGGAGCAGTAATAAATTATTCTGATAGTTGGTTCAAACGCGGATTTACTATTGGTGGCAGAAGCTTATCTTCCTGCTAAAACAGCTTCATCAGATGCTGAAATAACTATTATGGGCAGTACTCAATTGTAAAAGTAAAAAAACCGTATTGGGAGAGATCCAATGCGGTTTTTTGTATTTAATAATAATCTAATAAAAATTCTACTGTTAGAATAATGTACTCGCGAAAATTATTAAATAATTAACAAAACATAATATTTTTGTACTAATTAACAAAAGATTTATTTATTTTTAATACAAGCAAATTTAAGCTACAATAGAAAAATGTATTAATATGATAATATATATACATATAATATGATAATATATCATATTAACATATGTTAAAATAATAATTTAATATTGAATTTCTGTTTTATGTAGGTTATAATCACTGTATGGCATAACGTGACAAAATGTTATGAAACTAAACAAATTTTGTACATATAATAAATTTCTAATTACTAAATATCTGGAGCTCAGAGTTCAAGATGGAATGTTCTTACCTACTTACTGACCCGTAAAGCAACGAAACCAGATAACTATAACGATGGATCGGGCAGAGTTTTATAAGTTCTCTTGCACAGCGAAGCATAAGAGGAGAGCTTCAGGTGGTTATAAAGAAGGAGGGGAGATAACAATATATTCTAGCATTATTAAGTAAGGAGAAACCAAATATGGAAATGAATGTGGAAGAATTTGATGTAATTGCTCGTGAGATATTTGCTCCGATTTATCCTGTTATTGCAAAACAAATTAAACAGAAAACAGGTATAAAAACAGGTACATGTTTAGATATAGGAACTGGGGGAGGATATCTTGGAATTGAATTATCTAAAATTACGGATTTATCTGTATACCTATTTGATAAATTGGACAAAATGCTAAAAATCGCAGATGATAATATTATTAAAAATTCATTGGAGGCTAAAGTTAGAACTCTACTTGGAGATGTTCATAACATACCATTTGAAGACCAAACTATTAACCTAGTAATAAGTAGGGGATCAATGTTTTTTTGGGAAGACCTTCAAAAAGCCTTTAGGGAAATATATAGAATACTTACACCAAATGGCATGGCGTATATTGGTGGTGGCTTTGGCTCAAATGAGTTGAAGGAACAAATAACAACAAATATGAAAAAAATGAACAAAGAGTGGAATGGAGGTATGGTTAAGCGCTTTGATGGTGATTCAGTTAGTGAGATCAAAAGCCAATTAAGTCTAGCAGGGATTGAAGATTATTCAATTAGTAAGGATGGGTCTGGATTATGGTTGGTTATAAGAAAATAGTTAAAGTAAATTAAAATTGTTTATGAGAAAAACTAAAGTCTTGGTTAAAGCAAAAGCCGAGGCTTTATTTTTTTATAAATAACAAAGTTCTATCAAAGTTTCATCACAATTGCATTTTATAATAAGAAAATAGAACAAATGTAAGGGGGAAAATATATGAAGTTGAACAAAAAATCAATATGGATTAGGTTTTCTGTTCTGATGGGATTACTCATTTGGATAACCTATGAATCATACCTGCATCAAGTTTTGGGGGGTGGGAAAGCAGCATCTGTACATGCATTATGTCCTTATGGAGCACTGGAAAGCTTATACACTTTACTTTTCACGGGTAGCTTTATTAGTAAAATATATTCAGGAACTGTAATATTGCTCATATTAACATTGATTATAGCGTTTGTATTTCGCAGAAGCTTTTGTGGCTTGCTATGTCCCTTTGGAGCACTGCAAGAATTATTCGGAACAATAAGGCAGAAAATATTAAAAAAAAGATTTGTGGTGCCGGAAAAAATAGACAAACCCATGAGATACCTAAAGTACATTATTTTGCTCCTAACTATAGGAATGGCATGGTATTATGGCACCCTTTGGATGGCACCCTTTGATCCATACTCCGCTTATTCCCATTTAGCCAATATGACTGATGCTGTTAAAGAAGAACCATTAGCAGCGATAGGCTTTATTCTTCTTTTTATTACAGTAATAGGATCTTTTATTTACGATCGTTTCTTTTGCAAATATCTCTGTCCTGTGGGTGCTTTTTATGGAATAATTGGAAAGATTAGCCCCACTAAAATTGAACGTGACAATAACTTATGTGTTCACTGTAAAGCCTGTGATGAGGTTTGTCCTGTCAATATAAAAGTTGAAAAAGAAGAAAAAATAACTAGTATGGAATGCATAAACTGTAATCTATGCGTTGCTGCCTGTCCTAAAAAGGGAGCACTGGAAGTTAAGATGGGCAAAAAAGCAATGAGCCCTATGCTTGTCCTTATTATTGTGCTAGGTCTGTTCTTTGGAACGATATTTGTAGCTCAGGCCACTGGAAATTTTCAAATATTGAATTCATCAGCTAAAGCAGGGCAGAAAATTCAAGTCCAGGAGATTAAAGGCTACTATACAATAGAAGAAACTGCTGCAGCTACAGGTTTGACTTTGGATGAAGTATACGAAAAGATGAAAATCCCTAAAAGTGTTTCTAAAAACACTAAAATGAAGGATATAAGTAAGGACGTGCCTAGTTTTGATTTTGACAGTGTCAAGGAGAAAGCCGAGAAATAACTATATAGCATAAAAGCTTTAGTAAATACTGATGGTAAGTGAGGTAGCTCACTTACCATTTTTCTGAAATTAATATTTGTAAGTTATTTATATGTAAGAATCGGATAAAAGAGGATTTAATTTTTAGCTAGCTGACAAACGCTGAGAACGAGCTGTTGGTCGGCTTTTCATAAATAGACCAATCAAACCTGCAAAAAGAGGAAGCAGGAAAATAACGATGATAGCCGTGGATAGTCCCCAAATATCTCCAATTCGTCCCAAAAGTATAACAGCAAGACCTCCCAAGCCTCCAGCAAGTCCCATTGTTAGACCTGCAGCCAGTGCTTTATTGTTTGGAATTGCCTCTTGAGCAGCTATAACAGTAACTGAAAAACTAGATAATAAGGCTGCTCCCGCCAGAGCAAGGAAAATTGTACTTAATATTCCATTGGTTAAGAAAAAACCAAAGAATAAGGGTGTGGAAATAATAAGTGAACCAACAACTAAACGTTTCCGTCCGAAAATGTCTGAAATATAGCCTCCAATAACCCCTCCAATTGCTCCAGTAGCAAGCATAATTGTGACAAGATGACTGGCTGCAATATTTGATAGATTTTCTGACTTAAAGTATAGTGGGAGTAATGTTAACATTCCTGTGTAAGCCAGAGAGCGAACTGCGATAACACCGATAATAGCGCCAAGTTCAAGGGAGGATGCTTTCAGAGATTTTATAACTACTGTAAGTGGTGTGTTGGAGCCTGTCAAAATATTATCTCGCGGTGCAAAGAAAAGAAGTAGAATTGCTACAATAATACCTGGAATCACAGTTACAACAGTAGACTTCAGACCATATGCCTGAAATAATGGAACGAGCAATAGCGGGCTTAAAGCAAAACCAAAATTCCCGAAAGCCACAAATGCAGAAAGTAAAACAGCTTTACGATCACCGCTTAATATGTTAACCATAGTGGATGCTTGTGGGTGAAATGCCGCTGTGCCAAGTCCAGCCAAAGCCGCTAAAATTACCAGAAGTACATAGCTATGAACGAGTCCAGTTAAACTGAGCATAATAGCCATCCACAATGTTCCTACATGAACTAGCCAGCGTTTTCCCTGTCTGTCTAAGAAAAAGCCAAACACGGGTTGTACCAGTGATGAGGTTATTGTAAAAGCAGAGACTAAAATTGCCGCTCGTGTGGCTGTAAAACCTGGAGTTATGACAATTAGAAAGGGAAGCATTTGGGGAAGATAATTACTATAGAGGTCATTTAACATGTGTGCGAAGGAAAGTACACCAATTTTTGAATATTGGATTTGAGATTTTTTGTTCATGAAATAGCTCCTTTCGAAAGTGATCCAGTTTAAAGTTGTTTATAACTGGTTATCTTAAGCTTTTGTTTTTAGTAAATTATTTTAACTTTAAACTTAGACTATTAAATATGACTTTAAGCAATAGCTAATTTAAAAGAGCATTATGTGTAATCTTAGAATAAATTACACATAATGCCGCTTTGTAATGTTTATGTTTATTTATTCATGACAACCGTGCTCATGTTCATGGCATGAGTCGCCAGAGTCAATAAGAGATCCTTCAAGCCATTTAAGAGCCACAGCCTGAACATCGCCTGAACATCCACGTACTACCTCAATACCGGAGTTGTGTAGTACTCTCACTGCTCCATCACCCATATTACCTGCAAGCATGATTTTCACACCCATTTCTGCAAGTGTTTGTGCGATATTTGATTTGCAGCCACAGCCGGCTGGTGACGATACGGTCTCATTTGCAATTATTTTTTTGCTGTTGTTATCGATGGTGAAAACAGTAAAATATTCACAGTGACCAAAATGATCGTCTATTTGATTTCCTCTAGATGGTAAAGCAATTTTCATATAATTATTCCTCCAATAAAATAGTTTAGTGGCATTAATGTTATTATTGACATATGCCCTTTATTATTATAATATATCTATAAATGGCATATGTCAATAACTAAATTGTCGGGAGGTGAAAAAATGTCAAGACCTAGAAAATGCAGAAAAGTATGCTGCTTACCAGAAAGCAACCTGTTTGGACCACTCAATATTCCAAATGCAGAGTGTGAAATTATAGTTATGACAGTAGATGAATATGAAACCATCCGACTTATTGATTTAGAGGGAATGATGCAGGAAGAGTGTGCTGAGAAAATGAATGTTGCACGTACTACCGTACAAAGAATTTATAATGAAGCTCGTAAAAAGTTAGCCAAGTCATTAGTAAATGGAAATATATTAAAAATTGTAGGTGGTGACTATAGACTTTGTGATGAGAGCGAACCTTCATTTGGATGTGGAAGATGCCACAAACGAAAATGTTGTTCTAACAATACTGAAAATATCGAAGAATAAGGAAAGCCGCTTTTGGCTTTCCTTAAAATGTGATATAGTATTTGCAAGAAATATAAAATGTGAAAGAAAAGAGAGGCCGTAAAAATGGACAAGAACCTGATAAAAAAGGGACATTTGTTTGCTCTAATGACTGTATTTATCTGGAGCAATGGAGGAATATCCAGTAAAGTGCTGCTTACTACATTTAACCCCATAGAGCTGTTCTTTTATAGAATGATGATAGCCTACATTGCCTTATTAGTAATAAAACCAGGTTTTATTAGATATAAAAATATAAAGGAGGAGCTTACTTTTATTGCTGCAGGCATAACCGGGGTAACCTTGTTCTTTATTGCACAGAATATCGCACTCATTTATACTTTTGCATCCAATGTAGGTGTATTACTAACCATATCACCCTTTTTTACTGCAGTGCTATCATATTTTTTCTTGAAGGATGAAAAGTTACAGCCTAAATTTTTTGCAGGGTTTGCAATAACAATAGTTGGAATATTCCTTATAGCCTACAACGGAAATCAGGTTCTTAAGCTAAATCCGCTGGGAGATATTTTAGCCTTGGTTGCCTCATTTTCCTGGGGGGTGTACTCAGTGGTGATGAAGAAGATAAGTGCTTATAATTACAGTACCATACATTCCACTCGAAAAATATTCTTCTATGGATTGATTTTCTTAATTCCTGTATTAATATACACTGATTTTCATTTCAGCATAACTAAGTTTTATTCAATGTCAGTTTTGTTGAATATGTTATATTTAGGAATTGGAGCATCTGCAGTTACATATGTTTCCTGGAATTATGCAGTAAGCATTATTGGTGCTGTAAAAACCAGTGTATATCTCTATGCAACTCCAATATTGACTATGATAATGGCTTTCATAATATTAAAAGAAAGAATAACCTTGGTAGCAATTGCTGGAGTGGCGCTAATCTTAACAGGGATTTATTTCTCAGAAAGGAAATCAAAAGATTTTGAATTAAAAAAGGCGGAACAAGAAAACGTAAATTTGTAAAAGCACATAACGAAAACTGCAAATTGCCAAAGAAAGTGAGTTGAATTCGCATGGAATTTATTCAGGCGAAAACCATCATTTCAGGTTATGCCGCCAATAACTCTTGGTTTGGGCATAACTATAATATGAATATTTACAAGGGTTGTTGCCATGGCTGTATTTACTGTGATAGCCGAAGTGAGTGTTATCATGTAGAAAATTTTGATAAAGTACGAGCTAAAGCAAATGCCCTTGCCTTAATTGAACATGATCTTAAATCAAAACGCAAGACGGGTGTTATTGGCACTGGAGCTATGAGTGATCCATATAATCCATTTGAGAAAGAGTATATGCTCACAAGAGGGGCATTGGAATTGATTGATCGTTATGGTTTTGGAGTATCTATAGCTACAAAAAGTGATTTAATCCTAAGGGATTTAGATATTTTAAAAAGGATTGCGCTGCATTCTCCTGTGTTGATTAAGATGACCATTACGGCTTCTGATGATAACCTGTGTAAAAAAATCGAATCAAATGTGACTGTTTCCTCAAAACGCTTTGAAGCAATAAAAAACTTCACAGATGAAGGCATCTATTCAGGGATATTATTAATGCCGGTGCTTCCATTTATAGAAGATAATGAAGATAATATCAAGGATATTATAGAAATTGCACATGAAAGTGGAGCAAAGTTTATTTACCCTGCTTTTGGAGTGACGTTAAGACAAAATCAAAGAGCGTGGTATTACAGCAAATTAGAAGAGCGCTTTCCAGGCATTAAAGAAAAATACGTTAAGCAATATGGAAATGCTTATGAATGCCGTTCTCCAAAGGCTAAAGAGTTGTGGAGTATATTTCAAAGCGAATGTAATCGCCTTGAAATTTTATTCGAAATGAATGATATTATTAAAGAGTATAAGCATGGGTATGAAAATGGTCAGCTTTCATTTTTCGATTAGGCAAATTGTTTTTATTAGCTTTGGCTGTTATAATTAAATAAAATCAAATACTAAATATAGTTTAAAAGGAGTTGTTAATTTATGTTTAAGAATAGTACATTGGATATTGTATCAGCCCGGGAGGTGAATACAATATAGTAAATGTATAAGCCTCCCATAAGTTACAATCATAACTTTATGGAGGATAGAAAATTGAATAAAATAAATATGAAAAATTTAGGATACAGTGAGCAGTTTTTAACTGAAGCTACTTTATATAAAGGATTGATTATTGGTAGAGTTATTTCTCAATACAAGGAATTATACAAGGTGATGTGTGAAAAAGGAGAGCTCACAGCAGAAATATCCGGCAAGCTTCGTTTTGGTATCAAAGCATTATCAGAATACCCTACAGTTGGTGATTTTGTCAGCATTGACCGAGATACAAATGACACCGGCAATGCTATTGTCCACAATGTTCTCACAAGAAAAAGTGCATTTATAAGAAAAGCGGCAGGAACCTCAAGGAATGAGCAGATTGTTGCGGCAAATATCGATACTGTCTTTATCTGTATGTCACTTAACAATGACTTTAATCTTCGAAGATTGGAGAGGTATCTTTCCGTTTCTTGGGACAGTGGGGCAAATCCTGTTATAGTACTAACAAAATCGGACCTGTGTTCTGACCTGACTCAAAAGTTATCAGAGGTGAATTCTGTTGCTATAGGAGTAGAGGTACTTGTGACCACAGGCATGAGTGAGGATGGTTATCTTCAAGTATTGAAGTACATTAAGGATGGGGAGACTGTTGCATTTATTGGATCCTCCGGCGTGGGGAAATCAACTTTAATAAACCGACTGCTTGGACAAAATGCACTTGCCACCAAAGAACTTAGAAATGATGATAAAGGCAAACATACCACCACAAGGCGAGAGTTGATATTAATGCCAACAGGCGGTATGGTAATTGATACACCTGGTATGAGGGAATTAGGGCTTGAAAGTGCTGACATATCAAAAGCATTTTCGGATATTGATGAGCTTGCCGCAAAGTGTAAATTCAGCGACTGCACTCATAGCGGTGAACCAGGCTGCGCAGTTAACCAGGCAATCAGCGAAGGAATACTATCTGCAGACAGGTTTGAAAGCTATAAGAAATTAAAAAAGGAAGCCAGATATGAGGGGTTGAATTCAAAGCAAATTGAAACCGCGAAGCTGAATGAAATGTTCGGCAGCGTAGGCGGTATGAAAAATGCCAGAAAGTTTATAAAAGAAAAAAACAAAAAAAGATATTAATACAAAAAAGATACTGCACATAAAGTGAAAACTTGTGCAGTATCTTCTTTTTTGATTAAAAAATTAAACTGTTTTAGGATTTCCAGCCGCTATAAGTCCCTTATGTCTAAGCATAAAGAAACATTCAATTATGGTGAAAAAGCCGGTAACAACCAAAAGTATCTCTATAGGTATAAAGTCAGATAACGGACCAAATAATACCATGCCCAGGGGCATCATTGAACTATTGATCATGGTAAGCACACTGAAAACCCTACCGAGATAATTTTCCTCCACTTTTTCTTGGATAAGTACAGTGGCAGGTGTGTTAAACACTGGCAGGGAAACCCCGATAATGGCCATGAAAACTAGGTAAATCCAAAAATTTGGCGTAAGGCCTAATGCCATGGTGAAAATGCCCATAAAGCTATTTGCCAAAATGATGGTGTGTATTCTATTCTTAAATCCTCTCCAGTAGGTTATCAATATACCACCTATCAGCATACCCAAAGAAAAGCTAATTTCAATGGCAGTTAGCCTCCATACTTCGCTGCCAAAGGACCGGGTCACTTGAAGAGGGGTTAGGAAGGCTGGCGTAGCTGCTAAAAACATCATAATACCAATATATAAGAAAAATGACTTGAGATAGCTGTGGCTGCGAATGTATTCAAAGCCTTGTTTCATATCAGCCAAATGACTTAGCTCCTGCTTCTCCATAGCCCTCTGATGTAAAGGCACTTTTACAAATATGCCAAGTATGGAAACTCCGATTATGGCAGTTACTACATCGATAAAAAAAATTGATTCAATTGGTACTAGAGTCATCAAGGCACCACTGATCATTGGGGAAATAAGCATGGAGGTTGATAAGAGACTACTGTTTATTCCATTTATCCTAGTCAATTGTTCTACTGGTACCATTTGTGGAACAAAGGAGGCAGAAGCTGGAGTTTGAACTGCAGTTCCTAAAGCTCTGATGGCCGAAATCATAAAGAGAAGCCATAGAGCTTTGTAACCTAATATAAACAAAATTGCCATAATAAGCGTAGAAAACGCAATTAACGAATCTGAGAGCATGATGAGCAGCTTACGGTTGAACCGATCTGCCCAAACACCAGCAAATGGTGAAAGCAACAAAGTTGGGAGGAAGCTGCATAAAATTGAAATAGTCATCATTAAACCACTTTTTGTCTCCAGTGTTATATACCACATTATAGAATACTGTACTAGGGATGAACCAAAAAGTGATATGGTTTGGCTAGTAAGATATAAAATAATATTCTTTTTCCAATTATGCATGAACATATCCTCCTTAATTGCTGAAAAACCTGTATAGTTTTTATAAATATCTTTTTGATTTATAATTTTTAGACATTGAGACTTTTGTTGTTATTTCTTCTTTTCATAAGTAAACAAACAATTCCAGTTATAGCCAATATTATTGCCAAAGCAACAATAGCACAAAATATATAGCCCAAAGCTGAATTGAAAAAGGTACCATTAAACCCTGGTATAGTATAATCCGGTAACAAAGCACTCCATGTATCTCCAAACTTAGCCATTCCTTGTGGAACAAATCCAAGCATTGAATTCAAATCGTCACCTGACCACTCTCCAAAGGCAGTGCCTTGAGCTAATAGTCCTAGAGGAGTAAAAATAATTAAAGCAAGCAAAGCATACCAATACTTTCTTGTGCCAATTGTTCCTTGAAATTCTTCAGTTGCTGATCTTTGAGGCGGATAAACCTGAAGCATTGCAGGATTCGATTTTTGCAGATATTTCACTGCAAGTCCAGTTACTACTCCTTCCACCGGGCCAGCAATGATAAGATGAGCAAACAACATGGCAGGCACAGTTTGTGAAAGACTGTATGGTGCGTATAAAGGAGTCCCATCAGTTGTATGAAATAATAACGGTTGAAGTCCAAACTCTATTCCGGCACACACGGCTGCCACATTAATTGCCACATATCCAGCTACTATTGAACCTATAAATCTACGGTTTGAAGAGGTTTCTGAATTTCCAGATATCAACTTGTATAAATAATAGCTTACAAAAGGCATTACAAACGCCATGTTGAAGATGTTGGCTCCAAGAGCTAGAATACCGCCATCTCCAAAGAAAAACGCTTGAATTATCAGTGCAATACTAACTCCTACCGTGGCGGCCCAAGGACCCAAAACAATTGCCAGAATTGAAGCTCCAACTGCATGTGCGGTAGTACCATCAGGTATTGGCACATTATACATCATAATTGTAAATGAGAAAGCTGCTCCTATTGCCAACAAAGGGACCTGCTTATCCTTTAATGTTTTCTTTAGTTTTGTTGCTGCTGTGCCCAATATGGGAGCTGCTAAAACTCCCATTACTGCGCAGGTTTGTGGACTTAAATATCCATCAGGTATGTGCATAATATCTCCTCCAAATAATTAATTTATATTTATTCATGACTATGGCAATGATTATGATCTCCGCTTGGATCAAATCCGTGAACATGCATGTGATAGTGCTCATCTATAAGATTTACAGAAAGTAATAATTCTTTATTTGATAATATCTCCTGAGGTGAACCTTGTGCAACTATGTTATGCTCCTCACTAAAGACTATTACTCTATCAGCAATTTCTTCAACGATATCAAGATTATGAGTACAAGTAATTAAAGTCTTGCCTGCCTTATTAAGGTCTATCAATAGATTAATCATCCACCTTTGAGTACGTGGATCTAAGCCGTTTGTGGGTTCATCCAATATCAAAACCTGGGGGTTAATTGATAACACTGAAGCAATAGCTACCTTCTTTTTCTCGCCTCCACTTAGTTTATATGGGGGCCTGTCATTCAATGATTCTAAGTTAAGCATCTTAATAACCCCATCTACTCGGTGCTTTACTTTCTGGAAGCTAAGCTTCATCTGTAAAGGTCCGAAGGCTATTTCCTCCCATACATTACTAGAAAACAACTGAGCATCCGAATTTTGAAATATAAACCCCACCCTTTGGCGAAATGCTTGTGAAAATTGCTCATCATTTAAGGATTCTTCTGTAACAAGCTGACTAAAGGCTTTATATTCACCTTTAGTTGGAAATATTAGACCATTAAGAATTTTTTGAAGTGTAGATTTTCCAGAGCCGTTAGCTCCTAAAATAACGATTTTTTCACCACTGCAAATATCTAAATTTATATCCTTAAGAACTATCTCATTAGTTATATACTCAAATGAAACATCTTTAAGCTCCATTATTTTTTCCTTATCCAAGTATAATTTCACCTCCAAAAGCTGCAAGAATACAAATTGCTAGGACTAAAAGCCATTGAAAATCGAGCATAGTAAATTTAAATCTATTCATGATAACTGGTTCGCCTTTATAACCTCTAGACAGCATAGCTCCGTAAACTTCTTCACTTAATGCATAACTTTTACCAAAGAGACTTCCAATTGCATTTGAAACAAAACGGCGGCCATCTTTTGAATCAATTTTGCCAAAAGTTCTGCTTTTCCTGGCAACAAACATATCAGTTGTAATACTTAATAATATAAATATATAACGATAACACATTTCCAATGTTGTAATAAATATTTTTGGTAACAATAAAACTCTAAATGACTTAAGCAAATTGTTCCAATGGGTGGTAGCAGTAAATAAAAAAGATAATGAGACTGCGATACCAACTCTGATTATTAGCAGGACAGCTCCTGCTGCACCTTGTTTAGTAATCGAAAGTTCTGCTGGAAATGTGAATGGACCACAATGTAATTGGTGACCAAAGTTTATGAGTGAAATCAAACTAGTGCCTGGCCTAACAAAGTTAAAAATTGACGGCAATACCATAATCCCTGTAAAAAGTGGTACAATCAGCCATATCCGTTTAATATATAATTTTAATGAAATGCAGGATATTTCTGCCAAAATGCATGATGCTAAATATATAACAGCCAATATAAACACATTATGAATCAAAGTAGCAGTTGTAATTAGCATAATCAAAGATATTACCTTTACCCTTGGATCTAACTTTTGTAAAAAACCTTTTTGAAGGGCCAGTTCTTCAAAAAAAATGACTTCCTTTAAAAGGTTTGCAATATCATTAATAGTTTTTTCCAGAAAACCAGATTTTTTTCTTTTTCCACTACACCCACAGGGGCACATACCCACTTCTCCACTGTTTAACAACCAATCCGGCACTTGATGTTTTGAATTCATATAATTTCCCCTAACACTTTTTGATGAGAACACAAAAAACCACAAAAGCCTTCTTAATTTTAAGAAATAACCTTCGTGGTTAATCAATTTAAGTTCATTTTATATTTCGTAAAAACAGTAATTTATGTACCTTCGTGATACTTATATACTATGTTTACTTCATTAATATCATGCTCTTATTTTATCTACATTGCTGAAAATTAATAATTCAATCATATCATACATACACAAAACTGTAAAATATAGTTTTATTTATTTCATTTGCCATCTCTCAAAAAAATATTAATTCACTTTACAAAAATGTTTACTTAATGCAAAATAATATATATTAGCACTTTAATTAAAACTTAAAGGGGGTAACAATATGCAAATTGCTGTTATAGATGCACAGGGAGCAGGAATTGGACAGACAATAATAAAAAAAATCTGTAAGGAAATAAACGCAAATATGCACATAATAGCTCTTGGCACAAATTCTTCAGCAACCTCAAATATGGTTAAGGCTGGTGCAAATGTTGGTATTAGTGGTGAAAAAGATATCTGTTTATTTTGTGAAAATAATAAAATTGATTGCATAATTGGTCCAATTGGAGTATTGTGCAGCGGTGCTATGAATGGAGAAATCACAGCCAGGATTTCACAGTCCATATTTAATATGGATTGTATAAAATATATACTTCCTCTACAAAAACATGGTATTTATATTCCAGGAACGAGAGATCTTCAAATAAAGGATATAATTGAAGAGATAGTCCTTGATATAAAAAATACTTTAGAAGGCATTTAGTAAATCGGTGGTTGATAGAGGAGCAAATATTGAAACATAAGACTTAATATCGGATAAATGATTACAAATAGTATTATCATCAATTCCATCTGGTGCATAAACAAAGAAAAGTACATTTTTTGTATCTTTTGTTACACTTGTTCTATAATCGGGTCCATTAAGAATACTTGATATTATTCCTTTTCCATCTGATAACATCATGTCATTTTTGGTAAGAAACTGCTGTTTTTCTGATATTCCTATAAAGCTCTCATTTCCTTGAGCCAAATTTAATTTAATTGGGAACTCTATTTTATCAAGATCATGAACTGCAGTGAGAAGATAATTTTTTAATTCAGCTAAGAACATAGCTTCAACTAATGCGGCAGAATTTGGCAGAGGTTTGGCTTTTAGAATAATTGATTCCAGTTGAAGTTGGACATGATAGGTTTTATTAAATTTCTTATAATAATTTGTATAATAACAAGCAGGTTCAGATTTAGTAAATTCTTTTCTATTGTAATTTTTATATTGATTGAGCAGCTCTTCCTTAACAAAGAGTTTAGTTTTATTAAATTCTGAATTGGTTGACGGGTTTTCCACATCTTTTATTATCAGCATTCCAAATTTGGAATTAGGATAAAATTCTTTTAAAACTTCTGATATTGTTAACATTTGATTCCTCCTGTTTATGTTTATTTTATAATGTTATCACATACAAAGTGGTTTTAGTAGGCCCATTTAGGAAGGAATCAAAACATCAGGTGGTGTTGACACCTGAATATAAAGGAAAGATAAAATGTGATATAATAGTATTAAGTTCAAAGTAAGGAGTTGTAATCATGAACAAAACAATTATTGAATTGGAACTACTCTATTCTGATGCTAAAAATGATCCCTTGTTAAAAAAGAGGCTGCTTGCAACCCGTTCAGAGGATGACCCTATGGATTCCTTTTGTAAAATAGCTTGTGATGCAGGGCATCCTATAACGATTGGGGAACTTTTCGCAATTGGACAAGACTATAGCGACAACCAATGCAAAAGTACAAACGGCGGAAATCCCAGACCAAACGACTCATTTGAAGACACATATGAAACATTCCTGGCTTCTCTATGAACTCAATACTAAATTTCATAAACTATTTCAAAAGTATCAATATTTAATTGGTACTTTTTTATTTGAAAAAAAGTTGTAGAATACGCCGCTATTACTGTATAATAGTTAGAAAAACTATTTAGACCATTTAGTGGCAATAAGGGAGAAAGTAAAGGATGTACCAAGAGATTGCGAAGTTAATTATATACGGAGATTTGAAGGAAGAGAGTATTTTATATCAGATGGGTGAGATATTCAGAAAGTTTGAAAATAAAGATGCGACCAAAGCAGAGCTTATTAAGGACTGCTACAGGCAGATAAAGAAGCTTCTTGAGACTTCCACAGCTTACGGCTTTAATAAAAATTTATGGCATAATTATCTTACATATATACTAATAACAAGTGAAAATCCCTTCAGCATTACCTGCGAGAAGGTAGGTGCCAATGATGGCAGCGTAAATATATTTGCAAAGAATGATTTCAAAGTATTTAAAAGCTTGTTTGACTATGATTTCAGTGTAATAGAAGTTGAACTTGGTATTGACTGTTTTTCTATGATTTCTGATTACAAAGCTATTGATAAGAAGGAATTAATGTATAACAAGAATGTAAGTGAAAAAGTACAGGCACTTAGCTTAAAGCTTGAAACCGCCAAGGATGAAAATGAATTCTTTGATTATGTTACAGGCTTCTATAAGGCATATGGAGTAGGCATGTTTGGGCTTAATAAGGCTTTTAGAATATTAAACGCAGAAGATGGCAAAGTGGAATTACGTCCTATTAATAATATGGACAAGGTCCTGCTTGAAGATTTGATTGGCTACGAGATCCAGAAAAAGGCACTTGTAGATAATACAGAAGCCTTTGTAAATGGGCGCAAAGCCAATAATGTGTTGATGTTTGGAGACAGCGGAACAGGCAAATCTACCAGTGTTAAAGCTATTGTAAATCAATATTACGACAGAGGTCTCAGAATGATTGAGATATATAAACATCAATTTAAGGATTTATCCACTGTGATTTCACAAATCAAAAACAGGAATTACCGTTTTGTTATTTACATGGATGATTTGTCTTTTGAAGAATTTGAAATTGAATATAAATTCCTTAAGGCAGTAATTGAAGGAGGCGTGGAGACAAAACCAGAAAACATTCTGATTTATGCCACTTCAAACAGAAGACATCTTATTAAGGAAACCTGGAATGACCGTTCTGATATGGAAAAGGACGGGGAGATACATCGTTCTGATACCATGGAAGAAAAGCTTTCATTAGTTAATAGATTTGGTGTTACAATTTACTTCTCTAAGCCAAATAGAAAGGAATTCCATCACATTGTTATAGAACTTGCTAGAAAAATGAACTTAAATATACCGGAGGAAAAGTTAATTGCTGAAGCAAATAAATGGGAAATGCACCAAAATGGAGTTTCAGGCAGAACAGCTCAGCAGTTTGTTGATTATCTTGCAGGAACCATATAATATAAAGAATATTGACTTTTGCTTCAGTAAAATCTGGAGTGAAGGTCATTTTACTATTGCATTGTTTTCCAAATGTTACTATGTTACAATTGACTAATAACAAAGGGGGAAGTTAAAGGTAGTATAACTTCATCAAAAGCAGAGCATATAAGCCCCCAAAGGATGTGATATTACTATGGATAAGATACTGATCATTGAAGATTGTCATCTTTTTCGATTACAAATCAGAAAGGCATTAGAGGGAAGCGGATTTTCAAACATAATTGAATTAAGTTCTGCTGATGTAGTCAGTCAAACACCACAACTATATCTTAATGATGTTATTCTAATAGTTTTAGATATTGAATTACCAGGAATTAATGGGATAGATTTTGCCAATCAATTAAAAGGACATCCATTATACTGTAATATTCCCATAATTTTTATTTCAGGGAATAGTGATTACAAAATTGTTCATGCTGCTATTGATGCTGGTGGAATAGATTACATTGCAAAACCCTTTAAAGTCGATTTGCTTGTTGAAAGAATAGAAAAGGTTATGGATACTTTTTATGGAAATGAAAAAGGAAAGATAGGATATAATCAAACAAAAATGATGGAACTTATAATAAATGAATATGAACGGGCAACTCGTGCAGGTACATCATTAGGCTTTTTGATTTTTAGATTAGAAAACAATAATATGCATGAAGCAAGTTCATTAATTAAGAAAAACGTCCGTAAAATTGATAGTGTAGTTGTTGTGGAAGACAAAATAATTGTAGTCTTACCATTAACAGAAGAAAAAAATTTGAAGATTGTTGTTAATAAGATACAAGAAAAAATACCCACAAAAAAAATCAATTTAATCTTAGATAAACTAGTTTCTTTTGAGCCATCTTCAGAAAAGAGCTTAGATGATTTAAAGAGAGAACTTTTTGAAGTAAGCTGATTTCTAATAAATATCTATCATATTGAGTTAACTTTAAATGTGCGAAAGTTGAGATGTTAAGTTAATTTGTATTATATATAATATAATTTTGTTGAATTGTATTAAAAAATACAAACTAATAAAATTTATTGTTATATACTAATTTTATATACGTATATAAATTTTATCCGCGGACTGTCAATTAAGAAGTATAAGATGCATGTAGAGCAGATTCCAAATTTGATATCTATGATATAGTCTATATGATGTTGTTGGAGGAGCTAGATAGGTTTAAAAAACTTGTGCGGGGACTTATCGAATAATTCCCCATGATGATATTATTGGATACTACTTAATAAAAAGTAGTATCCTTTCACATATTTTCCCTTAACGTGGTCATTAATTTTGAAACGATGTTAAAGATGATTATTAAATATATTGTTAAAATAGGTATTGAAGGGGTGATTATGATGTATGATTTAGTATCCTTATCAAATCAGAATGCTTTTTCTGAAAAACAAGTTTTAGATATATTTGAGAAATACGGAACAGTTAAGAAATACGGAGAAGGAGAATCTTTATTTAACCGAGGAGAGGAAGCTAATGGTGTTTACTATGTTAAGAACGGTAAAATCAGATGCTATTTCTCATTTGCAGAAGGTGAAGAATTTACTCTGCTAATTATCAAAAAAGGACTGCTGATAGGAGAGGATACTTTCATGACACCGCCAAAAAGGACTTTTGATACAGAGGTAGTTACTAAAGCAACATTAATTTATATGCCAACACATGTGTTAATATCTAAATGCATGGAACAGGAAATTGCGTTATATCAAATAATGGGATTTTTCATGAAGAAGATTTTGCTTCTTGCAAACCATCTAATATCTGCTTTGCAGCTCAACGGAAATAAAAAGCTTGCCTTTTTACTCTTGAAGCTATATTCCGAGAATGACGAAAAATTGTGTTACACTCATGAGCAGTTGGCAATCATGACAGGGCTAACCAGAGTCGCAACGACAAAAATTCTAAATGATTTTGAAGCAAAAGGTCTAATAAAAACACAGTATAAATTAGTGGAGATCATTTCTACTAAAGGTCTTATGGATATTCTGAATAATAACAATTAAGGCATTAAAGGACAGGTTTAAAAACTACATAAAATTATGTAGTTTTTAAACAGTCTGCGTGGAAACTAATAAAGTTACTACGGTTCTTATTTTATAGTCGTTGCTTTTTTCCTACAAAAGTATCCATTTTTTTCTCGTAATACTTGACCAATCCAATCTGATCTGTGTTGATCATACCGTTATCATCCATCCAGTCCATCACGTGCAGTACCACATCTGTCAAAGGAAGGTCAATATTAAGCTCATGGGCATAATGCTTTGCATTTATGATATCTTTGCGGTGGACGGCAATCCTTGCACCGGGTTCAAAATCTCTGTTGATAATCTTTGGAATCTTATTGTCATACAACGGTCCCCCAATAAAACCAGTTCTCGTGGCGCTGAAAAGCACTTCGGGGTCAAGCCCGGCTTTTGCGGCAAAAGCGTATCCCTCTGCCATGGCTACAAGCATAGCTCCGGCCATAAGGTTGTTAGCCAGCTTTGTAACACTGCCGGTGGTAGATGGCCCGGTGTAGACCGGATTGCCTATGTATTCTAAGATTGGTCGTACTTCGTCAAAGGTTTCTTTATTTCCTCCGGTCATAACGGCGAGGGTTCCAGTTTTTGCTGCGGGCTCTCCACCGCTAATTGGAGAGTCAAGAAGATCCATCCCTGCTTCATTGGCCTCAGCATTGAGCTTACTTATGATGTCTGGAGCAGTGGATGATAAATCAACAATGATGTTTCCAGGCTTACCGTTTTTTATGGCTCCCTTGATGTTATCAATGATAATAGCGTGAGTTGGAAGACAAGTCATTATGACGTCGCAGGAGATATAGATTTCCATGGGGTCATCCACTGGTGTACCACCAGCCTTTCTAAAAAGGTCTTTTTTATCCTGCATGATGTCAAATCCGAGAATTGACTGCCCTGTTCCCTTAACAATATTTATGGCCATAGGAAGTCCCATGAGACCCATGCCTAAAAAACCTATTTTTTTCATGTCACGTTCAACTCCTTTTTAAACAATGGCATAGCCGAACATTTGGAGTACAGCTATGCCATTGTTTATGATTCTAATATTATCCTACAAAGTCCTGAATAATCTTGTTGAATTTTACTGGGTTTTCGAGGAACATAAAGTGACGCCCGCATTCTTCGGCGGAAAACGTTTCTAGTTTACAGCCAGGTATAATAGAGCTGATCCATTGAGTTGATTTATAAGGCACATGGCTGATTGCGCCGTTAACTATAAGAGTAGGGATATTGATGGTTTTAATCACATCCTGCCAATTAATCAAACAGTGATCAAGAAACAATTGCGCTGCTTTGTCAATGGGAAGCTTATGGCTTTCTTCCAGAAGTTTATCCAAAAGCACTTTTGAAATGTTTTCAGTACACATTGGTGCAACAAAGTCATCGGCTATAGCCACTCCGTTAGGACCAAGGAATTCTTTGTACATACCGTACAAGGCTGAAGTATCAAAAATAGGACCATAATTTGTTTTTTCCTCTTCAGACCATACAGGGTTACCAGCTACAGATGCCATCTCATCAACAAGAACGATTTTGGATATCCTTTCATTTCTGAACAGTTCCCAATAACCCCATATAACAGCACAGCCCATAGAATGACCTAGAATTACAATATCGTTCAAATCAAGGCCGGTAATAAAGTCATGCACGTCCTTGGAGAGCCTGAAAATACGATAACCCTCTTGAGGCTTTTCAGATTCACCGTGACCGCGCAAATCTAGAGCATAAATGTGGTACTTTTCACTGAGTCCTTGTACCTGGTTTTTAAAACTGTCAGCGGACTGTGCCCAGCCATGAATCATAACAATGACTTTTTTATTTCCCTCACCTGGTTCGATATAATGAAGCTTTACATTGTCGTTTGTTGCAAAAAACTTATGACTTTCTTTCATGATTTGACCTCCTTAAATAATAATTATAATTCAATTGTAATATGAGAAATATTCTTAATTTGTAAACTTTAATACAATTAATATAAATTGGTATAGATTATTTTATCAAAGTTTACAAATTACGTAGGTGAAGAGGCAATAGCTAATCACTTTTTTCGAAATAATATTAAATTAATATTGTTGGCAATGTCTTGACAATAATAATACAAAATGTTAGTATTAAAATACAAAATACAAAATACAAAATACAAAAATATATTATACTTGAATATGAATAGGGGGTGAAAGACAATGGATTTTAGTGGTAAAAACGTAATTGTAACAGGCGGTGCAGGTGGGATTGGAAGAGCTGTTGTCGAAGGTATAGTAGCAGGCGGGGGCCATGCGATTATTGTTGACATAAATTTAGATGCTGCAACAAAAGTAAAAAACGAGGTCAGCAAAAGCTCTATTTCAGTTTACAAAGTGAATTTAGGAAACAGTGGAGAAATACGCAAAGTATTTAAACAGATTGCAGTAGATTTTGGACAGGTTCATGGATTAGTAAACAACGCTGGAATTGTAAGCACTAAACCTTTCATGGAAGTTGATCAGGAGGAATGGGACAAAGTAATTGCTATTAATCTTACAGCTGTTTTTACAGCAATCAGTACAATATTCCCATATATGAAGGAAAAGGGTTATGGCCGCATTGTAAACGTATCTTCTGTTGCCGGAAAAATTGGTGGCGGACTTTTAGGGACAAGCGCATATGCAGCTTCTAAAGCCGGTGTAATCGGTTTAACTAAAGCGATTGCAAAAGAGGGCGCAAAGCTTGGAATTTCATGTAATGCAATTTGTCCTGCTTTAACAGTTACTCCAATGACTAATAATCTGGCACAAGAAAAAACACAAAGAATAATCAATTCTATTCCTCTAGGACGTGCAGCAACGCCGAACGAGGTAGCAAATGTCATATTATTCTACATGTCTGATTTAGCAAGTTTTGTAACCGGCGAAATCAGTGATGTTGATGGCGGACTCACAATGGACTAATAGAAAAACTATTCGAAGATAAATAATATCATGGTATTAAAATAAAAAATCAGAGTATATCAATTTTGGAGGTGCAGTATATTGAACACATCAAAAGAGCTTGCTGCTCAATTTTATGAAACAATGTGTAATATTCGTTACTTTGAAAACAAAGTAGAAAAATTCTTTTTAGCAGGACATATTCCTGGTTTCGTTCACCTATATACTGGTGAAGAGGCAATTGCAACAGGTATCTGTGCTGCAATGGAAAAAACAGATTATATAGAAAGTACACACCGTGGTCATGGACATACAATTGCAAAAGGTGCAGATATAAACAGGATGATGGCTGAAATATTTGGCAAAAAAACTGGCCTTTGCAAAGGAAAGGGCGGTTCCATGCATATTGCTGATTTCTCAGTGGGTATGTTAGGAGCAAATGGTGTTGTAGGCGGCGGCTTCAATCTTGCAGCAGGTGCGGCTTTAGCATCAAAAATGCTTGATAACAAACGTATATCAGCTGTTTTCTTTGGCGATGGTGCATCTAATCGTGGTACTTTCCATGAAGCTGCCAATGCGGCCGGAGTTTGGAAATTGCCTATGTTATTCGTTAATGAAATGAACTGTTGGGCGTCAACAACTCCTTATAGGACAACTACTTCAGTAGAAAATATTTCTGACCGTGCAGCTGGATACGGTATGCCTAGTGTAATTGTAGATGGAAACGATGTATTTGCTGTTTATGAAGCTGCAGTTAAAGCAGTTGAAAGAGCAAGAAAAGGAGAAGGTCCTACATTTATTGAATGTAAAACTTATAGAATTAAAGGACATTTCGTTGGTGACCCTGAAAAGTACCGTACAAAAAAAGAAGTCAAAGAAATTTTTGAAGCAACAGATCCATTGAAAAAATTTGCAGAACGCGTTCTTAAAGATGGCTTAATGAGTGAGGATGAGCTTGCAGCAATCAAAGAAAAAAGTCAGAAAACTATAGATGATTCAGTTGAATATGCAGAGAATTCTCCTTATCCAGATGAATCTGAACTATTCGATGACTTATATGTAGGAGGTGGGCTTAATGCGTAAAATTACTTTTTCAGAGGCAACTCGTGAAGCAATGGCAGAAGAAATGGCTAAAGACCCTAAAATATTTGTAATGGGTGAAGATTTAGCAAGGCAGGGCGGTATTTTTGGACAGTTTGCAGGATTACCAGATAAGTTTCCTGGAAGGGTTATTGACACTCCAATTTCAGAAACATTTATTATTGGTGGTGGAGTTGGTGCAGCACTTGCAGGAATGCGACCTGTAGTAGACATGCACTTTGCAGACTTTATCGGCGTTGCAATGGATGAAGTTTTTAACCAGATGGCAAAGGTTAGATATATGTTTGGCGGCCAGGCAAAAGTACCTCTGGTTTTAAGGGCTCCTGATGGAATGACAATACAAGGTGCGGCACAACACTCACAAAGTGTTGAAGCATGGTTTATGCATATTCCGGGTATAAAGGTTGTTACACCTTCAAATCCTCGTGATGCGAAAGCATTATTAAAGGCAGCTTTACGTGATGACAATCCAGTTATATATTTTGAAAACAAAATTTTATACAAAGAGTATGGTGAAGTTCTTGACGAGGATGCAGATGAAGTTTGGGAAATCGGAAAAGCGAAGGTAGTACAAGAAGGAACTGATTGTACTATTGTTTCCTATTCAATAGGAATGAAAAATGCTCTTGGTGCTGCAAAGCAGCTTGCAGAACAAGGAATAAGTTGTGAAGTGATTGACCTAATTACAATTTCTCCTTATGACAAAGAAACAATAATCAACTCTGTTAAAAAGACACACAGACTTTGTATTGTACATGAGGCAGTTCGTCAAGGTGGTGTGGGAGCTGAAATTTCTGCTGTTGTAGCTGAAGAAGCTCTTGATTATTTAGATGCACCGATACTTCGTTATGGAGCACCTTTTGTACCTTGTCCTTTTGCACCAACGCTAGAAAAGCAAGTTAGAATATATCCTGAAGACCTTGTTAAAGGAATAAAGGGTATGTTTTAAAATCACATTGTAGAGGAGGGATAAAACATGGCAAATATAGTTGCGATGCCGAAGTTAGGTTTGACTATGACTGAGGGTACTATTGCAAAATGGTATAAAAATGTTGGCGACGCCATTCAAAAAGGAGATGTGCTTTTTGAGGTTGCCACAGATAAACTTACAAATGAAATTGAGTCTGATTATAGTGGTGTTGTTTTAAAACTTTGTGCAGAAGAGGGAGACAGCATCCCATGTACAGAACCTGTAGCATACATAGGAGTAGCAGGAGAAAAGATTGAGGATAATGCAGAGGCAGCTATTCAAGACGTTAAGGTTGATGAAAATGTAACTAAAGTTGAAAAAACAGAAACATCAATAAAGACAAAAAGAGAAAAAGGCACCTATGTATTGGCCTCACCACTTGCAAAGAAATTGGCTGCAGTAAAAGAATTCGATATAGCTGATATAGAAGGAACAGGCCCTAATGGAAGAGTTGTTGCAAAAGATGTAGAAAACTATGTGGCTGGAAGTAATGTTAAAATGTCTCCAACTGCAGCAAAAATGGCAAAGGAATTTGGTGTTGATGTTGAAGCTATGTATCATGGAGATAGATTAATGAAAGCGGATATCTTAGGTTCCATGAATTCGGTTAAGGCTCCTGCAGCTGAAGTTCAAGCAGAAAAGACAATTAAATTAACTCCAATGAGAAAAACCATCGCTTCACGTATGAGTGAAAGCTGGACAACCTCACCAAGGGTTACTTACAATAGACCTGTTGATACAACAGCAATGAAAGATCTTCGTTCAAAACTTAATCCAGTACTTAAAGAGCAAGGAGTTAAGATTTCATTTAACCACATATTGATGAAGGTTTGTGCTAAAGTTCTTTTGGAAATGCCGACTATCAATGCAAGCTTGGCTGGTGATATGTTAACACTGCATCCACATGTTAACATGGGACTTGCAGTTGGTTTAGATACAGGATTATTAGTTCCTAATTTAAAGAATTGTGACACAAAATCATTATCAGTAATTGCTGCTGAAACAGAAAAACTTATTGCAGCAGCCCGTGATGGAAAATTGTCAATGGACGATATGGTGGGTGGTACCTTTACAATAACTAATTTAGGCGCATATGGCATATCCACATTCTCACCAATAATAAATCAGCCTGAACTGGCTATTTTAGGAGTGAATGCTATTGTAGAAACACCTGTTGTTGTGAATGGTGAAATCGTCATAAAGCCTTTAATGAACTTGAGTTTGACCGCTGACCACAGAGTAATCGATGGATTGCTCGCAGCAAAATTCCTTCAACGCGTAGCAGAATATTTGGAAAACCCATACATGCTGCTGGTGTAGCACATTATTTATTAAACACAGAAGTAGTAGGTGGCCCCGCATAAGCAGAGGTATGCTTTGCATTGCGGGTTCGCTGTTTTTTTATTAAAAAATAGTAGGAGGCTTTAGTAAAATGGCTAATAAAATACTTATGCCAAAGCTTGGTTTAACCATGACAGAAGGCACCATTGTAAAATGGTATAAAAAGGTTGGAGATTCCATAGAAAAAGGTGATATCCTTTTCGAAGTTGCCACAGATAAACTCACAAATGAGATTGAGGCTGACTGCAGTGGTATTGTTCTTAAATTATGTGCAGAGGAAGGCGACTCAGTACCTTGCACAGAACCTGTTGCATATATCGGCAAAGCAGGAGAAATAATAGAGGAGGAAGTACCTGCTAAACCTGTTAAAGAAGAAACAGTAGTTGAAAAAGCTGAGAAACCAGCAGAGAAGAAGGCAGAGAAAAAGAGCGAGGTCGTAACAGTTGCTGTAATAGGCGGAGGTCCTGGCGGATATGTAGCTGCTATAAGAGCTGCACAACTTGGAGCTAACGTTACTTTGATTGAAAAAGATAAATTAGGCGGTACCTGCTTGAATGTGGGATGTATCCCTACAAAAGCTTTGCTGCACAGTGCAGATGTTTACATGGAAGCTAAAAATGGTGCTGAAATTGGTATTAATGCCGAGGTTACTGTTGATTGGCAAAAGGTTCAATCACACAAGAATAAAATTTCAAAAGAACTTGTACAGGGTGTGACTGGACTAATGGCAGCCAATAAAATTAAGGTTGTGGAAGGAACAGCTGAATTTGTAAATTCATCCAAACTTAAGGTTTTGAAGCTAAACAGCAAAGAGGAAATTATTGAGGCTGATAAAATCATCATAGCATCCGGTTCCGTTCCTGCAATTCCTCCAATTCCGGGTATCGACAATAAAAACTGTGTAAACAGCACAGAAGCATTGGCATTTGAAGAAATCCCGAAATCAATGGTAATTATCGGCGGCGGAGTTATCGGCATGGAGCTGGCATCTGCTTATAACGTATTTGGTACCAAAGTAACTATAATTGAAATGCTGCCAAAATTATTACCGATGATGGATGGGGAATTAACAAAAATTATTCAGAAGAAGCTTATATCTTCAGGCATAGAAATTTTTACAGAGGCTCAAGTACTTGCCATAGAAGAATCTTCTCAAGGCGCTAAGGTTAAAGTTTCGTATAAGGGAAATGAGAAGTATTTTGAAGCAGAAAAAGTTCTCGTAGCAGTAGGAAGGCGGACCGCGACAATGGCTTTGAAACTTGGAAATGCAGGAATTGCTAATGACAGAGGCCGTATTACTGTAAACAACAAACTTGAGACTAATGTAGCAAATGTTTATGCAATCGGTGACTGTATAGGGAAAGTAATGCTTGCTCATACTGCTTCAGCCATGGGTGAAGTTGCAGCAGAAAATGCTATGGGCATTGAAGCTGTATATAATGAAACTACAAATCCATCCTGTGTTTATACAAATCCAGAGTTTGCAGGAGTTGGTCTGACAGAGGAGCAAGCTAAGGAAAAAAATATTGACTATATCGTAGGTAAATTTCCATTGGCTGCAAACGGTAAAGCAAAAATTATGGGCTGCCAAACGGGCATGATCAAAATTATTGCGGACTCAAAATACAAAGAAATTCTGGGCGTACACATTGTTGGACCACGTGCTACTGATTTGATTACAGAAGGCGCTTTGGCAATTCGTCTTGAAGCTACCGCAGACGAGTTAATATCAACAATACATGCACATCCTACAGTAGGAGAAGCAATGCATGAAGCAGCTTTGGCTGTTGAGAAGCGTGCGATTCACATCAAACAATAAACATTTTTAAAGTCCCCTACTATTATTAGTAACATATTTATATAAATAGAAAGAGGTGGATGTATTGGAAATGATGAAATGTGTAGTTAAAGAAAAGGCAGGGTCAGGCAATCTTAAGTTAACAACAAGGCCTGTGCCTGAAATTGGTGACCAAGATATTCTTGTTAAAGTCCTTGCAACAGCAGTATGTGGAACAGATGTGCATATTCAAGATTGGAATGATTGGGCTGCAAAAAGGCTTGTACCGCCAACAATAATAGGGCATGAATTTGCTGGTGAAGTAATAAAAATTGGCGAAAATGTAACAAGTGTAAAAACAGGGGATATTGTTTCGGCAGAAACGCATATTGTTTGTAATTCATGTGATCTTTGTAGAAATGGGAATGAGCATGTTTGCTACAATACCAGCACAATAGGCGTACATAGGGATGGATGTTTTGCAGAATATATTGCTATTCCTGCAGAAAATGCTTTTGTGTGTGATCCTAGTATTCCTATCGAGGTTTTAAGTATGATGGAGCCTTTGGGTGCTGCTGTTCATGCAGTTATGGAATTTCCTGTTGCTGCAAAGACTATTGCCGTAGCAGGATGTGGACCCATTGGAATAATGGCTATTGCTGTGGCTAAAAAAGTTGGTGCAACTAAAATTATTGCTGTAGAGCCAAATGAAAAAAGAGCAAATTTAGCTGTTGAATTAGGTGCAGATTTAGTAGTGAATCCTATTACAGAGAATCCTGTAGAAAAGATAAAAGATTTAACCAATGGTCATGGTGTTGATGTTGCACTTGAATTTTCAGGAAATATTTCGGCGATTAAAGCTGCAATTCAATATCTTAAGCCGGAAGGTAAACTTGCAGCATTAGGACTTCCTTCTAAGCCAATTGATTTTGATTTATCAGAGTTTGTTTATAGAGGCCTTACTTTAAAAGGAATTGCAGGCAGATTGATGTACCAGACATGGGATCAGATGAAGGGTTTACTAGAAAGTGGATTAGATATTAGTAAGGTTGCTACCCACGTTTTATCTCTTGATGAATATGAAGAAGGACTTAGACTAATGAAGAATGGTGAATGCAGTAAGGTTATTTTAAAACCATAGTAAGGAATAAAATAGATTAATAAAATGGAACCTATAGGATAGACTCTTTATTAAATGTCCCTTATATAGGTTCCTTTTATGATGATATCAAAATAAAAATGTACTTAATATTGATATTTACATTGATAAATGTTTTAAGTATAATGTAAATATTAAGTTTTTAATATATTAAATTCTTAATAAATTATATAAAGTTAAAAATTTATGTTAATAAATTAGCAACATTGTGGTATTATATAAAAAAGAAATTAAATAATTAAAAACGAGGTTAAAAACTATGGAACAACCAAAATCAATGCTTGAATTTGCCCTTACAAAAATACGAGAGGATATACAGAGTGGAAAATATCCACCAGGCTCAAAACTTTCTTCAAAAGATATTTCAGAAGAATTAGGTATTAGTCGCACACCAATAAATGCTGCAATCAACCGTTTGGTTGCAGAAGGATTAGCGGAAGCAATTCCGAGGCGTGGGAATATCGTAACTGAACTGTCAGCAGATAAAATCAATGATATCGTAGATGTACGTATTATGATGGAAACTCATGCAGCAAAGGCTGCTGTTAAAAATTTCGAAAAGCATATGGACACTATAGCAGAAATGGAATCAGTATTGGAACAGTTAGATCATATTGGTGATAAAGATTATACCACCGCTTCAAAACTTGAAGCTAAATTTCATACTCTTTTTGTATCGCTTTCAGAAAATGATCAGCTAACAAATCTTTTTGAAAATAACTGGAATGTAAGTACTGTATATCATGCTCATTTGCTTTCAGAAAAGCCACTTTCTCAATTTTATATAATATACAATAAGTCGCATAGAGAAATTCTAAAACTGCTCAAGGAAAGAAATGTAGAAGCGCTCTGCATGGCAGTAGAAGAACATATTGATGTATGTTACGAAGTTTAAAACATGATACCAGTTCAAACTAAATATTAACAAAGGGGGGTCGCAAAACTACTTGAATAAGTAGTAGAGTGATGCCCCTTTTTGATTTCCGCACTTCCACATTGAATTCATAAAATTTGATTCAGAGAAGGAATTAATTTTATTAAAACAGAAAACAGTATTGAATTTTTCAATATAATATGCTATGTTTAGAATACAAAATACAAAATACAAAATACAAAATACATAAAATATATACATAATGGACTTAAGCAGTTAAATGGCTTGATTTAAAGCGTGTATTTATTATATGATTTGAACTTTAATTAAGTAAAAGGAAAAGGTAAGAAAGTTATGAAGGTAATATGTATAGGAGATAGCATTACTCAAGGATACGGTGTCCCATATAAGGAAAATTGGGTGGAACTTCTTAATGAGAATAAAGGAATAGAAGTTATCAACAAGGGAATAAACGGTGACACATCTGGAGGTATGCTTTCAAGGTTCTACAGGGACGTAGTCGATGAAAAACCGCGTTTTGTAATAATTATGGGTGGAGCAAATGACTTTATATCAGGAAACACCATGGGGGCGGTCAAATCAAATATTATGGCAATGGTTCATCAGGCTTATTACAATAGACTCACACCAATCCTTGGAATAAGTATAAAAGCGGATATCCATAACTTCAGGGAAGACTGGGCAAAGCTCACCGATGTGGATCACTTCAATTATAAGGTACTGGAATATAGAAAATGGATCTTGAGTTTTTGTAATATATTCAATGTGATGTATATAGATTTCTGTGATGAATTTGAAAATAAAATTAAAGGTGATTATGGAAACTATCTTACTGACGGGCTGCATCCCTCAAAAGAAGGACACCAGATACTCGCTGACATTGCATATGAACATATAAATAGACTTGGAATTTTTAAACAAACTAAATAGCTAAGAATAAATTAATCAAAAGAAATAAATACTTATGCAAAAAATACTTAGCAAATATGCGAGCCTTTGGGACCTCGCATTTTATTTATAAACAAGTATACCCTTAGTGGTTAACTGTTGACTAACCTAATAATTTACTTTGGATTAAAAAGAAAAGATTTTAGTTTTCGAATATTCAGAAAAAGTATTGAAAGTTTGATTTTAAGATGTTATAATAAAAATACAAAATACAAAATACAAAATTTTATATATTTAATTTAAAATAATTTAATTCAAAGGTTTTTTTATAAGAGATGTTTGGGGGATTAATATGAATGGCAAGAATATAATTGCAAAACCAGATTGGCTTAAGGTAAGATATAATGAAAAATCCGTGGCAGAGGTTAACCTCCTTATGGACAAGCTTTCATTGAATACAGTATGTAAAGAAGCAAATTGCCCCAACTTGGGAGAGTGTTATAAAAAACGTACAGCTACATTTATGATAATGGGAAACCAGTGCACAAGAAATTGTAGGTTCTGTAATGTAATATATGGCTCACCTTCAAAGCTTAATCCGCAAGAGCCAGAGCATGTGGCTGAAGCAGTTAAACAGCTTGATTTAAAGCATGTGGTGGTTACAAGTGTTACACGAGATGATTTGATCGACTGCGGTGCAGAGCATTTTGCAAAAACAATAAAGACAATCAGAAAAGTATGTCCTGACACAACTATTGAAGTGTTGATACCTGATTTAAAAGGAAAAGAAAATAATTTGGATATTGTAATTGAAGCAAATCCAGATGTAATAAACCACAACATAGAAACTGTAGAACGCTTATATGACTCCGTGAGACCAGAGGCAAATTATGAAAGGTCACTATTTGTACTCAAATATATAAAGAAAAAAGCACCACATATTATATGCAAAACGGGAATTATGGTTGGATTAGGCGAAACTGATGAAGAAGTGTATAAGGTCATGGATGACGCTAAAAATGTAAACGACGACATCTTCACAATTGGACAGTATCTACAGCCTTCCAGCGAACATATTGATTTAGTTGAATATGTAACTCCTGAAAAATTTGAAACATACAGACAGATAGGAATAAAAAAAGGGTTCAAATATATTGCCAGCAGTCCTCTGGTAAGGAGTTCTTACAAGGCAGGAGAGGCGTTAGAAACTAAAAGAGGTACACAATGATATATATAGAGAATGATTTAACAAGTCCATACTTTAATTTTGCACTAGAGGAATATCTCATGAAGGAAAAGGATTTAAATGATAATGAAATATTTATGTTTTGGAGAACGAAACCAACAGTAATGGTGGGGAAATATCAAAACACTTTGGAAGAGATTAATACAAAATATGTGGAAGAAAATAATGTAAATGTTGTAAGGCGTGTTTCTGGTGGAGGAACAATTTACACTGACATGAACAGCTGGCAATACAGCTTCATTGTAAAGAACTACAAAGGAGGATCTATTGATTTTAAAGCGTTCACACAGCCGATTATAAGAGCGCTGGAAAAACAAGGTGTAAATGCATATTTTAACAGCAGAAATGATTTATTAATTGATGGAAAGAAATTTTCAGGCAATGCTCAGCACATTAAGGGCAACTGTATGTTGCATCATGGCTCTATCTTGTTTAATGCAGATATCAAAGCTATGGTTGAAAGCATAACAGTTGCAGAAGAAAAAATTATTTCTAAGGGAATTAAGTCAATTAGGGAGAGAGTCACAAATGTGGCGGAGCATCTTAATAAGAATGTGGACAGTGTTGGCTTCAGGAATATTATGATTGAAAGTCTGCTTGAAGATAAAAATAATATTTATAGACTGAATGAATACGATATCACTCGTGTAAATGAGATTTCAAAAGAAAAGTTTGAATCTTGGGAATGGAATTATGGTAATGATCCCAAGTTTAACATCACAAAGTGGGGAAGATTTGAAGGAGGCAAGCTGGAATTCAAGCTTGATATAGAAAAAGGACTTATAAAAAGCTGCAAAATTTATGGTGATTTTTTTGGAAATGGTGAAATTAATATGATTTGCAAGGCAATTTGTGGTTGCAAGTATGAAAAGGAAAGTATAGCAAATATATTAAAAGAAATTCAAGTTGAAAAGTATTTTTATAAGATATCGATGGATGAGGTTCTAAGCTGTATTATAAGCACTTGATAACATTGTTGTATCGTTCGGGTTGTTTTAAAAAGTTATGACAATTAGCATAGAATTACCCAAGTTTGATTCTGAGGATTCTTACTAAATGCCAGCTTTTATTATATATATTAAAAACTACAGTAAATTTTTTAATTGGCAGCATGTAAAAATGATTTGTACGAGATTAGTTTTCATGAAAGGTGGTGAAATATTTTAAAGCATTATTCATATTAGTAATTATTTATTACATATTAAGGGGGAATATTAATTATGGCTATTACAGGATCTCTTCAAAAAAGAAAGTATTTAAACGTAATTTTACCAATATTTATTGCTTCAGTTTTGGCTTATCTTGACAGACTTAACATATCCTATGCGGCTCTTACTATGAATAAGGACTTGGGATTCAGTGCAGAGGTTTTCGGCATGGGAGCAGGTATATTATTCTTTGGATATGTTTTGTTCGAAGTACCAGGAACAGTATTTGCTTCTAATCGTAGCGCTCGTAAGTGGTTATTCAGGATTATGTTTACTTGGGGTTTTGCGTGTGCTGCTATGGCTCTCATAAACAATGCTTGGCAATTCTATTTAGTACGTTTCCTAATAGGTGCTGCTGAAGCAAGTTTTTACCCGGTTTGTTACTCTGTTATTATACCACGCTTTTTTAACGCGAAAGAAAGAGCTGCAGCAATTTCAATAATGCTGACTTCACTGTTGATTTCAAGTATAATTGGCTCGCCAATGGCGGGAGTATTGTTGGGAACTAAATTCCTTGGTTTGGCAGGTTGGAAAACACTATTTTTAATACAGGGCGTATTAGCAGTATTCTATTCATTTTTCCTTCTTGCATGGATTAAAGATAAACCAGATGATTGTAATTGGTTGACCCCTGAAGAAAAGAAGGCAATGAATGAAGAGTTTATTGCAGAAATAGAAGCAAAAAATAAAGTTAAGAAATACAACGTATGGCAGGCACTTGCCGATAAAACAGTACTTAAGCTAAGCTTAACATATTTCTTGTGGATAACAGGATTCTGGGGATTTGGATTCTTCCTTCCTACAGTATTGAAAAAAGTATCTGGTTTAAGCAATGCCAGTGTTAGCTATTTAATTATTATTCCAATGGCTATAGCTTTAGTTGGTTTTGTTCTTAATGGTAATCATTCAGCAAAGACTGGTGAAACAAGATGGCACATATCCATTCCAATGTTTATTGGTGCTTTTGGTCTCTTTGCTGGAACAATGGTTGTAGGTAACCCTGTGCTAAGTTTCATATTCTTATGTATTGCATGTGTAGGTGTATATGTTGGAATGGGTGTTTGGTGGACTGTTCCTACATCATTCTTATCAGGAGAAGCTGCTGCAGGTGCTACAGGTTTAATTAATTCAGTAGGAAATATCGGAGGTTGGGTTGGACCTTATATAGTTGGTATTTCTATAACTCGAACTGGTTCAAATACAGCCGCATTTTGGTACATGTCTGCTTCATTGATACTTGCGGGTATTCTTATGCTGACACTTCCTAAAGAGAACGTTGCAGCTCAGGCAGATAATAATGAAAAAAAAGTAGTTTAAATAGAAATTAACTCTTTAATATCTTAAACTTGAATATAGTATGCTCAAAATATAGGTGAAGGTGGATTATAATTGTTCATCTGAAATCTATAGATAATACCTCTCTAATAAATGTACCCTATGGAGTTAATTGCCATACTCTATAGGGTACATTTTTATTACATGAAGCTTTATAAATTTACAAATAACTGAAAAAACAAAAGGATAGGAGAGTTGATAAAATGATTAATTCATTTATAGTACATCCAAATGATACCGTTGCAGTTGTTAACAAATCAATTTCAAAAGGAGAAAATGTAACATATATTTTTGGTGATAAAGAAATTACTATTAAAGCTATGGATGATATTCCTACGTACCATAAAATTGCTATTAAAGTGGTAAAAAAGAATAATGATGTTTTAAAGTACGGTGAAGTTATCGGATACGCTACAGCAGATATTGAACTTGGAGCTCATGTACATACCAAGAACCTTAGTGACGTTGTAAGAATGGAGGAAGTATAAATATGAAATTTAATGGTTATAAGAGACAAGATGGACATGTGGGAGTTCGAAATCATGTAGTTGTAATGCCAGGTGTTCTTTGCTCTGAAGTTGCAACCAAAAAAATTGTGGACAAAGTAGAAGGCTTGACTTATATATACAATCCAAATGGATGTGTACAAAACCATAAAGACACTGCAGTAACGCTTGATATCCTATCGGGAATGATTGCGAATGGAAATGTTTATGGGGCATTAATCGTAGGCTTAGGATGTGAAACGACTCAAAAAAATGATTATATAAATGCAATAAAAGCTAAAACTAACAAACCTATATTCTATATCAGTATTCAAGAAGAAGGGGGAATACAAAAAACTGTTGAAGCAGGTGTTAAAATAGTAGAATCAATGAAAAAAGAAGCAAACAAATGTGTTAGAGAGGAAATAGATCTGTCAGAACTTATTTTAGGCTTAGAATGTGGCGGTTCCGATTCAACATCAGGCTTCTCGGCAAACACTGTATTAGGAAATACATCTGATAGAATTATAGATTTTGGTGGAACGACTGTGTTAAGTGAAACATCCGAGGCTATTGGAGCAGAACATATCCTAAGGTTCCGTGGAAAAACTCCTGAAATAGGACAAAGGATTTATGAAGCAATCCTTAAATGGGAAAAAGATCGCTACGAAGAATCTGGAGAGGATGTTAGAACGAACAATCCTACACCGGGAAATAAGGAAGGGGGACTTACTACACTATCAGAAAAATCCCTTGGTTGTATACATAAAAGTGGTACAAGACCTTTTGATGGGCTTTACGAATATGGGCAAATAATCGATAAAAAAGGCTTATTTTTTCTTAATGCCACGGCTTATGATGTAGCAAATGTTACAGCACTAGCTGCAAGTGGAGCGCAAATTGTTGCGTTTACAACCGGTAGGGGAAATCCAGTAGGGAATCCTATAGTTCCAGTAGTAAAAATAACAGGAAACCATGAAACTTTTGCTAGGTTAAATGATTTTATTGACATCGATACAAGTGATAGTATTACTGGGGTGAAATCCTTTGAAGAAATTGGTGGGGAATTGCTAGATTATGTTATTAGTGTGTGTAATGGTGAAACAGTAAAAGCTGAAGATAATGGCGCTTCAGAGGTTGCAATAAATCAAAATAGCAGTTTTGTATAAAAAAGAGGAAGAGCGTGAATTTTTCATTTCAAAAGTTGTTTAGCTTTCGCAGAAAGGCGGCCTCAATGCTCAAAGGCATTGAGTTTTTTTTATTTGTACAAATATGCATTCAAAATATTTATTGATTTAAAACATTTACTATGGTAAAATTTAAAAAATACAAAACACAAAATATAGAATATAAAATAATTTTCAGGCGGAAGATCGCACTACTATTTTACTCAAAGTTTTTTACCAACGATAATTTTATGGACAACCAGCTTAGCAGCTTGAGTACAAACTTATTCGAATTTTAAGCAAGCCTGGACTACAGGAGTTTTTAAGATATCAGGTTTTATTAATACAGTGGACAAAGTAAAATCAATGGTTACAGAATTCTGCAGCTGAATATTAAAATAAGCTAGAAGGAGTGAAGAAAAATGAACACTAAAGTTGTAAATATCGATGAAGAAAATATAAATAAATTGGAAATAGAAGAATGTGGTGAAATTTTAAGAAATGGTGGACTAGTTGCTTTTCCCACAGAGACAGTTTATGGGTTAGGAGCAAATGCTCTTGATCCTAATGCAATTAAAAAAATATTTGAAGTAAAGGGAAGACCCCAGGACAATCCTCTTATAGTTCATATATCCGACTTTGAAGATATTAAGCCTTTGGTAGTGGATATACCTGAAATTGCGAATAAAATTATGAATAAATTTTGGCCGGGTCCTCTAACAATTATACTTAAAAAATCTTCAATAATACCTTCTGTTACATGTGCAGGTCTGGATAGCGTAGGAATAAGAATGCCCTCTAGTAATATTGCAAGACAGATTATTAGAGCATCAAAAGTACCTATAGCCGGTCCTTCTGCCAATATATCGGGAAGACCAAGTCCAACAGATGCTGAGAGGTGTATTGAGGATTTAAATGGTAAAATTGAATGTATTGTATCAGGAGAAAAATGTAATGTTGGAGTAGAGTCAACTATAGTAGACTGTACCACGTATCCTCCATGTATATTGAGACCGGGAGGATTAACTCTTGAGATGTTAAAAAGTATTGATGATAATATATATATTGATTCAGCTATAATGAAAAAATGTGATAAGGATTTTAAACCCAAGGCACCGGGCATGAAATATAAACATTATGCACCTAAGGCACCTGTTAAAATTATTCAAGGAGATTTAATGAAAACCACTGTAAAAATCAATGAAATGGCTAGAGATTATATAGAACAAAATAAAGTAGTAGGCATAATGGCAACAAATGAGACTTTAAAAGAATATAACAATGCGGTTGTTATCTCTTTAGGCAGCAGGGAAGAAATGAGCAGTATAGCAAGAAATTTATTTGAAACTTTAAGAAGTTTTGATGACAATAAAGTTGATATAATACTTTCTGAAGCTTTTGAAGAGGAGGGGATAGGAATAGCAGTAATGAACAGGCTTAAAAAATCAGCAGGTTTCGACATCATTAAGGTATAGAAAAAAAATTGTAAATGGCATGCTTCCAAGCCTTTAAATTTTTGGATTGGGAACATGTCATTTATTCTTTAAGGAACTTTAAACCATTTAATTTAAATTGCAAGAGAATTAATAATAATATGATTATATAACGTTTAAGGGAGTATAAGAATGCTTATTTTTTTACACATACTAGGAAATAATATTGTACCTATTTTTACAATAATTATATTAGGTTTTATAATAAGTAATAAGTTTGATTTAAATATATTTACTCTCAGCAAATTAATTTTTTACTTATTTATACCTGGCTTCATATTTGTTAATCTTTATACTGCGGAACTTTCTTTTGATATGCTGCGGATTTTATTTTTTTCAATAGCATATATGGGAGCAAGCTATTTAGTAGCCATAATTATTTCTAAAATCCGCAAATATGATGTGAGCTTGACAAGCGCCTTCCAGAATTCAATTATGTTTAACAATTCAGGTAATATAGGGATATCTCTTGTTACTCTTGTTTTTGGCAGTGCACCCTTTGTACTTGGCGGTAAAACACCATATTTAACATTAGCTCTTACATCTCAGGTTATAATTATGGTATTTATGAACATTACAATGAACACAATTGGTTTCTATAATGCAGGAAGAGCAAAAATGAATGTGAAAGATTCGATGTATCAAATTTTGACCATGCCATGTATATACGCTATATTACTTGCTCTTGTACTTAAATATTATAAAATTGAAATTATAACAACACCGCTATGGCCTACACTTGTTTACATAAAAGATGGACTTGTACCTGTTTCATTAATAACATTAGGAGTTCAACTCTCAAAAACCAAATTTGACTTTGGAAATATTGATGTAAATATAGCAGTATTTACAAGACTTGTTATAGGCCCAATACTCGCTTTGATATTCATATACATATTTGGTTTCTATGGGGTAATTGCACAAACAGTACTTATCTCATTTTCAGTACCAACTGCTGTGAACACAGCTTTAATTGCTGTTGAATGTGATAATCATCAGGAATTTGCATCTCAAGAAGTGGTTATATCTACCATTTTTAGTGCTATTACGCTTACATCAGTAATATATATAGCCGGAACTTTATTTCCTGTTTAGAAATTTGTTTGTATATTAATATTTTCTCGAGAGGGTTTAATAATATCCCTCTCTCTTTTCTTTTCATAAAATTTACTTAAAGTAGTCTATTAGTTATAATTAGCTTTTCCATCAACAAGTCTTGTAATCATCATGGCAGTTACAGTATTTCCCGTAGAATTTAATAGTGTTGCAGGTGCATCAATAATTGTACTAATCACAGCAATTACAGGTAATAAATTTGGAGGGAACCCGTAAATACTTAATATGAGCATTTCACCAATCATTCCCCCGCTTGGAATAGCTGCCATTACAGCACCAACCAAGAATGAAATAAGTATTATACTTATAATTGCTGACGGGGTCGTAATTGGTTTGCCAAAAATTCCAAACAAAAAAGTAATTTTCATAACACCACCAAGTACTGAACCATCTTTATGAATATTAGCACCAAGTGGAACTACAGTTTCAGAAATATCTTTTGGAACTCCCATTTTTTGTGTATATTCCAAGTTAATTGGTATACAAGCAGCGCTAGAACATGTGGCAAGAGCAGCTACCGATGGTTTTATTGCATTCTTCCAAAAAATTCTTACTTTGGATTTACCTCCAGAAACAAATGCATACAATGTAAAAAATCCAAAATAATATACCACTGTAATACCAATGTACAAGATGAATACTCTTAAATATCCGCCGATTATTTGACCTCCAAGCTGCCCTATTACTGAAGCAAAATAGCAAAACAGACCAATTGGAGCATAGTACATAATAATGTCAACCATTTTTACAATAACACTTGTTCCGGCCTCTAAAAAATTTACAACTGGTTTTGCTTTTTCACCTGCCATTACAACAGAAACTCCGAAAAATACAGCAAAAACAATTATTTGTAGCATATTTTTCTTAGAAAGCAAGTTAACAAAATCCGATACTGTAAATGTATCAACGAGCTGCTGAAGAGGTGTTACTTGATCAAGCTTTGGAGCATCACCAGCTTTTGTCATTATGTTTTGTATGGTTGCGGTATCTATTCCTTTTGTAGGATTTACAATTAACGCTCCGATAAACCCTATAATTGCAATAATAAAGGAAGTACAAATAAATACAAGAAATACATTTGCCATTATTCTGCTAAGTCTATTCATGCTTTTCATACTTGCAATTGCTGAAGATATACTGAAAAATACAAGCGGAACAATAATCATAAACATTAAATTTAAGAACAAATTTCCCAAAGGCTGCAATACAATAGCCTTTGGTCCAAACACAATCCCGACTATACCCCCTAGAATTACACAGCCGAGCAGTACTATTGAAGATTTATAAAACTTCAAAAAACTCATTTAAAATCCTCCTTTTATATAATATATTAGTTTATTGCATGACCTTGAAGTCAAGTGATACAAACCTATTTAAAGCAGCTACTAATAGCATTATACTCTCAATATTTACATTATATATTGATAAAAATGCTTTGAATATTGCAAAAAGTGCTATAATATATAAATGAAGTATACAGGAGGTTTATTAAATGAAGGATAGCAGCGACGATTTAAAAATAAAACGGGGATACCTTCACTGTGATTTTGAATTTTTTCACCTGAAGGATAAAAAAAACATGGAATTCGAGTTTCATTATCATGATTTCAACAAGATAATTATATTTATGTCTGGCAAAGTGACATATCTTATAGAAGGAAAAGCATACAAACTTAAACCTTGGGATATATTATTTGTAAGCAGCAATGAAGTCCACAGACCTATTATCAGTCCGGATGAACCCTATGAAAGGATAGTGATATGGGTTAATTCAAAATTTTTAGAAATGCATAATTATGGCGGTGATAATTTACTTGCGTGTTTTGAGCTTGCATTAAAACAAAAAATGAATCTAATGCGCTTAGACTCTGAAAGCATGAAAATTGTGAAAAACAATTTGCATTTACTTGGAGAAGCTGTTAGAGACAATGCATTTGGATGCCATATACTCAAAAATTCATTGTTCCTGCAGCTTATCATTTATCTTAACAGACTCCGTTTAGGCAATGAAATCCTTAAAGAAGACAATGATATTGAATATGATGAGAGAATAGGAAGGATTCTTGAGTATATAAATGAAAACTTAGGTGAAAATCTTTCATTGGAAAATATAGCTGCAAAATTCTATATGAATAAGTACTATCTGATGCACAGATTTAAGCGCGTTACAGGTTGTACTATCCATGGATATATAAATCAGAAGCGGATACTGTACGCTGCAGGTTTAATTATGAAGGGCAGACAGATTACAGAGATTTATGAGGAATGCGGTTTTGGAGATTACTCAAGTTTTATAAGAGCATTTAAAAAGATTTTTGAACTTTCACCGAAGCAATACTATAAGGCGGTAATGGAATACGAGGCGTTTTACTTAAAAAAATACCGACAGCAGTAAACAGCTTATAAAAAGAAAAATAGGCCTACACTTTTTATAAGCTGTTAGGTTATAAAAGATAAAATAGTATGTAATTATATTTTAACTTGGTAGTGTAAAATATTTTGTGTATTCTATTTCTGGATTAATATTAATATCTAAGATTTTAGGATGAGAATGCATAAATTATACTTTGAATAGATTATTTGTATTTTTGCACATAACTTCCAGGCTGT
>Ga0268357_100599_pt1 | contig 42132 bp, 37 predicted proteins | sample BioMet10_FD_192466 | JGI IMG/M metagenome (GOLD analysis project Ga0268357, IMG submission 192466) | Sewage microbial communities from Oakland, California, United States - Biofuel 10 (Illumina Assembly) | ecosystem: Engineered > Wastewater > Sewage > Unclassified | place: USA: California... | reverse complement strand
CTTTCGTATTTTATCATGTCTGCAAGCTTTATGCATCAAATATAATCTTTTTCGTGCAGAGAAGCAAGCAAAAAAGTTACTTAATAGATTGCAGATCAAATGTTTGATGTTTTTTCAGCGAACCCTATTTAGGGCTAGTTATCTATTGTTTATTTATTAGCCTTTGGCTTTTTTATGGCCCCAAAGTTTCTCTGACCAAACATTTTTTATCGATGAAAGACGAAGATAAATCGACAAACGGTCTTCATTATATGTGTAGTTGTAATTTATAGAATATTTAACATTTAATGTTTATTTTTTATATTTTATGCCTAATAATATGTATCTCTACAATATTTTTAACCAAATATTAAACTACAATACTTACAATTTCTTTCTTTAACTAATCTTAAAATGACTTCTTAAGTCATTATGATACAAATTTGTATAGGTAAAAATAAAGCTAATTAAGATGGCTTTATTATTTTATTTAAGTTGAAATATTAATTCCTGAAACTCACAAGAATAGGTTTGTCTTTTCGAATATAAAATGGATAGACATTATGCATGCTATTATTTTTTCATTTATAACGATTATATAAAAACAACATATTCTTATATTCCTTATAATACAGCATTTTAGCTATCTGGCAGTTATAATATTTACTTCTGTGAAAAAGATGAAAAATATGTATAACTATTGATTGTCAGAGACTTCTGTAACAGATCTTATGAATATATTTTTATTACTTTAAAAATATAGCTGTATAAATTAATATTTGTAAAAATACAAATTCTATTATTTCTCCTATAAAATCAAAATGATGAATTATTAGTGCATATTCAATCATAAAGAAAGTTATTCTATAAAATCTATTGAGTTGATCTTTATTTGAATTTGGTGTATATATGTTTTAAAGATTAAAATATAGCCTAATTTTACAATTTGTGTTTTAAAATACATAATAAATGCGTCAAAAAGAAAGCAAAGTGTGGTATATTTATAAAAATAGTTTTTTATTTAGTTTTTATTCATAACTTTGCAAAATGTTAGAGTAAAGTAAGTGCAATTATGAAATTAAACTTTAGGAGAGAATTTATGAAAAGAAAATTAATGCTGTTATTAGCTTGCCTTTTTGTAGGGATTGGTTTAGTAACAGCCCAAAATCAGAAAGTAACAGGAACTGTTATTTCTGAGGAAGATGGGCTGCCTATTGTCGGAGCGTCTATTTTAGTGAAAGGAACAACTATTGGTTCTGTCAGTGATTTAGATGGCAAATTTGTTATGTCTAATGTTCCTGGTTCAGCTAAGTCTTTAATCGTTTCTTATATAGGAATGAAGAAAGCTGAAGTAGCAATTAAGCCCACCTTACAAATTGTTCTTACTCCGGATGCACAAGTTGTTGATGAAGTAGTAGTAACCGCTTTGGGTATTTCTCGTCAGAAGAAAGCCTTAGGATATGCTGTTTCTGAGGTTTCAGGAGACGAACTGTTGAAAGCACGCGGTGGTGTAAGTAACCCTGTAAACTCTTTACAAGGTAAAGTTGCAGGATTGCAGATTCAGGGAGGATCCGGTTCAATGGGTGGTTCTTCTAAGATTATCATTCGTGGTGTAAAATCAATTTCTGGAAATAACCAGCCTTTATTCGTTATTGACGGTGTGCCTATTGAAGGTACTGATTTTAATAGCACAGATACTCAGAGAGGTGCAGGTGGATATGACTATGGTAACTTGGTTCAGGATCTTAACCCGGACGATATTGAAAACATCTCTGTATTGAAAGGACCTAACGCTTCTGCTCTTTATGGTTCACGTGCTACCAATGGTGTAGTCATGATTACTACTAAGAAGGGAAAAAAAGGTGAAGGACTTGGTGTTACCTTCAATTCTTCTGTAGGATTGGAAGTTGTGAATAAACTGCCGAAAATGCAAAAATTGTATGGTGGTGGTGATAAGGGTTTTGAAACTGTAACTATCAATGGTCAGAATTATCAATATCCAGATATGGCAACAGATGAGAGTTGGGGACCTAAATACGAAGGTCAGGACTTCCTTTCATGGCTTGACCTGGCAAAATGGGAAGCTAACGGAAAAGTTGGAAATCCAACCACTTCTAAATGGAATGCACCAAAGCATGATATCAATGATTTCTTTGAAACTGGTGTTTCATTTACTAATAATGTTTCTGTAAGTCAAGCTTCTGATAGATCTACAGCTCGTCTTTCTTACACAAACTCAGACTTGAAAGGTTATATGCCTAACAGTTCTTTAACTAAAAATATATTTAATGTTGCTGCGTCTACCACAAGTGCAGATAAACGCTTAGAGGTTTTCACTAACGTTACTTATTTTAATTCAAGAGCACAAGGACGTTCTGAAACAGGTTATGGAGATAACAATGTTATGCAGAAGTTTATTCAGTGGGGACATCGTGAACTTGATATGGCAGAGCTAAAAAGTATGTATCAATATCCGGCTACTGGAAGGCAAGTTACATGGAACCGTGTTTCATGGGATGACCCTACAGCCAATTATAGTAACAATCCATACTGGTCACGTTATATGAACTATGAAAATGATTCACGTAATCGTGTTTATGGAAATGTTGGTATGAGCTATAAGATTCTGGATAACTTGAAATTCCAATATAAGGCTAATGTTGATTTCTTCGTAGATAAACAATATGAACGCAATGCGGTTTTTTCTCAGGAACAATCTCGCTATTCTGAAATTTCTCGTCAACAGGTAGAAACGAACCACGAGTTTATGTTATCATATAACACTCGTTTTAAGAATGATTTCTCATTTGATGCAAATGTTGGATCAAACATAATGAACCGTAGATATGAATATGTACATGGAGAAACAGACGGTGGTTTGGCTATTCCTATGTTTTATAATCTAAAGAATTCTGTGAATGCTGCAAAATCTGATAACTATCTTAGAAAAAAATCTATAAACTCAGCATTTGTAAGTGCAACATTCGGTTATAAGAGCACATATTACTTAGATATGTCTTTACGTAACGACTGGTCATCAACATTGCCTCAGGGAAATAACTCATACATGTACCCATCTGTGACAGGTAGTTTTGTATTCTCTGAATTATTGAAAGACAAGACTCCATGGTTAAGCTTTGGTAAATTAAGATTAGGTTATGCTCAGGTAGGTAACGATACTGATCCATATCAGGTTATTGATACTTATTCTCAATATACCAATATTACATCAACTCCAGGATATGTATTAAGTACTACACTTAAGAATAGTAGCTTAAAATCTGAGTTGACAAAATCGTATGAAGCAGGTCTTGAAATGACATTCTTGAATAACCGTTTAGGTTTTGAAGCTACATATTATGCTAGTGAAACAGAGAATCAGATTATTCCTTTATCAATAACAGGAACAGCTGGTTATATGTATAAGGTTGTTAATTCTGGTTTAATGACTAACCATGGTGTTGAATTTACTATTCATGGAACTCCGGTTAAAACAAAGGATTTCTCCTGGGAATCATCTTTGGCAATAGCATCTAATAAGAATAAGGTTAAGAAGCTTGTTGATGGAGTAACTTACTATAAATTAGCGAGTGCACCTTTCAAAGTTGAAATTGGCGCATTGGAAGGTAAGGAATACGGTGTAATCATGGGTACAAATTATGTATATGATGATAAAGGTAACAAGGTAATCAATGAAGATGGATCTTACGCTTCTACAAGTGGTAATGAGAATATTGGAAAAGTTTATCCTGACTTCACTGGTGGTTGGACCAACACATTCCGTTACAAGAACTTTGATTTAAGCGTTTTGCTTGATTTCTCAAAAGGAGGACACTATTTCTCTACTTCTTATTTATGGGGTATGTATTCTGGTATGTTAGAAGAAACTGCTGCACTGAATGAGAAAGGCATTAATATTCGTGAATCAATAGACAACGGCGGTGGTATTTTGTTAAAAGGAGTAATGGCTGACGGTACACCAAATACAACACGTATGGATGCAGAATCCTATGGTTCACAAGTGTACACAGGTCCTGCTGCTCAATCTGTATTCAAATCAGATTATTTGAAATTACGTGAAATAAATATTGGTTACACAATACCTTTAAAGAAGAATTATTTCATAAAATCTTTCCGCGTTTCTGCTTATGGACGTAACCTGGCTGTTTGGGGACCAGATGTTAAGCACTTTGATCCTGAGGCTGCTGTTACTAGCTCCGGAAATGTACAGGGGGTAGAAGGTGGTGCTTTGCCTTCAGTTGCTAACTATGGTTTGAATTTCAGTTTAAAATTTTAATAGATGTTGATTATGAAAAAATTAATATATAAACTATTGATTCTTTGTTTATCGGTTGGAGCTGTTTCCTGCGAAAAACTAGAGAGTGTCAATACTGATCCCAATAACCCGGCTAGTGTTCCTACAAATATGATAATGGCTGGAACAGAGAAGAAAATAATGGATAATGTTTACGATAACTGGTTTAGTGGCCGTCAATGCTTGGTTTATAGCCAATACTGGTGCCAAAGAAACTATACTGAAGAGGATCGTTATCAAATCCGTGAAAGTGTAAATAACAACTATTTTAACTATTTGTATACTTGCCTGGCGAACTTAGAAACAATAATTAAGTTTAATACTGATCCAGCTACAGCTGCAACCAGTGCTACTTATGGCAACAATAATAACCAGATTGCAGCAGCAAAGATTCTTAAATGCTGGTTGTATCAGGTGATGACAGATACATGGGGAGGAATTCCTTATTCGGAAGCTTCAAAGTTAAATGAAGGTATCTATTATCCTAAATATGATAGCCAGGAAGATATCTACAAGGCTTTGATTAAAGATCTGGATGCTGCTGTTGCATTGATCAACGAAGATGAGCCTGCATTTACAGGCGGTGACCGTATTTTTGATGGAGATGCTTCAAAATGGAAAAAGTTTGCAAATTCATTGAAATGTCGTTTAGCTATTCATGTTTCTAAAGTTGATTCTAACTGGAAAACTTATATTGCAGAAGCTTTGGCAAGCGGTGTATTTACAAGCAATGCTGATAATGCTGTATATGCTTATTCAAGTACAGCTCCGGAACAATGCCATTTTTACCGTGGATATTTTGAAGATAGCAGAAATGACTTTACTATCTCAAGACCATTTACAGATATCCTGAAAGGTCAGGCGGATACTCTTAATGCAAAATCTCATCCTTGGGCAGGTGTAGTGGATCCTCGTTTACCAATTTATACTACTCCTCGTAATGGAAAATATATTGGTATGCCTTTTGGTATTCCAAGTGGATCTATAGTTCCTTCTACTATGACTAAGGTCGCTCCATCTTGGTATGCAGCTCCTCCATTGTGTTTGAATGCAGATTTCTCAGTTCCTTTGATGACTTATGCAGAACTTCAGTTTATTCTTTCTGAGTATAAAGGATTCTCTGTTGCTGAATATCAGGAAGGTGTTCGTTCATCGATTGAATATTGGAGTGGATTGAATGGAACAACTGTAGATGCTACAACTCTGAATACTTATGTTGCAGCAGTTAGTAAAACAGTAAACGCTGAAACTGTAGCTCTTCAGAAATACATTGATCTTTATATGAATGGTACTGAGGCTTGGGTTGAATACCGTCGTACTGGTTATCCTACTCAGATCTTAAAACCGGGTGAGGTATCTTGTGTTTCAGGTGGCGAAACTCTTAAGTTTACTACATTGTCTGAGACAAAAGGTGATATTATTGAACGTGTGAAATATCCTACAAACGAAAGCACGTTGAACAAAGCAGGCTTTGATACAGCAGTATCTAAATTGCAGGATGGAACAAACAACTATTATTCAAAGATGTTCTGGGATGTTCGTACTTCAACTAACCAACACCCGGCAAATAAATAATGAATAGACAGTAGAACTGTTTATTAGTTTAACTTTCCGTATATTTATAAAAAGAGATTATCTGTGATAGATAATCTCTTTTTTATTAATCAGATATTCTGATAGCATTCAATGAGCCGGCTATTTAAGTAATATCATTAAAATCCTTTCTCGAAATTTTCTATTTCAATAATAATCTGTTTACAGAATTCCACCGTTCTAATGTTGTCATCTCCTTCTATTTGAGTATTTATAAGTAAAACTTTGCCTATTTTTGTATTTGGATCGAATGAAATAAACGAAGTTACGCCAGGGTCGCTTCCATTATGGGATAGTTTGCCTTTTCTGTTATATGCCCAGAAAATAGCTCTGTTTGGTTCAGAAGGACTCATCTCAGCCGGCATGTTGTTGTCATTATACTGTTTTTCAAAAAGTTTTCTAAATGATTCAGAGGTAAGTAAGCCCGAGTTGTTGGAATACCCCTCTATCATTATTCTCAGATATTTTAGTAAATCGTTTACAGAGCTTTTTAGACTACCATCCGGATAGGTAATGCATGAATAGCGTTTCAGGCTCTTATCCTTGTTAAGCAGATATTTATAGATTGGTAAAGATTGCTTGTTTACCTCATAAAGTGAAGCATAACTTTTGCCAGACGTTTCATTGTAAAACCATGAAGTATTGTTCATCTTCATTGGACTAAAGATGTATTTATCTGTAAATTCATAAAAAGGCATTCCTGCCTTAATCTCAATCAGGTAGGCTGCCAATGAACTTGCAATGTTACTATACTTATATTCTTTTCCTGCTTCAGAATTTCCAAAATTAGTTTTTGAATAAAATAAACCCGCTTCTGAATAGTAATTCTCCAGAAAAGTCTTTAACTCCATTTCAGGCTTTGTACCTAAACAATATGCTTTAATGTATGTTGTATCATTGTCTATCAGGCTTGACGAATGAGTTGCAAGGTCCTTAATTTTAATTTTATTCTTCGGATGATTTGGATTAATAATCTTAAAAGGAAGTATTTCATTTATGTCTGTTTCGAGTGTAAAATAGCCAAGGTCTATAGCCTTCATTAATGCAAATCCAATAAAGGTTTTACTGACAGAAGCTATTGGTTGAATGGTTTCCGGGGTATATGGCAATTTCTTCTTCTTGTCGGCAAATCCATATCCTTCAGAAAAGATAACTGAATCATTTTTAATGATACCGACTGCAAATCCTGGTAGATTTGATTTTTTTTGGATAGCTGTAAGATTAATATTTAATTGATGGCTGTTAATCTGAGAAAAGCCATTCATTGTAACACTTAAAAAAGTGAGAGTGATGCCAACTGTTTGATTCTTGATGAAAGAAAAAGTACTCATAAAACTAAAATTTAGTGTCAATAAAAAACAAATGTACAGGTTTTTCACATAGAATATGTATATTTGCACACATTTATAAATAAATAAGATGAAAGAATTTGTTATTTCCGAAGTGCAAACTGAAAAGGCTGTTTTGGTTGCCTTAATCACTCAGACTCAGGATGAGCGTAAGACGAATGAATACCTTGACGAACTGGCTTTTCTTGCTGAAACAGCTGGGGCGGAAGTTGTATGTAGATTTACGCAAAGGCTGGATACTGCAAACTCTGTTACTTTCGTTGGGAAAGGTAAGTTACAGGAAATAAAAGATTATATTGCTGAAAATGAGATTGGAATGGCCATCTTTGATGATGAACTTTCTGCCAAGCAAATACGTAATATTGAAGCGGAACTGCAAGTGAAGATACTTGACCGTACTTCTTTGATTCTTGATATATTTGCGATGCGCGCGCAAACAGCCAATGCTAAGACGCAAGTGGAATTGGCTCAATATAAATATATGCTGCCTCGATTAACTCGTTTATGGACTCACCTGGAACGTCAGAGTGGTAGCTCAGGTGGCGGAAAAGGTGGTTCTGTGGGCCTTCGCGGACCGGGTGAAACGCAGCTCGAGATGGATAAGCGTATCATTCTTAGCCGAATGTCGTTGTTGAAGGAACAATTGAAGGATATAGACAAACAGAAAGCTACTCAGCGTAAGAATCGCGGGCGAATGATTCGTGTGGCATTGGTGGGGTATACAAACGTTGGAAAATCGACCATAATGAATCTGATGGCAAAAAGTGAGGTGTTTGCGGAAAACAAACTCTTTGCTACTTTGGATACTACTGTCCGGAAAGTGATTATTGAGAATCTGCCTTTCCTGCTTTCAGATACTGTAGGGTTTATTCGCAAGCTGCCTACTGATCTTGTAGATTCCTTTAAGTCTACTTTGGATGAAGTAAGGGAAGCCGATCTGTTGTTGCATGTAGTAGACATCTCTCATCCGGGATTTGAAGAACAGATAGAGGTGGTCAATAAAACACTCAATGATATAGGTGGAGGTGGCAAACCCTGTATACTTATCTTTAATAAGATTGATGCATATACCTATGTTCAGAAACCGGAAGACGATCTGACTCCTAAAACAAAAGAGAATATAACACTGGAAGAGCTGAAGAATACATGGATGGCAAAGCTTAATGAAAACTGTCTCTTTATCTCTGCACGTGAGAAAGAAAATATTGATGAGCTAAAAGATCTGCTCTATAAAAGGGTAAAAGAGTTGCATGTACAGCGTTTCCCTTATAATGATTTTCTTTTTCAGGTCTATGATGAAGATATAAATGAGTAAATATATTTAATAAGATTTCTATGAAAACATTCCGTTTACTGACTGAAGATGAGATTCTTCGTTTGAAAAAGCAGTCTTGTCTGGCTGACGATTGGAATAATGTATTTGTATCCCCTGATTTTAAAACTGATTACGTACATCATACCCGTTTCTCCGGAACGGTAAAGCTTGGTTCTTTCGATGAAGAGTTCTCGTTGGCAGGAGGAATAAAGAAACATTCGGGTTTAAGACATGTAACACTTCACAATGTCACAGTTGGCGATTGTTGCTGCATTGAGAATATTCAGAATTACATAGCCAATTATGAGATCGGTGACCATACATTTATTGAAAATGTGGATATTATTCTGGTCGAAGGATTAAGCACGTTCGGCAATGGGGTAGAAGTTGCGGTACTGAATGAAACCGGTGGCCGTGAAGTGATGATTAATAATAAACTTTCTGCTCATCAGGCTTATATACAGGCTCTTTATCGTCACCGCCCCGAACTGATAAACAGGATGAAGCAGATTACTGATAATTATTCAGATAAACATGCTTCTGATACAGGAACGATTGGCTCTCATGTGATGATTGTTAATACGGGATTCATAAAGAATCTTCGAATTGGTGATTATTGCCATATTGAAGGTACCTGCCGGTTGAAGAACGGTAGCATAAATAGTAATGCTGATGCACCTGTTTATATTGGTCCGGGAGTAATTTGTGAGGACTTTATTATTTCTTCCGGTTCGCATGTTGATAACGGAGCTATGTTGTCTCGCTGCTTTGTGGGGCAGTCTTGCCAGTTAGGACATAACTATTCGGCTTCTGATTCATTGTTTTTTAGTAATTGTCAGGGAGAGAATGGTGAAGCATGTGCCATCTTTGCCGGACCATTTACGGTTACACATCATAAATCCACGCTTCTGATAGCGGGGATGTTCTCGTTTATGAATGCGGGTTCTGGTTCCAATCAGAGCAATCATATGTATAAACTTGGACCTATTCATCAGGGAACCCTGGAAAGAGGTGCGAAAACCACTTCTGATTCTTATATTCTTTGGCCGGCTCGTGTAGGAGCTTTTTCTTTGGTAATGGGACGTCATGTGAATCATGCCGACACCTCCAATCTGCCTTTTTCCTATCTGATAGAACAAAGAAACACCACTTATCTGGTTCCCGGAGTAAATCTTCGAAGTGTGGGAACCATTCGTGACGCTCAGAAATGGCCGAAACGTGATAAACGGAAAGATCCCAATAAACTCGATTATATCAACTATAACCTGCTTAGCCCGTATACCATTCAGAAAATGTTTAAAGGACGCAAAATCCTGAAGGAACTAAAGCGTGTGTCTGGCGAGACATCAGAAATATACTCGTATCAGAGTGCAAAGATAAAGAACAGCTCGTTGAATAAAGGAATAACCTTTTATGAGATAGCGATAAATAAGTTCCTTGGAAACTCAATTATAAAGAGGTTGGAAGGAATTAACTTTAAGTCGTGTGAGGATATCCGTGCCCGTATGAAACCAGACACTGAGATTGGCGAGGGGGAATGGGTGGATGTATCCGGACTGATTGCTCCAAAAAGTGAAGTGGATAAGTTACTGGACGGTATTGAAAACGGAAGCATTAACCGCCTGGACGAGATGAATAACCGCTTTGCCACTATGCATCAGAACTATTACACCTATGAATGGGCATGGGCATACAGTATGATTCAGGAGTTTTATGGAATAGATCCTGAACAGATCACCATTGATGATATTATTCACATTGTTAATCTGTGGAAAGATTCTGTTGTTAGACTCGACGATATGGTATATGCCGATGCTAAGAAAGAGTTTTCTTTATCATCGATGACCGGTTTCGGGGCAGACGGAACCCGTGCTGAGAAGGAACAGGACTTTGAACAGGTGCGCGGTGACTTTGAAAGCAATCCTTTTGTTACAGCCGTTTTGAAGCATATTGACGATAAAACTGTTTTGGGCAATGAACTTATAAAAAGAATTGGCCATTTAGCTTAATAATAAACAAAATATGAATCTGTAAGAAACTTAGATTTTAATTTCATATTCCAAAGTTTCTGGTCGATATATAACGAAAATGCTATCTGTTTCCTTTGCGGAAAAACAGGTAGCATTTTTGCATAGAAGCTTTTTATTCTCCTTTTTACTCTGGTTAAGAAGAATTATCCTTTAATCAAATTCCTTAGAAGAGTTTTTTAGTATCTTTGTGGCACGAATTTTATTTAAAAATAATAAAGATATGGCAACACCCCCGTTTAAGTATCAGGCTCCGTTCCCAATGGGAAAAGATGAAACTGAGTATTACTTACTTACTAAAGATCATGTATCTGTAAGTGAATTTGAAGGAAAAGAAATTCTGAAAGTAGATGCCGAAGGTTTAACTATGCTGGCAAATGCTGCTTTCCGTGATGTAGCTTTTATGCTTCGTCCTGAACATCAGAAGCAAGTAGCTAAAATTCTTTCTGATCCGGAAGCAAGCGAAAATGATAAGTATGTAGCTTTAACATTCCTTCGTAATGCTGAAGTTGCAGCAAAAGGTCAGCTTCCTTTCTGTCAGGATACAGGTACTGCAATTATTGTCGGTAAAAAAGGTCAGCAGGTTTGGACTGACGGATGCGATGAAGAAGCTCTTTCAAAAGGTGTTTATAAAACCTATACAGAAGAAAATCTTCGTTATTCTCAGAACGTTCCTTTGGATATGTACAAAGAGATTAATACAGGATGCAACCTTCCTGCACAAATCGATCTTTATGCAATTCAGGGTGCTGAATATAAATTCCTTTGCATTGCTAAAGGTGGTGGCTCTGCTAACAAGACTTACCTTTATCAGGAAACAAAAGCTCTGCTTAATCCAGAGAAATTAGTTCCTTTCTTAGTTGAAAAGATGAAGACTCTGGGTACTGCGGCTTGTCCTCCTTACCACATAGCTTTCTGTATTGGCGGTACATCTGCTGAAACTAACCTGAAAACTGTAAAACTTGCTTCTGCTAAATATTATGATAACTTGCCAACTTCTGGAAATGAAGGCGGACAAGCTTTCCGTGATGTTGAACTTGAAAAGCAAGTATTGCTCGAAGCACAACGCATGGGCTTAGGTGCACAGTTTGGCGGTAAATACTTCGCTCACGATATCCGTATTATCCGTATGCCTCGCCACGGTGCTTCTTGCCCTGTAGGTATGGGCGTTTCCTGCTCTGCTGACAGAAACATCAAGGCTAAGATCAATAAAGACGGTATCTGGATTGAAAAGATGGAAGATAATCCTGGACAATACATCCCTGAAGAATTGCGTAACACAGGCGAAGGCGATGCTGTAAAGATCAACCTGAACCAGCCAATGGCTGATATCCTGAAGGAACTTGATAAATATCCTGTTTCAACTCGTTTGTCTTTGAACGGAACAATCATCGTTGGTCGTGACATTGCTCACGCTAAACTGAAAGAACGTATCGACGCAGGTTTAGGTCTTCCTCAATATGTTAAGGATCACCCAATCTATTACGCCGGTCCTGCTAAGACTCCAGCCGGAATGCCTTCTGGTTCCTTCGGACCAACAACTGCCGGACGTATGGACTCTTATGTTGACCTGTTCCAGGAAAATGGTGGTAGCATGATTATGATTGCTAAAGGTAACCGTAGCCAGCAAGTTACTGACGCTTGTCAGAAGCATGGTGGTTTCTACTTAGGTAGTATTGGTGGACCAGCTGCTATCCTTGCTCAGAATAACATTAAGAAGGTAGAATGTCTTGAATATCCTGAATTGGGTATGGAAGCTATCTGGAAGATTGAAGTTGAAAACTTCCCTGCATTTATCCTGGTTGATAATAAGGGTAACGACTTCTTCAAACAAATCAAACCGGTTTGTGTTAGCTGTAAGTAATTAGTATATTACATATAATATTGATGCCTCGGTTCTTTAAGAATCCGAGGCATTATTTTTCTCAAAACATCTGCCACCTGCTACCAATTAGGAAGTAATATTCTGAATATAAGTATAATAGTCTGGTAGTAGATAAAAATAATAAACAACTTATCTGCTACTAAAACCAATCATCTGCCACTGATTTACTGTGGAAGGTTACCGAAAATATTGTTTTGTGAATATAAAATGCTCCGAAAAGCTTTAGAAATAAACGCTTAATATGCTGCGCGATATTTTCCTTCCTCCTTGTCTTCCAGAATATTGAGATAAGAAGTATAACGTGATTCGCTGATAAGATGTTGCTCTACGGCTTCGCGAACAGCACAGCCCGGTTCATGGCGATGGGTGCAGTTGTTGTATTTGCACTTATCTGAAGTCTCAAAGATTTCCTTAAAGTAATGTCCTACCTCTTCATCCTTCATATCGAATGTGCCGAAACCTTTTATTCCCGGAGTGTCAATGATGTATCCATTTCCCGGAACGGAAAACATTTCAGAGAAGGTGGTGGTGTGCATCCCTTTGTTGTGATAGGAAGAGATTTCTGCTGTTTTTATATCCAGATCGGGTAGGAGGGCATTGATCAGTGTGGATTTTCCCACGCCGGAATGTCCTGAGAACAAGGTGATGTTTCCTTCAAGAGTCTTTCTTACTTCCTCCAGACCCTCTCCGTTAAGAGCTGAGATTTTAAAACAAGGATAGCCTATTTGAGTATATAGCGTGATTATTGCGTCGAGATAACGCAGCTCGTCCTCGCTGTATGCATCTACTTTGTTGAATACTAGCTTAACGGGTACACGATATGCCTCGGCCGAAGCCAGAAAACGGTCAATGAATATAGTGGATGTTTCGGGATAATTCACGGTAACCACCAGCAGGCACTGGTCGAGATTGGCTGCAAGTATATGAGATTGTTTGGAAAGATTGGAGGAGCGGCGAACTATATAATTCTTTCTGTCCTCAATTTCACTGATAAAAGCAGTGCCTTCCTGATTCATTATAATCTGCACATTGTCGCCTACGGCAATTGGATTTGTGCTTCGGATTCCCTTGAGACGGAAATTTCCTTTGATTTTACACTCTACCAAACTACCGTCTTCGGTTTTTACCTGATACCAGCTACCTGTGTTCTTTATAACTAATCCGCGCACTTTTTTTTATTTATTTTGTTGGCTTAAAAACTTCAGGGAATTGATTTCTATTGAACTCAATTCCCCGGGCAGTTTTTATACTGTCATAATTTCTTTTTCTTTGGCAGCAATCATTTCGTCCACTTTCTTGATAAACTTATCGTGAACTTTCTGCAGGCGTGCTTCTGCATCCTTTTCTTCATCTTCTGCCAAACCGTCTTTCAACCCTTTTTTCAGATGATCAATTCCATCGCGACGGGCATTACGGATACTAATCTTTGCAGTTTCACCATCCTTACTACTTTGTTTGGCTAAAGTTCTGCGTCGTTCTTCTGTAAGTGGTGGAATACCCAAACGGATAACCTCTCCGTTGTTTTCCGGCATAATACCTACTTCGGAATCAATGATTGCTTTTTCAATTACTCTAAACATTCCTTTATCCCAAGGTTTGATCACAATACTTTTTGCATCCGGAGTACTGATTGCAGCAACGTTGCTTAAAGGTACCATGCTTCCGTAAGAGTCTACACGTATACCGTCAAGGATTCGTGTGTTAGCTTTACCGGCACGAATATGAGCCAGTGATTCGTCAAGATACATAATGGCCATGTCCATTTTATCTTTTGCTTCGTTAATACAACTGTTTACGTCGATCATCTTGTTTTGGTTTTATAGTTTATTTATTCTTAAATTCGTTTAGAATGAACAAAAATAACTGATTTTTTGAAAACCTGCAACAGTTTGCCGTTTTATCCTTATATCTAAGCTCTTTATTCAGCATATTTAGGCTGTTTTATGTTGAATTATTCTTCTTAAGATGTACTGGTAATATTAAAATAGTGTAGACTATTTTAAATTTAAGTCTACACTATTATTATGTAAGGAGTAGCTCTATTTGTAGAATTAACCTGAATAATTACCTTACTCTTCGTCTTGTTTTTTTAAGATACTTAGTTGTAAATTGGATTGTCGTGCGTATCCTATCCGGAAATTAATCGGTTTGGGCTGACTTGTCTGGTAAGCATCACGTAAATCAGGTTGAGGATACTTCTCGAACATGCTGATGGGTTCACTGAACGATCCATAAAGCTGTATGTCCCATTTCGACTGATCGTAGAAACGCCACGGAATGCCCGAGTCGTCCTGCATAATGGCAGATACATGTGTCAGGATGGCATCGCGTATCATTGAGAAGTAAGTGGTGTGCATCAGATAAGAAGCCGACTTGATAAAGCAGGCGGTTGTGGCATTATCCAGTTTATCAATGTAGGCCATCAACGGTTTATTGCCTGACAGACCGCCGTTGCTCAGGTCGGTTGAGAGGAAATAAAGCGTTTGTAACTTGTTGGTTCCTTGCTTAAAGAACTTAATCTCCACCAATTTGCTTCGGTCGTTAACTGGTGTACCATCTTCATTTGTGCCAACTATCTCGCCTTCGTTATTGATTCTTTTATGCTCAATGCTGATAATTCTCCGTCCGGAGCGTGCCATTAACATGGAAATGATTGGAACTACTCCGTCAATAGTATCGTTGGAGAGCTCTACTTTCATATCTTTCGTGCGGAAGAAGCTAAGGTTTAGTATGTCCGACACTGCATTCTGGTATAAATGGTAAGTGGCTGTCGAAGGGTGCTTCACCTTTACAGCAGAACCTGCCCGTTCCAATCCGATAAGGAAATAGGTGTCCATGTCGGGGAAGAAGGTATTTGAGAACAGATAATCGGGACCTCCAAAGGGGTAAAAAAGAGTCTTGTACTTACTGTTCACTTCACCAAGTTCGCTTTGAGAGAAAGCCATCACTTTGGGGGCAGATTGCAGGAAAGAGTTCCATATCTGATCCATGTTTTTGCTATGCTCCTTCCACTCAGCAGTCTGTGTAAGCCCATAGAGCTTGCCTTCCTTATGTTCTACCGGCATGCCGGCCACGAAACGTACAGCATCGTTCAGCTTTTCATCAGCTACAAGTTTTGGTCCGTTCGCCTTCTGAATAGAATCATTATCAGGAAGTTCGGTAGCAACAATTTTAGCGCTTTGTTTTTTCTGTTCGCATGAGGAAAAGGTTAAAACCATTCCTGCAACAAGAAGCATTACATACTTAATGTCCATCTCTGTTATAGCTTAATTTATAATTTATTTTTCTGTTTATTACCCATCTGTTTGCCTGATAAATAAGTGCACCTGTTACAAGAGTCACCAAACTCATCAGACTCATCCACATTACATCCTGTTTGCCTTCGACAAAGGTCCGGAGAAAATCTTCGCGTACAAGGTACACAATAGACCATAGAATTAGCAGGATGAAAATAATTGGTGTAACGGGATATCCCCATGTCTTGTAAGGTCGCTCTGCATTTGGGAAGCGATGCCGGTGTACAAAGATACCGGTTACCGTTATCAGGGCAAAAAAGGAGAGGGTTATCCCCGTATATTTGGTTACTAACTCAAAGGAATTAGTAATAATCAGCAAGGCACTGATAAAGTACTGCACCCAGATGGAGACATAGGGAGTTCCGCGTTCTGACTTTTTTGCTAAAGGACGGAGAATGCGGGTGTCTTCTCCCATCACCTGAGAGACTCTGGGGCCGAGAAATACCATGGAACTGATGCTTGATATAAGCAACAAGGCAATGAGCAGGCCTGCCATGTTACCCAATGTTTGCCCAAAAATGTGATGTGCGGCGATTAGTCCCACTTCCAGTTGTCCGGTCATCTCGGCCGCCGGTGTAGAAAGTAAAAAGACAGCATTGATAAACAGATAAAGTACTGTAACCACCAGCGTACTGATAAAGAGAGAACGAGGGATGGTTCGTTGCGGATTCTTAATTTCATTGGCCATATAGGCTGAAGCATTCCAGCCGGAATAGGAATAATAAACCCAAACCAGTGAAACGGCAAAGCCTGTAGAAAACACATCATTCCATGAAAAGCCGGAGAAAGAGGCTGAGAAATTCTGATACTTAACCGGCATGGCCAGTCCGCAGACAATAAATCCCAGAATAACAAGAATCTTGAAGAAAGTGAAGAAACGCTGTACAGCACCTCCTGCCTTTACATCGTATGCATGAATGATTGTAATGATGGTTAAAACCGAGAGTGCCACCATTATAGGATTGAGTATAGGAAATACTCTTGCCAGATAACTGCTTAGTGCCATACAAGCCAGTGCCACCGGAGCAGCAAATCCCACAATCAGTGAGGCCCATCCGGCCATAAAGCCCAGCATGGGATGATAAATTTTCCGTAAATAATGATATTCACCACCGGAACGGGGCATCACAGCTCCAAGTTCACCATAAACAAGGGCACCGCAAAGGGCGATAATTCCACCCACCAGCCAAAGAAGGAGAATAGAGATAATGTTGGTGGTTCCAAGTAACTGAAACCCCAGCGAAGTAAAAACTCCTGTGCCGATCATATTCGCTATGACAAAGGCCGAAGCAGTAGTTAACCCAAATTTGTACGTGCCGTATTTGTTGCTATTCATGCTTTTCGCGATGTTGTGTATGCAAAAATACAATTTAATCTGTAACTTTGCAGAAATAACATCAAAATGTGTGGAAATAATTCAACTTTGTTTGTTACTGCTGTAGTTCACTAACAGATAGGAATTTACGACAGGTTAAGAAATCAATTAAATTTATAAATAAATGATGGAGCTACTTCAATATACTTTTTTTCAGAATGCTCTTCTGGGTGCTTTCTTCGCTAGTATCGCTTGCGGAATTATAGGAACTTATATTGTGACCCGCCGACTGGTGTTTATTAGCGGAGGGCTTACTCATTCGTCGTTTGGTGGTGTTGGTCTGGGACTTTATCTGGGAATCTCACCTCTTCTTTCGGCTACAATCTTTTCAGTGCTTTCCGCTTTTGGAGTAAACTGGCTCAGCAAACGAAAGGATATGCGTGAAGATTCGGCCATCGCTGTGTTCTGGACCATGGGTATGGCACTGGGTATTATTTTTACATTTCTTTCGCCCGGTTTTGCACCCGACCTCTCTGCTTTTCTTTTCGGTAATATTCTTACCATCACTAATATGGATATTCTGATGTTAGTGGCTTTATCCGTTTCGCTGGCTCTTTTCTTTTTCTTTTTTATTCACCCCATTGTCTATGTGGCTTTCGACAGAGAATTTGCCCGTTCGCAGGGAATTCCGGTAACCTTCATAGAGTATGCGCTGATGATGTTTATTGCCCTGACTATCGTTGCCTGTCTGAGAATGGTAGGTATTGTGTTAGTGCTTTCCTTACTCACTATCCCACAGATGACGGCCAATCTTTTTACTTTCAAGTTTAAATGGATAATTGCACTTTCTATTCCCATTGGATATCTGGGATGTCTGGGAGGATTGCTCATCTCTTATTTCCTGAATGTGCCTTCCGGTGCTTCAATCATCTTTTTTTCCATTATTATTTATGTAGTTTGTAAGTTGGGACGTAGCATTTTTCTACATTTGTACAGACAATAAAAAGGCGGAAGTTCTGTTTTATTTAGTATGTGAAACTAATTAATTGACTGGTAGATTGAATAAAAAAGGGATATATCTTACTATTGGCATACTTATGCTGATTATGCTTGCCGGCTGTTCTGTGAAAAAGAATACAGCGGGTACCCGTTTTTATCAATCTTTTATTACCCGGTACAACGTATATTTTAATGGAAACGAAGCGTATAAATCCGGAGTTCTGGCCATAGAATCGGGTAATAAAGATAGTTACCTGGAAATGCTTCCCCTGTATCCCATTGAGAATAAGAAGACCGTAGGAATAGGACGCAGTGATTTTGACCGGGCCATTGAGAAGTCTCAGAAAGCAATTAAGCTACATTCCATAAAGAAAAAGCCGATCCGGAAGTCAGGAAAGAAAAGTGCGAAAGAAAAACGCTGGCTGGCACAGAAAGAGTATAACCCTTTTTTGCATAATGCCTGGATGTTGATGGGAAAGGCTCAGTTTTATAAAGGACAGTTCCTTGAGGCTGCTTCCACGTTCTCTTATATCACCCGCTTGTACAATACCGATCCGGAAGTCTCTGCTGATGCGAAAATCTGGCTTTCCCGCTGCTATACTGAGATGGACTGGTTTTATGATGCGGATAATGTACTTTCTAAATTGAACAGCGACAGTTTACCTTCTAAGCTGGTCCCTTCATATTCGGCGGCGTATGGTAATTATCTGCTCCGGCAAAAAAGATTTAAGGAGGCGCTTCCCTACCTGCTGACTATTATCAAAAACGAAAATAAAAAGAAGCAGAAGGCGCGTGAGTATTACTTATTGGGACAGGTTTATCAGTTAATGGACGACAATGCGAAAGCTTATGCTGCTTATGGCAAGGTGCCCGCACAAAATCCATCTTATGAACTGGAATTCAATGCAAGAATCAAACAGACAGAGGTGGTGCCAACCTCTAATGCCCATAAATCCATAAAGAAGTTAAAAGGAATGGTGCACAATAGTAAGAACAAGGATTATCTTGACCAGGTCTATTATGCATTGGGTAATGTTTACCTTTCATTGAAAGATACGACACAGACCATTAAACAGTATGAAACAGGAGCTAAGGAAAGCAAGAGAAACGGACTGGAAAAGGGTATTATGCTGCTCAGATTAGGTGATATATACTGGAACAAAGCGGATTACGTTAAAGCTCAGGAATCATATAAAACGGCAATTGGGCTCATCAATAAGGAGTTCCCGGATTATGAGAGACTAAACAAGCGCTCCGAAGTGCTCGATGAGCTGGTGAAACATGTGGTGAACGTCCAGATGCAGGATAGCTTGCAGCATCTTGCCTCTCTTAGTGATGCTGAAAGACGGACAGTAGTCGATAAAATAATCAAGGAGGTTAAGCGAAAGGAGGAGGCCGAACGGAAAGAAGCTGAACGGATGGAGCTGATGCAAAAACGGGAAGAGACTATGGGGAATCAAATAGTGAATCCCAAAAACACCCAAACTACTCAGAAAGTTGTAAATAACGGAGATAAATCCTGGTATTTCTATAACATTCAGCTTGTTGAACAAGGAAAAAGTGATTTTGAACAGAAATGGGGACGGCGGAAACTGGAAGATAACTGGCGGAGAAGAAATAAGACGGTAATCTCCAACAACGACTTTGCGGAAACAAAATACAATGAAGAAGCTACAAGCAAAGGAGACTCAACGGATGTGAAGGAAAAGAAAATAACCTCTCCTGCCGATACGGTAGTAACTGATAATAAGAATCCACAGTTTTATCTGCAGCAGATACCGCTCACAGCAAAAGCGATGAAAGAATCCAATGACATCTTATCCGATGGTCTGTATAATATGGGATTGATATACAAGGATAAACTGGAAGATTTTTCTCTTGCACAGAAAACCTTTACGCGTCTTTACACTCAGTTCCCCGGCTTTGTTCAGTTGGACGAGGTTTATTATAACCTTTATCTGATGAATTCAAGATGGAAGAAAGAAGCTGAGGCTGCATCTTATAAGGATACATTGATATCCCGGTTCCCGAAAAGTAAGTATGCTATCACAATTGGTGATCCTGATTATGCTTACAATATAATGCATGGAAAGCATCTCGAAGATTCCTTATATGTTGAAACTTACGCTGCTTATCAGAAGGGTGATTATGCAAAGGTGATGAGTAATTATGACTATGCGCAAAAGAAGTATGCGATGGGACAACACATTCCCAAGTTTATGTTCCTGAATGCCATTGGATTGCTGCAAATCGGAGAGCAGAAGAAATTCATGACTGCTTTAAAGGAAATTGTGGAGAAATACCCTAAGAACGAAATAACTCAACTGGCAGCCAATATTGTGAAGGGGCTGCAGGATGGCAGAATCCTGGTAAAAGGAAGTACTTCATTTGGCTCTATCTGGAATCGCAGGAAAGCAGAAAAAGAAGCCGGTGCTGCTGTTGATTCAGGGCTACCTAAATTTAATCCGGAAAGAAATGCTCCCTATATGTTTATTCTGGCGTATGAAGAAGGAAAAGTCAATGAGAATTTGTTATTGTATGAGATGGCTCGCTATAACTTCTCGAACTTTATCGTGAAGAACTTTGATCTCTCTTTTGTAAAACAGAGTGGCATTGGAATGCTTCAGGTTAAGGAATTTACGAACTTCGATGAAGCATACCAGTATGCCCATATGCTCTACAAGGATAAGGAGATGGCAAAGAAGTTAGGTGGAATGAGAGCGCTGGTTATTTCGAGACAGAATTATGAATTGCTCTCAAAATATTATAGTTTTGACGATTACAATGCATTCTATCAAAAACATTTTTCTGAAATTCCGGAGCTTCAGATAAAAGGCTATACGTTAGATGAGCCCGTTTTTGAAGAAAATACAGAAGATACGGAAGAAGAGAAATAAAAAATAAAGAAAACAAAGATGAAGAAAGATCATTTACTCTGGGTTGACGATGAAATAGATCTGCTAAGACCGCATGTAATGTTCCTGGAAAGTAAAGGATACCAAATGAGCACGGTAACTAACGGACAGGATGCACTTGATCTTTGCCGGGAGACAACATTTGATTTGATCTTCCTGGATGAGAATATGCCCGGACTTAGCGGGCTGGAAACTTTGTCATTGATTAAGGAAATCTGTCCCACGGTTCCGGTTGTGATGATTACCAAAAGTGAGGAAGAAAACATCATGGACATGGCAATAGGCTCCAAGATTGCAGATTACCTCATAAAACCGGTTAATCCTAATCAGATACTGCTGAGTCTGAAAAAGAACCTCCATAAAAAAGAGATAGTCACGGAAGTGGCGAATACCGGATATCAACAGAACTTTGGAAAGATAGGCATGCAGATCAATGATTCCTTTACTTATACTGACTGGATGGAAGTTTATAAGAGACTTGTGTATTGGGAACTGGAACTGGAAGGGTCGGAAAGTAGTATGACAGAGATGCTGGCTATGCAGAAATCGGAAGCGAATTCTGCTTTTACCAAATTTATAAAGAAGAACTATCTAGACTGGATTGCCAATCCTGAAAGCAGACCGGTAATGAGCCCTGATATATTTAAGAAAAAGATTTTCCCGTTGCTCGATGCCGGTGAGAAGGTTTTCTTCATTGTGCTGGATAATTTCCGTTACGACCAATGGAGGGTGCTGAGTAATGAACTGGCTGATTCGTTTTCTTTTGATGAAGAGCTCTATTATAGTATTCTTCCCACTGCCACTCAGTATGCACGGAATGCAATCTTTTCCGGACTGATGCCGAATAAGATTGCCGAAATGTTTCCCGATCTTTGGGTGGATGAAGATGAAGAGGAGGGAAAGAATCTGAATGAGGCTCCTTTGATTCAAACGCATATTGAACGTTACAGACGCAAGCATACTTTTTCTTATCATAAAATAAACGATTCTGCAGCCGGCGAACGGTTGGTGAATACTTTGGACCGGTTGAAAGGAAACGACTTGAATGTGGTGGTTCTTAACTTTATTGATATGCTCTCTCATGCAAGGACGGAATCAAAAATGGTGCGTGAACTTGCTTCTACGGAAGCTGCCTATCGCTCAATTACGCTTTCCTGGTTCAGACATTCGTCCGTGAAGGATCTCTTTAAAGCATTGGCAGAATCCAATTATAAAATAATAGTCACCACTGATCACGGAACAATACGGGTGGATAATCCGATTAAAGTGGTAGGAGACCGGAATACGAATACGAATCTGCGCTATAAGTTAGGTAAGAATCTTGATTATAATCCGAAGCATGTTTTTGAGATAAAAGATCCGAAAAAAGCACAACTTCCTAGTCCCAATGTTAGTACTTCTTATATCTTTGCAGGCGGAAGAGACTTTTTTGCTTATCCTAATAATTATAATTACTATGCATCTTATTATATGAATACGTTCCAGCATGGAGGTATCTCGATGGAGGAAATGATTATCCCGCTAATTGGCATGCAAAGTAAGAAACGATAATATATACTTTAATTTATATATGGAAATTAAAATTAATTCTTTAGACAATATTCATGATGCTGCCCGTGAGTTTGTAGCAGCAATGGGGGATAATACGGTTTTTGCTTTCTATGGAAAAATGGGAGCAGGTAAAACAACTTTTATAAAAGCGGTTTGTGAATATCTGGGAGTGACCGATGTTATCAACTCTCCTTCGTTTTCCATTATTAATGAATATCGCTCAGGTAGCGGTGAACTAATTTATCACTTTGATTTTTACCGCATCAATAAAGTGGAAGAGGCTTTTGACTTTGGGTATGAGGATTATTTCTATTGTGGTGCTTTGTGCTTTATTGAATGGCCGGAATTAATTGAAAGTCTTTTGCCGATGGATTGTGTAAAGGTAACTATTGAGGAACAGGAAGATGGTAGCAGATTAGTTGTTTTCTAATTGATGAAAGCTTAGTCTCTTATACAAGTTTTAGTGTGCAAGTAGCTTCTTGTTTGAAGCCTTGTTAATAGGGAAACAACCGGTTATATTTCTAGAGAATATATCCGGATGTTTTTTCTCCATATTTATCATCACGAAATTAATATTCAATAATATAAAAAAACGGCAACAGCCTGCTCTTTATAAATTATTATATATCTACATACGCATAGTATTGGTAATCCTTGATCAGTGTTTCAAGAAACTTTTCATCATCCATTGGAGTATTAATACCCAAAAGCCCCCTTATTTTAACGCTTAGCTGGGCGATAAAATTGTCTCTTTCTTTTTCATTTGCATTAAGTGCTTTTTCTATCACATTGATCTGTTCCAGAGACAAGTCTCCGGCTTGTGGAAATACAGGATGATAATTAGGCTCAAGATGTGCATATTCATCTAAACTTACTTGAGTCTTTTTGTAATTATTCAGCTTTATTACCATCGTTCCGGCAGCCAGGTCACCAATGCGTTGGTTATTCTTTGTCATTAAAATAAATATCAGTCCTAATCCTCCGGTAATAGTGAAGTCTACCAGAAAGAGCAGCCAGCGTAGCAGATAAGATCCCAGGGTAGGAGTAGAGCCATCTACCATAGCAACACGGATATTCATGATTTTTTTTCCGATGGATTGTCCGTGGTTAAACGTCTCAAATAAAAAGGAGTAACCATATACCGGCAGATAAACCGCCAGCAGGAAAACTATTAATGAGGCATTGCTGAATAGACCTAAGAAACTTGAAAGTTCTTTAAGAAAAGAGGTTGTAGCATAAAAATAAAGGGCAATAATAACAAAATCGATGAGTCGGGCAATAATTCTTTCACCGGCACTTGCTGGAGTCTGGTTTATTCTAATATACTGACCTGTAATAATAGTTGTATTAGCCATGCTTTGGAAAAAGTTTGATAATTAAGTTGCAAATATATAATTTATAATTACTTTTGCTATCATATACATCAGATAATTTAAAAAGACAATTAAAACGGATGAAAGAAGTTTCTTTTATACGACAGAATATTGAAAAGTGGAAAGAGGTTGAGAATGTTGTGGAGCAGGCTGAAGAGCTTGATCCTGACCATCTTGCAGCTGCGTATATTGAAATAACATCTGATCTGTCATTTTCTCAAAGTCATTATCCAACTTCACGGATTACCATTTATCTGAATAATCTGGCTTCTGCTCTTCACAATTCGATATACAAAAATAAGAAGGAAAAAAGATCTCGTATCATTACTTTCTGGACCAAAGAAATTCCTCTGGTAATGAAGGCTTCGCAAAAAGAATTATTTTGGTCTTTCCTTATTTTCGCAGTGAGTGTACTTATCGGAGTGGTTTCTACCATGCATGATGATATGTTTGCCCGTTTGATTTTGGGAGACGGATATGTGGACATGACGTTAAATAATATAAAGCACGGGGTTCCCATGGCGGTTTACAATGGATCGTCCGAGATCCCTATGTTTCTGGGAATCACCATAAATAATATACGTGTTTCATTGTCTATATTTGCCCTGGGATTATTAACGGGATTTGGTCCTGGATATTTGTTGTTCCAGAATGGTGTGATGCTTGGGGCATTTCAGGCATTCTTTTACCAGCATGGTTTATTGGGTGAATCTATGTTAGCCATCTGGATACACGGAACATTAGAGATATCTGCTATTATTGTTGCAGGTGCTGCCGGTCTGGCATTAGGAAACGGTTGGTTGTTTCCAGGCACTTATTCCCGCAAAGTTGCATTTATGAAGGGAGCAAAGCGGGGAGTAAAGATTGTGATTGGTACCATACCGATCTTTGTTGTGGCAGGTTTTCTGGAATCGTTTATTACTCGCCATACCCATCTTCCTAACTTGTTAAGATTAGGAATAATCCTGTTTTCGCTTATATTTGTTCTTTACTATTACCTTTATTTACCTAAATCATTACGTTATGAACTACCAGAAACAAAAAATTAATTTTTATCAGAAAAGATCTTTTGGGGAAAATCTAACAGCTACTTTCGATTTTTTAAAAGATAATTGGAAACCAATCCTGAAGTTGTGTCTGTATGTTCTGTTGCCTTTGTCGGTTATTCAGGGTGCTTTTATGAATAATATAGCTTTAGCAGTAGTAGATTCAGCAATTAATCATCCAACTACCGTTGCTTCTTTTGAGGGGTATGGTCCTACTATATTCATAAATTATATTCTACTGATAATCTTTTATCTGATTGGTCAAACGGTACTCACAGCCATTGTATATACAGTAATGCAAAAATATAGAACCAGTGAAACTCTGAAGAAATATCCTTTATCAGAAATAAAGAGCGATTTTATATCTTGTCTCAAACAATGCTTTATTCTAACTTTCTATGTAATGCTGATTGCAATAGGATATGCAGTCATTGTTGGAACTCTGGGATTTATATTTAGTTATCTTATATTCTTTATTATACTTGGAACAATTCCATTGATAGTTCCATTTATACTTATTTATCCGGCTTATATATTTGGCGAAGGTACAGGTACCAATAATGCTCTGAGGCAGGCATATCGTCTTGGGTTTCCTACCTGGGGAAGTCTGTTCCTGCTGCTTTTTGTTCTGGGTATAATAGGCGGAGTTATCCAGACTGTTACTTTTTTGCCTTGGTATTTTGCATTTATTGTTAAAAGCGTTTTGGCTTACTCTAAAACTTCAGTGGAAGTGACAAACTCCATGGGAACTGATTTTCTTATGTATCTGCTAGCTGCATTTCAGGCTTTTGGTGCATTCCTGGCAGGAATCTTTGTTTTCGTAGGTGTTGCATTTCACTATTTCAGTGCAGCAGAGGCTAAAGATTCTGTATCTGTAAGTGATGATATTGATAATTTTGAGCAATTATAAAAATTAGATGCAAGTTACAGATACGCTGGTTTATGATGCAGCAAAGATAGCTCACTATCAGGCTGATAATCAATTTGACTATAATTCACAGGCTGTCCATCGGAACGTGAATATTTTTGATTTGATCGATCTCTGGTTTACTAAGCTTCTCAGCCATATTTTCAACAATGAATTTGCTGAAAAATACAGTGAAGTTATCCTGATCAGTCTATTAATTATTTTTATATTGTTACTGGTCTTCTTTGTCTATAAGAAAAGACCGGAACTTTTTTATAAAGAGAAGAAAGTCTGGAACTATAAGGTGGACGAAGAAACCATTTATGGGGTGGATTTTAGTAGCGAAATTAGCAATGCTGTGAGTCGGGAAGACTATCAACTGGCTATTCGTCTGGTTTATTTGCAGACACTGAAGCATTTATCAGATAGTAAATGTATTGATTGGCAGACATATAAAACACCGACCGACTATTTGTATGAGATGAAACGGAATGAAGTGATCGAGGATTTTCGCCATCTGACCAACCGTTTTCTGATGGTTCGTTATGGAAACTTTGAGGCAAACGAGGCTACTTATGAAGCGGTTAAGAGTTTGCAGCAGGTAATATGGAAAGGGGGAAATGGTGAAGGTTAACATTAAGTTCATCGGTTTTATGATTCTCCTTATCATTGGAATGTTTGTTGTAGAGCAGAACCAAACTAAAGAGTTCTCCTGGAAAGCCACTTATAACAAAGCGGACAAGCAACCTTTTGGATGTTTTGTTTTTGACGATATAGTCTCTTCCTCAATGAAAGGAAACTATACAGTATCTAATAAAACCTTTTATCAGATTGATAATGATTCGTTGAGTAAACCGAAAGCCATTCTGTCTGTCACTGATTATGCATTTGTGGATTCGCTGCAATTCAAGTCGGTGATTAATCTGTTGAATAAGGGATATAAGATCATGTTTGTTTCTTCAAATTTCTCGCCTGATTTAATCGATTCTTTAAGAATTGATTGCCATAATAGCTATTTAAGCGACGACGACATAAAGTCGATGACAAAAAAAAGTCCGGGCAGGAAACCTTTGTTTGTTTTCAACTCCGCGACTTCTCGTAGAATCTATCGCTTTTATCCCCAGTTATGCATGGACTACTTCTCGGGTGTGGATTCTATTGAACCTAAACTGGAGGATACCAGGGATGATAAAAGGAAACATACCTTGATATCCAGGATTCCTTCTACAGTTCTGGTTCGAAATAAAGAAAATTTCGCGGTTGCGTTTAGTAAGAAGATAGGAAAAGGGGAACTTTTTATGGTAACTACCCCCTTGCTCTTTACCAATTACGGAATACTGGATGAGAATAATGCAGGATATGTTTTTAATCTGTTATCTTATATGAAGGGGATGCCTTTAGTGCGTTACCAGGAAAATAGTTCAGGCGGTGATCTTGCGGGTCAAGAATCGCCACTTCGCTATTTTCTTAGTCAGCCTCCTTTGAGATGGAGCATCTATTTCACCTTGTTTACCCTGATTCTTTTTATGTGTTTCACTGCAAAACGGCGGCAGCGAGTAATTCCAGTGATAAATCCTCCGGTAAACACTACGCTGGACTTTGTGAAGCTGATAGGTACTTTGTATTATCAAAAGAAAGATCATCTTGGACTGTTGCGCAAAAAGAAAATATATTTTGCCCGGGCGCTGAAGAAAGAAACCAATATCGATATCGAGGCGGAGAAACTAACCATGGAACTGTGCCATCGGCTCTCCAGCAAAACAGGGATGGAGGCTGAAAAGATATATTCTACACTGAGAGACCTGGAGATGTTGGAGTATGATATTCCGATAGATGAGAAGAACCTGAAAGATTATATCGATAAAATGAATGAAATTATAACTAATTCCTATAAATAATAGATTATGGAAGAAACAACGAGCAGAATAGACTTGACCGGGTTCACGGAGAAGATTAATGAACTGAAAGGCTGCATTGCGGAGGTTATTGTGGGACAGGATAAAGCTGTGGATTTAATTCTTACTACAATTCTTGCCAACGGACATGTGCTTATTGAAGGGGTACCCGGTGTTGCTAAGACATTGCTGGCGAAACTAATCTCAAAGCTAATTGATGCGGACTTCTCACGTATACAGTTCACTCCTGATCTGATGCCTTCGGATGTGTTGGGTACTACTGTCTTTAATATGCAGACAAGTGTTTTCGACTTTCACCGCGGACCGCTTTTTGGTGATGTGATTCTTGTGGATGAGATAAACCGGGCTCCGGCAAAGACTCAGTCGGCCCTCTTTGAGGTTATGGAGGAACGGCAGATCACTGTTGATGGAAAAACCTTCCCGATGGGAGGTCTTTATACAGTTCTTGCCACTCAGAATCCTATAGAACAGGAAGGTACTTATAAACTTCCCGAAGCACAGATAGACAGGTTTCTGATGAAGATAACACTTGAATATCCCTCTTTGGACGAAGAAGTGGCCATTCTTGAACGGCATCACCAGCAAACCGACTTTGTGAAACTGCGAAGCGTGAAGCCGGTATTGAAGAAAGAAGAATTACTGTCATTACGCGAGTTAGTGAGAAAAGTTTATGTGGATGCCACGCTTCTTCGATATATTGCTTTGATTATTCAACAGACACGCACAAGTAAATCTGTTTATCTGGGCGCTTCTCCCCGTGCTTCGGTTGCTCTGCTTCAGGCGGCAAAAGCATATGCCATCTTGCAGGGACGCGATTTTGTAACTCCTGAGGATATTAAGTTTGTGGCAGTTCCCGTTTTGCATCATCGCCTTCTGCTCACTGCTGAGGCCGAGATGGAAGGTTATACTTCTGCAAAGGTTACTTCGAGACTGATTGATAAAGTGGAAGTTCCGAAATAAAAGCGTATGTTTCTTACTAAAAGGTTTTATCTGGTTTGCATTGTTCTTATTCTGTTATTGGGAACAGGCTATCTGGCTACAAGTTTATTGCTTGTGGCACAGGTTGGTATGCTTGTTCTCCTGATAGCCGTGCTTTTTGATGTATGGCGGCTTTATTGGAGAAGTTCGGTCAAAGGCTTTCGTTCCTGTTCCGGACGTTTCTCAAATGGAGATGATAATCCGGTGAAGATATATGTGGAAAATCACTATCCGTTTGCTGTTAATCTGGAAGTGATTGATGAGATTCCTGCGGTTTTTCAGCGTCGAGATGTCTCTTTTCACCTCAGTCTGGATGCGGATGAAAGTAAAACCATTGAGTACAACCTTTGTCCGGTGAAGCGAGGGGAGTACTCTTTTGGAGTGATCCGTGTTTTTGCCAGCACTTCTCTGGGCCTGGTTAGCCGTAGATACAATTGCGGCACACCTGTTTCCGTAAAAGTCTATCCCTCTTACCTGATGCTTCATGAGTATGAATTGATGGCCATGTCGAACAATCTTACGGAAATGGGCATTAAAAAGGTGAGGCAGATAGGACATCACACCGAATTTGAACAGATAAAAGAGTATGTGAAAGGAGATGATTACCGGTCTATCAACTGGAAAGCCACTGCCCGCCGGCATCAGTTAATGGTTAATATCTTTCAGAACGAACGGTCGCAGGATATATATAATGTAATTGATAAGGGAAGAGTGATGCAATCTGCTTTTCAGGGAATGACTTTACTTGATTATGCCATTAATGCCTCGCTGGTGCTTTCTTACATTGCGATTCATAAAGACGACAAAGCCGGACTGATTACCTTTGAGGAACAGTTTGATTCTTTTCTGCCTGCTTCAAAGAAAGAGGGACAGATACAGCAAATACTTAATAATTTGTACAATCAGTCCACAACTTTTGGTGAGAGTGACTACTCCTCGCTCTATATTCATCTCAATAAACACATCAGCAAGCGAAGTTTACTGATTATCTATACCAATTTTGACAGCATAATAGGCATGGAACGTCAGTTAAGTTACCTTCGTCAGCTGGCACGTCAGCATCTGGTACTCGTGGTTTTCTTTGAAAATGCCGAACTGAAAGCCTTTATTGAGAAGAACCCCCGCACTACAGAGGAGTATTATCAGCAGACCATTGCGGAGAAATTTGCCTTTGAGAAAGAATTGGTTGTTTCAACCCTGAAGCAGCATGCCGTCTACTCATTGCTTACTACACCGGACAAGTTATCGGTCGACGTGATAAATAAATATTTAGAGATTAAATCCCGCCATCTTATCTAGAAGCTTAATATTCTACTGCTGACAACTTAGCTATTCCATTCACCAATAAATAAAATCCATTGGTGAATGGCTGAATTTTATTGGAGAATAATCCGGGAAGATTGGTGAATGGTTTTCAGGGAATCTAACTTTTTGTTTTTTCTTTGTGTTTTGCAAACCATAAAGGAAAAGCAGAAAGCTACCATCACTCCATCACTTTCTGATGTAATATGCTAAATGTGAAGTAATTAATTGTGATGGTAGAGTTTTTATCTATCACTTTACCCTCACAAAAAGGGCTATCTCTCACTTCTTTGAGCATTATTTGCTCATTTCAGATGTCTGCATATGCGTAATATAGGGCTTCTGATTTATGTTTTTTGTACAAAGAGGTGAACCATTCCTTAAGTTTCTAGAAAACAAAAAGAGAGCTCTGACAATCTTCTGCCAAGGCTCTCTTCGTTTATCTGATTAAGTGAGGCTTATTCTACCTGACCTAATGAATTTCCATATTCCATTTCTCCCTGTACAACAAAGAGAATATCTTCGGGATTGAATTCTCCCACACCATCTTTCTTTGCCTCTTTTACAATGTAATCCACGATCTCGTCCTGATCAATATTCACATATCCCTCAGCGTCGGGTTGTGCATCCAGACATCCGCTTGCGGAATAATAATCTACCATAACGTCGAGGAAATAATAGAGCTCATCGTCAGTGAACTTGTCCTTCAAGTCCAGTGGCAAAAAGTTCTTAATGAATTCAACGGTCTTTTCGTCGTCTTCATCTTCCAATAAGAAATCATCTTCTAAGCCCATAATCTGAATTTGTTTTAAGAGTCTTTATAAATTATATTTGATTTATAGTAAAGAATCAATTTTTGCCTGGAAAACTCCCTTGGCTGCTGCTCCAACTTGCTTATCAACAACTTCTCCGTTTTTAATAAACAAAACAGTAGGAACATTACGGATTCCGAATTTTGATACCAGGTCGTCGTTTTCCTCTATATCACACTTCCCGATAGTTACTTTGTCTTCATATTCTGTAGCCAATTCTTCAATCGCTGGTCCTATTTGTTTGCAAGGGCCACACCATGTTGCCCAGAAATCTATTACTAAAGGTTTTTCACTTTGAAGTAATTCTTCAAAGTTTTCGTCTGTAATTGCTAAAGCCATAACTTAAATTTTTTATATTTAGTATAATGTATGTGATGCAAATATAGTACTAATTAATATGATATTCAAGTTCGGGATGTTCATTTATATAGCTGATAATTTTTTTTCCGACTGATAGTTTGGTCGATCTCGCCATAAAATCAACAGAAAAGTTAGACTCTTCATCAAAGATTTTAAAGAAAAGCTCAGTTTTCCCCGGACTTTCATTACTTAAAATGGAAAGTTCGTTAACAACCTGCTGATTCAATGCCATCAATGGAATGAAGATTGTCATCTTTTCAATTAAGGAATCCTTCACGTCAGGCAGTAGCTCTATGGATGTTATCTTAATATCCAGTTCATCCGGTTTCCATTGCCTTGGCTGACACCGTCCTTTTATGAATAGAAACATTCCAACTGATAAAAAGTTCCGCCATTCGATATAATCATTTCCAAAGAATGGCAATTCGTTGGAGCCGGAAAAGTCCTCAATTTTGACTATTGCAAATGGTTTTCCTGTTTTACCCATTCCTTCACGAACGTTTGTAACGATGCCCCCGAAGGTGAGTTCCTTATTTACAAGCGAGGCTCTGTCAGAAAAATCGGTCATGTGAGTGTTGCATACATCTTTTAGGATGATAGAATACTCGTCAAGCGGATGTGCGGAAAGGTAGATTCCTACCAACTCCTTTTCCTTGTTCAGACGTTCCAGATCGCTCCATCTTTCTGCCGGCAATATTTCGGGTGTGGCAATGTCAATTACATTGTCTCCTCCGAAGAGGGAATTCACTGCGGCAGCTTTGTCTAGCTGGAATTTATTCCCGTAACGGACCAATGTTTCAAGAAATGTTTCGCCTTTAGTATTCGGAGCAAAGTACTGCTCTCTCTTTAGTTCAGGCAAATTGTCGAATCCTCCTGCTAGTGCGAGGTTTTCAATATTCTTTTTGTTGCAGGCATTCAGGTTCACTCGTTGCACAAAATCAAAGATTCCGGTAAACGAACCGTTTTTCTCACGCTCTTCAATGATCGCTGATACGGCACTTTCGCCAACACCCTTGATGGCTCCCAGCCCGAAGCGGATGTTTCCCTCTTTGTTAACCGTGAACTTCATGTTACTTTCATTCACATCCGGCCCTAATACCAGAATGCCCATAGCTTTACACTCATCCATAAATCTGGTAATATCCACAATGTTTGAGATGTTTCGGCTTAGCACGGCAGCCATATATTCAGACGGATAGTTCGCTTTCAGGTATGCAGTCTGGTAAGCTACCCATGAATAGCAAGTTGCATGAGATTTGTTGAACGCATATGAGGCGAATTTCTCCCAGTCTCCCCAGATCTTTTCCAGAACTTTAGGGTCATGACCGTTTTTCTGTCCCCCTTCCAGGAACAAAGGTTTCAGGTGATCCAGCTTATCTTTCAGCTTTTTACCCATCGCCTTACGCAATGTATCTGATTCACCACGGGTAAAATTCGCAAGAAGTCTGGATAAAAGCATCACCTGTTCCTGATATACTGTAATACCATACGTATCTTTAAGATACTTTTCCATTACAGGAATATCATATATAATAGGTTCGCGACCATGCTTACGGTCGATGAACTGAGGAATATAGTCCATTGGTCCTGGACGATAAAGCGCATTCATCGCGATAAGGTCCTCAAAAGTACTCGGTTGCAGCTCTTTCAGATATTTCTGCATACCGGGAGACTCAAACTGGAACGTTCCGATGGTTCTTCCTTCACTATATAGTTTGTAAGTAGGCTCGTCTTCTGTGGAAATAGTGTCGATATCCAGATCTATTCCCCGGTGTAAATGGATATTTACTAAAGCTTCCTTTATAATAGATAAGGTCTTTAGACCCAGGAAGTCCATTTTTATCAGTCCCGTGTCCTCAATAACCGAGCCTTCATACTGAGTAACCAGCATTTTCTCGCCGGTTTCTTTATCATCGGCCGTACTAACCGGCACCCAATCCGTAATATCATCGCGGCAGATAATGGTTCCGCAGGCATGAACTCCCGTGTTGCGCACATTGCCTTCCAGCATCTGTGCATACTTCATTGTATCTCTTACCAAAGGATCGTAAGAGTTACAAGCCTCCTGTAACTCGGGTATCGCAGCGATACAGTTCTTTAAATTTATCTTCGGCGACTTTCCGTTTACTTCCGGAAGTCGGTCGGGTATCAGTTTAGTTAGTCTGTCTGATTCAGAGAGAGGTAATTTCTGTACACGCGCCACATCCTTGATGGCTAGTTTTGTAGCCATTGTGCCGTAAGTAATGATGTGTGCCACTTTCTCGTGCCCATATTTTCCCGTAACCCAACGAAGCACCTCACCACGGCCGTCATCATCAAAGTCGATATCAATATCCGGCAGTGAAATACGGTCAGGATTTAGGAAACGTTCGAACAGCAAATCATATTTAATAGGATCGAGCTGGGTAATTCCAAGGCAATATGCCACGGCAGAGCCGGCAGCCGAACCACGGCCTGGTCCAACGGAAACCCCCATATCCCTTGCAGCTGCAATAAAGTCCTGCACAATAAGGAAGTATCCGGGGAATCCCATGTGTTTAATAGTGCCTAGTTCAAAATCCACTCGTTCTTTTTGTTCTTCATTCATCTCACCCCAACGCTTCTTTGCCCCCTCATAAGTAAGGTACTTAAGATAATCGTCATCGTTTTCGAAGCCCGGTGGCTTGGGGAAGTTAGGAAGAATAGGATCGTGGTCGATAGTATAGAATTCCACCTGATCACATATTTCCGCAGTTGTAGAAAGAGATTCCGGAACATCGGCAAAGATAGCGTTCATCTCTTCCCGTGTTTTCATCCATTCCTGCTTGGAGTAGAGCATACGATTCGGATCATCCAGATCCTTACCTGTACTTAAACAAATCAGCCGGTCATGCGCTTCCGCATTTTCCTCATCAACAAAGTGCACATCATTGGTGCAAATCAGTTTAATATCATATTTGTTTGCCAGCCTTATAAGCTCTGTGTTAACCACTTTCTGCATTTCGTATGCTTCATGGTTTGCTCTTGGCACAGTAGCCTTGTGGCGTTGCAGTTCCAAGTAATAATCACTCCCGAAAAGATTCTTGTACCATTTTATTGCCTCTTCAGCTTCTTCCATCTTTCCGTCTCTTATCTTTCGGGGAATCTCACCTCCCAGACAAGCAGACGAAACGATAAGTCCTTTGCTATGCTTTTCCAGTTCTTTTCTGTCGGTACGCGGACGGGAGTAAAAGCCGTCAGTCCATGCTTTAGATACAAGTTTTATGAGGTTGTGATAGCCTTCTTCATTCTTGGCAAGCACAATCAGGTGATATCCTCCCTGGTCGGGTTTTCCTTCCTTCAACTCAAGAGATCGCTTGGCTACATACATTTCGCAGCCTATAATTGGTTTGAATAATTTCTTTTTAGCGGCTTCAATCTGCTCTTTGCAGTTTTTTATTTCACCCTCTTTATCTTCGCATTCCAGCTCTCCGGCTTCGATCTTTGAGATTTTCTTTTTAAGATCCTTTATTTCACCATTAGCTCCTCCGTTTTTCTTCTTTACATAGTTGAAGAATTCTTTTACTCCAAACATGTTTCCATGGTCGGTCAATGCAATTCCCCTCATTCCATCGGCAATTGCTTTATCGACTAAAGCCTGAACGGCCGCCTGTCCGTCGAGGATTGAGTATTGTGAGTGGACATGTAAATGAACAAAATCTTGCATATAGCCAATAGTTTATTAAATGATAAAAGTCTTTCAAATGGAGCTCAAAGATACTTCGCTTTACACTCCAAAAAAAATGAAATAGCTAAAAGTTATGAACATAAGTGTTTTTTTAAAGAAAAGAAGTAATTTTAATTATTTCTATGAAGAATTACTTGGTAGCTTCTCAAAATAAGATTAATTTTGCGCAATTAAATCATTAAACAGGACTCATGGGCCGATTAAAAAAAATTAAGAAAATAAGAATACATAGAGAAGGAACTCATATCCTGGTAGCAGGGTTAATCTTTTTTATTGCAATAAATAGCCTTTTATATTACTACGTTGATTGTATTTTGTTGTCTTACCTTTTAGCAGCACTCAGTCTTGTCGTTTATGGATTGATGGTGAATTTCTTTCGCTGTCCAATCCGCTTGTTTGGGGAAGATACAGATAAGCTTGTGGTAGCTCCGGCCGATGGAAAAGTTGTGGTTGTGGAGGAAGTAGATGAAAATGAATACTTTCACGACAGACGAATTATGGTTTCTATATTTATGAGTCTTGTAAATGTACATGCTAACTGGTACCCAGTTGATGGTACAATAAAGAAAGTAGGCCATCAGGATGGTAAGTTCATGAAAGCCTGGTTGCCTAAAGCAAGCACAGATAATGAACGCTCTTTGGTTGTTATTGAGACTCCTGAGGGTGTCGAAGTATTGGTAAGACAAATTGCCGGTGCTATGGCAAGGCGTATTGTTACATATGCAGAGGTTGGTGAAGAATGCTACATTGACGAGCATATGGGATTTATTAAGTTTGGTTCCCGTGTCGATGTTTATCTTCCTTTAGGTACGGAAGTAGTAGTTAAGATGGGACAATTAGCTGTTGGTAACCAGACTGTATTAGCAAAACTGAAATAATAATTGTGATGGCAAACTCTATAACCCGCCATATTCCAAACACCGTTACATGTCTGAACTTGTTTTCCGGGTGCATTGCTTGTGTAATGGCCTTTGAAGCAGAATACGAACTGGCGATGCTTTTTATAGTATTAAGTGCGGTTTTTGATTTCTTTGACGGAATGTTGGCACGTGCTCTTCATGCTCATTCAAAAATAGGAAAAGATTTAGATTCACTTGCTGATGATGTAAGCTTTGGAGTTGCTCCTTCGGTTTTAGTGTTTTCTTTGTTCAAAGAGGTACATTATCCTTCAGTCTTGATTGATTTCCAGGATTATATTCCTTATCTGGCATTTATCTTATCTGTTTTCTCGGCACTGAGACTGGCCAAGTTTAATGTGGACGAGCGTCAGACTACTTCTTTTATCGGACTCCCGGTTCCTGCTAACGCTTTATTCTGGGGATCATTAGTTGTGGGAGCGCATTCTTTTTTAGTATCAGATAGTTTTAATGCAATATATCTCTTTATTCTTGCAGCACTGTTCTCTTACCTTTTGGTCTCTGAGATTCCAATGTTCTCTTTAAAGTTCAAGAATCTCTCCTGGAAAGATAATAAAGTGAGTTTTATCTTTCTTTTGGTATGTATTCCATTACTCATCTTTTTAGGAATTGCAGGTTTTGCTGCTATCATTGTTTGGTATATTCTTCTTTCAGTTATTGCTGGAAAAAAGAAGTAAACAACATTTCTGGCACGCTTGTTGTATTAACCACTCTATATTATAATTAAACTTATTGATCATGGGTGCTATATTTGGATTATTTTTTTTTATTATCATACTGGTTCTTGCCTTTGGTTTATCTATTATAAGCGGAATTCTGCGACTACTTTTTGGATTAGGCCGTAAATCAAGATTTAATAGTAATCGTTTTGGAGAGGAACAGGAAGCTTCTAATGCTGCTTCTGAACCTAAACATAAAAAGATCTTTGATAAGGATGATGGAGAATATGTGGAATTTGAGGAGATCAAGGAGGATAAGTAATTCCTTCTTCTTTAAAAGTTCCTAACGCCGCAGCTGAAAAAATGATTTCATCAGTGCAGCACATTCTTCTTTTAATACACCTTTAACGACAATTGTTTTTGGATGGAGTGCGTTGGGTGCATATTTCTGATAACCTCTTTTCTCGTCTTCAGCACCGAAAACCAGTTTCCCCGTCTGTGCCCATGCAATTGCTCCGGCGCACATTACACAAGGTTCCACAGTTACATAGATAGTGCATTCGTTCAGGTATTTTCCTCCTAAAATATTGGCTGCAGCCGTAATGGCCTGCATTTCAGCGTGGGCGGTAACATCGTTAAGAGTTTCTGTGAGATTGTGGCCACGGGCAATAATCCGTTCCTTACTTACCACAACAACCCCGACAGGAATCTCTCCTCTGTCGAATGCCTTTTGGGCTTCGGCCAATGCCTGTTTCATGAAATAAGTATCATCCAGCATATTAGCGTCTCATATCGTGCTCGCCGAAGAGGGTAGGATAGTCTTCCTGCATATTCTTATATACAAACTGCAGAAGGGTTTCACGCATCCAGCGGGATTTATTCTCTATCTTGTATTTATCCAGATAGCGATCCACAATCTGCATTTCCTCTTCACTCAGTAAACAGGTAATGTGTTGCTGGCGTTTTGTTAATCCGGCTGGCGTTTTTATTCTCTTTCTGTCGTTTGTTCCCATATTCACTGCAAAATTACTTTTACTTCTGTAAATTCAAAGAATAAATTCAGTAAATTTGCAAAAACAATCTATGGCACAGCACAATATTCTGGGAAAAGATGGCGAGGAAGAGGCTGTAAAGTATCTTATTGCCCACGATTATATCATCCGTCATCGTAATTGGAGGCGGGGACATAAGGAACTTGATATTGTGGCAGAAAAAGAGAATGAACTGATTGTTGTGGAAGTTAAAACGAGAAAAGACAGACTTTTTGCCGAGCCGCAGGATGCTGTTACTCCGCTGAAGATAAGACGAACGGTACTTGCTGCCGATGCTTACCTGAGATTCTTTCAGGTGGACTTGCCGGTACGCTTTGATATTATTACGGTTGTTGGGGAAACGGGATGTTTTGCTATTGAGCATATAAAAGAAGCTTTTTATCCTCCTGTCTGGTAAAGGGAATTTAGGTTTTATCAAATATTTAATAATACACTATGGATATAGAATCGGCCAGAGAATATTGTCTGCTTAAAAAAGGGGTGACTGAAGATTTCCCTTTTGATGAGACAACCTTGGTTATTCGGGTGATGAATAAAATGTTTGCTCTGATGGATCTGGAAACACCTGACAGGATTACATTGAAATGTGATCCTGAATATGCTATTGAGCTACGTGAACAATATGCCGGTATTGAGGGAGCTTACCATTTTAATAAAAAGTACTGGAATCAGATCTCTTTTGATGGAAGCGTAGATGATTCGTTAATAAAACAACTTATTGACCATTCGTACGAAGAAGTAATTAAGAAATTTACTAGAAAACTTCGGGCGGAGTACGACGCATTATCCTGATTTATGGAAGTTAATATACAGCGATTAAAAGAGACGGATTCTACAAATAAATATCTTGTAGAACAACTCTCCCGGGAATACTTGCCTGATTTCTCGGTTATTACTACAGATTTTCAGTCGTCGGGTAGGGGACAAAGAGGAAACTCCTGGGAAAGTGAGCGGGGGAAGAATCTGCTTTTTAGTGTTTTGCTGAGGCCGGAATCCGTTCCAGCCAGATCACAGTTCCTTATTTCTCAGATAGCAAGTCTTGCTATCAAGGAAGGACTCGATCGCTTTGCTGCGGGATTCAGTATCAAGTGGCCCAATGATATCTACTGGAATGAACAAAAGATTTGTGGCATGCTGATAGAAAATGATCTTGCCGGGGCAATGCTTTCACAAAGTATTCTTGGAATCGGGGTGAATATAAACCAGAATCTGTTTATTAGCAATGCACCCAACCCTGTTTCACTGAAAACAATTACGGGAAACCATCAGGACCGTGAAGTGATCCTTGCAGATATTCTTCGTATACTTGCTACTTATTATGATTTACTTCGGAAAGGAGAAACAGAGCTGATTAACCGAAGATATCATCATTCTTTGTTTCGTAAGGAAGGTTATTATCTCTTTGCTGACAAAAATGGTAGATTCTCTGCCAGAATTGTCGGAGTTGAACCCGATGGAGAGCTGATCCTAAGCACAGAAACCAATGAAAAAAGAGGTTATCTGTTTAAAGAGGTTCAGTTTGTCTTGTAAACTATCTTTTTGATTCCTCTTCTACAGCGTGAATCTTTCCCAATGTTTTTTTAGCCTCCACAGAGGGAAACTGGCTGATTACCTTTTCCAGGTAAGTTTTTGCCTTTTCGTAGTCGTTGGCTACCAGACTAGAGAGCGCATTCCGGTAATTGGCATACTGCATTCGTGTAGGAGCATTTATCTTTTTAAATTCTTTATCCAATTGCTTCTTCTCTTTGTCGGCGTTAAAGTAGTAATAATTCCCGATAAATATATTGGCGGGAAGATTGTTGTTGTCTATTGAAAGAATTTTCTCGTAAGTCTCCAGGGCGTCGTTTTCTTTCCCAAGAATAACTTCCAGTTCTGCGTAGGATGCCAGATAAATAGTCTCATTAGGCTTTACTCTTGTCAGCTCCTTGTAATAAACGTATGCTTTTTCGTAATTCCGGCTGCTTTTGCAGTAAAATCCTAATTGATGTATCATTTCAGTCCGTGCAGGGCAATCGGCCGCAATCTCTGTCTGGAAAAACTTTTCTGATCTGTAAAGATCCTTATCTACGGCCAACCGGAACAGATTGCTTGCTTCATCCCAATGCTGCTCAGACAGTGCCTTTGATACATTCGGTAAGATTTGCTCAGCGGTCTGTGCTGATAGTGACACTGAGAGGAATAGGAAAAAGGAAATTAAAATAGTAAAGTTTATTCTCATTAATGTCTATCGTTTGGTTTAATACAAAGATATAAATTATTTGAAGTCAAGTATATTGTAACTAAAGAATTTTATGTAAGTTTGCCGAAATTAAACATTTTGAAATATGATTAAGTATAAAAGAATTCTTCTGAAATTGAGCGGAGAGAGTTTGATGGGAGAAAAGCAATATGGAATTGATGAAAAACGTTTGGGTGAATATGCTCAGCAAATAAAAGAAATTCACGAACTTGGCGTTCAGATAGGGATTGTAATCGGCGGTGGAAATATCTTTCGGGGACTTTCCGGAGCATCGAAAGGTTTCGATCGTGTGAAAGGAGACCAGATGGGAATGCTTGCAACTGTTATCAACAGTCTGGCTCTGAGCTCAGCTCTTGGGTCTGTAGGTGTAAAAAGCAGAGTGCTTACAGCAGTCAGGATGGAACCTATCGGAGAATTTTATAATAAATGGAAAGCAATTGAAACGCTTGAAGCCGGAGAAGTGGCAATCTTCTCTGCCGGAACCGGAAATCCTTTCTTTACTACAGATACCGGTTCTTCTTTGCGCGGAATAGAGATAGAGGCAGATGTAATGCTTAAGGGCACACGTGTGGATGGTATCTATACAGCCGACCCGGAAAAGGATAAGAGCGCAACTAAATTCAAGGAGATTACCTATGATGAAATCTATACCCGCGGACTGAAAGTGATGGATCTTACAGCTACAACCATGTGTAAGGAGAATAATCTGCCGATTGTTGTCTTTGATATGGATACGGTTGGTAATCTTAAAAAGGTAATCGAAGGAGAAGATATAGGAACCTTAGTTCATAATTGAGGATAACTAAGACTTTTATTTACCAACACTTCTGATATAGAGGTAGACTGAATAATGAAAAAGTGTACACTTTAATATGTTGAAGTGTACACTTTTTCTTATTTAGCTCTACCCGTTAATATAAACTTAACGTCAATTATTCTCTTAAGATTCCTTTTGTTTTAGTTTAGCTATGAGGAATAACAGGCTAAAACCAGGGGGAGCTTAGATAAAAAGAATGTCGCTTATTGCTTTCGTTTAAGCAATAAGCGACATTTATAATGCTTTATCATGTAAAACCGTGGCTATTTTCCTGAGAATCAAAGCCGGTTCAGATTAATCATTCTTCAGAATTGAGAATCCTGCTTTGGCCAGATCTTCCCAGTAGTAGGGATAAGACTTGGTAACCACCTGAGGCTCAAAGATGGTGATGGCAGGAATCCGTAGACTGGCAGGTGCAAAAGCCATTGCCATCCGGTGATCCTCGTAAGTTTTAATGGTTGGATTTTCTGATACAGGCTCACGTTTACCTTCCCATGAGAGTACACCTTTTCCGCTTTCCTCAAGCACATAACCCAACTTCCCGAGTTCAGTAACCAACGCTGCTATACGGTCAGTCTCTTTTATCTTAAGGCTTTGCAGTCCCGAAAAGCGGAAAGGAATGCCCATTAGGGCACAAGTTACCACAAATGTCTGCGCAAGATCGGGTTCATTGATAAAGTTGTAATCCATTCGTTCGCAGCAACTGCCTGTTTTTTTGAGCAAAGCTCCCTTAGGGGTAAAGACTGTTTCAATGCCCAGATCGACAAATAATTCGGCAACCTTGCTGTCGCCCTGGTAACTGTCCGGGAACAAGCCGAGCAATTCAATCTTAGCTTCAGCTGTAAGAGCTGCCATCTGGTACCAATAAGAAGCGGCCGACCAGTCGGATTCCACCTTAAACGGCACGGATGTATAGGGTTTGGGAAGAACTTCAATGCGATTATCGTCGGTCCATTCTGCCTCTGCACCAAAATCCTTCATCAGTTGTAACGTGAGGTTTATATATGGTTTGGAAATTATATTCCCGGTCAATGTCATTTGCAGCCCTTTTTTTAGTATGGGAGCAATCATTAGGAGGGCGGAAATATACTGTGAACTAACATTTCCTCTCATTGATATGGCTCCGCCTTCCAGCGGTTTACCACTAATACGCAACGGAGGAAATCCGTTGTCGCCCACATATTTAATGTCGGCTCCAAGTATCTTCAGAGCATTGACCAATATCTCAATGGGGCGTTGCTGCATTCTCTTGGTTCCTGTAATTATTCTGGTTCCTTCTGTTACAGAAAGAAAAGCAGTAAGGAAGCGCATTGCAGTGCCTGCAGCCATGATGTCAATTGTTTCTTCCTGAGAACTCAGGGCTTTGATCATTACATTTGTGTCGTCGCAATCAGATAAATTTTCGGGCGTAAAACTCCCTTTGGCCAACGCGTTTATTATCAACGCGCGGTTGCTGATACTTTTGGAAGCCGGCAACTGTATTTGGGTATATATGCTAGCCGGAGCTGT
>Ga0268357_100593_pt1 | contig 42345 bp, 38 predicted proteins | sample BioMet10_FD_192466 | JGI IMG/M metagenome (GOLD analysis project Ga0268357, IMG submission 192466) | Sewage microbial communities from Oakland, California, United States - Biofuel 10 (Illumina Assembly) | ecosystem: Engineered > Wastewater > Sewage > Unclassified | place: USA: California... | reverse complement strand
CTCAACGCAAACAGCTTGCTGGAAATTCCACCCCGAGCGGCGTAAGGATTTCCACCCTCAGGGCCAACGGAATTTACACCACCTTGACGGACGTGACCAGCCATTCCAGATAAAATGGCGACGATTCTCATCCTGCGGCCATTCCGGACGGCGCGCGGACACGTGCCCGCATCGCGAAGCGTTAACTGTTGTCTTGCATTCATTAGGAAGAAGCGAAACGAATGGCAAGACCAAACCGCCGCCACGACGTCAGGGCGACCGTCACCGGATGGCGGCCTGAGCGGCGTCAGGGAAAGATGGCGGGCGCCTGGGCGGGGTGGCGTGCGTCAGACCTCCGGCGGCCAGGCTCCATTCGAAGGGTACCAGCGCCCCTGGACCCGCATGTTTGGTGGAGATTACCGAGGCAAGGCAACCATAGTCCATGACGAAAAAGGCGCGCCGGAGCGCGCCTTTCCTTTACGGCCGCGCGGTCTCCCCGGCTCACACGACCTTGTCCATGGCGTTCTTGTCGAGCATGGCCAGGATCATCTGCTTTTCCTGGCGCAGGCGGCCGCGCACGCTGGCGCGCACCGCGGAGGTGGAGCCGCCAAACTGATTCTGCCGCCGGTCATAAACCTCGCTGACCACGGCCTGCTCCAGGGCCTTGTCCCCCGCCGGCGCGGCATGCGTCCGGCCGAGGAACTTGTCGATGGCCGCGCCGAAGATGCGCGCCGCCCCGGCCGCGCCGTGCTGCACGGCGGTGCTGAACAGGGCCTCGCGCAGGGCGGGCTTGGCGGTCTCGATGTCCACGCCGGTCTGCTCGCGGATCTTCTCGCGCGCGGGCTGGTAGTGGTCCCGGCGGATGAACTCCGTCTGCAGGGCCTCGAAGCGCTCCGGGGCCTCGGCGGCGATGCGCGCCCATTCGGCCGGCATGCGGCCGTGCGTGGAGCCGGTGTTGGCCGGGCCGGCGCTCTTCAGCCGCGCGGCCCAGGCGGGCTCGCGTTCGGACAGGAAATTCAGGAACCTGTTCATGGTCCCCACGCGCGAGGCGATCTGGAATTTGCCGTAGCTGGTGCCGCCGGTGCGGTCGTAGCCGATGGCCGCAGCGCCCTGCGCGCCGGACTCGAACATCGCGGCGATGGCTCCCAGCCCCCGGCCCTCGGCCGTGGGATTGCGCGTCAGCGCCTTTTCCGGATCCTGGACCGCGCTCTGCCTGGCCGGCATTTCCTCGCCGGTGAGCCGCGCGATGGTGGTCAACGCATCCATGAGCATGGCGTCATTGAGCATGGAGGACTCCATGCCCATGGCCGCGGCCGGCCGCTCGCCATCGGCGAACATGCCGGCGTCCAGCGCCTGCTGGGCCATGCGTAGCTGGGTCTGAAAGGCTATGGTCTGGGGATCCTGGGCCTTGCCCCCGCCGATCGCTTCCATGCCGCCCAGGCTGCCGGATTCGGCCGCCTTGAGCGTGCGGATTGCTTCCATAAGTTGATTTTCGCCGGACATCTGCTCCCTCCGCCGTCGGGAATTTGACCACGACACGGTTTTCGGAAGCAGACACAGCATGTTCCGTGCCTTCAGCGGATATATTTGCGATTCCGGCGCGTTATGCCGTCAGGAACGGCCGCTGACGAAGTCCGGCAGGCGCACGTCGGCCAGAAGTTTGGCCACCAGCCGGGCATGGCCGGAAGGGAAGGCGAAGCGCCGCAAATCCGCCGGCGGCACGAAGCGTCCGGCCTCGGCCTCGTTGAGACGGATGTCCGAGCGTGGGTCCGCGCCGTTGGCCAGGCGGCAAAAATACCCGTGCATGGTGATGCGGTAGCGGGTGTAGCTGGAGCGCAGCACCGCGATCTTCCCCGCCGGGAGCACGTCCAGGCCGGTCTCCTCGCGGTATTCCCGCATGAGGGCCTGCTCCGGGGTCTCGCCGGACTCCAGCACCCCGCCGGGGAACTCCCACAGGCCCGGCCAGACGTCATCGGCCCGGCGCTTCTGGATGTACAGCTCGCCCTGGTCCGCCAGCACGCCGCAGGCCATGTCGATGCGGATGATCTCCGGCGCGGGCCGGAGGACCGGCCGGTCCTCCGCGCTGCCTCGCGCCCGGGCCAGGCACTGGCCAGCCAGCGGACAGGCCGCGCAGGCCGGCCGCCGGGGCGCGCAGACCAGCGCTCCCAGCTCCATGAGCGCCTGATTGAAGGCCCGCGCCTCGCCGACGGGCATGAGGGCCATGACCGAGGCCTCGATGCGCCGGCGCACGGCCGGCTCGGCCACGGGCTCGGCGATGTCCAGCAGCCGCGCGAAAACGCGCAGGACGTTGGCGTCCACGGCCGGCCGCTGCTGACCGAAGGCGATGCTGGCCACGGCGCCGGCAGTGTACGGCCCCACGCCTGGCAGGGCGCGGATGACCGCGAAATCGCTCGGGAACGCTCCGCCGTGCTCCCGCGCCAGCACCCGCGCAGCGCTCAGGAGGTTCCGGGCCCGGGAATAGTAGCCCAGCCCCTCCCAGAGCTTAAGCACCTCGTCCTCGTGCGCCCCGGCCAGGCTGGCCACGTCCGGAAAGCGCGCCAGGAAACGCTCGTAATACTCCACCGCACGGTCCATCTGGGTCTGCTGGAGCATGATCTCCGAAAGCCAGACATGATACGGGTCCAGGGTGCGCCGCCAGGGCAGATCGCGTGCGTTGGCCGCAAACCAGCCGAGCAGCGCCGGAGCGAAGACGGACGCGTCAAGGGCTCCGGCCGGAGCGGCCGGAGGTGCGGAGGGCTTGCGCGGCACCTCGGCTAGCCTTTCGGACCTTTGGCCTGGTCGGCCACGGCCTTTGCGGCCCTGGCCACGGCCTCGGGGTCGCCCAGGTAGCGGCGGCCCAGGGACTTCAGTTCGTCGTCCAGCTCGTAGACCAGGGGCACGCCGGTGGGGATGTTCAACTCGGCCACCTCGGCGTCGCTCATGCCGTCGAGGTATTTCACCAGGCCGCGCAGGGAGTTGCCGTGCGCGGCGATGAGCAGGCGCTGGCCCGCGAGGATCTGCGGCGCGAGGACGTCGTGCCAGTAGGGCATGACCCGGGCGATGGTGTCCCGGAGGCTCTCGCAGCGCGGCAGTTCGATGTCCAACAGGTCGGCATAGCGCGGATCATGCCCGGGGAACCGGATGTCCGAGGACTCCAGGGCCGGCGGCGGCACGTCGAAGCTGCGCCGCCACTGAAACACCTGTTCCGCACTGAATTTCTTTGCGGTTTCGGCCTTGTTCAGGCCCTGCAGCGCGCCGTAGTGCCGCTCGTTGAGCCGCCACGAGGTCTCCACGGGCAGCCACATGAGGTCCATGCCCTCCAGGACGATCCACAGCGTGCGGATGGCGCGTTTCAGAAAGGAGGTGTGGCAACGGTCGAAGACGAAGCCGGCCTCGTGGAGGAGCCGCGCCGCCTCGCCCGCCTCGCGCACGCCCTGCTCGGAGAGGTCCACGTCGGTCCAGCCGGTGAAGCGGTTCTCCAGGTTCCAGACGCTCTGGCCGTGGCGGATGAGCACCAGGGTATGCATGCACGCCTCCTCGCGCCTGTGCGGCGCTATTTCTTGCCGCCCTTGGCCGGCGGCTTCGCGGCCGTTTTCGCCGGGGGCTGGGCCGCCGGCTTGGCCCCGGCCTTGGCCTCGATGGCCTTGGGCGCGGGCTTGGCCGCAGGCTTCGCCGGGGCCTTGCCGCCCTTGGCCGGCGCCGACCCGCGCCGCGTGGCGTCGGCGTCGAAGAGCTGGTTGCGCTTCTTTTCGAAGCTCATGACGCTCTTGAGCGAGGCCGCGCCCAGGGAGAGCACCGTGACCAGGAAGATGAGCCCCTTCTGAAAGGCCCACTTCTGGGCCAGGATGCCGTCGATGATCCAGTTGTTGGCGACCTTACTCGAATAATAGAGCATGACCGGAACGGTCAAGAGGGCCAGCGTCAGTCCCACGACCTCCATCCAGATGAAGTTCTTGCCCATGAGCATGGCGAAGAGCGTGCTGTCGCGCACGATGCGCAGGGAGACCAGGCGCTTGGACAGCTCGCCCAGGCGTTCCTCCAGATCGGGGAGGTAGCGGCGCGCGGTGCGGAAATTGGCCGCGGTGCGCAGCTGCTGGGTCATGATCCAGTTGATGCGCTTGACGCAGAAGTTGAAATCGCGGTTGAAGTCGCGCAGGAGCTTGGGGAACGGGAACCAGCCGGCCTCGTACTGCACGTCGCGCAGGCGCTGGGCGTAAACCTGCACGCGATCCTTGATGCGCTTGATCTCCTCGTCGATCTGCTTCTGCATCTCGGCGTTGAAGCCGTCCATGCCGCGCGCGACCTCGCGGAAGGCCACGTAGTTGTCCGTGCCGGCCAGGGCGCTCATGCGCTCCAGGTGCTCCATGGCCGGCTTGCGGAACTCATGGTCCTCGTCGAACCATTCCGGCAGCTCCTTGAGCAGGGTCTGGACGCGCTTGCCCACCTCCTGGGCCCGGGCCTGGGCGTCGCGCCAGGGGTCCCACAGGCCGGAGAGCACATGCACCCTGCCCCGGCCGATCTCCGTGTCCACCAGGATGCGGTTGAAGGACTGCGGGTCGCGGGCCACGAGATCGCCGAAGACCTCCAGCGACTGGCCCGTGAAGCCCATTTTGACCATGCACACGCCCTCGCGGTACACGGGCTCCATCCATTTGGGCGAGCCGGAGCGCACCTGGCGGTAGAGGCCGAGCGCGTCGCGGAAATCGCCCTCCACCTCGCGCAGGCGGGCCTGCAGAAACTGGGTGTAGCCCTGCTGGATGGTGCTCTGGCCGATGCGGCCGGCCTCCTGCCAGTAGAACTGGGCCATGTGCGGATCATTGGCCTCCAGGGCGATGAAGCCCTCCAGGCAGGCCCCCTCGAAGCTGCGGCCCTGCTTGGCGCTGACGGCGCGCACTTGGTCCTTGGCCCGCTCCAGATCGCCGCCGAGAAAGGTCTCGAAGGCGTCAGCCAGGGGCCAGGGCTCGGCGGGGTTCAGCTGTTGCGGATCCACCGGCCATTCGCGGTTCTTGATCCGCGGCAGGATGGGCAGCAGCCCCGGCTGGCAGGGCGCGTCCAGGGTGAACACGGCCCGGGCCAGGAGCGGCTCCACCCGCTTTTCGCCCTTGTCGTCCTTCTCGTCGGTCTTGGCGTTCAGCAGGACCTTGGCGTGCTGCAGGAAATCCGCCGTCTCCACGGGCTCGTCGAGATTCCGGAAACCCTGGGCCATGGCCTGCACGTCGGTGCGGCCCAGCTCGCGCCAGACCTCGCCGCGGAAGGGCGCGAGCCTCCGCGAGGGGCACTGCGCGGGCGTATGATTCTTGAGCCCGCAGTAAAAGCACTCCTTGTTCGCGCCGGCCAGCCAGCGGCGCGGCAGGGGCATCTCGATGGCGCCCTGGCCGGCCTGGCCGTCGGCCTGGCGCATGCTCACGTTGCACCAGGAGTCCAGGCTCTCCTGGTCCCCGCCGTAGCTCACCTCGTTGACCTTGAAGGCGTCCAGCAGCGAGAAGCCCAGGCGGTAGCGCATGTGCAGAAAGTCCGGGGTCAGCCGGTTCCAGTCCAGGCCGAAGCGGCTGGGCAGATCCATGGAGAAGGACATGCCCTTCTGCTCCATGACGGCGAACACACAGGGCCAGTAGGCCTGCTGCGTGGCCTTCTGTTCGAGGAGCAGCGTGGAGATCTCCGTGCAGTAGAGCCGCAGTTGGCGATAGTTCTCCAGGGGAAAGATGACGAAGCCCTGGGCGTCGTCGGAAAGGTACTTGACGCTCAGGCGCTGGAAGACCTCCTGAACCTGGGAGAAAAAGGCCCGCCAGCCGGCGATGGCCTCGCGCTCGCCCAGGCGGCCCAGGGGCTTGATGATGCCGTACCAGCTCGCCGGGGAGTCGTAGTTCAGGCCCTGGTCGGCGATGAGCGGCATCCAGCCGGGCGCGGCCAGGCCCTGCATGCTGGCCGAGGGGCCCAGCGACAGGCCGTTGACGTTGCGCACGGGATCCCGGAACTTCGGGTGCACGAGCACTTCGAGGTCCCCGGCCACCTCGGCCTGCTGCCGGGCGAGATCCCGCGCGGCGGAGAGGCCCAGGTTCAGGTCGTAGCCCACCAGGGCCGTGACCGGAAAGACCTGGCAGAACAGGGGCAGCGGATTCAGCTTGGACCAGATCTGGAGCTTGGCCAGGGCCCGGAAGATGTCCTCGTCGAAACCCACCCAAAGGCTCTGGCAGGGGTCCTCCACGAGCTGCACCAGACCGTGGTCGCGCAGGGTGTGGCCGATGGCGTTGTTGAACGAGCCCTGCCAGACCAGCCACAGCCCGTAGCCGGAGCTGATGAGCCGCGCCTGGGAGACGTTCGGCAGTCTTTCCAACAGGGTCGAAAGCGTGTACATTTCAGCTCCAGCGCCACAGCTTACGGAGGTCGTCCATGGACATAAGCCAGGCCATCGCAGAACTCAAGAAGACACCCGGTTTCACCGAGAACGTCGGCATGGTCCTGGTCCACAACGGCGTGGTGCGCGGCTGGTCGCGCAAGGACCACGCCGATGTCGCGGCCATCGAAATCACGCCGGACTACGCCAAAATCGAAGCCATCCGCGCGGAGATCGAGCGGCGTCCCGGCATCTTCCGCGTCGTCGTCCAGGCCAACGCCGGACGCATGCAGCCCGGCGACGACGTGCTCTTCCTCATCGTTGCCGGCGACATCCGCGAAAACGTCAAGCCGGCCCTGGCCGATCTGCTCGACCGCGTCAAAAGCGAAGCGGTCGCCAAGCGCGAAATCTTCGCCTAGGCCCTCGTCCGCCTCATCGGCAGCGCGCCCGCAAAGCATAAGGCCCGAGCATGGTCATTTTCCAGGTCGTCAACGTCCGCTGGTTCAACGCCACCGCCTGGTACGGTCTCTACCTGAGCCGGCTGCTCCAGGAGGCCGGCCACAAGGTCGTCGTGCTCACCCAGTCCGGCACCGACACCCACGCCCAGGCCGTGGGCTGGGGCCTGGACGCCCGGCCCATGGACCTGAACACGGCCAATCCGCTGCGCCTGACCCTGACGCTGGTCCGCCTGGCGCGCCTGCTCCGCCGCGAACGGCCGCAGATCGTCAACTGCCACCGCGGCGAGGGCTTCTTCCTTTGGGGCCTGCTGAAGGCCCTGGGCTTTCCCTTCCGCCTCGTGCGCACCCGCGGCGACCAGCGGCCGCCCAGGGCCGACGCCCTCAACCGCTTCCTCCACGCCAGCGTGGCCGACGCGGTGGTCGTGACCAACTCGCGCATGGCCCGGCACTTCCTTTCGGCCATGCGCACCCCGGAGAACAAGGTCTGGCTCATCCACGGCGGCGTGGACCGCGACCGCTTCCGCTTCGACGCCGAGGGACGCGAGCGCGTCCGCGCGGAGTTCGGCTACGGCGAGCGGGAAAAGGTCATCGTGCTCCTGGGCCGTTTCGACGCAGTCAAGGGCCAGCGCGAAACGCTTACCGCCCTGGCCGACCTGATCTACAGGCAGGGCTACCGCCGCGCCCGGCTCATGCTCCTGGGCTTCGGCAGCGCCACCGGCGAGGATGAGGTGCGCGGCTGGATTCGGGAAGGCAAGCTGGAGCGCTTCGTGCGCATCACCGGCAGGCGGACGGACGTTGCCGCCTGCATCTCCGCGGCGGACATCGGCGTCGTGGCCTCGCTCTGGTCCGAGACCATCGCCCGCGCGGCCCTGGAGATCATGGCCGCCGGCCGGCCGCTCCTCTCCACCGACGTGGGCGTCATGCCCGACCTGCTCCCGCCCGAGGCGCTGTTCAAACCCGGCGACACGTCGGCCCTGGTCAAACTCCTCATCCGCGCCATGGACGACGCGGACTACCGCAAGGAACTCCTGCGCGCGCAGGAGCTGACCCTGTCGCAGCTTTCCGGCCGCGACTTCCTGCAGCGCACGCTCACGCTCTACGAGGGCTTCTTCGACGCCATCCGGCCCTGACGGCGGCCTACCACTCGGGAGACTCGCCTTCCTTGAGGTCGCGCAGGCGATCGGCCACGGCCATGATCGTCCGCGTGTACGGGTGGGAGTGATTGTAGCGGTAGAGCACCTTCTGCTGGCCCTCGCGGTCCAGGCTGGCCCGCCAGCCGTTGGCCGAAAGGAAACGCGCGGCCGAAAGCACCGCATCCGCTGGGTTGAAGAGGTCCACGCGGCCGTCGCCGTCCAGGTCCACGCCGTAGCGCACGGCGTTGGTGGGCATGAACTGGCACATGCCGATGGCCCCGTAGACCGAGCCGGGGATGCTCGCCGGGTCGTAGCCGGCGTTGCGGGCGTAGACCAGCAGGGCCTTGAGCTCCTTGTAGGCCCAGGCGGCCTTTTCGGCCGTGCGCCAGCGCAGCCACAGGGCGATGCGCGGCGAAAGGTCGCGGCGCTCGATATGCGGTGCCACCAGGGAGAAGTCGCCGGCCAGGGCCATGCTCGCCAGGGTGGCCAGGGCGCTCTTGGAGCCCACGTTGCGGCCGAGCTTGGTCTCCACCAGCAGCAGGGCCACGAGGATCTCCTCGGGAACGCCGAAGCGCGCCCTGGCCTCGCGCAGGGCCGCCCGCTGCGTGTCCAGGAAGGTCCGCGCCTGCATCATCAGGAAGGGGTTGAGATAGCGCAGGTAGATGTCCGGCCCCTCGACGCGGGGTTTGGCCGGTCCGAGCTTGACCTCCAGCAGGGCGTTCATCTTGTTGGCCATGACCAGCGGATCGAAGCGCAGCTCCGGCCGGGAGAAGAGCGCGTCCAGGGCGGGCTTGTCGAAGCCGTCGGCCGCGAGGCGGCGCACAAGCGGATCCCACACGCCTTCCGCCGCGGCCAGAGCGGGCAAAAGGCACAGCACAACGAAAAGCGCGGCCCCGAGGGACCGCGCCGAGGGACAGCGGCTTCGCCGGCGCCGCGCCCCGGAGGCGGCGCGGCTCAAAAAATCGTGATGCTCACAGCCGGTCCAGCGGCACAAAAGCCATCTCCTCTTCCAGCGCCTCATCCATCTGCGCCGTGAATTCCTGCAGCCGGTATTGCGCGCCGCAAGCCTTGCAGCGCAAGCTCACCTCGCGTCAGGCACGATTGACGTAGAGCCCTCCTCCACATGCCGGACAGCGTATCCCGTTGACGATCTTCGGCTCGGGCCGGCGTTGGAGAGGCAGGAACCCCATATGTCTCCTCCCTAGCGTATCTCCAGGGCCACGTTCTTTTCGCCCATGGCCACGTAGAGGTTGGACAGGGCGGTCTCATAGTCCGAAAGCGCCTGCGAAAGCTGGGCCTCGCTGCTGCTGACCGAAGCCTGGGCAGTGAGCAGGTCGGTGTTGGTGCCGACCTGGGCCTGATAGCGGGCCATGGCCATGCGGTAGGACTCGCGGGCCGTGTCCACGGCCTTGCGGGCCACGCCGATGCGGTCGGCCGCGGCGCGCTGCGCCAGGATGTACTGCTTGACCTCGTAGCCGGCGTTGAGCTTGGTGTTGTCCAGATCCGCCCGCATCTGGGTCACGCCCTCGCCGGCGCTGCGGTAGCTGTAGTAGGTGCTGCCCCACTGGAAGGTCCAGGAGGCGCTGGCGCCCACGGTCCAGTACTCCTTGCCCTGGTTGGACAGGTACTTGCTGTCGTTGATCGACGGGCTGTCGCCCTTCTTGTAATAGTTGTAGTCCGCGCCGACCTCCGGATAGAAGCTGCTGCCGCTGATGTCCTTGGTCTTTTCGGCGATGCTCACGCTCTTTTCGCCGATCAGGATGTCGGGCCGGAGCTTATAGGCGCGGTTCAGGCACTCGGAAAGATCCAGGGAGAACGGCGTGTAGTTGAGCTCGCCCGAATACTCCACCGGGGCCTCAAGGGGAATGTTCAACAGCGAGTTGAGCTTGGCCCGCGTGGTGTCTAGCGTGTTCCGGGAGGTCAGCAGTGTCTGTTCCGCCGTGGCCAAGTCCACCTGGGCCTGGAGCACGTCCAGCTTGGGCTTCAGGCCCACGTCGAAGAAGGCCTGGGTCACCTTGAGCTGGGACTTGAGGCGCTCAACGGAGTCCTCGGCGCTCTTGACGTCCATCTTGGCCTTAAGGTGGGCCAGATACTGCGTCTGAATCGCGCCCACGAGGGTCAGCTCGGTCTGGGTGAGCTTGGCTTGGTTCTGCTCCTTGGTCAGCTTGGCCTTCTGATAGGTGGAGAGCAGGCGGAAGCCCGTGAACACCGGCTGGTGCAGGTTGAGCTGGCCGTACCAGAGGGTCTGGTCGCCCGAGGGCTGCCCGCCGCTGCGGGGCTGCGAGTCGTAGTTCGTCACGCCGTAGCTGGCGGTGGCCGTGGGCAGGAAGTCCGCCCCGGCCGACTTCTGGGTGTATTCGCTGCCCAGCAGCTGGGCGCGGGCCGAAACCATGGTCGGGTTGTTGGCTAGGCCGTATTCCACGCTCTGCCGCAGATCCAGGGATTTGGGCAGAGCCTGGGGCGCGGCCGGAGCCGCCGGCGCGGCGGGGGCCGGGGCCTGCTGCGCGGGAGCCTGGGGCGCGGCCGGCGCGGGTCCCTGCGCCAGGGCCGGAGCCGCAAGGCACAGGGCCGCGGCCAGGGTCACGATGATCCGGAAAAATCGGGTGTGCATACCTTCCAATCCTTGTCGCTGCGTGCGTTTCCGGCGTGTACGAACGGCCGGACTTCGTATCGGCAGCTTTCAAACAGATGTTTATATCCCTTCGCGCCGCGGCCCGCAACCCAGAAAAACACGCTCTCCCCGGCCGGTCCGCGCCGTCCGCCGCGTTCAACCCGCCGCGCAGTCCGTCGGGTCGCCCTGCAACTTCCCGATGGTGTGCGCCACCGCCGGCAGAACCGCGCCCAGGCACTCGCGCACGGCCTTGGGGCTGCCCGGCAGGTTCAGCACCAGCGCGCCGCCCAGCGTGCCGCACACCGCGCGCGACACCGCGCCGCGCGGGGTCTTCTGGAGGCTGATCAGCGTCATGGCCCGCTCGAAGCCGGGCAGGCGCTTCTCGATGACCGCCAGGGTGGCCTCCGGGGTGACGTCCCGCGGGGCCACGCCCGTGCCGCCCGTGGTGCAGATCAGGTCGAAGCCGTCCTCCAGGGCCAGATGCGTCAGAAGCGCCCGGATTTGCCGCTCCTCGTCCGGCAGGACGAAGCCCCGGGCGAGGCAGAGCGGCGTCTCCGCCCGCACCAGCTCCTCGATGAGCGGTCCCGAGGCGTCGGCGCGCAGACCGGCCGCGCCCTTGTCGCTCATGGTGATCCACGCCAGTGCAAAGCCTTGCCGTTCCAGTGCAAGCGTCCGCACATCGTCCGCGCCCGCCGGAGCGGGCACCAGGGTCTCCAGCACCCAGCACGGCGCGTCCGGCAGCGTCCCCAGGCCCGGCCACCACATGCGGCCGAGCACGCGGTGCTCCTCCTGGCCGCCCGTGAGCACGTGGCCGGCGCGGAGCGGCGGCAGGACCTCGGCGTGGGCCGCCGGCAGACCGGTCTGGAAGGCGCCGGAGGGGAGCGGCCCGGCCGACAGGAAGAAACGCTGGCCGGCGGTCTGGCCGGTGGTCTTGGCGAAGCGCAGGGTCACGTCGCTCATGGCTCCTCCTGGGTGCGGGACTTTTGCCTAGGCCAGCAAAACGGCGATGATTCCTGCGAGAAATATGCCATCGAAGGTGCCCGCGCCGCCGATGGACAGGAGCGGGGCGTCCAGCAGCGCATAGGTGCGCCGGTTGATCAGGTGCGCCAGATCCGCGCCGACGAGCGTGCCCAGGGCGCCGGCCATGTAGGCCGCGCGCGGGGCCAGGGACTCGTGGCCGGGAATCTCCGGGGCCAGCAGCGTGGCCGCGATCGCCGCCACCAGCGGCGGCAGGAACACCGGGACGGCGATGCCCACGCCCGGCGTGGGCCGCGCCAGCAGGTAGCAAGCCAGGCTGGGGATGAGCAGGCACAGGCCCAGCCAGGGGCCGAGCACGCCGGCGAGCTGCATCTGCCAGAGGAACCAGGCCGAAAGCAGGCAGGGCACGACGCAGCCGCCCACGTTGACGGCGATGGTCTGCTCCGAGAGGGCCAGCTCCTCCTCCGGGCCGGGACGGAAGGGATACTGGCCGAAGTGCACCCGGCCGATATTGCCGGAGAAGCGGAAAAATCTGCTGGCCGGGGCCGGATCGCCGCGCACCAGCCGCGTGCTGCGGTACACGGGAATGTTCCAGGCGCTGCCCGCCAGCGTCAGGAGGAACACGGCCAGGCCCTGCGCCCCGGTGAGGCCGAGCTTGCCGAAGGCCGTGGCCACGATGCTCACGGGCAGGACCACGAACAGCGCGATCAGCACCACGGCGAGAATGATCAGGAAGATCAGCGGCGGTCCGGGGAACATCGGGATACTCCTTTCGCTCCCGGCCCGGCGGAACGGCTGTTGCCGGGCGCGGGCGATCAGGGTAACGAAATCCAACGGTAGCAACCCCGGCCGGCGATGTAAACCGCGCGCGGCCGACCCGACAACAGCGGAGACCCCATGAAAGGCATCATTCTGGCCGGCGGCTCCGGCACGCGGCTGCACCCCCTCACCCGGGTCATCAGCAAGCAGCTCCTGCCCGTCTACGACAAGCCCATGATCTACTACCCGCTGTCCACGCTGATGCTGGCGGGCATCCGGGACATCCTGATCATCTCCACCCCGAGCGACCTGCCGCGCTTCCACGACATGCTCGGCGACGGCTCCAGCCTGGGCCTGAACTTCTCCTACGTGGAGCAGCCCAGCCCGGACGGCCTGGCCCAGGCGTTCCTCCTGGGCGCGGAGTTCATCGGCCGCGAGGCGGTGAGCCTCGTGCTCGGCGACAACATCTTTTACGCCCAGGGGCTTTCCGGCGTGCTGCGGCGCGCGGCGGACCTGCAAAAGGGCGGCATCATCTTCGCCTACCCGGTGAAGGACCCGGAGCGCTTCGGCGTGGTGGAGTTCGACGAGGAGCAGACCGTGCTGTCCATCGAGGAGAAGCCGCGCGTGCCCAAGTCGCGCTACGCCGTGACCGGGCTGTACTTCTACGACAACGACGTGGTGGACATCGCCCGCGGCCTGAAGCCCTCGGCCCGCGGCGAGCTGGAGATCACGGACGTGAACAACGCCTACCTCAGGCGCGGCGACCTGCACGTGGAGCTGTGCGGCCGGGGCTGGGCCTGGCTGGACATGGGCACCCACGAATCATTGCTGCGCGCGGCGAACTTCGTGCGCATGGTCCAGGAGAACCAGAGCCTGCGCATCGCCTGCGTGGAGGAAATCGCCTACCGCATGGGCTACATCGACGCCGAGCAGTTGGAACGGCTGGCCGGCGACATGCTCAAGAACGACTATGGGCAGTATCTGCTGGAAGTGCTGCGGGGATAGGCACGCCGGTCGCGCCGCCGGGCCCCCTGGCCTCAAGGCTCAAGGCCGTTGCGGTCCAAGCTGTCCGCAAACACGACGCAATTGTTGCCCCCCCGTCGGGCCGTCTCAAGGGCCTGCTCCGCGAGCGTCATGATCGCCGCGGGCGTGTCCGCGTCGCTCGGGGCCATGACGATGCCAATGAGCGCGCCGACCGTGGCCTCACTCCCGTTGATCTCTTCCGGCCGGTTCACCGTGTCGACGACCTGCTCGGCCAGGCGGGCGGCATCCTGCCGATCACACGGGGTTTGCATGAGCACGAACTTGGCGCTGCCAAGCCGGGAGCAGTATTCCTGGTGCGTCAGGCAGAGGCGCAGACGCTCGGCCATGACCTGCAGCATGATGTCCCCGGCGTGATGCCCCAGGACGTCATTGATCCGCTTGAATTCATAGAGGTCGATGATCAAGTAGCACAAGGATTCACCGCGCTGCGTTGCGGTCGCGAGCAACTCGGGCAGGATCTCCGAAAGATAGAGCCGGTTCGTCACTCCGGTCAGCGTGTCATGATAGGCGACGTGCCGGATGTTGTTCACATCGCTCAGATCCTTGACGATGCAGAAGAAGGCCTCAAAATCAGGGGAGTAGAGGACGTTCCAGTTGAAACGCCTGGGTTCGCCATCGGCGCAGCGGAAGCGGAAGGCCACGGTTGTGGAGGCCGCATTGCTTGTGATGAGGCGCTGGAAACTGGCCAGGACGCGCTCGCGATCTTCAAATTCTATCAGTTCAATGAGATACTTGCCGACAAGCACATCCTGCGGGTATCCGGCGGCGCGCCCCCAGGTTGCATTGGCCGCGACGATGCCGCAATCCATATCCAGCACGATGGTCATGTCATACGACAGCGTCATCCAGGCATAGCGCTCGATGTCGAACATGCGCAGAAGCTGCTCCGCGCTTGCGCCTTCACTTATCGCCCTCTCCATGTCCATACCAACAGACAATAGCAAAGACGCGCGCGTTTCACCACATCTTCCGATTACTTTTCCTTGGCGCGACGCACGAGATGACGCCGCACCCCAATCAGGGGCGACAAACGGGGGCGAGGACAGCGGCGGCCTGCGCGTGGCGCTCCGCGGCCGCGGCTGGTCCTGGGCACGCACGAATCGCTCTTGCGCGCGGGCCCCGTTAGTACGATACAGGAAAGCGAGAGCCAGCCAACCGCCGGCGTGGAGGAAATCGCCTACCGCATGGGCTGCATCGACGCCGAGCAGTTGGAACGGTTGGCGGGCGAGATGCTCAAGAACGACTATGGGCAGTATGGGCTGGAGGTGTTGAGGGGGTAGAGTAGTAACTCATGTGAGGTTATCTTTGGAGGAGGACATGAAATTATATAAATATCTCAGCCAAGCCCGCTTAAGTGTTCTACGTGATGCCCAGATACGTTTTTCATCACCCATTTCGCTTAATGACCCATTTGAAATCAAACCGAACATCACAGCGTTAGCAAACGATACGGATCTTGTTGAAAACTTTGAAGGGATAGCCACCCGGATTCTTATTGAAGAATATCGGGACATTCAGGCAAACTTATCGCTTGATGAATTTCTGAGATTAGCAAGTAACAATATCCCTAAAGCTAAGCAAGAATTCCCAGCACTAGTGGCACGTCTGATGCCACAAATCAGGGAAACTTTTCATCGTGCAATGCTTCGTTCGATCGGGATATTGTGTTTGTCAGAAACAGAAGACAGCCTGCTTATGTGGGCTCACTACTCTAATTCGCACCAAGGTTATGTTTTAGAGTTCAATTCCGAATCGATTTTTTTTGATCAACGAGATGGTGAGAATGACTTCAGATTCTTACACCAAGTCCAATACTCGAAGCAACGTCCTTCCTTCGTTTTAAAAAACATACAAGGCTTTAGCCCTTTCATCCAGAAGAGTGAAGAATGGAGCTATGAGGGAGAATGGCGAATGTTGATGCCGCTCGCAATGGCAGACAATGTCATTGGAGATGGACCATCAGCAATCCATCTATACAATTTCCCTAGAGATGCCATTAGCAAGGTCATAGTAGGCTGCAAAGCAACAAAAGATACAACGAATGAAATCATAGACATAATACAAAGCAACGACGAATACAAATCCGTTGAAATTGTTCGTGCAACCCTTGACGAACAAGAGTACAAACTTAACTTTTTAAAACTATAGATTAAGCCCCTCACCCCACCATCCTTCTCGCCAAATCCAGCGCCGCGACGAAGCTCGTGAGCTTGGCCTTGCCCGTGCCCACGAGGTCGTAGCCCGTGCCGTGGTCGGGCGAGGTGCGGATGATCGGCAGGCCCAAGGTGACGTTCACCGCCTCGCCGAAGTGCAGCAGCTTGAGCGGGCCCAGGCCCTGGTCGTGGTACATGGCCACCACGGCCGCGTAGCGCCCGCGCGCGGCGAAGTGGAACAGCGTGTCCGCCGGAATCGGCCCCTCGACGTTCACGCCCGCCGCCCGGGCCTCGGCCACGGCCGGCTCCACCACCTCGACGTCCTCCCGGCCGATGCGCCCGCTCTCCCCGGCGTGCGGGTTCAGCCCGCACACGCCGATGGTCCCCGCGGGCCCGCCAAGGCCGAGCCGGTCCAGAAACTCCGCCGTGTGCCGGATGCTGCGCAGGATGCGCTCCCGCGTCACCAGCCGCGGCACGTCGGCCAGGCGCGGGTGCGTGGTCACGAGGCTCACGCGCAGCACCGGCTGGCCCTTCTCCTCCGGCATGGGTCCGCAGAGGTGCATGGTCACGCCGTCGCGGCCCACGCCCAGCCCCTCGGCCAGGAACTCCGTGTGGCCGGGAAAGGCGAAGCCGGCCTCCTGCAGGCTGGCCTTGTTCAGCGGGCAGGTCACGAGGCCCTGGATGACCCCGGCCTTGGCCAGGCGCACGGCCAGCTCCAGGCTGCGGCCCGCGGCCAATCCGCCGGCGGTGGCCGCCGCGCCCGGCGGATAATCCAGCCCGCCCAGGCCCTTGGGCTCGATGAAATACGCCCCCGGCGCGCGGCTCGCCAGCTGCTCCGCCAGCGGCGCGGCGTCGTTCAAAATCTCGAAGAAGCGCGGCCGGCCCTCCAGGGCGTGGACCAGCGGGGCCAGGGGCCCGATGATCAGCAGGCGCTCGCCGCGCTCGCGGTAGGCCTGGGGCGTATCGGCCAGCACCCGCACGGCCAGCTCCGGGCCGAGGCCGCAGGGGTCGCCCAGGGTCACGGCCAGGGTGCGCTGTTCATTGGCTTTGCTCATGCGACCTCCCCGTCGCGGACGAAGGCCACGGCGGCCAGCGGCGGCAGGGTCAGCCGGAGGGACCAGCCCTCGCCCTGCTGCACGGCCTGCCGCCCGCCGTCGTTGCCGACGTTGGAACCGCCGTATATCTCGGCGTCCGTGTTCAAGATTTCGCGCCAGAAGCCCGGCCCGGGGCAGCGCACGCCATAGTCCTGCCGCGGCACCGGGGTGAAGTTGAAGGCCCAGAGCACGCAGCCGCCGTCCGGCGACTTGCGCGCGAAGCAGATGACCGAATTCCGCCAGTCGCGGAAGTCCATCCACTCGAAGCCGTCCCAGCTGTTGTCCGCCGCGTGCATGGCCGGATATTCGCGCAGGACGCGGTTGAGATCGCCGATCAGGCGCGCCACGCCCGCGTGCGTGGGGAAGGAGTACAGGAGCCAGTCCAGCTCCTGCTTGCAGTTCCATTCGTTCCACTGGCCGAACTCGCCGCCCATGAACAGCAGCTTCTTGCCGGGGTGCGCCCACTGGTAGGCGAAGAGCAGGCGCAGGTTGGCGAACTGCCGCCACATGTCGCCGGGCATCTTGGACAGCAGCGCGCCCTTGCCGTGCACCACCTCGTCATGGGAGAGCGGCAGCACGAAATTCTCGGAAAAGGCGTAGAGCATGGAGAAGGTCAGGCTGTTGTGGTGCCAGGCGCGGTGCACCGGGTCCTTGTGGAAGTAGGACAGGGTGTCGTTCATCCAGCCCATGTTCCACTTGAAGGTGAAACCCAGCCCGCCGGTGTAGGTGGGCCGCGAAACGCCGGGCCAGGCCGTGCTCTCCTCGGCGATCATCATCGCCCCGGGATAATGGGCGTGGACCACGGTGTTGAGGTCATTCAGCAGCTGGATGGCCTCCAGGTTCTCGCGGCCGCCGAAGGCGTTGGGAATCCACTGGCCCGCGCGGCGGGAGTAGTCCAGGTAGAGCATGGACGCCACCGCGTCGATGCGGATGCCGTCGATGTGGAACTCCTTGAACCAGTAGAGCGCGTTGGCCAGGAGGAAGTTTTTGACCTCGTGGCGGCCGTAGTTGAAGATGTAGGTGCCCCAGTCCGGGTGCTCGCCCTTGCGCGGGTCCTCGTGCTCGTAGAGCGCGGTGCCGTCGAAGCGGCCCAGGCACCAGTCGTCCTTGGGGAAATGGCCCGGCACCCAGTCCAGGATGACCCCGATGCCCGCCTGGTGGCAGCTGTCGATGAAAAAGCGCAGGTCGTCCGGCTCGCCGAAGCGCGAGGTCGGCGCGAAATAATGGCTGGTCTGGTAGCCCCAGGACTCGTCCAGCGGGTGCTCGGCCAGGGGCAGGAACTCGATGTGCGTGAAGCCGAGGTCCCGGACGTAGGGGATGAGCTCCGCGGCCAGCTGGCGGTAGGACAGGAAGCGTCCGTCGCGCAGGCGCCAGGACCCGGCGTGGATCTCGTACACGGACTGCGGCCGCGCCAGGGGCGGGTTGTGCCGCGCGCGCTCGTCCAGCCAGCCGGCGTCGCCCCAGTCGTAGCCCTCCAGGTCCCAGGTCCGCGCGGCGTTGCCGGGGCGCATCTCCGCGAAAAAGGCGAAGGGGTCGGTCTTGAAGGTGGTGCGGCCGCCCTGGGCGCGCACCGCGAACTTGTACAGCTCGCCGCGGGCCAGCCCCGGCGCGAAGGCCGCCCAGATGCCCGAGGACCCGACCGGGTAGAGCGGATGCGCCTCGCCCATCCAGCCGTTGAACGGCCCCACTAGGCTGACCCCCTCGGCGTTGGGGGCCCAGACGGCGAAGCGGTAGCCGCGCTCGCCCTCCTGCTCGTGCGGGTGCGCACCCAGGATGCGGTAGAGGTCCCAGTGCTCGCCCTTGCCGAAGAGATAGAGGTCGAAGGGCTCGATGAAGAGCGACCGCGTGGCGTGCTGGCTCATGCATGGCTCCTGGTTGCGGGCCGGCGGGGACGAGAATGCGGCGGCAAGCGGGTCCGGCCCTGTATCAAGCCTTCTACCCCACTTGCGCGCCGCAGACAATCACGCGTGCGCCGCCGGGCCTAGATGCCGAGCAGATCCGCGAGGGGCTTCCAGCCGCGCAGGAGTCCGGCGATGCGGTCATAGCCGGACGGGGCCGGATGGATGCCGTCGGGCAGCAGGCAGCCCATGTATTCGGCCGAGTCCGCCAGCGGGGCGTACAGGTCGAAGGTCGGCACGCAGAATTCCTTGCAGATGGCGCTGATCTTCTGGCCCACGCTGCGGTTCATGGCCGCCCAGGCCGGGTCGCGGGCCGGCGGCGGGGCGATGTACAGCGTGGTGTTCAGGCCGGCGGCCTCCTTGATGATGTGGCGCGAGACGGTCAGGGTCTCGGCCTCGGGCACCTTGTGCAGGCCGTCGGCCGCGCCGAAGCTGAACACGAAGGCCATGTCCTCGCCCATGCGGCGGCGGCGGTCGGTCTCCGCGCGCCAGCGCTCCGCGATGCGCAGGGACGCCTCACCGCGCACGCCGAGGTTGCAGATGGTGGTGGCCCGGTGGCGGGCGGGGTCCACGGCGAAGCAGGCCTGGGCCAGACGGCCCACCCAGCCGAGCGCCATGTCGTCGCCGGTGCCCAGGGTCAACGAATCGCCAATGAAACAAATAACCATGATCCGAGCCTCCTAACTGAGCTTAATCCGCGCGGTGACGCGGTCAACATCGATGGCGACGACCTCGGTGACCCCGAGGATCTTCTCGTCATAGGGGAAGGTGTCGCGGCCGCCGTACTTGCGCATGAGGGCGTTGAGCGCGGCCTTTTTGTCCTCCGCGCCCTCGACGAGCCGGGCATGGCCGGAGCCGAGCACGCCGCGGAACTTGTAGCCGTAGTCGCAGGCCATGTCGCCGGTCTTCAGCACCAGATCCACGGCGGCCGAGAAGGCCACGCGCGTCCCCTCGGCCATGGCCCGGCGCAGGGCGGCGATCTTGCGGCCCTTTCTGCCGCTGTGGAAATAGAGCACGCCGTTTTCGAAGGCGCAGCTCACGGGCACGCTGTAGGGCCCTTCCTCGTCCACCAGGGCCAGGGTCACGAATTCGCAGCGCGACAGCACGTCGGCCACGGCCTGGGGGTCTTCCGTCACATCCTTGCGCATGAGAACTCCAAACGGTTGGGGGTTGTCAGCACTTGGCCTCTGTACGCCCTTTGCCCCGGGGCTTCAACCCGTGGACAAGGCATGAGATCCCGGCGGCGGGGGATTGCCATGCCGGCCGCGGATGCTTACGCTTCTCCGGACCGCATCGCAGCACAAGGAGCCGCAATGAAAGCCGCCGTCCTGCTCTTCCTCGAACATCCGCTCGCCCTCGACGCCGCCGGCGAACCCGATCCCCTGGCCCTGGCCCTGGTGCGCGACACGCTGCGCACCCTGGACGACGTGGAGGCCGACACCTTCGTCTTCCTCCCGCCCGACGGGGACAAGGCGCGGGCGCGCGAACTTCTCGGCCCGGGCAAACACAAGATCGCCAACGCCCTGGGCCGCGACCTGCCCGCGCAGCAGCGCAACGCCTTCCGGCTGGTCTACCTGCGCGGCTACGACCGCGCGCTGCTTTTGGCCAACGCCGCGCCGGACCTGCCCGGCCACGTGGTGCAGTCCGCCCTGGACGGGCTGAACTACAAGTGCGTGTGCATCGGGCCGATTCCCGCCGCGCCCGAAGGCCAGGGAGAAGACGCAGCCGGCGGTGCGCCGGACCTCGTGTACGCCCTGGGCTTCGACGCCGAGGGCTTCACCACCGACGCCTTCACCTACGTGGACCAGAACCGGTCGGGCTATTTCAACCGACTGGAGACCCTGCTCCTGTTCCTGGAGCGCAAGGTGCGCATCCTGCAGGAATACAGCCCCGTCACCGGCCTGCACGAGGCCGCGCGGCTGGCCGCCCGCTGCGCGGGCACGCGCTTCGCCCTCCTGCCCTCGGTGCGCCTGGCCACGGAGCGCGCCCAGGCCTCCTAGACGATGGCCCGGGCCGGGCGCGGCGTCTCGCGCAGGAGTTGCGCCAGCACGCCCAGTCCGGCCTCCAGCTCCGCGCGGCTGCGCGCCGCGGAAAGCGACACGCGCACGGCCGCCGGGGCCGGCGTCTGGCCCACGGCGAAGGCGTCGCCGGCGATGACGATGACCCCGCGCCGGGCCGCAGCGCGCTCAAAATCCGCGCCGCGCCAGGGCTCCGGGAGCCGCAGCCAGAGGAAATAGCCGCGCCGGGGCGCGGCGAAATCCGCGCCGCGCAGCACCCGCCGGGCCAGCTCGCCGCGGGCCGCGGCCTCCGCCAGCTTGCGCCGCAGCACGGACTGGGCCGTGCCGTCCAGAATCCACCCGGCCGTAATCTCGCCGCACAGCGGCGCGGCCATCCACGTGGTGCTGGTGATGCCCAGGGCCAGCCGCTCCGCGTATTCCTCCGGCCCGGCCACAAAGCCCACGCGCAGGCCGCCGTCGACCATCTTGGACACGCTGCAGATGAAGAACGCCCGCTCCGGGGCGAAGCGCCGGATGGGCGTGCAGGCCGTGTCGGCCGTGAGCGCATAGGCCCCGTCCTCGATGACGAGCAGGTTGCGCGCGCGGGCGATCTGCGCCAGGCGCTCCTGGCGCTCCGGCGTCGGGGAGGCCGTGGTGGGATTGTGCGAGCCGGGCATGCAGTAGAGCCCGCGCACGCCCTCGCGGCCGCAGACCTCCTCCAGGGACTCGGGCACGACGCCCTGCCCGTCCAGGGCCACGGGCACCAACCGGATGCCGAGCAGCGCCGCGGCCGAAAGCAGGCCCGGATAGTTGAGCTGTCCGGCGGCCACGCGGTCGCCAGGGCGGAACAGCCCGGAGAGCAGCACGAACAGGCCGTGCTGGCCGCCGGAGGTCACGAGCACCTGCTCCGGCGAGACGTCCACGCCGTAGAGCGCGCACCACCTGGCCCCGGCCTCGCGGTGGCGCGGCATCCCGCGCGAGGGCTGGTAGCGCAGGAGCTACCGGCATTCCGGCCGGCCGGCGATGTCCCGCAGGGCCGCGCCGAGGTCCGGGTCCTGGCCGCTCAGGTCGGTCACCAGCCCCAGATCGATGCGCGCCTGCGCGTCCGGCCCGCCGCTCCACCACGGACCGCCGGCCTCGCAGGACCGGACCACCGTGCCCCGGCCGACCTCGCCGCGGACCATGCCGCGCCGCGCGGCCTCGGCGTAGCCGCGGGTCACCGTGCCCACGGTGACGCCGAGACTGTCGGCGAGGTCGCGATGGGTGGGCAGGCGGTCACCGGGCTTGAGCGCGCCGCTGGTCACGTCGGCCTCGATGGCGTCGGCAAGGTCGATGTAGATGGGCCCTTCGCCCTTCAGATGTGGCTGCCACATTGTCATGGTGACAATAAATACATTGACCGGCAATTCCTGTCAACATATAGCCTGGGGCAAAAGCGTCCCGAGCCGATGTGCTACGCAGCGACAATGATTCGGAGCGCCGATGATGACAATTGCAAATTGTATCCATCGAATCCGCGCCGTCGTGGGAACAGCCCGCGCGCCGGCGCGCCGATCCCGGAGGAAGCCGTGAGTCCCGAACTGTTCTCCTCGCTGTGCGTCTTCGCCGTGGTGACCTCCGTCACCCCCGGCCCCAACAACGCCCTGCTCTTCGCCTCCGGCGTGAACCACGGCGTGCGCCGCACCATGCCGCACCTGCTCGGCGTCGTCCTTGGCTTCGCCTTCATGCAGCTCGCCCTGGCCCTCGGCGTGGGCTTCGTCTTCGACGCCCTGCCGGGCCTCTACCCCACCCTGCGCGCCCTGGGCGCGGCCTATCTCCTGTACCTGGCCTGGCGCATCGCCACCGCCGCGCCGCCGGACGAAATCGCCGAGGGGGAGCCCGCCGCCGCGCGGCCAAGAACGTCGCGCGCGGCCCGGCCCATGACCTTTCTGGAGGCCTCGGCCTTCCAGTGGGTGAACCCCAAGGCCGTGATGATGTGCGTCACCGCGGCCAGCGCCTACGGCCTGCCGGACCGGCCGGTGGCCGGCGCGCTCCTCGTCACCGCCGTGTTCCTGTTCGCGGGAATGCCCTGCGTCGCGCTCTGGGTCCTGCTCGGCCGGGGCATGCGCGGGTTCCTGCAGGACCGCCGCAGGCTGCGCGCCTTCAATGTCGGCATGGCGCTTCTGCTCGTGGCGAGCATGGCCCCGCTGGCCGGGGACATCGCCCGCGACGCGCGCGGCCTGCTGCTCCTGGCGGCGGGCTGAGCCATGCCGCGGAGGACGGCCATGCGGGATCTGGCGTGGTATCTGTTCCGCCCGGAAGACGGCCTGCTGCCGCCGCCAACGCCCCTGGCCGGTCCGCTCAAGGCCGTCCTCTGGGCGCTCCTGGCGGTTTTGGCCGGGCTCGGCCTGGGCCGGCTCGGCTAGATTCGCCGGCGGCTACTTGCTGACGAGGGCGGCGCGCAGGTCGGCCTCCAGGGCCGCGTAGATCCCGCCGGTGGCCTCGCGCAGGGCGCGCACCAGCTCCTGCGGGGTGCTGGCGGCCAGGGGCGCGGTCCGGCGGTAGCCGCGGCTGAGGACGATCCGGCGCTCATCGCCATTCCGGAGCAGCAGGAACTGCATCTCGGCCACGGCCTGGGGCGGCTTGGCCGCGAAGTCGCCGTAGAGCGCGGTCACGTTGCCCTCCAGAATGTAGCCGTAGGGCGCGAGGCTGCCGGGGTCGAGCACCTCGCCGAACAGGTCGGCCGAGGTCAGCCAGGCGCGCAGGTCCTGGGTCAGCATGTCCGCCGGGCTGACGAAGAAGAGGTTGTAATAGTCCGCGTTCCAGGCCGATTCGCCGGTGCGGTAGACCAGCTCACGGCCGGCCGAGCGCGCCGAGACGACGAGCCGCCGCGCGAGCACGGACTCCGGACAGGCGGGACGCCCCTGGACAACGCCCGGCCGCACGGTCTCCAGCGCGTACAGGCGCTTCTCCAGCGGCTGGCGCTCCAGCTTCACGCAGGCGACGGCCACGAGGCAGATCAGGGCGAGGATGACGACGCGCGTGCGCATGGGGCCTCCTAGTTGCGCTTCCCGTCCAGGGCCGGCTTGTCCGGCGGCGGGCCGAAGAGCACGCCCGAGGGATAGCGCTTGGCCTCCCCGGTGAGCTCCTTCAAATTCTCCACCAGGCCGCGCGCGCCCTCCAGGATGCCCTCGACGTTGGCCTGCTGGGCCGCGGTGAGCTGCTCCATGCGGCCGAGCACGGCGTTGAGCTTCTTGGCCGCGCTGCGCAGTTCGGTCACGGTGTCGCGCGCCTGGCGCATGGTCTCGGGCATCCCCGCGAGCTGGCGCTCGGTCTCTGGATCGGCCAGGAACTTCTCCAGGGCCTTGGCCGAAGTCTTGAGGCTCCTGGCGACCTCGCGGCCGTCGTGCACCAGGGCCGCGGCGTCCGGCCCGGCCTCTTCCACGAACCGCCGCACGCCCTTGAGCGTCCTGGCGGCCTCGGGCACGAGGGACGCCGCCGCGGGGTCGGAAAGCAATGTGTTGATCCGCGCCAGCAGCGCGCTGGTCCGCTCCAGGGTCTCGGCCAGCTTGGGCCCGACCACCTTGGGGTCGGTGTTCTCCAGGAAGTCGCTGGCGCTGTCGGCGAAGCGCCGGAAGCTTTTGACCGTCTCCGGCAGATCGGCCTCCTCCAGGCCGGCGAGGGTGTTGCTGATGCCGAGCACGGCCTGCTCCACGCGCGAGAGCGTGCTCGGCGCGGAGGGCACGTAAATGCTCGCCGGCTCCCAGTTCACCTGCAGCGGCGGATTGCGGTCGGGCTCCACGTAGTCCAGGCCGAGGAAGAGCTGGCCGGTGAGGCCCTGGGAGATGGGCCGGGCGCGCAGGCCGCGCGCAACCTCGTCGGCCGCTTGCTCGCGGGCGGGCTTGTGGCCCAGGCCGCCGAAGAGATCCTTGTCCAGGGTGCACAGCACGTAGACGTAGCGGTAGCCCTCGGCCTTGCGCCCGTACTTCTCGGACACAAAGCCGATCTCCGAGACCGAGCCCACGCGCACCCCGCGGAACCGCACCTGGGAGCCGACCTCCAGGCCGTTGATCGCCTCGTCGAGGTAGGTCTCCATCTGATAGGTGTGCTGGAAAAACTTGCCCGCGCCCAGGGCGAACAGCACCACGAACAGCAGCGCCACGCCGGCGATGACGAAGAGCCCGAGCTTGAAGGTGTCGCTGTTGCGGATCATGCCCTCGCCTCCGGGGTTGCGGCCGCCGCCGCGGCCGGCGGCTCCACGGGCAGCCGGGCCTCACGGTCGAAGAAGCGCCGCACGCGCGGGTCGCGGCTCTCCGCGTGCATCGTTCTGGGATCGCCCTCGGCCACGATGCCGCGGGCCTGATCGTCGAGCAGGATCACCCGGTCGGCGATGGACAGGATGCTCGGCAGCTCGTGGGACACGATGACGAAGGTGATGCCCAGCGCCGCGGCTAGGCTGCGGATCAGCTCGTCCAGCTCGGCCGAGGTCACGGGGTCCAGCCCGGCCGAGGGCTCGTCGAGAAACAGCACGGCCGGATCCAGGGCCATGGCCCGGGCGATGGCCGCACGCTTGACCATGCCGCCGGAGAGCTCTGAAGGCATGAGGTCGGCGAACCGCTCCAGGCCCACGAGGGAAAGCTTGAGCCGGCTCACGGCCTCAACGGCGTCCTCGGGCAAATCGGTGTACTCCTCCAGGGGCAGGCCCACGTTCTGCTGCACGGAAAGGGAGCCGAACAGCGCGCCCATCTGGTACATCACGCCGATGTTCTTGAGGATCTCCAGGCGCTCCGGCCCCTCGGCGGTGACGATGTCGCGGCCGCCGATGACGATTTGGCCCGCCACCGGCGTGAGCAGGCCGATCATGTGCTTGAGCAGGGTGCTCTTGCCGCAGCCCGACCGGCCGATGACCACGAAGACCTCGCCGCGCGCCACGTCGAAGGACACGTCCCGGAGCACGACCGCCGGGCCGTAGGCGCAGGTGAGGCCGCGCACGCTGATGATCGTCCCTTGTTCCTGCATCCGAGCTGTTTCCTGCCGCATGGGTATCAGAACTTGTAGTAATAGAACAGCACCGCGAATATGCCGTCGGCGACGGTGATCAGCACCAGGCCGGCCACCACCGCGCTCGTGGTGGAGCGGCCCACCGCGCTGGCCCCGCCGCCGGTGCGCAGGCCCTTGAGGCAGCTCACCCCGCCCACCAGCAGGCTGAAGGCCGCGATCTTGACCATGCTGCCCACCAAATCCGAGGCCGTGACGTTGGCGAACACCCGCGAGGTGAACACCACCAGCGGGAAGCCGATGGACAGCATGACGAGCGCGCCGCCCACCAGACTGGCGAAATTGAAGATCAGCGTCATGATCGGCGTCACCGCCAGGGAGGCCAGGATGCGCGGGGCCACCAGAAAGCGCACCGGGCTGATGCCCATGGTCGACAGCGCGTCCAGCTCCTCGTTGACGCGCATGGTGCCGATCTCCGCGGCGAAGGCCGAGCCCGAGCGCGCCGCCAGCAGGATGGCCGTGACCAGCGGGCCCATCTCGCGGAACATCACCAGACCGAGCATGTTCGGCACGAAGATCTCGCCGCCGAAGCGCGTGAGCGTGATCACCGACTGGAAGCTCATGATCAGGCCCATGAGGAAGCCGATCAGCAGCAGGATGGGCAGGCTCTCCACGCCCACGGCCAAAGCCTGGGCGATCACGTCCTTCCAGCGCACGCCTTGCGGATGCGCCGCGGCCTCCCAGAGGGCCAGCGAACCCTCGCCGATGAACGACACCACCACCCGCACGTCGCGCCAGAGCCCGTCCACGCCCTCGACCGCGCGGCGGGCGGCCCCGCGGTGCTCCGGCCGCCCGGTCCCGCCGGCCGCAGCGCCGATGGATCGCTGGGCCAGATGGAGCAGGTGCCCGTAGCGTTCGGACAGGCCGATGAGTTCCACGGCCGCGCCGGCGGTTTCGGCCTCGGCGCGCAGCCGCACGAGCAGCGCCAGCCCCGCGCCGTCGATGTAGCCCGCGCCGGAGAGGTCCAGGCGCAGGGCGGCCGGCCCGGCCGCGCGCACGCGCTCCAGCGCCGGCGCCCACAGCCGGGCCACGTGCGCCGCGTCGAGGTCGCCGGACAGGCGCAGAACCAGCGCGCCGGGAGGGCCGTCCTCCGCAGCCAGCCCTTCGGGCGGAACGGTCTGCGCGTCGTTTCGCATGGTGGCGGGAATCTAGCCGAAGGCCGGAGGAAAGGCAAAGGGGACTACTTGGCCCGCACGAAGGCGGACGTGTGCGGCAGATATTGAGAGGACGGGACATACGTCCCGCCGTCTTCCGTTTTCCTGTACTCCACCAACGCCACCGGGATCACATCCAGGCTGCCGGAAAGGTCCAGGGTCACGCGCCACGAGTAATAGGACGTAAGCGGCTGCTTGATCCCCAGAATCAGCACGGCCTGGCCGTCCTTGAACTGCGCCTCCTCAAGCTTGACCGTGGCCGAGACGAGCTCGATGGTGCCGTCGCCGCCGCCAGCCAGCCTGGCACCCTGGCGTGCGAAGCCAAGTTTCAGGGTCACGGTGCCGTAAAGGAAGGAATCCGCCGGGCACTTCCAGACGAAGGCGCCGACCAGAGGGGCCATGGGGTCCACCCGCTTGGCGAGCGCCGTGGCGTACGCGCCGCGCTCCTCCGGCGGCACCAGCTCCCCATACTCCGCCATGAAACGATTGCCGCGCTCATAGTCGCTGCGCCTGGCCGCGGCCGCCGCCTGGCAGAGCAGCGCAAGCGCCCGGTCCGCGCCATCCTCCGCGGCGCGCTTGAGCTGGTAGTCCGCGTCGGCGTCGCCTGCCATGCCCAGGACCATCCCCTTGGCCAGTCGCGCTGTCGGCGTCTGTGCCCCGGACTCGTTCAGGCGTTGAACTTGGTACTTGGCGTCGGCCAGCTTGCCGTCCATGACCAGCGCGATGGCCATGCCCGCACGCGCGTCGGCGTCGCCGGGATTGGCCTGAACCGCGTGGGCCAGAGCGTCGCGCGCATCCGCAAAGCCGGCGCGGGCGAGCTGCGCGAACTGCGCGGCGTGGTCACCCGGTGGCGACGATGCAGGCGGAGCCTGCGGCGGCCGCGCGCCCATGGCCAACTGTTTGGGCTGTGGCACCGGCGCGGCCGGCGGCGGCGGCACGGGCGCCCCCGCCCCGCCGGCGAAATAGAACTGGCCGATGAGGCTCGAAGCCTCCCAGGGCACCTGCCGGCGGCCGGTGGCCGACACGACGCCCTGGCGCACGCGCATGAACACCTCGGTGATCGGCAGGCCGGGAATGGCCAAATTCTTCAGCAGGTTCTGCGTATAGAGGCCGTTCCTGCCATCCCCGTCGCTGGCCACGGAGCCCGGCGCGGTGGCGTAGGAGATCAGCGAGCCCGTGGGCGCGTCCATCTTGGCCAGGCCCTGCTCCGCGCTGCGGAACGAACGGGCGAAGGGATTGTTGCGGCAGGCGTCGAGGATGATGATGTTCACGTCGTTGCGCGCGTCGTCCATGCGCCCGAGCACCATGCCCGCCGGCAGGCAGGCATAGCGCGCGTCGCTCTCGGTCTGGATGCGCGCGTCCACGGGCACGAGGTAATTCTCGCCCGCCACCTGCAGGCCATGCCCGGCGTAATAGAAAAGTCCGGCTCCGCCCTGGCGCAGCCTGACGCCGAAGTCGCGCACGGCCGCGTCCATCTGCTTCATCCCCGCGTTGGTCAGCAGCGTCACCTCGAAGCCGAGCTTGCGCAGCGCCCCAGCCATGTCCTTGGCGTCGTTGACGGGATTTTTGAGGGGGGCGTCTTTGTATGCGCCGTTGCCGATGACAAGGGCCACGCGGCGCTCGGCCCAGGCGCTCTGAGCGACCAGCAGGGCGAGGACCAGGGCGAAAAGGCTGGTGGTTATGCGGCGCATGGCGCGATCTCTCCTGTTTGGACGAACATAATCAAGCCGCTGACCGGTCAAGCACCTGCCGCAGAGCGAGTCCGGAGTCAAGTCACTTGGCCGCTTCGGCCTGTTGCGCCGGGGTGGAAGGCTCGGCCACGCGCACGAGCGAGGACGTGCGCGGCGGATGATACGAGGTCGAGCGGTACTCCGCGTTGTCGTCCGAGTATTCCAGCAGATCCACTGGAATAGCATCCGCGCCGTTCGAGAGGTCCAGCGTCAGGCGGTAATAATAGTCGGGCACCAGCGGCTGGTCGATCACCAGACGCAGCACGGCCTTGGCGCCCTTGAATTCGACGCTGTGCAGCTTGACCTTGGCCGACATGCTGCCGATGCTGCCGGACCCGCCGCCGACAAGCTTGCCGCCCTCGCGCGTGAAGTTCAGCTTCAGGACGATGCCGGTGAAGAAGGCGTCGGGGTTGGACTTCCAGTCGAACGCGCCCACCAGCGCATTGACGACGTCCACCCTCTTGGCGAGGGCTGCGGCGTTGGCGCCGCGTTCGTCCTCCGGGACCAGCGCCGCATATTCGTTCATGAGCCGCTTGCCGCGTTCGAAGTCGCCCCGCTTGGCCGCGGCCGCCGCCTGGCAGATCAAGACAAGAGCCCGGTCGGCCCCCTCCTCGGCGGCGCGGCTGAACTGGTAGGCCGCATCGGCGCTGCCGTCGAGCCCGAGCATCAGCCCCTTGGCCAGCCGCACGGCCGGGGTCAGCGCGCCGGACTCGTTCAGCCGCTGCATCTGGTACCGCGCATCCTCCGTCCTGCCGTCCAGGTTCAGGGCGATGGCCAGCCCGGCGCGGGCGTCGGCGTCGTCGGGCCGCGCCTGTACGGCGCGCTCGAAATAGCCGCGGGCCTCGGGCAGGCCGGCGCGGGCCAGTTGCGCCAACTGCGCGGCCTGATCCCCCGGCGCGGCCGGCGCCGCAACAGCGGCGGGAGGCCGTTGCGGACGCGCGCCCATGGCGAGCTGCTGAGGCTGCTGGACCGGAGCGATCGGCGCGGCCGGCGGCGGCACGGGCGTCCCCGCCCCGCCGACGAAATAGAACTGGCCGATGAGGCTCGATGCCTCCCAGGGCACCTGCCGGCGGCCGGTGCTCGACACGACGCCCTGGCGCACGCGCATGAACATCTCGGTGATCGGCAGGCCGGGGATGGACATGTTCTTCAGCAGGTGCTGGGTGTAGAGGCCGTTCCTGCCGTCCCCGTCGCTGGCCACCGAGCCCGGCGCGGTGGCGTAGGAGATCAGCGAGCCCGTGGGCGCGTCCATCTTGGCCAAGCCCTGTTCCGCGCTGCGGAACGAGCGGGCGAAGGGATTGTTGCGGCAGGCGTCGAGGATGATGATGTTCACGTCGTTGCGCGCGTCGTCCATGCGCCCGAGCACCATGCCCGCCGGCAGGCAGGAATAGCGCGCGTCGCTCTCGGTCTGGACGTTCGCGTCCACGGGCACCAGATAGTTCTCGCCCGCGACCTGCAGGCCGTGTCCCGCATAGTAGAACAGGCCCACCCCGCCGCGGCGCAGCTTCACGCCGAAGTCGCGCACCGCCGCGTCCATCTGCTTGAGCCGGGCGTCGGTCAACAGCGTGACCTCGAAGCCCAGACGGCGCAACGCCGCGGCCATGTCCTTCGCGTCGTTGACCGGGTTCTTCAGCGGTGCGGCCTTGTACGAACCGTTGCCGATCACCAGCGCCACGCGTCCGGCGGCCCGGGCGGCCGGCGCGGCGAGCGCATGCGCGAAAAGAAAAAGGAGGACGAGAACGGCGTGCAGTCGGCGCATTGCGATGCCTCCATTATTTCAGGAATCTAGCAGATTCAAAAATTCCGGCAAGATCGCATTTTTCACCGGGGCGATTCCGCATATTCCTCTTGACTTCACGTCGAAAACAGAATTTTATTCTCGAAACGGAAGGTTAAACGAATGATTGACAATATCGACATGACAATACTGTCCATCCTCCAGACCAACGGGCGCACGTCCAACGCCGACCTCGCCCGCGCGGTGGGCATGGCCCCTTCCGCCGTGCTGGAGCGCATGCGCAAGCTGGAGCGCAAGGGGGTCATCCGCGGCTTCGAGGCCGTGCTCCGCCCGCGCGACGTCGGCTTCACCCTCACCGCCTTCACCTTCGTCCGATCCGACGAGAACGTCGGCTCCACGGACATCGGCAAGGCCCTCTCGCGCATTCCCGGCGTGCTGGAGGTCCACTACACCGCCGGCCAGGACTCGTACCTCGTCAAGGTCCGATCGCGGGACACCGAGCACTTGCAGTACATCCTGCAGCAGTTCGGCGCCATTCCCGGCGTGCGCGACACGCGCACCACCGTCGTTCTCACCACCCTCAAGGAATCCCGCTCGCTGCCGCTGGACGAAAGCGGCCGCAGCGAAACCAAGGCACCCACCAAGGAGTAGACAGATGAGCATCGACGCCGCCGCCCTTGATCCGAAAATCGTCGCCAAGGGCAAGGAGTTCTTCCAGAGCATCGCCGGCGAGGCCCCGAGCATCTTCAACAAGGGCTGGTGGACCGGCAAGGTCATGGACTGGGCCATGAAGAACGAGGACTTCAAGGTCCAGATGTTCCGCTTCGTGGACGTGCTGCCCTACCTCACCACCTCCGAGTCCCTGTCCCGCCACATCGAGGAATATTTCGGCGGCAAGGACTCCGACATCCCCGAGGTGCTCAAGTGGGGCGCGGGCAAGACCGGCATCGGCGGCGGCCTCGTGGCCATGGTGCTGAACAAGGCCATCCGCTCCAACATTGAGGGCATGGCCCGCCAGTTCATCATCGGCGAAAAGGCCTCCGAGGCCTTGAAGGGCATCCGCCAGCTGCGCAAGGACGGCTTCGGCTTCATCATCGACCTGCTGGGCGAGGAGCCCCTGGGCGAGAAGGAGTGCGACGAGTACCTCGCCGGCTACATGGAGATCCTCGACGCCATCGCGGCCGAGTGCCGCAAGTGGGACCCGCTGGGCGGCGCCAAGGGCGACCTGGACTGGGGCACCTCGCCCAAGGTCAACGTGGCCATCAAGCCCTCGTGCTTCGACTCCCAGGCCAAGCCCGTGGACCTCGAAGGCTCCGTCGAGCGCATCTACCAGCGCGTCAATCCCATCTTCCGCAAAATCAAGGCGATGGGCGGCTTCATGTGCATCGACGTGGAGCAGATCCGCTACCGCGAGATGACCATCGAGCTGTACAAGCGCCTGCGCAGCGACCCCGAGCACCGCGACTACCCGCACCTCGGCATCGTCTTCCAGGCCTACCTGAAGAGCACCGAGGCCGACGTCGCGGAAATCATCGCCTGGGCCCGGAAGGAGAACCTGCCCATCTCCATCCGCCTGGTGAAGGGCGCGTACTGGGACTACGAGACCGTCATCGCCAAGCAGAACGGCTGGGACATCCCGGTCTGGACCGTCAAGGCCGAGAGCGACGCCGCCCATGAGCGCATCGCCCGGATGATCCTGCAGAACAACGACATCTGCCACTTCGCCTGCGCCTCGCACAACATCCGCACCATCTCCAACGTCATCGAGACGGCCAAGGCCCTGAACGTGCCCGAGAGCCGCTACGAGTTCCAGGTGCTCTACGGCATGGCCGAGCCCGTGCGCAAAGGCCTGCTCAAGGTGGCCAAGCGCGTGCGCCTCTACTGCCCCTATGGCGACCTGATTCCGGGCATGGCCTATCTGGTGCGCCGCCTGCTGGAGAACACCGCCAACGAAAGCTTCCTGCGCCAGAGCTTCGCCGAGGGCGCGGAGCTGGAGCGCCTGCTGGAGAATCCGGAGGTCACCGCCACGCGCGAGCGCGCGGCCAAGAAGGCCCCGGCCGCTCCGGCCGCCGGCCCCGGCGGCTATCCCCCGTTCGCCAACCATCAGGCCGTGGACTTCACCGTCCCGGCCATGCGCGCGGGCATGAAGAACGCCCTGGCCAAGGTCCGCGGCGAACTGGGCCGGACCTACCCGCTCGTCATCGGCGGCCGGGAGGTCACGACCAAGGACGTCCTCGACTCCTACAACCCGGCCAAGCCGTCGGAGATCATCGGCCACGTGTGCCAGGCCGGCGTGCCCGAACTCAACGAGGCCCTGGCCGCGGCCAAGAAGGCCTACCTCGCCTGGCGCGACGTGGAGCCCCTCGAACGGGCCAAGGTGCTGTTCCGCGCCGCGGACATCATGCGCCGCGACATCTACGAACTGTCCGCCCTGCAGGTGCTCGAGGTCGGCAAGCAGTGGGATCAGGCCTACGGCGACATCGGCGAGGCCATCGACTTCCTGGAGTACTACGGCCGCGAGATGATCCGCCTGGGCAGCCCGCGCCGCATGGGCAACGCCCCCGGCGAGCTGAACCACTACTTCTACCAGGGCAAGGGCGTCACCGCGGTCATCGGCCCCTGGAACTTCCCGCTGGCCATCAGCACGGGCATGGTCTCCGCGGCCATCGTCTGCGGCAACGCCGTGGTCTACAAGCCCTCGGGCCTGTCCTCGGTCATCGGCAACGGCCTGGCGCGGATCTTCAAGGAGGCCGGCCTGCCCGACGGCGTGTTCAACTACCTGCCCGGCCGCGGCTCGGTCATGGGCGACGCCCTCGTGGAACACCCGGACGTGTCGGTCATCGCCTTCACCGGGTCCATGGAAGTGGGTCTGCGCATCCAGGAAAAGGCCAGCAAGGTCCAGCCCGGCCAGATCCAGTGCAAGAAGGTCATCGCCGAAATGGGCGGCAAGAACGCCATCATCATCGACGACGACGCCGACCTCGATCAGGCCGTCACCGGCGTGATCCACTCGGCCTTCGCCTTCCAGGGCCAGAAGTGCTCGGCCTGCTCGCGGGTCATCGTGCTCGACCCGATCTACGACCGCTTCGTCTCCCGCCTGGTCGAGTCCGCCAAGTCCATCAAGATCGGCCCGTCCGAGGACCCGGCCAACGGCGTCGGCCCCGTGGTGGACCGCGCGGCCCAGAAGAGCATTCTGCAGTACGTGGACATCGCCTGCTCCGAGGGCAAGGTGCTGGTGAAGCGCACTGACCTGCCCGAGGACGGCTGCTACGTGCCCCTGACCATCGTCGAGGGCGTCACCAAGACCATGCGCATCGCCCAGGAGGAGGTCTTCGGCCCGGTCCTGGCGATCCTGCGCGCCAAGAACATCGACGAGGCCCTGGACATCGCCAACTCCACCCGCTTCGCCCTCACCGGCGCCATCTACAGCCGCAGTCCGCAGCACCTGGAGAAGGCGCGCAAGGAGTTCCGCGTGGGCAACCTGTACCTGAACAAGGCCACCACCGGCGCCATGGTCGAACGCCAGTCCTTCGGCGGGTTCAACATGTCCGGCGTGGGCTCCAAGTCCGGCGGCCACGACTATCTGCTCCAGTTCATGGACCCGCGCGTGGTGTCCGAGAACACCATGCGCCGCGGCTTCGCCCCGGTTGAGGAAGGCGACGATCTGAACTTCTAGCCCGCGAACCCGCTTCACGCACAGCCAAGGCCGGGGGCGCAAAGCTCCCGGCCTTTTTGATCCCCCTTGCCAGGCGCAGACAAAGCGGCGATGATGCCGCAACCGCCACAAGACCTTGAGGAGACAATGCGCAAGCCCAAGCCCTACGATTATTCCGACCCGCGTCCGCCCAGCCGCTCCCAGAAAAAGCGCGACAGCCACGCCCTGCAGGACCTCGGCGGCAAGCTGGCCGCGCTGCCGGACACGGCCCTGGCTCGCCTGCCTCTGACGCCGCGCCTGGCCGAGGCCATCGCCGACTTCAAGGGCATGACCAAGCACGAGGCCCGGCGCAGGCAGCTGCAATTCATCGGCGCGCTCATGCGCGAGATCGACAGCGACCCTCTGGCCCGCGCCGTGACGGACATGGAGGCCGGCGACCGCGAAAGCGCCCGGGAGTTCCAGGCCGTGGAGGCCTGGCGCGACGCCCTCGTGGCCGGCGACGAATCGGAGCTGGAGGACATGCTCGCGCCGGTTCCGGAGGAAGAGCGCGGTGAACTCAGAAGCCGCATCCGCACCCTCGCGCGCAACGCCCGCGCCGAGGCGGAGAAAAACAAGCCGCAGCGCTCCGGCCGGGCGCTGTTCCGGCTGCTGCGCGACCTGCGCCGCGGCGAGGCCGCGCCCGGCGACGAGGCCGGCGACGAGGCCTCTCCGCCTCCAGGGGCTTGACGCACGCCGCCAAGACCTTAGTAGAACCCGACCGTCTTTCACCAACAGCGCAACAAGGAGCCACGAGCGTGATCCACGAATATGCCGGAGTCGTCACGGAACTGGAGGATCGGGTCTGCCCGCACTGCCACAAGCCCATGGAGGCCTGGGTGGCCCCGCCGGACAGCGGCTGGGGCGTGCTCATGGTCTGCTTCAACAACGACTGCCCCCACTACAAGGGCTCGGACAAGGACATCATCAACAAGCGCGACGATTCCCACCTGGGCTGCCGCTACGCGGAAAACCCGGAAAACGGCTATTCGCCCTTCAATCTCGTGGCCGTCTGCTTCTAGACGCCGCGCACAGCAACGCCCGAAAGGCGCTCCGATCCGTCCGGGGCGCCTTTTTTTCGCCTCCGCGACGCCGCGCCCCTTGCAGGCTGCGTCGTCGTGGCGTAAAAAAACCTCAGGTTAGGAATCATTCCTAAACATACCGGAGGCGTCCATGAAGCCGGACCTGTACAAGGACATTCTGGACAACCTCTTCGACGGCGTCTACCTCGTGGATCAAAACCGGCGCATCCTCTACTGGAACCGCGGGGCCGAACGCATCTCCGGCTACGCGGGCGCGGAGGTCCAGGGCCGTTCCTGCGCGGACAACATCCTCATGCACATCACGGCCGACGGCGATCTGCTGTGCCTGGGCTCCTGTCCGCTGTCCCAGACCCTGCGCGACGGCCTCCCGCGCGAGGACGAGGTCTTCCTGCACCACAAGGACGGCCACCGCGTGCCCGTCAGCGTGCGCATCTCGCCCGTGCGCGACGAGTCCGGCGCGATCTCCGGCGCGGTGGAGGTCTTCAGTGACGCCACCAGCCGCCGCCGCCTCCAGGAAGAGCTGGGCGAGCTCAAGCGCCTCAGCCTGGCCGATCCGCTCACCGGCCTGGGCAACCGGCGCAGCGTCGTCCACGAGTTCGAGCGGCGTCTGGCGGAGCTCAAGCGCTTCGGCATCAACTTCGGCGTGCTGTTCCTGGACATCGACGCGTTCAAGCGCGTCAACGACACCCACGGCCACGACGCGGGCGACCGCGTGCTGGCGGCCGTGGGCCGCACCCTCAAGAGCGCCCTGCGGGGCCAGGACACCGTGTGCCGCTGGGGCGGCGAGGAGTTCCTGGCGCTCATCCCGCGGGTGGACGAGGCCACCTTCCGAAACGTGGCCGAGCGCATGCGCCGCTTCGTGGAGGCCACGCCCATCGATCTTCCCGGCGGACGGCTGAACGTCACCGTCTCCGTGGGCGGCGCGCTGGCCCAGCCCGACGACACGCTGAACTCGCTGGCCTCGCGGGCGGACGCGCTGATGTACAAGGCCAAGCAGTGCGGCCGCAACTGCTCCCTGCTCGACTGCTCCCCGCCCCTGGAGAACCTGCCCTAGCCTGGACCGGAGAGCGCGGCCAGGGCCTCGCGGCCGACCCCGGCGGCCAGGGTCCACATGGTCAGGCAGACCACGGCGTCCAGGACCCGCCAGACCGAGCGCCGGGCCAGCCAGGGCGCGAGCAGCCGGCCGCCCAGGCTCAGGGAGAAGAACCAGCAGGCCGAGGCCGTGGCCGCGCCCAGGCCGAAGGCCAGGCGCTCGCCGCCGTCCCCCAGGCGGCTGGCCAGCCCGCCGATGAGCACCACCGTGTCCAGCAGCGCGTGGGGATTGAGCAGGCTCACGCCCAGGGCGGTGAGCAGGACCGCGCGGGTCGAGGGCGGCCCGGCCGCAATGTCGGGGGCCATGCTCCCGCCGCGCAGGGCGCTCGCCAGCGCCCGCAGGCCATAGGCCAACAAAAACAGCGCCCCGCCCAGGGCCAGCCAGCCGGACAGCGCCCGGCCGCCGGCCAACGCCCCCACGCCGCCCACGCCCAGGCCGATGAGCAGGGCGTCGCAGGCGGTGCAGATTCCGGCCACGAGCCAGGGCCTGCGGCCGCGCGCGCCCTCGGTGAGCACGAAGACGTTCTGCGCGCCGATGGCCACGATGAGCCCGGCGCCCAAGGCGAATCCCTGCGCATACACGGCCGCCTGCCACATGTTCGCTGTCCTCCCCGTCGCGTTTTCCCTGGCCTAGCCTCCCGAGGTGTCAAAGTGAAATTAATTCTTTTCAACTTTTATTAATTTTGCTAATCAAGTTTCCATGCTTGATTACAAACTGCTGGAGGCCCTGGCCGCCGTGGCCGACGAAGGCGGCTTCGAACGCGCCGCGCGGCGGCTCAACCTCACCCAGTCCGCCGTGTCCCAGCGCATCCGCCAGCTGGAGGACGCCCTCGGCCAGCCCGTGCTTTCGCGCGGCAAGCCGCCCAGGCCCACGGAACACGGCCGCGCCCTCATCGCCCACGCCCGCCGCGTGGCCCTGCTGGAGGCCGAACTAAACGCCGGATCGGCCGCGCCGGCCGCCGCGTCCTGGCGCACGCTGCCCCTGGCCGTGAACGCCGACAGCCTAGCCACATGGTTCACGGCCGCGGTGCTGCCGGCCCTGCGCCGCGAACGCGTGACGCTGGACCTCAAGGTCGCGGACCAGGAGCTGACCTTCGGGCTGCTGCGCGCGGGCGAGGTCGCCGGCTGCGTGGCCACGCGCCAGACGCCCATGCAGGGCTGCCGCGCGCGCTTCCTCGGCGTCATGCGCTATCACTGCCTGGCCGCGCCGGACTTCGCCCGGGAGTTCTTCCCGCACGGGCTGACCATGGACACCGTGGGCTGCGCCCCGGCCGTGGTCTTCAACCGCGACGATACGGTGCACGACCGCTTTCTGGAGCGCGCCCTGGGCCGCAGCCCGCGGCAGGCCCCGCGCCACCACGTGCCGGATTCAGAGCGCTTCGTGGACTTCGTGCTCGGCGGCGCGGGCTACGGACTGGTGCCGCACCTCCAGGCCGAGGCGCATCTGCGGGCGGGTCGGCTCGTGGACCTAGCGCCCGGCAATCCGTTGCTCGTGCCCCTGTCCTGGCACTGCTGGGCCGTGCCCTCCGCGCTTCTCGCCGCGGTGGAGGCGGCCCTGGCCGAGGCCGCCGGCCGGGTGCTGCTCGCCGCCTGATCCTGCCGCGGCCCAATTGGCATTTCCTCCCTGGCGTGTTAGTAAATAGTTATCTGTGTCAGTCGGCCGCAGTCACACCCACCGCAACGAGGAGCAGATATGCGTACGATAGTTTGCCTTACCATCGCCGCCTTCTCCGCCGTGATCCTGGCGGCCTGCGCCACGCCCCAGCACCCCGCGCCGGCCCCGGCCAAAATCGCCGTCAGCGAAGCCGCCCCCGCTCTCGACGCCAAGGCGCTCTACGCCGCCAAATGCGCCGGCTGCCACGGCCCTGACGGGGCCAAGGGCCTGAAAGGCAAGAGCGCCGACTTTGTGCTGAACGCCCTGAACGGGTACCGGGCCAAGACCTACGGCGGCGCCAAGAAGGAGATCATGGAGGCCCGCGCCGCCGCCCTGTCCGACGCCGAGGTCCAGGCGCTGGCTGGCTTCGTGGCCGGGCTCTAGCCCTCCGCACGCCCAAAATGGAAAAGGCCGGTGCGGAAATTCCGCACCGGCCTTTGTCGTAGCCGCTGTTCGGGGGGCTAGTAGCGGTAGAGTTCCGGCTTGAACGGGCCGTCCACGGACACGCCGATGTAGTCGGCCTGCTGCTTGGTGAGCTTGTCGATGTCCACGCCCAGGCGTTCGAGGTGCAGCCGCGCCACTTCCTCGTCGAGCTTCTTGGGCAGGATCATGACCTTGGGCTCGTACGTGTTGGCCGCGAGGTCGAGCTGCGCCAACACCTGGTTGGTGAAGGAATTGCTCATGACGAAGCTGGGGTGGCCGGTGGCGCAGCCCAGGTTCACCAGCCGGCCCTCGGCCAGGACGAGGATGCTCCGGCCGTTGGGCAGGGTCCACTTGTCCACCTGCGGCTTGATCTCCAGCCGCGAGCACTTGGAATCGCCCTCCAGGAAGCTCATCTCGATTTCGGCGTCGAAATGGCCGATGTTGCACAGGATGGCCTCGTTCTTCATCTTGAGCATGTGCTTGCCGGTGATGACGTGGTAGTTGCCGGTGGCGGTGATGAAGATGTCGCCCAACTCCACGGCGCGCTCCATGGGCATGACCTCGTAGCCCTCCATGGCCGCCTGCAGCGCGCAGATGGGGTCGATCTCCGTGACCAGCACGCGCGCGCCGAAGCCGCGCATGGACTGGGCGCAGCCCTTGCCCACGTCGCCGTAGCCGGCGACCACGCAGACCTTGCCGGCGATCATGATGTCCGTGGCGCGCTTGATGCCGTCGGCCAGGGACTCGCGGCAGCCGTAGAGGTTGTCGAACTTGCTCTTGGTCACGGAATCGTTGACGTTGAAGGCCGGGAAGAGCAGCTCGCCCTTGCGCTCCATGTCGTACAGCCGGTGCACGCCGGTGGTGGTCTCCTCGCTGACGCCGCGGACCTTGGCCGCGATGGCGCTCCACTTCTTGGGATTGAGCTTGTAGCCCGCGGCCAGGCGATCCATGATGATCTGGAACTCCTTGACGTCGCTCTTCTTCTTGAAGAGCGCGGGGTCCTTCTCGCACTTCACGCCCTGGTGGATGAGCAGGGTGGCGTCGCCGCCGTCGTCCACGATGAGGTCCGGACCGGTGCCGTCGGGCCAGGTCAGGGCCTGCTCGGTGCACCACCAGTATTCCTCCAGACTCTCGCCCTTCCAGGCGAAGACGGCCGCGCTCTTGTTGGCGGCGATGGCCGCGGCGGCGTGGTCCTGGGTGCTGAAGATGTTGCACGAGGCCCAGCGGATGTCCGCGCCGAGGGCGTGCAGAGTCTCGATGAGCATGGCCGTCTGGATGGTCATGTGCAGCGAACCCGTGACGCGCAGGCCCTTGAGCGGCTTCTTGCGGCCGTATTTCTTGCGCAGGGCCATGAGGCCGGGCATCTCGTTCTCCGAGAGCTGCATCTCCTTGCGGCCCCAGTCGGCCAGGGTCATGTCGGCGACGCGGAACTTGAGCTTGGGATCAACGGCGAGCATCGTGTTCTCCTTGCAAAGTGTTTGGGGCCCGCTGCCTACTTCGGCGCCGCCTCGGCGAGCAGCACGGTAAGCCCTTGGTTTACCGGGAAGGCGTCCGTCCGGCGCGGGTCGAACCCGGCCGCCAGAAGCCAGTCATACAGCATATTTCTGTCCACGCCCAGCCGCGCGTCGCCATAACGCTCACGCATGGCCTCGTTGTCGTGGCGGTCGAATTCGGCCACGAGCAGCTCGCCGCCGGGGGCGAGGACGCGGCGCGCCTCGGCCAGCACGGCCACGGGGTCGCTGACGTGGTGCAGGACGAGCGAAAGCGTCACGGCCTGCACCTCCCCCTCGCGCAGGGGCAGGTGCTCCAACTCGCCCAGGCGCAGGCTGACGTTGGTCCTGCCGGCCAGCCGCGCCGCGGCCAGCTCCAGCATGCGCGGCGAGCTGTCCACGCCGATGGCCAGCCGCGCGCCCTCGGCCAGGCGGGCCAGCAGCTCGCCCGGGCCGCAGCCCAGGTCGGCCACGAGCATGCCCGCGTGCAGGCGGGCGGCCATCTCGTCGGCCAAGTCGAAGTCGCCCAGGATCTCGCGCGAAAGGTCGCGCCACTGTCCGGCCACGGAGTCGAAGAAGCGCTGCGTGGCCGCCACGCGTTCGCGCAGGACCTGGGCCGCGCGCTCGCGGTCCTGGACGCACTGGGGCTCGGCCGCGAGCAGTTCCTCCTGGCAATCCAGGAAGCGCCGGCCCGGGCCGGACGGAGCGGCGCGGTAGAAGGCCCAGAGGCCTTCGCGGCGGCATTCGAGCAGGCCGGCTTCGGCGAGGATCTTCAGGTGGCGGGAGATGCGCGGCTGGCCCATGCCGAGCACGCCGGTCAGCTCGCCCACGTTGAGTTCGTGGCGCAAAAGGATGGCGCAGAGCCTGAGCCTGGTCTCGTCGGCGAGCGCCTTGTGGATGCGCAGCAGTTCCATCCCGCCTTCCATATATCAAGATATCTTGATGCAGGAATGCAGATAGCCGTGAAGTCCGCCCCTGTCAACCCCTATTGCCGGCGGCCGAACAGGTCGATGCAGTAAAGACCGGTTTCACCGTGCGGCTTGCCACACGCGCCGAACTGGTCTACCAAATTTCATAGCAGAAACCGCGCGGACGCTGCCGCGCACAACCCGCTCCCCGAGGTTCCCATGAAAAACCTGCGCTTGGCCATGAAGCTCGGCATCGGCTTCGGCGTCGTGCTCTGCCTCACGGCCCTTCTGGCCATCCTCAGCTGGCAAAGCCTGTCCAAGGTCCTTGACCGCGTGGACAAGTCCGACGCCATGACCGACATCATCAAGATGGTGCTGGAGTCCCGCCGCCAGGAGAAAAACTTCCAAATCCGCCGCGACCAGGCGAGCGTCGACAACGTCAACAAGCAGGTCGCGGGAATCCTGGACAAGGCGCAGGCCTACAAGGCCAAATTCCACGATGCCAAAAACCGCGAGCAGATGGACCAGACCATCGCGGCCACCAAAGGCTACGACACGGCCTTCAAGGGCTACGTGGAGCGTGAGTTCGCCCGCATAAAGCTCCAGGCGGGCATGGCCTCCGCCGGGGTCAAGGCGCTGAAAATCGCCGACGACCTGCGCGCCGCCCAGCGCACCGAACTCGACAACGAAATCCGCGCCAAGGCCAATCAGACGACGCTGAACACCAGCATCAAGCTGCTGTTCGACTCCGGCAAAATCGCCAACGGCCTGACCGCCATGCGCATTCAGATGCTCGGCTACGTGCAGACCCAGGACGAGGCCGCCGCAAAGCAGGCCAGGGACATCGGGGCCTCGCTGCTCACCAACGCGGCGGAGCTCCGGGGCCGCTTCAAGCGGCAGGAGGACAACGCCCAGGTCGATCTGATCACGACCGAGGTCACGGAATATCTGAAGGCCATCGACAGCTACATCCAGGCCGTGCAGCAGCAAAAGGCCATGGAGCAGCAGCTCGTCCAGACCGCCCGCGACATGCAGAAGGTCTGCGAGGCCGCCCGCGACGACCAGAAGGCGAAGATGTTCGGCGAAATCGCCTTCGCGCGCACCATGGTCGCCATCGGCGCGCTGCTGGCGCTGCTCTTCGGCGCGCTGGCCGCGGTGCTGATCACCCGCGCCATCACCGGCCCCGTGCGCAAGGGCCTGGACTTCGCCAAGAAGCTCGCCGACGGCCAGCTCGACGTGCGCGTGGACGTGAACCAGAAGGACGAAATCGGCGCGCTGGCCGCCGCGCTCACGGACATGGCCGGCCGCCTGCGCTCGGTGGTCGTGCAGGTCAACGCCGCGGCCGAGTCCGTGGCCTCCGGCTCGGAGGAGCTCTCCGCCTCCAGCGAGTCGCTGTCCCAGGGGGCCACCGAGCAGGCCGCCAGCGTGGAGGAGATCTCCTCCAGCGTGGAGGAGATGGCCTCCAACATCCGCCAGAACGCCGACAACGCCCAGCAGACCGAGTCCCTGGCCAAGAAGAGCGCGGACGACGCCAAGCAGGGCGGCCAGGCCGTGACCCAGACCGTGGACGCCATGCGCCAGATCGTGGAGAAAATCGGCTTCATCGAGGAAATCGCCCGGCAGACCAACCTGCTGGCCTTGAACGCCGCCATCGAGGCCGCGCGCGCCGGTGAGCACGGCAAGGGCTTCGCCGTGGTCGCCGCCGAGGTGCGCAAGCTGGCCGAGCGCAGCGGCGCGGCCGCCGGCGAAATCGGCCAGCTCTCCGCCGACAGCCTGGCCGTGGCCGAGCGCGCGGGCGGCATGCTCGCCACCATCGTGCCGGACATCGAGCGCACCTTCGAGCTGGTGCAGGAGATCAGCGCCGCCTGCCGCGAGCAGAGCCTGGGCGCGGATCAGGTGAACAAGGCCATCCAGCAGCTCGACCAGGTGATCCAGCAGAACGCCTCG
>Ga0268357_100591_pt1 | contig 42528 bp, 42 predicted proteins | sample BioMet10_FD_192466 | JGI IMG/M metagenome (GOLD analysis project Ga0268357, IMG submission 192466) | Sewage microbial communities from Oakland, California, United States - Biofuel 10 (Illumina Assembly) | ecosystem: Engineered > Wastewater > Sewage > Unclassified | place: USA: California... | reverse complement strand
CGTGAGTGCAGCAGGATAAATCCGCGATTTTAGCATTTCTTCTATCGTGCGCTTCCCCGGAAGCCTTATTGCGGCACGGGTTAATCCGGGTGGTAATATGAGCGATCTGGTACTTACTGCCCGAAAAAGGGCCTTCCCGAGCACCGGGCGGGCCCGGATAAACGAGGCCACATTAAAAGAACTTGGGGTAAACGAGCGCGATGATATCGATATCGGCACAACGGCTAAAGACCGCTGGATTACGGTCTCCGCATTCTCTGATTCTCTGGTGGGGCTGGATGAGATCCGCCTCTCCACGGAAGACCTGTCGGCGCTCGGGATAGAGGAAGGCACAGCAGTAGTTGTGGAAAAGAACGTCCCGCTGAGGGAGCAGGTAGAAAAGAGCGTCCACGCAGCCGGGGATCACCTGGCCGGAGAGCTCGCGGGGCTCAAGGGAAAAATCTTCGAAACCGTTGAACCGGTCACGGCAAAGGCCCAGGCAACCGCACAGGACGCATATTCCCGGGTCACCGAAGAGCTCCCCACAAAGGATGATATCAGCAGGGCGATCGATGATGCACGGAAAAAGATCGCCCCGAAGTTTGCCCCTGACGATGCGGGAACACTCCTCTCCCTGCTCTACGAGAATAAGGGGGCTATCCGGGCCGTAACCATTCCCCCGGGAAAAGAGACAACGGTTGCCGGGCTCGGTCTTCCTGCCGGGGTTTCTGCCATCGCATTCCGGAAAGCCGATGGCGGGCTTGTCGTTCCCGCGCCGGACAGTACTGTCAGGGCAGGGGACACGCTCTTCCTTATCGGGGACGAGACCCTGCTTGCAACGGCGCTCCAGAAGATCGGAATGTAAACGAAAATATCCTTTTTAATCTTTTTTTCGTTTCCCGGTCTGTCGGTTGCCGTTGCGTTCACGGGCAGTCTTTGGGATAGCCGAATACCACGATCGGGTATAACCTTGCAGGTAAATCCATAACCGTGGAAGAGAGCCGTGAGCCAGCCGGGTAAATTTTCGGAATTTTCCGTACCGGCAGGCCATCCTGCCGGAAAAAAGGATTAGTTATAGGACCGGAAGGGCACGTACTGGTCGATAACCTTAACCCGGTCACCCTGCGGCGTAACAACCCAGACCTCGGCCCGGTCTTTATTGCCGGTCGATCCCTTGAGCTGAACGGTCTTTCCTACATAGAGCGGCTGGACCATCTTATCGCTTTCGACAGTCCCGTCTTCCTTGTAGAGCATCAGGTCGATCTCGGGGATGACGTTAAGGCCTTTTCCGCCGCGGAAGGTCAGGATAACCTCAGGGTCGATTGCCTTGCCGTTGCTTGCAACCTGGACATCCACGGCCCAGTTGGTCTGCAGGGTCTGGGTAGGTCCGGGGGTGGCAAGTGTGACGGTCGTGGGCGCTGCGGTAGCAGTGGTTTCGGCAGCAGTCGGGGCCTCGGTTGCCACTTCCGTGGTCGGAACCGGGGTTGCCTGCTGGGTGGTGGTCTGGGTACACCCGGCCACGAGAAGCAGGAGAGCCAGGAAGGCAATGCCTCCATACAGGAATTTCATTTGCATACAGGAAGTTTTCACCCTTCGTGATATTTAGGATTACGCGTGCTTTGGGAGAAACTACTGTTCGGGATGTATCTTACGGGGATTATCCTGCCCTGACACAAAGGGAAATCACTCCGCAGGGAACATGCCGCGCTCCTCCCGGATGCAATTGTATGCATCGGGAACCGCACAAAAAAAGGATTGCCGATATCGGGTATTGGATCGAAGAGTTATCCGCGCCTGCCCTGCGCCGGCTCGATCCCGGTCGGCTGGCCCCGGATCGTGCGCTCCTTCATTACGGTATAGACCTCTTCAGCACAGTCGCGGGGGATCTCAACAAAAGAGTACGTGTCGAGGATACGGATTGCACCGATGGACTTTCCCGGGATGCCGGTCTCGTTTGCGATAGCTCCCACGATATCTTTCGGGGCGACCCCGTGGTCGCGGCCGACGCCCAAAAAGAACCGGACCATCCCGGCCTCTTCGGCCCCGGTATCCCCGAAGTCTGTCGGGGCATGCTCTTTTCGCGTCTCCTCCCCATGTTCTATCTGCATTTTCATGAGGGCTGCTGCAATTTCAAGCGTTGTTAAGTCGCCGGTACCTTCCTGCTCGATCACCCGGATGAACGGTTCGATGCCGCCTTCTGCAACGACCGCACGAATTTCGTCCATGATTGTCCGGGTTTTAGAGGCCACCACATCGCTTGCCGTAGGCAGGGGAACCCGCGCGATCCGGACATGGGTATACTTCTGGATCTCACGGAGCTTGGTAAAGTCTCGGGGCGCAACAAAGGTGATTGCGCGACCGCTCTTTCCTGCCCGCCCGGTCCTCCCGATCCGGTGGACATAATATTCAACATCCTGCGGGACATCGTAGTTGATCACCATGTCCACGTCGTCCACATCAATGCCGCGGGCAGCAACATCGGTAGCGATCAGGATATCGATCCGGCCTTTCCGGAAACCGCCCATGACCCGATCGCGTTGGCTCTGCTTCATGTCGCCGTGGAGTTCCTCGGCACGGTAGCCCCGGGCCCGCACCCGTCCGGCAAGGTCTTCGGCCCCGCGCTTAGTGTTGCAGAAGATAATCGCAAGCTGGGGGTCGACGACATCGATCACCCGGCAGAGCGCTTCCAGCTTGTCACGTTCCCTGACCTCCACATACGTCTGTTCGATGGCAGGAACCGTGAGCTCCTGGTACTCGACCCGGACAAACTGCGGCCGGTTCTGGAACCGTTTTGAGATCTCCAGGATCGGCTTTGGCATCGTTGCAGAGAAGAGAAGCGTCTGGCGCTTCTGCGGCACCTGTTTTAAGATGAGTTCGATGTCGTCCCGGAACCCCATGTCGAGCATCTGGTCTGCCTCATCAAGAACAACCGTTTCGACATCGTCGAGCGCGAGGGTCCCCCGCCTGAGGTGGTCCATCACCCGGCCGGGCGTGCCGATTACAATATTGACACCCTGTGCAAGCGCCCGTAGCTGGCGTTCGATAGGCTGGCCGCCATAGACGGGAAGGACCGTGATCTTCGGGAGATATGCGAGGAGGTGGGAGAATTCTTCTGCGATCTGGATCGCAAGTTCCCTTGTCGGGCAGAGCACGATGGCCTGGACATCCTTGCGCGAGGCATCGATCTTCCCGATAACCGGGATGCCGAACGCGGATGTCTTGCCGGTGCCGGTCTGTGCCTGCGCGGTAACGTCACGGCCGGCCTGGATGAGGGGGATGGCGAGCGCCTGGATGGGCGTTGGCTCTTCAAAGCCCATCTGCTCGACGGCTTTTGCGATCTCCTTTGAGAGCGAGAGATCGGAAAACTGCAGCCTGGAGTTCATTTCGCACGACTATTTGGCGCGCAGGTTCTTAAGATGGTGCCTCAAGGAACAGTTGCCGGCGGGTATCTTTTAGTATCCTCCGGCCTACTGGGGGCATTATGTTGCCGGCGGTGCTAACGGGAATAAACAAAAGGAGCCATTATGAGCATAAAAGTTGTTGCGTTCAACGGGAGCGCAAGGAAAGACGGGAACACCGCGATCCTCGTGCAGACGCTCTTTAAGGAGCTGGAAAAGGCCGGGATCGAGACCGAGCTCGTCCCCCTTGCCGCAAAGAAGATGCACGGGTGCCTTGCCTGCGGAAAGTGCTGGGAAACAAAGGACCGGCGCTGCGTTATCGACGATTATGTCAACGAATGCATTGCAAAGATGGACAAGGCGGACGGGATCATCCTTGCGTCGCCGACGTATTTTTCCGATGTGACAACCGAGATGAAGGCCCTCATCGACCGGGCCGGGTACGTGGCGCTGGCAAACGACAATATGTTCCGGCGAAAGATTGGGGCAGCGGTCGTTGCCGTGCGGCGGGGCGGAGCGATCCACACCTTCGACACGCTCAACCACTTCTTCTTCATCAACCAGATGATTGTCCCAGGGTCCCGTTACTGGAACGTGGGGATCGGCCTTGAGAAGGGGGATGTCAAAAAGGATGACGAGGGACTGGAGACGATGAAGGTGCTGGGCGAGAACATGGCCTGGCTGATGAAGAAGATCAAGAAATAATCCGGAAGGGAGGTGACGTCAGGACATCTCCCACCGCTTGTCAGGATACTTAAAAGAGATGAGGATTTCAGGTCTGTCCCCGGCTTCCCGTGAACAGATCCGCTGACCTCCACGTTCCCTCGGGATACCGCACCCACTCTCTATTTTTTAAGGAAATATCCTCGTGAGAGGGACGTTAAAGCTGGAACCCATCTGTTGACGAATAATGGTGGACCGGCAGGAACTGATCAATACTGGTGCAACACGTATAGATACACCATACATCCACGGCTTCGCCATTAATTACGGTGGTGAGTGTCGATCCAAACGGAAAAGCACAGTTTGTCGGTGCCTGTTGCACCTGCTGCTGCGGCAGATCAACCGCGTAATAGTGGAGGCCCCCGGCAAGCCCGCCAATAAGGGCAAGACACAGACACACGATGACAAGCCTTGCAAGCGGCGACTGTATGCTTTTAGACATAAAAATACCGTTCAATCGCTTGTTCTATAAATCTGATGAAACAATTCCCACCGGTAACACATTTCTGATTCATTCCGGGTATGAGATAGCATCCCACCGTTGTTCCCTTTTTTCGCGGTGCATATGTGTTATTCAACCTCCACCTGCATCTCATCCTCGGATACGATAAGCCCGGGACACTCTTTTTCAAACCGGGTTTTCAGTGCCCAACGCTCCTCGATCGTCTTGTACACCTCGGCCCCGAAATGCGTCAGCGCAAGGCGCCGGGCCCCCGCCCTTCGGGCAACATCGATTGCATCCTCCGGGTTCATGTGAGGCCAGAGGGGACTCTTCTCCCCGGGCTTGAGCCCGCATTCCGTGATGAGGAGGTCTGCACCGCGTGCAAGGGTCACTGCATTGTCGCAGATCCCGGTGTCCGTACAATAAGTCACCACCTTTCCGTCGATCTCGAACCGGTAGCCCATGCAGGGAACCGGGTGAACAAGGGGCAGGCAGGTGACCTTGAAGGGAAGCTCGTGGGGGCCATCGGCGAGTTCGGTCACGGTCACCGGGAAGGGGACTTCATCGAGAGGGACGGTATAGGGATCGCGGAGCAGGCCCGCAAGATTTGCAGTCGTCCCTATCCCCCCGCAGATGGTGAGACCTTTCCTGAACCGGAACTTCACGAGCACATGGAGACCTTCCGTGTGGTCGAGGTGGAAATGGGAGAGGAAGAGAAAGGCCGGCTTATCCTGCGTCATGTACCGGTCAGCCTTGGCAATGCCGTTTCCTGCGTCGAGGATGATATCGTAGTTCTCTGTTGAAATCAGCGCCGAAACGGTGTTTCCCGTTGCCGAATCGTACCACCCGTTCGTCCCAAGAAAGGTGACCTGCATACCGGTGCGTTGGCTTTCCACCCACATCAAGGTGCAGGAAACGGCTTTTTTTAAGAGAACCGCCTTTTTGTAGTTTCAATGCCTGATTTTTTCCAGCATACGCGGCTTTTTAAGCGACACCGGATAATGACAGAATATCCTTTAGTATCGGAGTGAATTGTATGAAATACGTCGTATCCTTCGCGCTCTCTGCACTCTTACTCGCCTGTTTTACCTGTGCGATCCCTGCCGGAGCGGTTGTCCTTGAAGTGACCGTCAAAGGCACGGTATCGGATATTTCCGCAGCAGATAACACCCTGACCATCTCGTCACCCGCAAAGTATGGGTGCGACTACGGATCGGGCACCTCGGCCCCGGTCTGTTCGTGGACACCGCTGAATGAAACCACGCTTACCGGCACGGTTCCCGACAAGGCGGCATTCTCTGTCTTTAGCAAAGGCGATTCCGTTGTCGCAACGAGCCTTGGCGGCACGGGAGGAACGTGGATCTCGCTTGCGAAACTCTATGGCACCGGCACCTACGCTGATTACGCGACCGATGAGATCGGCGATATCGGGAGCCTCCCGGTCAGCCTCATCGGCGATTATGCAGTGACCGAAGAGACAAATGCCAACTGCTCGGCATGCACGGGGACAACCTGCACTGCCACTTCAGCAAAGATCACCGTTAAAAGCAGTAACATGACGGTGGCAGAAAAGACCCTTCTTCCCGAGGAATTCCTGTTCTTTAACGGGAGGAACGACGCGTCGAGCGTGAACGTGACCTTTGTGAAGGGAGAGGCTCTCTCCTCTGCCTGCGCCGGGAATACCGCGATGGTCGGCGGTGTTCAGCCGGTCTCCGACTACATCGTCCATGTCGTTCCCCCGCTGGGTGTCACGGTGACAGCGCACGGAACCGAAGCCCAGGTAACGTCGGAATCCACGATACCGGCAGATTCCGGTGTATCTTCGGCACCGGTTGCGACAGCACCCACCACGACCCAGAAGTCCGGGCTGCCCTTTGCCGCGCTTACCATTCTTGGCCTCGGTGCGGTCGTTCTCCTTGCCGGCCGGAACCGCGGGAATTAAACCCCTCCTTTTTTGGCCCGATCGCAACCTCCATCTGCCGGGCCGTTGCAATGCGTACCTGATACATACATGATTTCAATTCCCAGGGAGAGCCGGCCATGGCACAGGTAAAGGTCGGCGTTCACGTCTCGATCGCCGGGTCGCTCGATCTTGCAGTTGATCGGGCAAAAGACGCCGGGTGCAATGTCTTCCAGCAGTTCTCCCGCAACCCCCGGGGCTGGAGTTCCAAACCCCTGTCCGATCCGGACTGCGAACTCTACAAAAAGAAGATCGCAACCACCGGACTCCTCCCGGTCGATCACATGCCCTACCTCCCGAACCTCGCCTCGCCCAAGCCTGAGATCTGGGATAAGTCGGTCCAGTCGCTCACAGCAGAGCTCGACCGGTGCGGGAAACTCGGCATCCCCTATCTCGTCACCCACCTCGGCCACCACCTCGGGGACGGCATTGCGGGCGGCAGGGCCCGGGTGATCAAGGCCATCAACACAGCACTTGCATCGTCGGGATCGGCAACCATGCTGCTTTTAGAGAACACCGCCGGGGAGAAGAACAGCGTTGGCAGCAGCTTCGAGCATATCGGAGCTATCCTTGCCGGGCTTTCTGATGATAAACGGGTCGGTGTCTGCTTCGACACCTGCCATGCGTTTGCCGCCGGCTACGAGTTACGGACAGCTGACGGTATTGCCTCGACCCTTGCGCAGTTCGACGAACAGATCGGGTTCTCCCGGCTCAGACTCATCCACCTCAACGACACCAAGGGCGACCTCGGGAGCGGGCTCGACCGTCACGAGCATATCGGCATGGGGTACATCGGCGAGAATGGATTCAGGCGCATCCTGCACGACCCGGTATTTGTGCGCCTCCCGCTGGTCTGCGAGACGCCGGTGGACGAGCGGCGGGACGACCGGGGAAATATTGCAAAAGTCCGCGAGCTTGCAGCATAAAATCGCGTAAAATACAAAGAGGAGAGGCCATAGGTATTCCTCTCCGGGAAACGCATGAAATCTTCCCGGAGAGAGGGTATCTGATCCGGGGGACGTGCAACAGCGACTTCCTTTCTGGGGGATACAATATGGCCAGAAGTGTTGGGATTTTATAGGCATATATCTATCGTACAGGGCAAATGTAATTCCTATGAAATACGCTCCGTTTGCATGCCCGAACCGGGCCAATTTTACGATCCCACCGGAAACGCCCCCGCGCGCCCCGTGTTCTTCCCACGCCCTTATTATACCCGGCCTCCAATAATTCCGGCACGAAAGCGACATTTGACGGCACCGCGGTACTGACCGGAAGGGACGGGCGCGTGCTCTACGACCAGAGCGGGTACGGCCGCCCCGAAGGAGAGAATATACGCCTCGCACCGCAGGAGGCCCTGTACCTGCTCCACCGGCAGAAGATCGAGGTCCCCGGGTATACCTTCGACACGCTGCTTGCCGAGTATGCCGACCAGAGAAATTTCCTGCGCAGCTTCCTTGTGTACCGCGACCTCCGCGAGCGCGGGTACGTTGTCCAGACCGGGCCCCACGACTACCGGGTCTTCCGGCGCGGCGAGAAACCGGGCACGGGCGAGTCGCTCTACCTTGTCCGCGTCCTTTCCGAACGTGACCCGGTGCGGTTTGTAAAGCTCATCGAAGAGGTGGTCACGGCACGGAACATGCGCAAGCAGTACGTGCTCGCGGTTGTTGACGACGAGGAGGAACTGACCTATTACGAGATCAAGCTCCAGAAACTCGCCGATTCCTGTGTCCCTGCGCCGAAGATCGCAAAAGCCGAAGCGATCCTTGTCGGGAAATCGGCAATGGTTCGGACAGCGCCCCGCTCCGATCTCGAACTGGCCGGCTTTGGTAAGCGGCTCGACGACCAGCGGCTCATGGTCTCCCCGGTCGAACTCCTCTACCTCATGGCAGAGGGCGTAATCTCGGTCAAAAAGAACGGGACTGCGCTCACCGCCGAAGAGTATTTTGCATTTGCCTCGGACTCCGACCAGGAACTCGCGGAAAAAGACAAGGTCTACACCGAACTGCGCCATCATAACTTTATCCCTCGGACCGGCTACAAGTTCGGCCACCACTTCCGGGTCTACTGCGGGAAGAACGTGCACTCCGATCTCCTCGTGCACGCGATAGAAAAGGAAGCGGTCATGCCCATGAGCGTTATCTCCCGCTCGGTCAGGATGGCGCACAGCGTGAAAAAGAAGATGTTCTTTGGCTGTGTACATACTACCGGTATCCAGTTCGTCGAATTTGCGCGGATCAAGTTATAAGATCAAACGAGCGTTTTCATCATGACAGAGCCGCAGATCAACCCGTGGTCGAGCACCCCCTCTTTAGATATCGAAAAGACCTTTGCGGAGTTCGGGATCGACCCGATAGCGCCGGTGCTTCCGGAACTCCCCGAGATCCCGTATTTCATGCGCCGGGGCATTGTTCTCGGGCAGCGCGATTACCTCCCGATCGCCCGGGCAATAAGGAATCATACACCGTTTTACCTGCTCACCGGATTCATGCCGAGCGGCCACCCGCACCTCGGCCACCTGCTCTTAATGAAGGAGATCGTCTGGCACGTGCAGCAGGGCGCAACCGGCTATGTCACGATCGCTGACCGCGAGGCATACGGGGTCCGGGGCCTCTCGTGGGAGAAGTGCCGGGAGTACGGGAAAGAGTACCTCTCCTGTCTCTATGCGCTCGGCTACGAAGGGGAGACCTACTTCCAGAGCAGGAACGACCGGCTCAAGGACCTTGCCTTTGAGGCAGCCACCAAGGTGAACTTCTCCGAACTTTCGGCAATTTACGGGTTTGGCCCGGAGACTGCGCTCGCCCATGCGGACAGCGTGATCACCCAGGTTGCCGATATCCTGTACCCGCAGGTCGAGAAGGGGCCGGCCCCCACGATTGTGCCAGTCGGGATCGACCAGGACCCGCATATCCGGCTCACCCGGGGGATCGCCCACAAGTTCCGGATGTTTACGGTCGAAGAGCGGGAAGGGCTTATCAGCGTGCGCTCTAAAAACGCCCCCGATGGCGCGCTCGAAGCGGTGAAAAAAGCGTTCCCGCACACGAAGAAGTACGAGGGCCACGTTGATGTGAAGGGTGCTTCCTGTGCCGATGTGAGCGCGAAAGTAAGAGAGATCGAACTCTCCTTTGGCGGGTACGGTTTTTACACGCCCTCCTCGACCTACCACCAGTTCCTCCCGGGTCTCACCGGGGGAAAGATGTCGTCGAGCGTGCCGGAGAGTTTCATCTCGTTTTTCGAGCCCGAGGCGGCGGTACGGAAAAAGGTGATGAGTGCGCTCACCGGCGGCAGGATGACGCTTGAGGAACAGAAGCGTCTCGGCGGCGAGCCGGAGAAGTGCATGCTCTACCTCCTCAACATGTTCCACATGGTAACCGACGATGCAGTGCTTGCGGAGATCCACCGCAGGTGCAGGGCCGGCGAGATCACCTGCGGCCAGTGCAAGAAGGAGACCGCGGAACGGGTCATTGCATTTTTAAAGGACTTTAAGGAGAAGATGGACGTGGCGGCAGAAAATATCGAGGTGTGAAGGGAGAATGGCAGAACTGACGTTAAACGAGAAGAGGCTGCTTGCCGCGCTGGAAAAGGAGAAGAAGGCTGATGCGGAGCATCTTGCATCTCTCTTGAATACGACACCGGAAGCAGTTGTGCAATGGGGGCACCTTACCGAAGAAAAGGGACTTGCGATAGTTGAAAGACTCACTAAAAAATCGTTTGAGTATACAGAAGAAGGTAGAAAATATCTAAAGAATGGCCTTCCAGAAGCCCAACTCTATAAAGAAATCAAAAGTAAACCCGATTCTAAAATTGCCGAATTTCAGGGAGTGCCTGCTTTTAAAATAGGGTTTGGGCAGCTCAGGAAGAAAGGACTTGTTAAAGTCACAGAGAACGGTACTATACAACTCTGTGAGGGTGCCGTTCGAGGAGACGATTATACTCCTGACAAGGACAAAGGACATGCTGGATTCATTGAGAGGGACGAAGCCTCGCTAAAAAACCCTTCAGACAAAGATCCAAAGACAATAGAATTTATCAAACGCGGGATCCTTACCGAATCCGAAACCGTCCGTAATGCCATTTCCATCACCCCTGCAGGACTCACCCTTGTAAAGAAGGGCCTTGACCTCCGCGAAGAGATCGGCACCCTCACCCGGGACCAGATCCTCTCCGGATCATGGAAGACCGCGAGCCTGCGGAAGTACGATATCCACAAGCTCCCGAAGACCGCCTACCCGGGAAAGACCCACCCCTACCAGCGGCTCATCGACGAGATGCGCGAAATTCTTTTGGAGATGGGCTTCACCGAGATGCACGGCGGGATCGTCCAGAGCGCGTTCTGGAACTTCGACGCCCTCTTCCAGCCCCAGGACCACCCGGCCCGGGAGATGCAGGACACCTTTTACCTCAAAGAAGAAGCCCCGCTGCCCGAAGGCTGGGAGCGTCTCCGCGACATGCACGAGCACGGCGGGGAGACCTCGTCTACCGGCTGGGGCGGGAAGTGGAACCCAGAAAAGGCAAAGCAGTGCGTGCTCCGGACCCACACCACGAGCCTCTCCATCCAGTATCTTGTCAAACACCCCGAGCCGCCGGTAAAGGCGTTTTGCGTGGGCCGGGTGTACCGTCGCGAGGCAATCGACCCCACCCACACGCCAGAGTTCGAGCAGCTCGAAGGGATCGTGATGGACAAGGGCGTTACGTTCCGCCACCTGCTCGGGTTCTTGAAAGAGTTCTACCAGCGGATGGGATTCGAGGATGTCCGGTTCCGGCCCGGGTTCTTCCCGTACACCGAGCCCTCGGTAGAGCCCGAGATCTGGGTCGACGGCCTGGGCTGGGTTGAGATGGGCGGGGCAGGCGTCTTCCGGCAGGAAGTCACGGCGCCATGGGGTGTTACCTGCCCGGTGCTTGCCTGGGGCCTTGGCGTGAGCCGGGTGGCGATGTTCCGGCTCGGGTTAAAGGACCTGCGGCAGCTCTACCAGAGCGACCTCGAATGGATCCGGACTAACCCGGTGCATGCGCCGGTAAAAGTCGGGAGGAAGGCGTAACATGGCAATCATCAGCCTCTCCTACCGATACCTCGAACGGCTCACTGGGACCGACAAGGAGACGATCTTAAAGCGCCTCCCCATGATCGGATCCGAGATCGAACGGGTCGAAGAAGACCACGTTGATGTAGAATTCTTCCCGAACCGCCCCGACCTCTTCTCGGTCGAAGGGGCGGCCCGGGCAATGAGGGGATTCTTGGGGATCGAGCCCGGCCTGCCGAAGTACACGGTCAAGCCCTCCGGCATAAAATTCACCATCGACCCGAAACTTGCCGCGATCCGGCCCTGCCTAACATCGGCCGTGATCCGGAACATCAGCTTTGACGACGAGTCGATTCTATCAGTGATGGCGCTTCAGGAGGCGCTCCACTGGGCCGTCGGCAGGGGCAGGAGCAAGGTTGCCATCGGCATCCACGACCTCGACACGGTGACCCCGCCGTTCCACTACAAGGCTTCCCCGAGGGACCGGAAGTTCGTGCCGCTCGACTTCACGAAAGAACTCACGCTCGACGGCATCCTTGCCGAGCACCCGAAAGGGAAGGATTATGCAAAGATCGTCAAAGACTTCCCGCTCTTCCCGCTCATTATCGACAACGAGGACCATGTCTGCTCGTTCCCGCCGATCATCAACGGCGAGCGGACCCGGGTGACGACCAAGACAAAGAATATCCTCCTCGATGTGACCGGCACCGACCAGCGGGCGGTCAACGTTGCGGCAAACATCATCTGCACGGCGCTTGCCGAAGCAGGCGCGACCATCGAAAGCGTCGAGATCGAGGGGAAGACCTTCCCCGACCTCGCCCCCGCCGAGCGCACGGTGAGCGTCCGCGAGTGCTCCGAACTTGTCGGGGTTGACCTCACTGCCCCGCAGATGGCAGCGCTCCTTGAAAAGATGCGGTTTGGCGCACAGGTTGTCGGTGAGGACAAGGTAAAGGTGCAGGTGCCCTGTTTCCGGGCCGACATTATGCACGACTGGGACATCTTCGAAGACGTTGCGATCGCTTACGGGTACGAGAACTTCGATGTCGAACTCCCGCCGACGTTCTCGATCGGAAAAGAGCACCCGGCAAACCATATCGCCGGGCAGGCCCGGGCAGTCCTTGATGGCCTAGGATACCTCGAAACCATGCCCTTTACGCTGACAAACGAGCGCGTGCTCTTCGACTCCCTCCGGCGCCCGCGGCTTGCAGAGACACTCCACCTGATGCACCCGATCAGCGAGGAGTACACGGTCGTCCGGACCGATATCCTGCCTCTCCTTCTGGAGATGCTCCAGGTCAACCGGCACCGCGAGCTCCCGCAGCGGATCTATGCAACCGGTGACGTGGTGGCACACCTGTGCACCGGCCAGAAGCTTGCAGCGGCAGGCACCCACGCGGCGGCAGACTTCTCCGAGGCCTACGCCCACGTCGATGCCGTGCTCCGCGAACTCGAGATCGCCTATACCGTAGAGGAATCAAATGACGAGGCGTTCATCGAGGGTCGGAGAGCCGACATTATTGTGAACGGGAAAAAAGTCGGGGTATTTGGCGAGATCCACCCGGCGGTCCTTACCGCATTCGAACTCGAACACCCGGTAGCGGCCTTCGAGCTCGATCTCAGGGCCGTACCGGGATACCCCGACGAGCCAGATACTCTTTTACATCGCGGACAGTAAACTCGCCGTAGTGGAAGACGCTTGCCGCAAGGCAGGCGTCGGCCTTTCCTTTCGTAAACCCATCGTAGAAATGTTCGAGTGTGCCCACACCGCCGCTTGCAATCACCGGGATGTTTGCCGCTTCCGAGATTGCGCGGGTGATGGCGATGTCAAACCCGTTCTTCGTGCCGTCGGTCTCCATGCTTGTCAAGAGGATCTCCCCGGCGCCGCGTTCCTCGGCTTCCTTTGCCCAGCGGACGGCATCGATCCCGGTCGGTTTGCTCCCGCCGTAGATCACGACCTCGTACCAGCAGGTCCGGCCATCGCACAGCTTCACCGGCACTGCATCGGGGTTTTCGGTAAAGTTCCTTTTAACGTCCATGGCAACCACAATGCACTGCGTGCCAAAGGACTCTGCCCCTTTGGTGATGAGGGTCGGGTCGTGGACAGCGCTCGTGTTCAGGCTCACCTTATCGGCACCGGCCCGGAGAATCTGCTGGATATCGTCGAGGGTCTTGAGACCGCCCCCGACTGTGAGGGGCAAAAAGAGCTGGTCTGCCGCCCGCTGGATAAGATCGATGATGATGCCGCGTTTCTCTTTTGAAGCGGTGATATCGAGAAACACCACCTCGTCCGCCCCCTGTTCGTTGTAGCGCGAGGCAAGCTCCACCGGGTCGCCGGCATCCCGGAGACCTAAGAAATTTGTCCCTTTTACCACCCTGCCGTCTTTTAAGTCAAGGCAGGGGATGATCCGCCGCGTGAGCACCATGTCACTTCTCTTTTCTCCGGCCGGGGCTATCTATCTACCTGTCCGCCTGCCGGTTCCACCAATTTGCTTATGTGCCATGCCCGCGCCAATAAATGGGTACGAAACCATGCAGTCACGGCCAACGCGCCGGGGGCTGCATACACGGAGTATTTTATGAGCAATTCCGGGAAGCTGAAGATCGAATGGGCAGCACAGTACATGCCGGTGCTTGCCTCGATCAAAAAACAGTTCGAGAAAGAGAAACCGTTCAAGGGCATGACGATCGGCATGGCCCTCCATGTTGAGGCCAAGACCGCAAACCTTGTCCAGACGCTTGCCGCCGGCGGGGCAAAGGTCTACATCACGGGATGCAACCCGCTCTCCACGCAGGACGATGTGGCCGAGGCCTTAAACGACGTGAAAAACGTGCACTGCTATGCCAAACGCGCATGCAGCGTCGACGAGTACTACGCGGCCATTGAGCAGGTTCTCGATGCGGCTCCGTCCATTACCATCGACGACGGCATGGACCTTATCCACTACCTCCACACCAAGAGACGCGAGCTCTTAAAGAACGTTGTCGGCGGGTGCGAGGAGACCACGACCGGCATCCACCGGCTCCGTGCCATGGCGGCCGAGAAGAAACTCGAGTTCCCGGTCGTTGCGGTAAACGACACCCCCATGAAGCGGTTCTTTGACAACGTGCACGGGACCGGCGAGAGTGCGCTCTCTTCGATCATGATCACGACAAACACGCTTATCGGCGGCAAGTACTTTGTTGTCGCCGGCTACGGCTACTGCGGACGCGGCCTTGCAAAGAAGGCTCACGGCCTTGGCGCAAAAGTCGTGGTCACCGAGGTCGACCCGCGCCGTGCCCTCGAAGCACACATGGACGGCTACCATGTCATGACCATGGCAGACGCTGCAGCGATCGGCGACATCTTTGTCACCACCACCGGGAACACGAGCGTTATCGGGAAGGACCACTTCGGGAAGCTCAAACCCGGTGTAATCCTCGCAAACGCCGGGCACTTCAACGTGGAGATCGATATCGCGTGGCTTGCAAAGCACGCCGATTCGACGGTAGAGCGCGACGGTATCGTCACCTACTTCCTCAAAGGGAAGCCCATCCATGTGCTCGCCGAAGGCCGGCTCGTGAACCTTGCCACCCCGAAAGGCATGGGCCACCCCATCGAGGTCATGGACTTGAGCTTCGCCCTCCAGGCGCTCTGCGCCCGCTACATTGCGGAGAAGGGCTCGTCCCTCAAAGGCGGAGTGTACGAGGTCCCCAATGAGATCGACGAGCAGGTTGCCCGGCTCAAGCTTGCGTCGCTTGGGCTTTCCATCGACGAGCTCTCCGCAGCCCAGAAGAAATACCAGTGCAGCTGGAACATCGGGACTTAAAAAATCCTAAAAAATATCCCGTTTTCTTTTTTCCCCGCGAACCACGGGGGTTGTTATCCTTCCCTGCCCGCGTACAGGTATTCCTGCGCATACCCGCAGTACTCCCCGAAATGCTTCCGGGCAAACCTGCGGATCGTATCGTACTCCCGGGTTGTCATGGCCTTTTCTTCCGAAAGTTCCGGGAGGTAGTGCTCCCGCATGATCCGCCGGATCCAGACATCGACCGGGAACGCCTCGTACTTCTGGAACGCAAAGAGGAGGACACAGTCCGCGGCCTTGGGGCCGATACCGGCAAACTTCGTTATCTCCTTTCTCGCCTCCTCGTACGGGAGGCTTCGGATCGTTTCTTCCCAGCCGGTTCCTGCCGCGGCATCGCGGGAGCTGGTAAAGACATACGGGGCACGGTACCCGAGTCTGCAGGTCGAGAGGCATTCAACACTGTCGTGGCACGCGATCCGCTCCGGGCCGGGGAAGGCATACCCGGAAATCCCGCTGCATGCGATCTTTTCCCCGAACTGCTCTGAAAGGAGGGCGACCCGGCGCCGGACTGCCGGAATGTTCGTATTCGTTGCGCAGATATAAGAGCAGAGGCATTCCCACGGCGGCTGCCGTACCAGGCGGAGCCCTGCCGCACGTTCGATAGCCTCGTGGATGAACGGGTCGCGGTCGATGGCTTCGAGGATCGCGGCAAGGTCGGTATCGAGCGAGAAGTAGTGGCGGATATAGGCCTCGTTCGCCCCCTCGTACGAGAGCGTCCTTCCTTTCAGCCGGCACCGGATGGCATGCCCGTCCGCAACCCCGCTCCACCAGCCATTGCGGTCCTTCTCCCACCGAAACGCCTGGCCGCACCCGAGGGTCAGGTCAAGCGAGAACGGCTGGTCCGGTTCAAGGGCGATCCGCGGCATGGGTAACGTTCCGTACCCATTTTATGGTCGTTACTCCAGATGAAGGATGGCTCCGTACCACAAATCACCCGCAGTTTTTTTGCGTATTCGGGAAAAAGGACGGATAGCCTTTTAATATTACGATGAAAAGTTCTTTTCATGGAATTAAAAGACACGCTTAAAGAATTCATGGAAGAAGGCGGCGACTGGGAACGCAAGGCCACCTCGCTTGCCGGTGTCTCCATCATCAGGCTGCCCGCAACAAAGAACCGCCCCGCCTCTCTTGCCATCGACGTCAATCCCATCAACGAGTCCGGGCTTCCCATGAAAAAGAAGGGTGTCATGATCATGAACGCCGCCGAGCTTGCCGCATTCCGGGCGCTCTTTACAAGCGACAAGATGGACGGTCTCATTAACGCCCTCGAAACCGTGCTGCCCGAGCGGAAATCCGCAGGAAAAACCAAGAAATCCGATGTTCTCCAGATATAACGGGATACCTCAGGGCTGATGACCGTTATGCGAAAACAGGCACATGCAGAAGGGCGCCGTACAGGGTACTGGATCGTCTCCTGCGTCCTCGTCCTCCTCGTGCTTGCCTCTGCCGGCTGCCTCGGGACGAAGATCCCCGAGCCTGAAACGCAGGTCCCCCCGGGGATCCTCGTGGACTACCACCGCACGGGCGGGATTGCCGGCATAAACGACCGGCTGGTGGTCTTCGATAACGGCGTTGCCGTGATCTCCGGGCGGTCGGGGAGCACCGAGGTTCTTCTGAACCAGACCGACCTTGCGCTGATCTCGGTCCTCTTCAACCAGTCGCAGTTCTCGCAGCTCCAGGAGCAGTACACCGCGCCCCGGGGCAGCGCCGACCTGATGACCTATACGATCAGCTACCATGGCAAGACGGTGACCGCAGAAGAGTCCGCCGTACCCCCGTCCCTTGTGCCTATTATTGCCGACTTAAACCATATCCTCAGCATGGCAGAGATCCAGAAGACGACCTACCCGACGCTGCCGGTTACGACCTCGTAAAACGGGGAGCTAAAAAACTAAAAATAGGATTATTCTTTTTTATACATGCACGACTGAACGTCGTGGCCGAGCTTTCCTATCGCATCGGCCCGGCAGCGCTGGCAGTGCCGCATCTGCTTGACGTATTTACTGCAGGCGTCCTGCATCTTCTTCTTCATCTCCGGGGTTGGCGGGGCGATATCGGCGAACTTGTACTGGGAGATGAGCGGGATGATATTGAAGGTGTACACTCCCATCTCGCCGACCTTCTTTGCAATGTCCACGATATGGTCTTCGTTGATGCCCGGGATGTAGACCGTGTTCACCTTCACGATCATGTTCCGTTCCACGGCCATCTCGATCCCCCTGAGCTGCTGGGAGAGAAGGAGCTTTGCCGCCTCAAGCCCCGTGTACCTCTTGCCCTTATAGTCCACGAACTGGTAGATCTTTGCCCCGATTTCGGGGTCGATGGCGTTTAAGGTAACGGTGATGTTTCCCACGTCGTATTTCTGGAGGAGGTCGATCTTGTCCGGCAGAAGGAGGCCGTTCGTGCTGATGCACTTGATGACCCCGGGGTACTTCTCGTGGAGCTGTTTTAAGGTCTCAAAGGTTTCCTCGTTAGCGAGGGGGTCCCCGGGCCCTGCGATGCCGACGACCTTGATGTAATCGTATTTTTTTACCACCTTGTCGACCATATCCATGGCCTCTTCGGGGTTGAGGACTTTGGTGGTGACCCCGGGCCTGCTCTCGTTCACGCAGTCAAAATCCCGGATGCAGTAGTTACACTGGATGTTGCACTTCGGGGCCACGGGGATATGGCAGCGGCCGAAGGCATGGCACGCCTTTTCGGAAAAACAGGGGTGTTCTTGTATTTTCCGCATCTGTGCCGGGTCCCACTGGACTTTTCTCCCGGCTACGTCGGCAGTCTTGAGTTCGTCGGACATATGCACTACGTGTAAAGTGCGTTCTTTTGGTATAAATAGGGTTCAATAGGGTCACTGCCGCATGCGGGCACCTACGGGGAGCGCGCGGGGGATTAGTTCCCTTTTTTCCCGGAAAAGTCGTCCCGGGAAAAGACCCGGCGGAAGTCGGGGTTGACGATGTACACCGGGAAGGTACCGAAGATGGTCTTTCTCTCGACCTGGTAGATCTGGGCTTCGAGCAGGAGTTCGGTGGCGCTGCTGAGGGTATCCCCGGAGGATTTCCCGGCATCGGCTGCTTCCCGGGTGAGGCGGGCCTGCCGGGCGAGCTCTTTTGTCTTGTTCTCCGAGAACCGGATCAACAGGTCGCGGCTCGTGATCCCGTGGACGTACCGGAAGATGAAGTAGAGCGGGACAAGGGCCGTCGCAATTGCTACGATGAGGTGCCCGAGCTCGTCGAACTCCGAGATCGAGAGGACGTTGTTGACCGTGATCCCGGGGAGGAGGATGATCGTGGTAACGATGCTGATGAGGGCAAGGACAGTCCCGACAACAAAGAGGAACGAGACTACCGCCCCGGGGATCTTTTTCCGGATCAGGTGGATCTTCATGTCCGAGACATCGGAGAGGAACTCCGTGGAGTAGGGTTCGAGCCGCCATACGAGGAAGTAAAAGACGATGATGGCAACGCACTGGAAGAGGACGATCCACGTGTGGGAGGGCGGGATAACGCCGGTGCGGAAGAGGTAGATGACGATGGCGAGATCGAGCGTGAAGAGCACGGTAAAGCCGACAAAGAGCGGGCGGCAGTTGATGAAGAACGCATTGAGGAAGATCCGGGTGAAGCGTTTGCTGCTCCTGATAAAGCCCGTCTCCTTAAGGCCGGCGATGTACTGCCGGATGCTCGTGCGGGACGCGCCCGCGGGTCTGAGCGTGTGGGGCACGAGGAGCGTGATGAAATAGAACATGAACAAAAAGAAGCTCGCCGAGACGAGGATGAGGAGGTACATCGGGCTCCGGATGAAGTAGACGATGTTTGTGATGACCGCAAGGGCTAGGATGATGATGGTGACCTGCCCCTTGGTGCCGGAGGCGTACAGGGTGCGCTGGCGCTCTGTTTCTTCGCGGAGCTCTTCGCGGATGATCCGGTTGATGGTGGCAAGCGCACTCAACGGTGCGGGGGAGTCCTGTTTTTCCACGGGGAATACACCTGCGGGCGGTAAGGCCCGGTTCTGGATACTAACAGATCGGAAAGGCAAGGGTATATTATTTGCCGGCGAAACGGAGATGAGAGCAATATGAAGAAGTCGGAGAAACTCAAAGGCAAGGAGAAGGTGCAGGAGAAGGCGGCATCGCGGAAGCGCACCCTCCGGATCGTTTCGGTTGTTGCGGTGATCATCATCGTTATCGCAGGAGTAACGGCCTACCTCTCGCTGTACAACCCGTTCGTGGTTGCAGCGCCCGGTGACAAGGTGAGCGTGGTCTACACGGGCATGTTCGAGAACAAGACCGTCTTTGAAACGAACACGAACACCTCCCCGATCTCGTTTACGGTGGGCTCGGGCCAGATGATCACGGGATTTGACGCGGCGGTCAGGGGGATGAAGATCGGCGAGAAGAAGACGGTGACGATCCCCTACGACCAGGCCTACGGCGCGTATAACCCGGATCTTGTGCAGATTGTACCGAAAGACAAGTTCCCGGCGAATATGACGCTGTACCCCGGCCAGGCGCTCGGCTTTAAGAGTTCGACAACCGGGCAGTCCTACCTCGTCCACGTGATCAATGTGACCTCCGCGGGGGTTGCGATCGATGCGAACTCCCAGCTTGCGGGCCAGAACCTTGTCTTCGAAATCCAGGTGACGGGGATTACGAAGGGGAGTTCAGGCAGTACGGCTACGGGAAGTCCGTAATATTTTTCTTTTTTTTTAGCGGGTTTTTAAGATTAAGACCGGCGAACCCTTGGTAGGTATATGAAACGAGAATTAATTATAGTCTGGAATCTATAGATAAATTGAGGACATATGTGCCCCCAGAAGAGCAAAACCTTCCAGGTGTATAACGCAAGTACCAGGCGATGGGTGAAATATGACCGGGAGCAGGGTCGTATCGTAGATTGTAAGAAGAGCGAAGGCCCGTATGCAAACATCCCGAAATACCGCAAGGCACACAGCTGAGGAAGACCGGTGGCTGCATGATCATCTGGTGCCCGAACCAGTTATGTGAGTGTACAAAACTTATCTCACCAAAACCAAAAACCGGCTTTTTTATGTTCTCCAGCAGGGAGGACACACGAAAATTACGAACATCGATAAAAAAGACCTTTGTTGATTCGGGTTTTCATCTCATCAATGCTATGGAACGGGTCGGCAGCGATGATGTGTACTGCAAAATATGTGAGCAGATCCTATCCTCTGCTTTCGGTGTTGCACTCATTACGAAATATACGCCGCCGCCATCCCTGTATAACATCTATCTTGAGATTGGCCTTATGCGAGCTTTTGGCAAAGAAGTACTGATCCTCACCCCGGATCGTTCTCTTATCGCTTCTGATCTGGAGGGAAAAGGGGTACTCCCGTATACCAATGAAAATGACCTCGAACACGGAATCCACACATGGATCGATCAAATCCCCGCACGAATCCAGGATTACAACACATTTGCAGAGATTTATCTGAAAGAATCGAAGGATTACGAAAAATTCTTCGATTATTCAAGAAAAGCCATTATGTTCGGTGATTTTGACCTGCCGGTACGACGGCTCGATGAGGTTTTCAATGGGAAAGCCTCATCAAATACACGCCTGTCCCGACGGCTGCGCTCGGAGGTCAACTCATTCCTTGAATTTGCAAAAAGGGCAGAAAAACAACAATAGCGGGCATTAAAAAATGAACATAACCCCCACATCAGGGGTCTTGTTTTTCAGGAGCACGGCTCAAAGAGACCGAAAGGGTCGGTACCTGCAACTGCACTTTTCAGCGAAGCGGTTCTTGTACAGAAACTGGTAAACCGGGAAGAAACGAACACCCTGGATCAGAACAGTTTTCCCGGGATACCGGAGTACAGGAAATAGTATTCTTTCCCGGCCGACCTGCGTTCCAGGTACCCCAGTTCTTCGAGACGGAGGAGATCGCCGCGGGCTGTTGCATATGCAACGTGGTACATCTCCTCGATCTCCTTGATCCGGACGGGATTTTCGGGCCGCTTTGCGATCTGCCTGAGGATATCGATCTGGCGGAAACTTAGGTCCCCGGCTGCGTGGATGCGGTGCAGGGTCTGGATCTGCTCCTTTTGCTGCTCCTCAAGGTATACCTGTATTTCCCGGATGGTCTTTTCAATGGCGGTCAGGTTGTACAGGATGAAGTAGGTCAGGTCGTTTTCATCGGATTCGGTATAGACGTAGGCTTTCTTGTACTGGCCTTTTGTCTCTTTTATGGTCCGCGAGAGGGCCAGGTATTCGAAGAGCCAGTAGTCGTGCCGGAGAACGTACCAGTAGAAGATGGTGCGGGCGGTCCTGCCGTTCCCGTCGTTGAAGGGATGGATATACCCGATGAGGAAGTGCAGCACGATCGCCTTGATGACCGGGTGGATGAACCGGTCGCCGGCATCGTTTGCGAACCGGCAGAACTCATCGATCAGCCGGGGGATATCTGCTGCGGGAAGCGGGGTGTGGAGGACGGTTCCCGATCCGTCAACGACCCGGATCTCGTCGTTGTCCCGGAACCTGCCTTCGTCTGCGGGATCGTCGAGCGTGTCGCTGGTGATCATCTCCTGGAGCGAGAGGAGGAGATCCGGCGTGAGGTCGGTCTTTGCAATCTCCCGGACCTTTTTCATGGTCTGGTAATTGTTGAAGATCATCTGCTCGTCGCGGTTTTTGGGCTTGCGCCGCTCCCGAAGCATCTGTTTTGCCACCCGGCGGGTGGTGGCGGCGCCTTCGAGCTGGCTTGAGGCAATCGCTTCTTCCATGAGAGCGTTTACGATATAGCGCTCGCGGTCGTGCCCGAAGGTGTCCAGCATGCCGGAGAGGCTGCCGGCGGCGGTCTTGTCGAGATGGTAGAGCATCTGCGAGCTTGCATCGCCAATGGTATAGGGGAAGTGCAGGCCGGCAAAGACGATCTCCCGCGCCTGGGCCCTGCGGAACAGTTTCATGAGCGCCCAGACCGACCGGGCGTCGGCGGGGAGCGGGTGATGACGGAGTTCTTCCCAGTGCGGATACCGGGTATTGCACTCAACGGCCGCTTTTAAGACGGCGGGATCCCGGGCGAGACCGATTGCCGTATTGATTTCATCTTCGGCGAACTGCGGGACTTCGGGGAGTTTCATGCCTGCTCACGTAATAATTCGTGCAGAATACTTTCCCCCGGCAGGATATATCAGTATCTATCAGTTTGTGACAAACTGATAGATTTTGACAGGTACCTGTGAAAGGGAGGGGGTATACCCCTCCACCACAACCCGACCCCCCACCCCTCCCTTTTTTCGTACAGCAGGGGGGGAGGGGGCCGGCTCACAAAAATTTCCGGAAGCGGGGAGGGGGCCCCTTTCGGATCCGTAGGAGGGGAGGGTATCCCCACCCCTTCATGCGATCACCCCACCCCCCCTCTTCTTTGCCGGAGGGGTGGGGTCCCCTCCCCCGTCCGTCGGACGCTCCACGCGAAGCACACCTTTTGGGACTGGAATTATGGGGGGAGGGGGCCTGTTTTATGCAGAACAGGGGAGGTGGGGGTCCGTTTTGTAAAACGGAAAACCGGGGGGAGGGGGGTTGCTCTTTTTTGGGAGAGGGGGGGTGGGGGGTCTTTGTTGATGATGCGGGAAGACCCCCTCATGATTCGTAACCGTCTCAGCCGCTTATCTCAGCACAGAGAATTTCAGCCTGTTCAAGAATAGTCACGACTGCCTTTGGCTGCTTGTCCGGAGGATAATTGTACTTGGTCAGAATGCGCTTGACCATCACCCGGATCTTTGCTTTGACACTCTCTTTTACCGTCCAGTCGATGGTGACATTCTTCCGGATCTGCTCGACCAGTTCGTGGGCAATTTTCCTGAGCACCACATCTCCCAGGATCTTCACAGAACTATCATTGACTTCCAGTGCTTCGTAAAAGGCCAGCTCTGCTTCCGTGAGCCCGAGATCTTCCCCGCGTTTGTCTGCCTCACGCAGCTCTTTTGCAAGCTTGATCAGCTCTTCGATTACTTCTACGGTTCCGACGGCCCGGTTCTTGTACCGGTGGATGGTTTCATTGAGCATCTGTTCAAAGGAACGGGACTGGACGAGTCGTTTCTTCTGCCGTATCCTGATCTCATCGTTTAAGAGTTTTCTTAGCAGTTCGACAGCCACATTCTTCTGTGGGAGCCCCCTAACTTCTGCGAGAAATTCCTCTGAAAGGATCGAAATATCCGGCTTTTTTAGGCCCGCTGCCGTGAATATATCGATGACCTGATCCGAAACGATTGCACCGCTGACGATCTGCCGTATCGCATGCTCCATATTCCATGTCTTTCCGGCACGATCCCCATCGAGATCGTACTTTACGAGTGCAGCACGGACCGCCTGGAAGAATGCGACATCATCCCGAATTCTGATTGCTTCCTCATGCGGGACGGATAGGGCAAACGCCCGGGAGAGTTCGGTAACTGCTGCGACAAACCGTTTCTTCCCGTCTCTCTTTTGGAGGATCACGCTCTGGGCAACCGGCAGGAGCGCAATCCTGCGCTCGGGGTCTTCCCAGTCCGTCCAGTCGAACCCGTGGAAGATCCCGCAGCAGATCTCGTACTTCTCCAGCATGACCGCGACTGCTTCTTCCTGATCGATGGCAGTCTTCCCGGTGCCCCCGCTTTCGGTATAATCTGCGATTGCTTTCCTGAGTTCTTCACCAAGACCAATATAATCGACCACGAGGCCGCCGGGCTTGTCCTTAAAGACCCGGTTGACCCGGGCAATCGCCTGCATGAGGGTGTGGCCCTGCATGGGCTTGTCGATGTACATCGTGTGGAGTGACGGGACATCGAACCCGGTGAGCCACATGTCGCGGACAATGGCGAGCCTGAACGGGTCGTCTGTCGCAGATTTCTGGAACCGTTTGGCAAGCGCTTCCCTGCGGGGCTTGTTCCTGATATGCGGCTGCCATGCCTCTTCATCACTGGCCGAGCCGGTCATAACAATTTTGAGTACGCCTTTATTGTCTTCATCCGCATGCCAGTCGGGCCGGATCTTCACTATCGCGTTGTAGAGTTCCACGCAGATCCGACGGCTCATACAGACGATCATTGCCTTCCCGTCAATGCCGGTCTGCCGCTGTTCGTAATGGTCGACGATGTCCTGTGCGATGAGGGCGATCCTTTTTTCGGTTCCGACAACGGCTTCCAGCGCCGCCCACTTTGACTTGAGCGCCTCTTTCTGCTCGATCTCTTCCCCTTCGGTGATCTCCTCGAACCGGGGATCGATCTTTGGGCGTTCCGTTTCATCGAGATCTATCTTCGCAAGCCGGCTCTCGTAATAGATAGGGACGGTGGCCTTGTCCTCGACTGCCCGCTGGATATCGTAGATGCTGATATAGTCCCCGAAGACCTGTTTGGTGTTACGGTCTTCCTTCTCGATGGGGGTACCAGTGAACCCGATAAACGTCGCCCCGGGAAGTGCGTCCCGGATATGGCGGGCGAAGCCGTCGATGAAATCGTACTGGCTCCGGTGGGCTTCATCGGTGATGACGATGATGTTCTTCCGGCTGCTCAGCTCGGGGTATTTTCCCCCTTTCTTCTCTGGGAAGAATTTCTGGATGGTCGTGAACACGATCCCCCCGGACCCGACTGCGAGCAGCTTTTTCAGGTCTTCCCGGTCTGCGGCCTGCACCGGTTCCTGCCGGAGGATCTCGTGGCAGCGCGAGAATGTCCCAAAGAGCTGGTCGTCAAGGTCGTTCCTGTCCGTGATGACGACAACGGTCGGGTTCTCCATGGCGGGACACAGCACAATCTCGCCGGTAAAAAAGACCATGGTCAGGCTCTTTCCCGACCCCTGCGTATGCCAGACAACGCCGCCCCGCCGGTCGCCGCCCGGCCGGGAAGCATTTACCGTACTCTCCACCGCATTTTTCACGGCATGGTACTGGTGGTACCCGGCCATCTTCTTTGCAACCGATCCGTCATCATCAATTTCGAAGACGATGTAATTCCGGATCAGGTCAAGGAGCCGTCGTTTCTCAAATACTCCTTTTGCGAGCACTTCGAGCCGGAGCATGGTGTCCGGGGCGAGTTTGTCTCCCTCGATCGTCCGCCACGGCATGAACCGCTCCCGGATTGAGGTGAACGTCCCGATCCGTGCATCGAGGCCGTCCGAGATCACGGTCATCTCGTTATACGTGAAGAGGGAAGGGATCTGCTGTTTGTAGGTCTGGATCTGCCGGAACGCGGTTTCAACCGTGGCCTTCTCATCGGCCGGGTTCTTGAGCTCGATAATGACGACGGGAATCCCGTTGAGGAACAGGAGGATGTCGGGCCGCCGGTTGTTGTGGTTCTCGATGATGGTGAACTGGTTTATGGCAAGCCAGTCGTTCTTCTCCGGGTGATCGAAGTCAGCGAGCCGCACCTGGTCACCCTTGATCGTGCCATCGGGCCGCCGGTATTCGACCTCCACGCCATCGACAAGCATCCGGTGGAAGACCCGGTTGTTGCCGACCAGCGACGGGGAATCCGGGTGCAGGATCTTCCGCAGCGCTGCCTCCTGTGCATCTGCCGGGACATCCGGGTTGAGCCGGGCGATGGCTGCGGCCAGCCGCTTTTTCAGGACTACTTCATGCCAGTCGTCGCGCTCGCCCCGGGCCTCACCCGGGGCGATGTCCGGGCCAAAAAGAGAGGTATAGCCGAGGTCCCGGAGCCATGCGAGGGTGTGCTCTTCCAGATGGGATTCGGCAATCCGGGCGGCAGGCATCAGATATCTAAAGTAGGATACGGTTCTTTCTTACGATAAGCTCTGCGGATTGTTACAATTCATTTTGTGAGGGGTACTCATAGAAGGTATCGCGACACGTTGTCGTGGTTTTTGTCGCGACATGACAGATTAAAGCTCTTCTTTTTTAAAATCTTGACATTGGATTATGATTGTGGGGAAAACGGGAACTAATCTACCGGTTCATGCCGCCAGTTCTTCAACGATAATATCGCGTGTGCTCCATGAGACCGGAGTCACCTCATAATTCCTGAAGATATCAAGAACTTCTCCGGAGACGGCATGTTCTGAATCGTTGAGAAGGGCATATGCTTTCGCTTCAGGTGAGCGGACTTCTTTGGTATCGATCCATGCAAAAACGACGGTTTGTGCAGTATCGCGTGCGGGACGATTGATTGTCTGGATGATTCGTTCCGGCTGGTATCGGGATTTAGGGATAACAAAATCGAACAGATGATCGAGGCCGCTTCTCCCGGTGAATTTGGCTTTGGGTGTATAGCGGATATCATGGAGATCAAGCCATGCCACCACATCCTCGAAGAAAATGCTGGCAACGGTTGGTATTGCGAGGTAGAACAGGTCATTGACTGCAAGCATGGCCTGAATCAGGTTGTGTTTTTTTTGGGCGAAGTTTTCATGCGACGCACGAATGGTTAATTCGTTCCCTTTGAGCTGAACCCCGAACCCGTTCAGGGTCATGGTCAGCAGGGCATTTCTTTTCGGCGTATCGAGGTTGCAGCCTGACCGGTCAAGATCGCCAAGGATGTACCCATCATCGGTCAGGATATATTCGTCATTCTGGCGTCGGATATAGATCTGGAGATAGTCGTTATGGCGATCGAGGTAGGGTGTGGTAATTTCGACCCAGTCATCTATCTGTCTGAATGTGGTTGTATCTTTCAGCCACGAAAGGTAAGTGTCCACAAGCTGGTTTGCTTCCGCGATCATTACAATAGCCCCTGATGAAAGTGTGGCGGATGTATGATATTACAATAGTTCATGAAGTCTTGTAATGTTTCCCATCGATCATCAATGTGAAGGAACTGCCCTTCCGGAAGCGGGTACGCCCATTTGTCTCCAAAACCTTCCCGGTAAAGATGAATATGGGGGCAGTCTATCCGCTCACCATCCGGGTTGTGATGAGGTGTACCGTTGATGTCAAGCCGTGCAAGCAGGATGACCTGCCGTGCCCGGTTCTGGCAGGTACTTTTAATGAGATTGATCTGCCCCCGACTTACATCAAGCACGAAGTTTTCCCGGTGGTTTTCAGACACAAGCGGGACAGAAACCATGCCCCCGGGACCGGGATAATTCCAGACCGTCTCATCGGCCCGGATCTTAGGCATTGAGAGAAGAGCGTCAGCCTCTGCCTGTGTTACGTTCAGCTCGACCATTGTATCAGACACTCAAGGAATTATAATTAACAATAATTACACCAATTACTCATCATAAACCCTCGCATCCCGCTTTTAGGGTTATACGGCGGATATATCGATCGGAATGCCGTCTCGGCCGCAAGGAAATCCCCTTTGGGCACCTTGTCCGTATTCTTCGCAAGGTAGAGCAGTCCGATTCCTGCCGATCGCGAACATCCTTCGTTGCAATGGACAAGGACCCGGTTGCCGGACTGGAGGCTGGTGCTGATAAATTCGAGCGCGGCATCAATGATCTCCTTGGGGATATATGCGGGATCGGGGGCATCGACAAGGTTGAGGATGAGCCGGTTTCCCCGCCTTGCGATGAGGTATTCAGGATGATTTTTCGGGGCAGCATTTGTTGTGTATCCCAATTCCCGCTTGTGGTAGGGTATTTTGCAGGCATGGACTACGCACCAGCCCGGTTCGTGCCGGACTTTGGATTCGTAATCGTGTTCATCGCCGATGAATAAGTTGGGATGGATTTCAATCATATGACATCAAGGTGAATGGGTGGGATCCTGACTTTGATACTCTATTAATGCACTTTCATAATTATCGAATGATTTTTTCAAATTATTTCCAAACTTCAGATAACCCTTAGAATCGCGGTCCGTCCAATACTCTCCTTCTAAAACTGGTAAAGCACCGTTGTGAAATTCCAATAAAATGCCTCCGTAATGTATGGGGCTTCGTTCTCGAACCATAATGTTGGGGATATTTTCGAAGATTCCCGCGATCTTGTGAGGCCCGGAGCTATTTGGAATTATTTTTCCTGATAGAAGATCGGACCTGGATTCTTTTGTTATCATCCGAAGGTTAAGTGATGAATATGTTTGATGAATCACCAGAAATGCATCGATCGGTGAAATTTGTTCACCGGTTTTTTCATCTTTCCATAATGAGGTGATCTGCCCCTTCCATGTTCCTGATAAATCAGGGAATGGGACAAATATAGGATGAATAATCGGGAATTTCCAGAGCCACTTATCGAATAGGAGCAGAAGAATTCCGGTCACCCCTACTACCAGAGAGAACGGTTTAAAAAAATCGCTTGTGATTTGAAATCCTGCCAGAATCATGAAGATAGCCCAAAGTCCGAAAATTATCCCGATTAATGTGGTAAGATGAAGACGAGGAATCATAATTTCCCTCAATTTGATTCGATGTAATCCCAAGCTGAGTCCAAGAAATCATGAGCCTGCTGTAATGTCCATGGCTGAGCTCCACGGAATAAATACTTTAATTCATTGACCTCGCCCCATTCGCTACAATTCCCCAATGTGGCTGTTGACTCAATGGTATACTCAAGAACTTTCGCCACATCTGTAACATATTCTTGATGACCGAATGTTCGGTTGGGAGCATTCCATACCAAGCATTCGATTAAATATGAGGGTATTGGTTTGGCAGTGGCAATTCCGTTATCCGCCATTTCATTTCTCAATCGTTTTAATCCGCGAACGATAAATTTGAACCGACTTCCTGTCGCAGTATTTTTAGCCACTCCATTTTCATAGTGCTGATGAGGCCAGTTAATTATTCTTTCTCCATTATCCGACCAGAACTCAGCACCCGAAATGTATTGATATTCCCCGCTTGAATCTCTTCGAGTATATCTTCTATGTTCAAGACACGGAACTACATCAGCATCGACACGATATGTATTTGCATGGACATCGAATGCCTTATTCCCCCTCCTAATGGTGGACCGGTCAAATTTTGCGACTAAAGCCCGTTCAACATCATTTTTGAACTGGGCATAAGAGTATGTTGAGTCAACAATGCCAGCATCAGCCTTAGAGAAACCGTTCGCAAAAGTAAAATTTGAATAGAAAACATCCTTCAATCTGACACAAATATCTACGTCGCTTTCAAGACGGACATTAGTGTTGTTACGATATGATCCTTGTGCAAATACTTCAATTGTGTGCTCGGAAAGTGTTTCATCTTCCCGAATAGCATCCCGAATCATCCTTTCAGCATTCTGACACTTTTGCTCTTCAGTCTCACTTGATGGGTTTTTCCAAACCCTAAATGTCTCTTCCCAATTTCGACTCATTGATTTACCCCAAGCGCAGTAAATCCCCACTTACTGCTTTGAGCCAATATTTTTCTGCGTTATATATAAATACGAGATGCTGCGCGGGGCGAAAGTGTAGGAAAACAGGAACAACATTTTTTACGCAACATTCAGAATTTGCAATTCCCCGCTCATCAATTTCGGCAGGAGAGTATCCCGGATCTGGGCGAGCGTGAGGGACTCGCCAATATTTGTCCGATATTTTATGAGTAGAGGCTTTACAAGTTTTTCAAAAATGTCGAGGATCTGTCGAGGCGGAACAAGAATTGGAATTGATCTCAGATAGGTGACTGGCCTTGCAATTGATGGAACACCAGACGATGAGGTGTTAGCTAACAACAGATCTTTACCCTCGGGTGATGTGAAAAATAGTGCCAAGTAACTGGGGCAGATTTCTTTCTGGTCTGGTCGTAAAAAGAACTGTCTTTGAGAGAGAATGTATTGTTCATATTGAGAATTTTCAGGTATGAACGCTGCCTGACCGATATTTCCTGCATGAGTGAAAATTACATCTCCTCGGTAAACGAGAGAATTTTTTAATTTTTCAGCATGGCTTGGAGTGATAAAATTGAAAGTAGTGTCGTCCAGTATAAATTTCTGAAGATGTTGTCCACTAATTATCGGCATTCCTTCAGACACAAATGTTTCAACCTTTATTGAGGATCCAAATGGACCCATACCTACTTTTTCGGCAATATTTTCAACATTTGTGATCTTCCACCCCTTCGGAACCTCCCTTCCGTCAACCTCCTCAAACGAATTCGGAAACTGCGCCGCCGTTGCTGTATCCATACCTGCCGGCTGCCTGCCCTCTGCCTTCGCCCGCACCGGGTCGAAGTCCACGAACCATGACTGGAAGATCGCCTTCGCCATCGCTTCGAGCGTCTCGTTCATCTGGCGGTTGAGCTCGATCTTGTCATCGAGCGAGCCAAGGATGCGGGCGATGGCGTGCTGGGTGGGGAGTGGGGGAACAAAAAGATCGATTCGACGTAGCTCGCTTTGTTTGATTCCGGAGACCGTACTTCCTGATGCACGGGCTCGCAATTGATCCTGAACAAATTCAGATTGCATCAGGTATTTCAGGAAAGTGTTATTGAGAATATTCTTTTTCCCTCTTAATGTGATGAGACGTTGTGCTAACGCGACTTTTCGATTATCCAGTTGAGCAACCTCACCCAATGGTGCCTCGGTGGTAATTATTACGTCTCCAAGGCTGGGCAAACCTCGTCGCATCCATGAATCATAATCATCAGGTGAAATGAATTCTTCTGGTTTTTGGATTTGCCCCCCTTTAACGATCTTTGCAGTGATTAATGGAATTCCATAAGTGGTTTTTTCAGGCGTTTTTCCACGATAATCAATGATCACATCCATACAGTCTTCTAACGGTAATATCTCCCACTCTGAAAAATATGAAGATACCATTTAGACCCACCTGTCGATTCTCTCGACATATCCCAAAAACATGTCGAAATAATGCAAGAAAATCGACATATCACTTACGCCATCATTCAGGATGTGAATTCAATATCCCATATGATCCTGTCAGGGTAAATTGCTGTCCCGTCAAGAACATAATCACGAATCGGCTTTCCGTTGTGCTGGATGCGAATCACCCAGAGGAAACGTGCCCCCGGTTCACGGACGATATCGCTCTTTCCCTCGAATTTTCGTGTCAGGAGATCCTGTCTGTACCGGTGAATGTCCGTCAGGAACAATTCTGTCCTTGTACCTCTAGGATAGGTACCTCCTTTTATCAGGGATTCAGTACCCCTCCTGAATTGCAGTAAAACGCGGTATACTTTACCGAACCCCAGACGGATCTTGGGGTAAACTGGTACGAGCAGCCGCTGGATCTCATATATTTTCACATTTCCATCAGGCCCGGTTTCCTTCCACGATGAAAATTTTCTTTGTCCGTTCGGTTTTATGTGATGGTACGGCCCGATATTGTCATCATGGACATAAATTTCCTTTACTTTCCCGCAGGTATGCCGGTAACCCGTGATAAGAACGGCATGATAATCGTGTGTTCCTTTCAGATTCAGGGTTGCAATAATGGGTAATCCCAGTTCGATATATGCTCTGACGGCGTCTGCAATGATATCATCACTGGGTTTCTGGGCAGGACCCGCAGTTGGTTTCGGGTTGATAAACTCCGTTTCAAGGTCCAGCGAGTTGAAATAATATTTGAGCTGGGAGAGTGTCAGCCCATCATCCGAGGGAAAATTCCGGGCATCGATGGTTGGACATGCCACGGCACGCTCGGTCACTTCAACTGGAGAGAGCACAGGCGTACCAAACAGATTCATCAAGGGGAACTGTGCGCTCCAGCAGGTGACCGTGGCACAAACTCCTACGGCATTATCCTTTTGCTGGAACGGGAGTGTCTTAACCTGAAGGGGTATCCCATAGAGCGAGGCCTTGTGCACATTGGTCAGAAAACAACGGGTATCGGATCCAATCTCCTTTTTGTACGTGGCCACCGCAGTCTTACCGATAAGCCGATGCTTGACAATATCCCTGACCGGCTTTAGGACTACAAAACCAAGATAGGTTTCCTTTAGTTTTTTGAAAAATTCTTCATCTCCATTTTCCAGCGCCCGTTTAAATTTGACCGGACTAAATACCATCGAGAAAAAATGGTACCGATCTGTGATCTTGTCAAATTTTTCAAATGATCGTGAATAGAATTTCGAATAATCGATCAGGTAGTCCTTATCGATATAATCGGGTTCGCGGACACAGGTTTTCGCACCTATTGCCTCAAGATATTCGTAGAGATATGCACAGATGGAAGATTGTCCCAATCTGTTATCTATCGGAGAAAAAGGGAAAATGAATTGTCCCAATGGGGGTTTTTTGGGCATTTACATCGTGAAGGGCTTGAACATCTCTTCCGGCGGAACATGACTCATGTTTTTGTGAAATCTTTCCGCCTCTTCCAAGATTTCCGGGGTAATGATGGCATTGTATTCACGTTGCGCCCTTTCCAATCTCGTTTCCTGCATTGTTTGTGCCATGATCGTTCACCTCATGATGATCTTATCGTATGGAGACCGCACATCAAAAAACGGCCTTGTATGGGATTACGGTCCTTAAAACAAGTAAAAATACATGCTTATTTTATATAAACATGATACTCTTGATAATTCCTAAATGGAACAGTCAAGATTTTTGAGATTTTTTCGAATTTCAGATTCCAGCCTCTCCGACTCAGCGAACTGCTCCCCCAGCTTCGCCGTGAGCCTCCCCATCTTCTCTTCAAACGGCTCGCCATCGTCAACGACATCCTCGGCGCCCACATACCGCCCGGGTGTCAGCACAAACCCGTTCTTCCGGATCTCCTCAGTGGAAGCACTCTTGCAGAACCCGGGCACATCGGCATATTCCCCGGCGTCCTTCTCGCCCCGCCATGCGTGATACGTAGAAGCAATCTTCGCGATATCCTCATCGGTGAGATCGCGGTGCACCCGGTCGATGAGTGTCCCCATCTTCCGGGCATCGATGAAGAGCGTCTGGCCGCGCCGGTCCCGGAACTTGTGGTTCTTCTTGTCCCGGGTCACAAACCAGAGGCAGACCGGGATCTGGGTGGAGTAGAAGAGCTGTCCCGGCATGGCAATCATGCAGTCCACCAGATCGGCCTCGATGAGGTTTTTGCGGATCTCGCCTTCACCGGACTGGTTGGATGACATGGAGCCGTTTGCGAGTACAAAGCCCGCGATGCCGGTCGGGGCAAGGTGGAAAATGAAGTGCTGGACCCATGCAAAGTTCGCGTTACCGGCCGGCGGGATGCCATACTTCCAGCGGGCATCCTCCTTTAAGCGTTCGCCGCCCCAGTCGCTTGAATTGAACGGCGGGTTTGCAAGGACAAAATCTGCTTTTAAGTCCGGGTGCAGGTCGTGATGGAAGCTGTCCGCGTGCTCGGGGCCGAGGTTGCTCTCGATACCCCGGATGGCAAGGTTCATCTTTGCCAGTTTCCAGGTTGTCGGGTTGGACTCCTGCCCGTAGATCGCAATATCATCGATCCGTCCGCCCCGGGCCTCGACAAACTTCTCGCTCTGGACAAACATCCCGCCCGAACCGCAGCACGGATCGTACACCCTGCCTTTGAATGGCTCGATCATCTCGACGAGCACCCGGACCACGCAACGCGGCGTATAGAACTGCCCGCCCTTCTTCCCTTCCGCGCTTGCAAACTGCGAGAGGAAATACTCGTACACGCGCCCGAGGATGTCTTTCGAACGGTTTTCCCTGTCGCCAAGTCCTATCGTCCCGATGAGATCGATCAGCTCGCCAAGCCGGGTCTTGTCGAGCGCCGGGCGGGCATAGTCTTTTGGGAGAACGCCTTTGAGCGAAGGATTGTCCCTCTCAATTGCCACCATCGCCTCATCGATCTGCTTCCCGATTGAAGGCTGTTTTGCGTTTGCCTGTAGGGTTGACCAGCGGGCAACTTTCGGTACCCAGAAGACGTTTGCTGCCTGGTATTCATCGCGGTCTTCCAGCGTTTGGTACCGTGCCTGAGGTTCGGCCACGTACCATTCGCTTTTGGGATTGCCCAGTTCTGTTTCGAGCGAAACCCGCCGTTCCTCAAAAGCATCCGAGATATATTTCAGGAAGATGAGTCCGAGGACTACGTGCTTGTATTCCGCTGCATCCATGTTGTTGCGAAGCTTGTCTGCCGCCGCCCAGAGCGTTGCTTCAAAGCCGATATTTGCACCGTTTGAGGGCTTCTGTTTCCTGGTACTTTGCCGGGCCATGGAGGATCCTTTTCGCTTACTTGGTAGTGTGTGTTTAACCGGGATAAGCGTTGTTAAACAGAATAACATCAGCAGCTTGGACACGCACTTGTTATTCGATAAAAACTACCACACGATTTTTTTCGGGCCTAATTTTAGAACCACGGAAAAGAGACTACCGTCCCAAGTCTTTTAGACAGGACGATAGCGAGTATAACGTAAATCCATTAGTCTACATTCTTATAAAAGTTGTGAGGATATGCAGTGCATACGTAAAGCGTATCTTCCCCCGTGAATCGTGTTAGATATCCGACAATACCGTTTCAGACCATCGTGTTGGCGTCAACAAAAGGGTTCTGCGTTTTCTTTCTCTGGCCCCTCATGAGACCAGTGATATAATTTCCAGTCCCCACTCCCCCCGATAACTTCCAAAATTCCCGCACCTTACAGGAAGCATTTAACCCGGCACGTCTTTTATAAAAACAGTCACAATGCCCCTGACGTTCTGCTTTAAGGTTACGAGGAACATTGCGAAGTACGGGTACGCAAAATTGGCTGCCCGCCGCCTCGCAAATGCCTGCATTATCCTCATGGCCCTCGCCTGCGGACTCATGGGTATCGATGTGAACGAGAAAGAACCGCTTTGCCCGATCGCCGGAGCCGGGGTCGTATTCACGGGCGCCCCGGCCGGGAACGTTTCGCCCGTCTTTTCTGCTATACGTCGATGACCGCCGGTCCGGGTGCCATTGATCCCTCTCCTCTGGCAGTGTGTGCCGTAACGGTTCTCGTTTGATCCTGTTTTTGCACACCGGGATATTCATCCTTCCCGGGCCGGCTCCGGCTTTTTCGTACACGGAACGGTATCGTCCGGTCCCCTGTACGGCGATTTGAGTGCCAAAAAAATTCCAGTTTCCCGGGCCCGGGGTCACGGGCCGTATCATCAGACAGAGGGATTACCCACGACAACAGAAACCATACCACAGGATGTGATTACCTCAGGCGCGGTCACATCCGATACCACGCACAGCAACCGGATCAGCCCCTGCGAACCACCCGCAGCAGGTAACACAACACTCATCCCCGACCCCGAAAGCAGGAGTGGGGCAACAAAAGCCCGAAGAAAGAGAGGAATGCACCGCTCGCCGCTCCTCTACGAAGCCATACGACTCCTCAACGAACACCAATATGCAACCTTCCGGCTCCTCGACAACCCGGACTTTTCCGATGCCATCACTGCAACAAAAAAAGGGGCTGTGTCATTGATGATCGCCGTCATCTACTCCCAGAAACAGGTGCCCGATGCCCATACGCTCCTGGAACTCTTCCCGGAGAAAGTAGACAAGGCCCGCGCCCTCGTAACCATTACCCCCTACCGAACCATGATATGGGTAAACTCTCCCGTTGCCGGCTGGAGGTTCTACCGCGTAGACACCGGAGGTATAGCTTATGACTGGGATCTTGCAAAAGAGCTGGGAAGGTAATTCTTCCCTTTTTTTTAAACTGATTTTTTCCGGGGTTATGATTGGCGCGAACTTTCCCGGTCATCCCGGATAAACGACGGGAGATCCGGATCGCACCCTGCCGTAGAGGGAAGTCCCTTCTTTTGGTTCGTTACGAGCCCCTCAGAGATCCTGTAGCAGGGTTCTGCACCGTTCTTGTTCCCGCTCCGATCCTGCCGGGATCCGGAAGCCGGCAAGCCCGATACCGAAGTGCGATGCGGATGCATACCCCTGAAAATCGACCCACATACCAATAAATCTTGGGGGTCGGAAGAATTATCTCTCTATTTCGCGTCCCGACATCTGCCGGCGCAACGCTAACGCCTCGAAAATGCTATCCTGCCACTATCCTGCCCCGGATTTGTTTTCCTTTTCAGGACTATATCCTTACACATCCTATACTTGTATGTCAAAGGGCGCCCCGAGACAAAAGAAAAAAAGGAGTTGAAAAAAATGGCAGACTTCGCACCAAAGAGTGCAGTAAAGTGTGCGGTCCGCAAGCTTGCGGAACCGTTCGAGGACGTGGACACGTTCAACAACCTCGTCCAGTCCGTCATCACGAACAACCCGTTCGGATGTGTATCGTATATGAACTCGGGCGCCAACCACCCGCCCGTAGAGAAGTCACGCGAGAGCTACACGGCCCGGTTCGTGTACCAGGACAATGACGCAAAGAAGATCGGCAGCGGTTCGGAGAACTACGGCACGGTCGCCGGCTACAAGGCAGGCATTGCGGCAGTCCTCGCAAATTCCGCCAATGTCACGGCCCACGGGGGCATCCCGGCCCATGACTCGGACACCGACACGTTCTCCGCGACCCTCAAGTGCCACGCGGCAAACAACGAGATCTATCTCGTCACCTTCGGCCGCGAGCAGGTATCGGTCTCCTCGTACGAGGACGACGGCATCCTCTCTGTGATCGAGACCTGGGCGGACGGGGTTGCAGCCCTTGCCTGAGGTGAGGATGATGGACACCTCGGTCCTTATCACCCTCGCATTCCTCGGCACCGGCCTCCTCGCCTACGTGATCGTGCCCGGTCTCCTCGTCATGTGGGACCGGGTCCTCGACCACATGGAGGCATCGGAAGAGAAAAAAGCATGAAACCGGGCAGGGGGATTATCCCCCCGTCCCGGATCTTTTTATGATACCCCCGACAGGACAGCCCTGCTCCGGGTTTGCACCCAAAACCCCCCTAACATGCATGAAAAAAACGTCGCAGGTGTACCGTACGCAAAAAGCGTCAAACCGTGACATCCTCTGCAAAAGCCGACATAAGGGGGATAAAATATATCTCCCATCCCAAAAGACATGAGTACGTGGCAAAAACCACAAATCAACGAAAATAACTGAGAAAGGAAGTGATAACTACGTCACACAAGGAAAAGAAGGCAGTTGCCCCCGCATCAAAGACTGCTCCCGCAGCAGCGAAGACAGATGCCAAGAAGTCAGGCAAAAAGTAAGCCTCATCCTATTTTCATTTCTCTTATTTTTTCCACCATATTCTTTATTCTAAAAAAACCGTTTTCACCAGGGCCGAAGGGGGCATTCAGCGGTTTGTCCGCACCAGTTTTTCGTGTCCGGGGAAGCCTGCGACAGGGTACAAAGGATCGCCGGAACGTGCATCAGCAGGAAGGAGGAGGACTACGGAGACGGGGATAAAAAGAAGAAATCCCGGGAAGTACTCCCGGACAAAGCACGTTACCGGGGTGCATCCTTTGCAACCGCTGAAAGCACCGCCGCAATTAACGCAATCGCGGCCGCGGCCACAAACGCGACCGCAAAGCCCTCGACGATGATCTCCATCGGGATCTGCGCCACCGGGGTATTGGGGTTGAAGTTCTCGTTTGTGACCACCGTAAAGAGGGCGATCGTGCCCATCAGCGCAATCCCCACGGTCTCCCCAACGTTCTTCATCGTGGTCATGATGCTCGAACCAACGCCCTCCTCGTCTTTCTTGCTCTGGCCGAGGATCTGGTTCATGTTGGGCGGGAAAAAGATCCCAAGCGCAATCCCTACGCAGAGCAGCGTCACGGCGATGTAGAGGATGCTCGTGTTCTCCGTGAAGTAACTGATGAAAAAAAACGTCACCGAGGCAAACGCGGCCGCCCCCGTGGCAAGCACCCGGGAACCGATTTTGTCCGAGAGGGTTCCGGATATGGGTCCGAGGATCATGAGTGCAACGGACGGGATGGCAAGCAGCAGGCCGGCAACATAGGTCTGGTAGCCCATGACCCCCTCAAAGAAGAACGGGAGGAGGTACTGCACGCCGGAAAACGCAAGCATCAGGGCCGCGGCCGCAAGGCTTCCCGCAAGGAAATTCCTGTTCCTGAACAGGTCGAAGTCGCAGAGCGGGTCGGTGCAGTGGGTTTCGCGGAGCACGAAAAGCACCCAGAGGATCGCCGACACGCAGAAGCTGCCAATAATTGCAGGAGAGGTCCAGCCAAGCGAGAGTCCCTCATCGATGGGCCAGAGGAGCGTGGCGAGCGCAAAGAAGAAAATAATCCCCCCGGGGGAATCAAACGCCCCGTTCTTTACCGGGAGCCGGTCTTTCGGGATGAACTTCATCCCTAAAAATACGGCGCAGATCCCGATCGGGACGTTGATGAAGAAGATCCAGTGCCAGCTCACGTACTGGGTTAAGAGGCCGCCGATGATCGGCCCTGCGGCGATTCCCACCGAGATGACCGTTGCAAGGATCCCAAGAGCTTTTCCCCGGATCTCCTTTGGGAGGTAGATCGCGATCATGGCCGGGCCGATCGCTTCGAGGGCTGCGGCGCCGATCCCCTGGACGAACCGCGAGCCGATCAGGGCATCGATGCTCCCCGAGAGACCGCAAAGAAGCGAGCCTACGGTAAAGACGGCAAACCCGGCAATGAAAATCTTCCTGAACCCCTTCATGTCGCCGAGCTTCCCGAAAACCAAAAGAAGGCCGCTCAAAACGAGCAGGTAGCTCATGGCCACCCAGGAGACCTCGGACATGGAGACTTTAAACGATTCTGCGATCGTGGGAAGCGAGATGTTCACAATCGTCGAATCAAGCGACGCCATAAAGGAGGAGAGCGCAAGGATGAAGAGCACGAGTTTTTGTTCCCGTGCACTAAGGGCATCCGGTAATTCCATAGAGGATCATCCGCCGTATACCGCTGATATAGGTTTGGGCACGTATCCCCGTGAGGAGCCCTGAACCGCTAAAAGGGAAACCTATAGAAAACCTGCAAAACAACTTATCCGGACCGGAACCGCCGTCCCGGCCCCTCCTTTTTTAAAAAATCAGGGGGAATTCAGGGATATCATTAAGATGGACAAATGGTAAATAGAACCTGTCAAGGCATATTGAGGTAACTTACATGCCAACCAGCAAGAAACAGATGACAAAACTCAACCAGGTAAAGAAGGAAAAGGCAGCAGAACTCGCAAAGCAGGCAGCAGCCGGCAGCGACAGTGCAAAGAAGAAGCTCAAGAAACTTGAGAAAAAGATCAAGTAAGCCTTTCTATCATTTTCCCACTGTTTTTCTTATGATTGTTACCCGTTAGTGACGGTCATACGTCCCGTTCCCGAAAGATCCGCACAAAAAAGGGCGGGTTTATCATGGGCGGGGGAGATGACTGGTACAGAGGCCGTGCATTCCCTCAAACGCGGGCTCGCACACCCCGGCCATGCAGAACAAGTGGATCCTCCTTGGTATCGCCATAGTCGTCATCGCAGCCGCCATTATCATTACCGTATGTGCCCCGGGCCTGACACCGGCAACCATCCTGCGGGACGGTGGAACCGCGGCCGGCGACACCTTCATGCTCGTAAACCAGTCCGGAATTGCCCTCTCGTTCTACGACCATGCCCTTGCCGAAAGCCCGGACGATCCTGCCCTCCTGCAGAAGAAAGCCGAGGCGCTCCTCCGGACCGGGAAGATCGATGAGGCTGAGCTGATCTACCGGAGCCTTCTGGTAACGGAACCCGATAACCCGGCAGTCATTGTCCGGATCGGGGACTTCAGTACCCATCGCGGAGACTATGAGGCGGCGATCTCCTCGTATGCCGCCGCACTCGCGGTCGAGCCGGACAATGCAAAGACCTGGCTCCGGGAAGGGGACGCGTACCTTGCCCTTGCCGTAACGGAATATGCGGCACGGCAGGCAGGCTCTTCATCCCCCCTGCACGCGGGATTCCTCGACTCGCTCGCCTCTTACCGGAGCGCAATGGCAGACTATGCAAAAGCGCAGAAGCTCGACCCCCGGCTTTCCGTTGTCGTTTCGACAAGGACGCTTGCCGCCAACCAGTTCGAGGCCGGCGGAAAATACCAGGACCTCCTTGCATCCCTCAAATCCACCCTGTAGGGCGGATCAGGACGCGGACGGCCGGTAAAAATACTAAAAAAAAGGGCCCTAGTGTACCAGGGCCTGTTCCACGATCATCACGACGATCTCAAAGGCGATGAGCAGGATCACCACCCATTCGAGGAAGTTCGAATGCTGGATCCTGACCTCGTCCGAAAGCATCGAGTAATTCTCCCGGATCACGTCGATCTTCCGGCTCACGCTCTCGCTCCACTGGCCGCTCCTTAAGATCTTGAGCGCCGCCGCGTAGACCCGGGCGTAGTAGATGTCCTCGGTCACCTTGATCAAATTGTCGACCTTTTCGATCGTTTCCGATATCTCGGCCGAGATCTTCATCTGGTGGCGCATGATCTCGTGGTACCGGCGGCTCTTTGAATACCAGGAGAGCCGGTCCGCATGCTCGATATCGTCGTACATCCGGGCCATCTCCCGGGTGAGCTCGCGGTCATAGTACCGCAGTTCGAGCACCTGCACGTTCGCAAACTCGATGAGGTCGATTAAGTCCGTCGGGCTCTCGGGGCTGCAGAGCAGTGCCGAGTCCCAGGAGATGATCGCAACCTCGTTTGTCGTGTACGACATCGAATTTTTCAGGATCTCGTCCCGGATCTGGGGGGATACCGGCGACCGGTCGCCGATCAACAGCGGCACCGGGTCGATTGTGTCGTCCCGGCGGTCGGTCACGTAGATCGTGTAGTCCTCGAAGAAGGCCGGGTCCACGGCGAAATTCTTGATGTGGGGCTTGATGATCTCCCCGAGCGTATTGAGGTACTGGATGAAGAAGTCGGAGAGTCCTTCCTGCCCGGCAAACCGGAGCGCAATATCTTCGAGTTCTTTGTAGTCCGCCTCCTGGTTCTCGTGGACGAAACAGAGGCTGATAACGCCGATGTCGTAGACACGGGCAACAGCCGAGAACTCAAACGAGCGCCCGTCGCGTTCCACCGTGATCGGCAGCATCCGGATCAGGAGCGGGGACGACTCGATCATGATGGATTTGGGTTTGACCCTCACAAAACTGGTACGGGCCGTAAAATAATTCTGGGCCAGAGACTTCTCCAGCCAGTCGATGTCGATCTCACGACCGATATCGTAGATGCGGTAGAACCGCAGCGAGATCATAAACGCATTCTCCTTGCCCGGGCGATTCCCGGGCTGGTATGGGAAGTATATTTCTCTTTAAATCACCATTAAACCCATGCTCCGGGTCATAGCAGGTATTCCCGGCGTCTTTTATATCCTAAAAAAAGCAAACAACGATGGAGACACTGGTTTTATGGATACCGATATTCTGTCGATCGGGATGGTCGTTACCATCGGCCTGATGGCAGGGGCTGCGACCGGGCTTGTCATCGGGTACCTGGCCGGCTGGCAAAAGCCGCTCTGGAGCGACATGACCGTCCGCAACAAGGCAAAAAACATCCTCCTCGTCCTTGCCTGTTCTGTAATCTTTATCGTCGGGCTTGCCTGGCGCTTCCTCCTTGAATAGGGGGAAACAGCGGCATCCCCATAACCCATTCTTTTCCGGCCCGTCCCTATAGTGCAGGTGCCATATTGATGAAGGCGCACGTACTAATAGAGATGCGAAAAGACCGCAAGGGGCGGGTAAGGGCAGGCCGGATCCCTCCGGCCGGCACCGCCCTAACCGGTGCGGGAATACCTGCAAACGATTATAGGGTGCACCAGACGTGGAGACCGACCTGTTAATTCATGGCATTATAATCGGCATCGCCCTTGCGGCGCCGGTCGGCCCCATTGCGTTCATGTGCATCCAGCGCTCGATAGCCCACGGGAGGCTCCACGGCATCATAGCGGGCCTCGGGATCGCCACCGCCGACGCCTTTTATGCCGCGGTAACGGCTTTTGGCCTTGCTCTTATCTCGGACTTCCTCCTTGCCCGGCAGTGGTTCTTCCGGCTCTTCGGGGGCCTTGCCCTCATCGCGGTCGGTCTCAAAATCTTCTTTGCCCCGCCGCCCGAGATGAAAGTGCAGGCAGACGGGGGAAGCCTCCTCTCGGACTATTCAACGATGCTTGCCTTAACGCTCGCAAACCCGCTCACCATCCTCTTCTTTGCGATCATCATCCCCGGCTTTGGCGCCGTGATCAGCGGGGCCACGTGGATCAACCCGGCCCTCTTTGTTATCGGGGTCTTTGCCGGCGAGATGGCCTGGTGGGTTATTTTGTGCGGGTCGATCGGCTCCATGCGCAGTTACCTGACACAGGAGCGGCTGCACACCATCAACCGGCTCGCCGGCCTTGTGATCGCCGCGTTCGGGGTCGTGCTTATCGCGTCCCTCTTTGTGACCGGTGAACTCTCGTAGGATCTACGAAATATCCGCGTTTTGCACAGGTGTCTGACACTGATTCTTCCCCGTGCTT
>Ga0268357_100588_pt1 | contig 42702 bp, 34 predicted proteins | sample BioMet10_FD_192466 | JGI IMG/M metagenome (GOLD analysis project Ga0268357, IMG submission 192466) | Sewage microbial communities from Oakland, California, United States - Biofuel 10 (Illumina Assembly) | ecosystem: Engineered > Wastewater > Sewage > Unclassified | place: USA: California... | reverse complement strand
AATAGCTATAGTACTGATCAGTCTTTGCTGTGCGTTGTGGCTGGTTTATAACCGTTACCAGGTGGAATCCAGAAACGATACGGTAGAGATGGTAATGGATTATCAGCTTTTGAAGCGGATGGCGGATTGGGAAGGTCAGGATGAGAAAACGGTCCTGGAACAGTTTAAAAAAGCCGGGATAACGACTTTGGCTGTTTATGATACGACTTTGGAACGTCTGAACAAAGCGGGTGCGGTGGTGGCGGTTCCCGGCAAGGACCTGCTGGAAGCCGGCAAGCTTAGCAAGGGCGGCGGTGTTTTTGGTAATCTGATTGACCGGGGCGGTATCAAGTATGATGCGGTTTATATTGCGGAAGGCAAAAGCAAGACAGCCTTAAGCGAGCTTATTACAGATTTGAGACTGCGTTTTGGGGAACAACGGATTGCCATTGTCGGTACCAATCCCACTATTATTGAAGTGAAAGGTGATCCCCGAGAACTGCAGAAAGTGGACTATGAATATAAGACTCCTTTGATGCAGGCCTCTTTAGGATTGTCCTCGGAGGAAATGCGGCAGGTAAAAAAGGCCGGATTCAATGTGGTGGTACGGCCTTCTAATTATTTGCCTGTTACCAGGGAAGCTATCGATAGTATTTTTGCCAGGATAGCTGCTTCCGGGGCGAAGGTAACTACCTATATACCTACCGGGATGGATGTGGTTGGTTATCACGGCAATGAATATTACATGAGCCGCCTGCTGCATGACTATGATATCAGGCTGGGGCTGGTGGAACATGTTACCCAGCTGCAGTTTGCCAAGTTTAACGGCTTGAATGATTTGCTGGAAGAATGTAATTACGATGCGGTCAGGGTCTATACTATCGATCAGCAGGAAAACGGGAAGATTACTATGCCGGAAGCCAGGCGCCGTTGGTCTGTTTCTGATGAAGAGCGCAATATCCGGATGAATTATATCCGACCCTTCCTGAAACCTCAGGAAGGCGTAGATGTAATTGCTTTGAACCTGCAATATGTAAGCGGTATCACCGCTAGCGTAAAAAAAGCCGGCTATAAGATTGGTACGGCTAGTGTATTGCATCAGCTGGGTCCTTCCCAGGGCAATAATTCCTTCCCGGGTTCTTACTTCCCGCCTAAGGCGTTGTTTGGTCTGTTGAGCTTTGGTATTGTGGCTGGTCTGGCTTTATACCTGCGTCAGTTATTCGAGTTATCTCAGAAACACTTGCTCTGGCTTACTTTAGGCGGCGGGATCGTTTGTTCCGTTTTGCTGACCGTTTCCCGGGGCCTTTTGACCAGGCAGGCTTTGGCTTTTTTGGCGGCTGTAATTTTCCCGGTTCTGGCCATGAGTTTAATGCTGGATCTTTGGGAAAAGGATAGCAGTAAGATTAATAATTTAGGGATGCTGGTGTTTAAGGTTACGGTACAGCTGGCCCTGGCGATAGTAGTTTCTTTAATAGGTGCTACTTTTATTGCCGCCATCTTAGGTGACAACCGTTTCTTTCTGGAAGCGGATATTTATCGCGGGGTTAAGCTGACCTTTATGTTGCCGCCGGTTTTAATGGCGTTATTGTTTGTGCGCCGTTTTGACGTGTTTGGGGAAGGCAGCGGCCGTCCGGCTAATCTTTGCACCCAGCTGGTACGGTTCTGTAAGATCAAGATTTCTATCGGTCATCTGGCCGCGTTAGCTGTCTTGGGCCTTATTGCCTTCATTTTTGTAGGTCGCAGCGGTCACACGGCCGGGGTGCCGGTGCCGGCCCTGGAGATTAAACTGAGGGTCTTTTTGGAACAGATGCTGTATGCCAGACCCAGGGAAAAAGAGTTCCTGGTGGGGCATCCGGCTTTCTATCTGGCGGCTTTGGCCATGTACCGGAAAGCTCCCCGGGTATGGCAACTTTTCTTGTGCGTAGGAGCGGTAGTGGGGCAGGCTTCTTTAGTGCAGACTTTCTGTCATATGCGTACGCCGGTCTTTATGTCGTATATGCGTGCGGCCAACGGATATATCCTGGGTGTGGTGATAGGGATAATTCTTTTGTTGGCGGCAGTTTTGTTAGTACCGCAGCTGCAGAAGTTGGTAAGGAGATATGTGGCGGATGAGTAAGATAGTAATATCCGGTTACTATGGTTTTAATAACGCCGGCGATGAGGCGATGCTTACCGCTATTTTAGCGTCACTGCGGGCCGTTGATCCGCAGGCGGAACTAACGGTTATTTCCGGTAATCCGACTGATACTAAAGCTCGTCATAAAGTGGAATCGGTGTACCGTTTTAATGCTTTAAAAATCAGGCAGGCTTTGTTAGAGGCTGATTTGCTGATTAGCGGCGGCGGCAGTTTGTTGCAGGATGTGACCAGTAAAAAAAGTTTATTCTATTATTTAGCTATTTTGGCAGCTGCTAAGTTTATGGGCAAAAAGGTCATGCTTTACGCTCAGGGCATCGGGCCTATCCGTAACGGTTTGATGAGGTCCCTGACCCGGATGATTGTGAACCGGATGGATGTAGTGACGGTACGTGATAATGATTCGGCGGTAGAGCTGGAGCAGATGGGGGTGGCTAAGCCTCTGATCCAGGTAACGGCGGATGCGGTTTTGTCTTTGGAAAAGCGCAGCCGCTATAAAGGCCTGGATTTACTGCTTAAGGCAGGGGTGGATCCGAGCCGGCCGATGATCGGTGTTTCGGTGCGCCGGTGGGAGAACGATACGGAGTGTTTTAAAGAACTGGGTAAAGCTCTGGGAAGATTAAGCGAAAGGGACCGAGCCCAGATTGTGCTGCTGCCTTTACAATATCCGGCGGATATTGAAGCTTGTGAATGGCTCAGCCCTTTTATTTCGGCTGATAATAAGGATATCGTGCTTTTGCGAGGACCTTATTCTACGGAAGAGTTCATGAGTATTATCGGTAATTTTAATATTCTGATCGGCATGAGGCTGCATGCCTTGATTTTTGCTGCTGTTATGCAGGTACCGCTTTTGGCGGTGTCTTATGATCCTAAGGTGGATAGTTTTGTACACGAGGTAGGAGGGACTGTGTCCGGAAGTGTGGCCAATCTTACCTCTTCTCAAGTAGTTGAATGTGTCAATGCTATGTGGAATAAGGTTCCGGAAAAGCAAAATGAGCTGATGGAAGCGCTGAGAGTGAAAGCGCTTACCAATACTGATAAGGCTTTTGCTTTATTAAATCGGAAAGAGTAAGACAGGGGGTATTAACATTGTTATTGATGACCGATGTAAGTAAAATATATCCAGGCGGCAACGTAGCTTTGAAGGATGTCAATGTTCATATCCAGCCGGGTGAGTTTGTGTTTGTGGTAGGCCCCAGCGGTGCCGGCAAATCTACCTTTATTAAGATGCTATTTCGAGAGGTCATTCCTACGACAGGAACAGTTATGGTCAACGGTACGGATATTATGAACCTTAAGCCGAAAGAAATTCCTTACATGCGCCGTCAGCTGGGCATTATCTTTCAGGATTTCCGTCTGCTGCCAGACCGTACGGTATATGATAACGTGGCTTTTGCTATGCTGGTTATTGAGACACCTTACCGGAAGATAAAACGCCGGGTCATGAATGTTTTGGATCTGGTAGGTCTGCGCAACCGGGCTAATTCTCATCCTAATGAGCTTTCCGGCGGCGAACAGCAAAGGGTGGCTATTGCCAGGGCTATCGTGAATGATCCGCTGCTGGTGATTGCCGACGAGCCTACTGGTAACCTTGATCCGGAAACCAGTATGGAAATTATGGACATCTTTTCCGAAATTAATGAAAGCGGCACCACGATTGTTATGGCTACCCATGATAAAGAAATAGTAGATGTTATGGGTAAGCGCGTTATTGCCATTGAAAAAGGCAAAATAGTTCGCGATGAGCGTAACGGGGTATACGGTTATGAGTCTTAGTGCAAAGGAGTATTACGTCAGGGAGACCTTTAAGTCCATCAAGCGTAACGGAGTCATGAGCTTTGCTTCCGTTTCCACGGTGGCTGTTTCTTTGCTGGTTTTGGGAATGTTCCTGCTGGTATTTTTAAATACCAATAACCTGGCCCAATATCTGGAAAGCCAGGTGCAGGTGACGGTATATATGAAGGACTCGGTCAAGGCAGCTGATTTACAGGCTATGGATCAGAAGCTTAAGAGTCTGGAGGGTGTGGTTGATGTTAAGCAGGTCAGTAAGGCGGAAGCTCTGGAGCGTTTTAAACAACGTCTGGGTGATCAGGTTAACCTGCTGTCAGCCTTAGGTAGTGAGAACCCTTTCCCTAATTCTTTTGAAATTCAGGTGGATGTGCCTTCCCGTATTAAGGATATAACTCCTATTATCCATGATATGCCCGGGGTGGAAACGGCCAAGTTCGGGCAGGAGGTTGTAGAGCATCTGTTTTCTTTGACGAAGATTTTGCGTATAGGCGGCATTATCTTGGTTGTCTGCCTTTCTTTAGCGACCTTGTTCATTATTTCTAATACGATTAGGCTTACGGTGTTTGCCCGCCGCAAGGAAGTCGTGATTATGAAATATGTAGGTGCGACGGACTGGTTCATAAGGTGGCCTTTCTTGTTAGAGGGTATGACTTTGGGTTTCTGGGGAGCAGTTTTTGCTTGTTTGTTGATAGACGGTTCTTATTCGATGTTATTGTCGAAAATTTATGCCACTCTGGCCTTTTTCCCGCTTTTGTCGCCTAATCCCACTTTAATTTATGTGGATTTGTTTGTGGCGGCAGTGGGTACGGGAATTGGCGCTCTGGGCAGTTATATTTCTTTGCGTAAGTTCCTGAAAGTGTAAAGTGGAGGCCCGATTAATGCTTAGAAAATTTTTAACGGCGGTCCTTACGCTCTTATTAATTCTTTCTCAGCTTACTGTTACCTTTGCTGATAGTATTGACGATAAAAAGGCTGAATTGGAAGAGGCCCAGCAAAAGGTGCAACAGGCGGATGCTGTCCGGCAACAGGCTCGTGCTAAGGCGGATGAAGCTAACAATCGCATGAAGGAGATTGTCAGCCAGTTGACCAAGCTGCAAAAGGAAATTAATGATTTGCAGCAAAAAGCGGATAAGTTGCAGAAAGATATGGATGAGAACCAAAGGGTTCTGGAAGAAAAGAAAAAACAGATGGAAGGCCGGATGAAGATTTATCGCCAGAGATTGCGTGATATCTACATCAATGGTCAGATTAATTATTTGGATGTACTCCTGGGTGCAAAGGATTTCAATGACTTTGCCGGCAGGATGTTCCTGCTCCAGAAGATTATTGCCGGGGATTTGGAACTGGTAGAAACGGTTAGAAGAGAAGCTAATGAAATTCAAAGCCGCCAGGATTTGCTGGTTAAGCAGATGGCGGAAATTAAAAAAGATAGAGCTGATCTGGACAAGAAACGCGGCGAGGCAGAGAAGGTTAAGGAAGAACGTGCTCAGCTGTTGTATAAGGCTGAAGAAGAAAAAAGGCAGAAGGACGCTGACTACGATCGTCTGAATGCTATTTCCGAAAATATTAAGAACATGCTGCAGAACATGGAAAGAAGTTCGTCTATGCCTTCGCAGGGCGGTACGGGTAAGTTCATCTGGCCTTGTACCGGACCTATTACTTCTTATGCCGGTTGGCGTACACATCCGGTCTTCGGTACGACCAGATACCATTCGGGCATTGATATTGCGGTGGATACCGGGACGCCTATTAAGGCCGCCGATAGTGGTACGGTAGTTTATGCCGGCTGGATGGGCGGTTATGGTTATGCGGTCATGATTGATCATGGCGGCGGTTTGGTTACCATTTATGGACATAACTCTGAATTAAACTGCAGCGAAGGACAGGCAGTTAGTCAGGGACAGGTTATTTCCTTTGCCGGCAGTACCGGCTGGTCTACCGGTCCTCACTGCCACTTTGAAGTACGTTTACACGGCGAAGTCGTGGATCCGCTTAATTATCTGCCTTAAGGGAATTTACGGCAGTGTGGTTGACCAAGTAAGGTTGTTGTGACAAGAAGCTCTTTATCTAAAAGGGGCGGCAGGTAGAAGTTACCTGCCGCCTGCTCAATTTAAGAAAGTTGTGAGGATATGTTAAATTTTCTCAAAAAGAAGGTTAGTCTTTGGCTGGTAATAACGCTTTGTATATTATCGGTTTTTCTGGGACTGGCCGGCTCCTGGTACGGAATATTAAGGTTCACGGGTGCTCCGGACGGGGCGATAAAGTTTATGCGGACCCTGAATCTGATTCACCGTAGTTATACGGGGGAATACGATAATGAAAAGTTGTTTGACGGAGCTATTTCCGGTATGGTTAAGACCTTAGACGATCCTTATTCTTCTTATATGGATAAAGATACTTTTGCTAAGTTGACCGATATTACGGAAGGTACTTTTGGCGGCATTGGCGTAGTCGTAGGTAAAAAAGATGATAATTTTGTGGTTATCGCACCGATGGAAGGTACACCGGGGGCCAATGCCGGTATTAAGGCCGGTGAAAAAATCCTGAAGATTGATGGGAAAACCCTGGAAGGGTTACAATTAGAAGAAGTAGCGGCTCGTATCCGTGGTCCGGAAGGTACCACGGTGGAATTAACCCTGGAGAATGATGAGGGGCAGGAACGGTCCGTTAAGGTAGTACGGGGCGCCATCAAGAGTAAATCGGTTATGGGGAAGATGGTGCCTGATACGAAAATCGGCTATATCAGGATTGCCATTTTTAATGAAAGTACGGCAGCAGATTTTGTACAGGCTTATCACGATTTGGAGAGCCAGGGGATGAAAGCGACCATTCTGGATTTACGCTATAACCCGGGCGGTCTTTTGACAGCTGCGGTGCGGATAGGCGGGATACTGGTACCTAAGGGGCCTATCGTTTCCCTGACAGATACGGATGGGAAAACGGTTACGGAGTATTCTAAATTGGAGCAGGTTAAATATCCGCTGGCGGTACTGGTGGATCATGGGACGGCCAGTGCTTCGGAAATTGTGGCCGGGGCTTTGCAGGACACTAAGGCCGGTTATCTTATCGGCACCCAGACTTATGGCAAGGGGGTGGCCCAGACCATTTACCAGATGGATGAGAAATCCGGATTAAAACTGACTACGGCTAACTACTACACACCCTCAGGACGTTCTATTAATAAGGTAGGCATTACGCCTGATGAAGTGGTGAAGCTGCCTAAGGATGCCACGGAAGATCTGCAGCTTCAAGCGGCCGAGCGTTATTTGCAAGAACAGCTGGCCAAATAATAAGCAGTTTGAAACCAAATAAAGGGAGACTCTGAAGGCAAGAGGTCTAGCCTCTTGAACCGGTTCAGGGTCTCCGTTTTTATGTCAGGTATTTGGTTAAAAAATCCTTAAGACAAAGTTACATCTTTTCTGATAAGGTGGCCTTAATAAGACCTTTATGGTCTAAGTGAGACAGTTCTAATACTTTCGCCATATCCAGGCCTAAGGCTTTAGTCATCCTTTCGCCGTATTCTTTGTCCGCCAGGTAACAGTGAACAGCGTGACGGTACTTGATGTTAATGGTTACCGGGGCAATATTGACGGCAGTGTTATGGATGAGCAGTTCTCTCTTATCTTCGGTCATGACGCGCCATAAATCTCCGCCTGCCCGGAAGCAGTCATCCGTGGGATCATCCTTGGGATCGTAACGCCACATGGCACCGTTTAATTCCAGCGGCGGCTCAGCTACTTCCGGCTGTGCTTCCCAGCAACCGTAACTGTTAGGGGTATAAGCTGGGGCTGCGCCGTAGTTGCCGTCCGTACGCATCGCACCGTCGCGGTGGTAGTCATTAACCTGGCATTTAGCTCTATTGACGGGAATTTCGTGGTGGTTAATGCCTAAACGATAACGTTGGGCATCGCCGTAGGCAAAAATTCTGCCTTGCAGGAAACGATCGGGCGAGAAGCCGATACCTGGTACCACATGGGCCGGATCAAAGGCAGCCTGTTCAACTTCGGCAAAATAATTTTCCGGGTTGCGGTTCAACTCCAGGACACCAACCTTGATCAGCGGGTATTCTTTATGCCGCCAGATCTTGGTAATATCAAAGGGATTCTCATAATGTTTCTTAGCCTGTTCTTCGGTCATAATCTGCACGTACATGGTCCACTTGGGAAAATCGCCCCGCTCGATAGCGTCGTAAAGATCGTGGCCGTGATAATCCCGGTCCATTCCGTTAATCTTAGCGGCTTCTTCTTCCGTCAGACACTTGATACCTTGTTGGGTCTTGAAATGGAATTTGCACCAAACCCGCTCATTCTTAGCATTATAAAAGCTGAAGGTATGTTCACCGAACATATCCATATTACGCAGGGTGGCAGGAATTCCCCGGTCGCTCATGACCACGGTGGTCTGATGGAAAGTTTCCGGCAAAAGGGTCCAATAGTCCCAGTTATTTTGAGCGTTGCGGCGTCCGGTATGAGGGTCACGCTTAACGGCGCGGTTTAAGTCGGGGAAGTTATGTACATCTCGAATGAAAAAGGTGGGGGTATTATTACCTACCAGGTCCCAGTTGCCCTCTTCAGTGTAGAACTTCATGGCGCAGCCGCGAATATCGCGTTCGCAATCAGCCGCTCCCCGTTCACCGGCTACGGTGGATAACCGTACGAAGCATTCGGTGACCTTGCCTGGTTGTAAAACCTTGGCCTTGGTATACCGGCTGATATCCTCCGTAATCGTCAAGGTACCATAAGCGCCCCAGCCCTTGGCGTGCATCCGGCGTTCCGGTATTACTTCCCGGTTAAAATGAGCCATCTTCTCTAAGAGCCAGACATCCTGCAGCATGACCGGACCCCGGGGACCGGCCGTGATCGCGTTCTCATTATCTGCTACCGGTGCTCCTACTTCATTGGTTAGTTTTTTGTACTCATCTGACATACTATTCCCTCCTCGTATAATATGTTTGTAAGTAAAATCCGCCTTACTTACAGACATATTTTTATTTTATTATTACTAATACCCTAAAGGTTCCTTTGATGTTACAATACTTCTTATGAAGTGTAACAAAGGCAACGTCTGTCACCTCCTGCAAACCAACTTTGGTTAATGCTTAAAAAGCTTGACGCCTGCTTTATGAGCCATATCCTGCTTACACGGATGTTGCGTCCCTGGGCTAAAGTTTCCAGCAAACACACTTTTACAGGTGAATGCTTATTATGCGAGACTGCAGTCAGCTCATAAAATCAGGGGAACCCTTTATTACCCTTCCATCCTTAGCCGGAAAGGTGGTGTTTACTTTTGAAGAAGGCGGATCTTCTTTCTACTTTATTTGTCGGGATTGATATTAGTTCCAGGGAAAACGTCGTCTGCTTTTTAGATTTTCAATCTCAAAAGCCTCTGCGTTCCTTTGCTGTTTCTAACAACCAACCCGGTGCGAGTGAACTGGCTCAGAAGATTGTTGAATTTTTCTCTGAGGAACATGAACTGCGACAGGTCGTGGTGGCCTTGGAATCTACCTCTTACTATGGTATCCATATCGCTAACTTTTTGTCCTCTAGCTCTCTTCTGATGCCATTTCATCCTCTAGTCTACTGTCTTAACCCTAAGATGATCTCTAACTACAAGAAATCTTTCATCGGTTTAGGCAAGAACGACTATATTGATGCTTTTGTCATTGCTGACTTTGCCAGGGCCGGTCGTATTACTTCCTCCCCGTGGCGTGGCAGCCAGTTCCTGGCCCTGCAGCGCCTTACACGGCACCGTCTGCATTTAGCCCATTCTCTTACCAGGGAAAAGACTTACATGCTTTCTAACATCTTCTTGAAGTTTAGCGAGTTTGCCATGGTCGAGCCAGATTCCCAGCCCTTTGCCAATAACTACGGTTCTACGGCTGCCTCGGTTCTTACCGACTTTCTCTCTACTGATGAGATTTCTACCATGCCGCTTGAAGAACTGGTTCAATATATTGGTCAAAAAGGGAAAAAACGTTTTCTCAACCCGGAAAGAACCGCTGAGCTCTTGCAAAAAGCTGCTCGTGATTCTTACCGCCTGGATAAATGCCTTTATGAGCCATTAACCATCTCCATTGCTTCTTCTTTTAACCTCATTCGCGCATATGAGGCTGAGATGAAAACGGTTAATACTGCTATTGTAAAGGCGGTTAGAGGTTTGAACCCTAACGCTTACAACATCCTGCTGTCTATTCCCGGGATTGGTCCGGTTTATGCAGCTGGTATCCTGGCTGAGATTGGCTACATTGATGCTTTTAATTCCCAGGAAGCACTGGCTAAATACGCCGGCCTTACCTGGCGGGAAAATCAGTCTGGAAGGTTTCGGGCTGATGATACTACCCTGACCAAGGCTGGAAACACTTACTTGCGTTACTATCTGCTAGAAGCTGTTAGCCATGTTAAAAACCTGGATGCAAACTATGCTGCGTTTTACCAGAAGAAATATGATGAAGTTAAACTTCATCAACACAAACGTGCACTTGCTTTAACTGCTCGCAAATTTGTCCGGTTAGTTTTTGGATTGCTGGCCAAAAACCAACTTTACTCTCAAAGTAGAGTAAGCCAAATTTAATACTGGCAGTTTTTACCTTCTTTTTTTGAAGAAAAATAGGAAGGTTTGTTAGGTGTACGCTTTTTACGGGGTTTTACTTACTTACCTTTTGAAAAAAGGTCTTGACATATTACCGGATTGCTTTTTATGAAACTTAAAAAATAGAACTTACTATAACCCTAATTTAATTATAAAAGATATATACATTTTGTCAATAATGAGAATAAATACTATTTAAAATTATTTTCACAAATATACTTTTAAATTACAAAAAGATATGCTAGAATTATAAAAGAAAGTTTGTATAATTTTAATAAATTATTATAACCGATACTTTCAACAGTATAAAAAGAAGAACAATAAATAATAGATATTTTTTAGTATGCTATCAGGAAAATCTTAATATCTCAGAGAAACTTAGGCTGACCGGGGTAAAATACGTGCCTTTAGGGCTCTGAGCAGAGAAGATAGGGGAAGGGTGCTAATGATGGTTAATAAAATTTTACCTGAGCCTTTAGGGGCTATGGCCATCCTGGCCTTGCTAGGAAACAGCCTGCTCTGGACCTCTGCGGGAGAGGCTGCTGCGGCTCCTAATTTTGTTCTGCCGGGTATCGTGGTGACCGCTACCCGTACCACACAGGATGTGAAAAAAGTACCGGCGGCAACGCAGGTTATCACGGAGGAAGACATAAAACGCAGCGGGGCGGTGGATTTGCGAGGAGTTCTGGCTCAGCAGACCAATATTATGCTGGGGAGGCATCTGCCTAGCGGCACGGAAATCATGATTCGCGGAATGAATACTAATCAGACCTTGTTTTTGGTAGACGGGATGCGCCAGGCTAATGAGGAATCTAACTCAGCCGGAAATACCAGACTCCTGGACCGGATTAATTTAAACAGCGTGCAGCGTATCGAAATCGTGCGCGGGGCGGCCAGTGCTATCTATGGTACGGATGCCTTGGGCGGGGTTATTAACATTATCACCAAGGATGCGGTTAAACCGGGCGGTTCTGTGGGGTTAGCAACCGGACGGGGAAGTATGGAAAACTGGTATCATCTGGACAGTGGAAAGATGGGTAAGTTGTCCACCAGCCTGGATTTGCGTTTTAATAAACTGCGGAAGATTAAAAATGGCGACGCCAACACCTGGAATAGTTACGGTCCTTCTCAAACTTACCAGTTAAAGGCCAAATATAATTTTGATAAGGACCGGAGTCTGATCTTTAATGCCGAGTATTTGCGGCAAAAACTGGTCAGCGACAACGAGGGAGCTGGTGATTATCATACCTGGAATGATTACAGCCGCAACACTCTGGGGCTTACCTATCAGGCTAAATCCAGAAAAAATGCTTATCAGTTGCGCACGTATTTGAGTACGTTCCGCTGGGATGATCATGAGACTAATTCTTTTCCGTCCTTCGATTTTAACCGGAACAGTCATAAGCTTTGGGCTCTGGAAGGCAGCGACACCTACCGTCCGGATAAAGTACACCGCCTGACCCTGGGCGGGGAATATCTCCGCAATCAGGTAGAGGGAACGGACTTAAACGATGGGGGAGACAATCTGACCACCGAAAGCAAAGGAGGCGTTACTAAGAACGCCTCCGAAAAACGTATCAATAATTATGCTTTTTATGTCCAGGATGAAATGAGCTTTAAGAAACTCTTACTTATCCCGGCGCTGCGTTATGATCACCACGATAGTTTCGGTGGTCATCTTTCTCCTAAGATTGGGGTCACCTATAGTGCTCAAAAAAATCTGCGCTTTAAAGCCAATTATGGGGAAGGTTTTAAGGCACCGTCCATCATGGCGCTTTATTATCACCTGCATATGCTGATGGGGCCCTCGTACTACACGATTTACGGCAATCCGGATTTGCAGCCGGAAGAAGCTAAGAACTTTGATGTGAGCGTGGAGGGCGAGCTGGGGAAGAGTTTTGGCAAGGTCAGCTGGTTTAGAAACCGGGTGAAGAATTTAATTACCACCGAAACTATTGCTACTCGTACCAGCCGCTATGTTAACGTGGGCCGGGCTAAGATTGAAGGCTGGGAGGTAGAGGCCGGCTGGAAGTTTAATGACCGGCTGACTTTTAAAACCGGGGCAACCTGGCTGGATGCCAGGGATGAAGATCAGGATTCTTATCTTAATAACCGCTCCCGTTTTACCGGTTTGTTCCAATTAAGTTATGATGACCAAAAAGATCAGGGCTGGAGCTGGGTTTTGTGGGATGAACTGCATTATAAGCACCGCATTGGCAATTTAAATGCCAGCGGCAGTGCTGCTACGGCCGCCGGAACCGACCACACCTACAACCTTTTGAACCTGACCGTGACCAGGAAGGTTTCGCCCCGGTTCCGTGTTTATGCCGGGGTGGATAACATCTTGGATAAGAAGGATACAGATGCGTATCTGGATGGTCGTTTTTGGCGTACGGGACTGGAGTATAATTTTTAACCGGGTCGGAGATAATCGGGTTGTGGTTAACTAAAGCCGCTTTAACTGAAGCAGGTTCCACTGGCTTGGGTGTAGCTAAGTTTGTTTTAGTTGAATTAGCTTCCGTTAGGTGGGGCTTAACTAAGTCATCTTTAGCTAACTTAGGTTCCTTTAGATTAGGCTTAACTAAATTTGCTTCCGTTAATTCCGGCCTTGCGAAAGCTGATACAAGCTTTTCAGGAGACTCTGCTGTCTTTGACGGCAGGGTCTCTTGGATTATCTGCGGAGGTCTTGCTTCGGAGGAGAAGTCTTGAGGCTTAACTGGGGTGCTATTAGCCTGTCCAGCGATACAGGTAAGTAGTTCCTCCTTTTTCAGTAAGGGTTCAGGTTGTAAACCAAAAATCATAAAGGGTCCCCAGCCGAACATGGCCAGGAGCGCAAACAGGATAAAGAGGGCTCCGCCTCCTAAAGCCAGAAAACCCAGACATTCAGGGATAAGACGATCTAAGGTAACGGGTATGGTTTCGTCCGGGAAAATGACCGGCTTGACGGTTTCGCCAATCAGACTGGAAAGGGTCACCTGCCGGCCGTTGGCAATCTGTTTATAGATGATGCCCATAGTATCGCGAATATCATAATTGTAATATTTTTCATCCTGAAGGGCCGGCATCAGATAGACGGTTAACAGCTGATGCGTAAAATCATCCGGGAACCAGGTCTTTAAACCTGAACCCAAGATTAACTTTTGCTGTTTTTCCTGTAGGGATACTAAAAGCAGGCAGTTGTAATTAGGTGAGGCAGAACTAAGTTTATTTTGTTCAAATAGTTTCTGCGCGGCCATAGCTATCGGTACGCCTTTTAAAGATTTCGTGGTAATCAGGACGACTTTGGATTGAGCTTTCTTATCCAGTTCCCGGCTGACCTGGTTGAAAAATAAGGCCGTATCTTTATCTAAGACTTGGGCCCGGTCCTGTACGTAGTTAGTGGGACCTGCCGCTTTAGCAGCAGTCGCCGGAGCGGCGGCTTTGACAGATATAGGCAGGCACAGGCAGATTAAAATTAAACACAAAGCAAAACAGTGAAGCCGTTTATTCATGACAAGCAAGATCCTTCCTTAATAGTAAAGATATTGAATTTAAGCTAAAGATATTTAGACTAAATCAAAGCTTGCTATACTAATGGTTAAACACCGGTGCCGTCAAATTTTGGTATAAAATCTCCCCTGGCAGCTTCTTCTTCCTGGACAAATCCATCCTCAACAGAGGTGGAGAAAAGGTAATCTTCTATCTCCTGATATTCGGCGGCGGTTAGCTTCCGGTTCAGTTCTGGATACCGGCTGGCCTGGCCGCAGGGAAGATATTGGTGCATCAGGCTGAACATTACCTGACCGGGTTTAAAGGTTTCTGCCACCCAGTCGATAACCCGCCGGCTGTTTTCCAGGCATCCGGGCAGGATTAAATGACGGATGATGACGCCTCTGGTCATCAGCCCGTCTTCATTTAACTGGTAAGGACCGGTCTGACGGTACATTTCCAGGATGGCCGCCGTGGCAAATTTAAAATAAGCGGGGGCGTTGCTATATTTAACTGCCAGTTGATCATTGCTGTATTTTAAATCCGGCAGATAAATCTGTACCTTACCTTCCAGTTTACGCAGCGTATCCAGCGTTTCGTAACCGCTAGTATTATATACGACCGGTACGGATAAAGGTTTGGCCAGACTGGCCAGGATGGACCTGGTAAAATGGGTGGGAGTGACCAGGTTAATATTATGGGCGCCCTGGGCGATAAGTTCCTGATAAATTTCCTGCAGGCGTTCGATACTGATTTCCCGGCCCTGGTTCAGACAGCTGATTTCGTAATTCTGGCAGAAACAACAGTGTAGGTTGCAGCCGCTGAAAAAGACGGTACCGCTGCCTCTGGTACCGCTGATACAGGGTTCTTCCCATTGATGCAGCCCGGCTCTGGCTACGATGGGCAGCCAGCCGCAGCGGCAGGCCCCCAGGGTGCCGGAAGAACTTTTTAGGCTTTCCGGTCGTTCCACGCCGCAGCGATGAGGGCAGATATAACATGCGGTCATTAAACTCTTCCTTTCAAGAATAATTTGCTACTATAATGATTTTACCACAGTTTGCCGGATATTGAAGAGGAAAGAAGGCTAATTCTTTAAAAAGAGTGCAGAAAATGATAAAATATGCTAAGATAATAATGTTAAGGAAAATCTGGAAGAAGCTAACGGTTGCTTCTGGAAGAACGGAGAGAAGCCTAGGCAGGTGATAATATGGGTATCATGCAAAAATTGTTTAACTGGGATATTTTCCCTCACGCCAATTTTACCTTAGAAACTAAAAAAACGGTGCCGGAATGTGTGGAACTGCTGCAGGAATATACCCGTGACCCGGAATTTTTTGCCTGGCGGGAAGTAAAACGGGGCCATAAGTTTGACGGTTATATCAGTGATGATGGTTTTGAACTGGAACCGGCCTTAATCTATGCTTTTTCTTTCATTCCTTTGTTTCGAGGTTCGTTTACTACCACTATGCAAAATACGACCAGGGTCAGGTTAAAGATGCGTATGCATAAAAGTGCGGTACGGTTTTCCTATCTTTGGTTTTTATTTTTGCTGGCTGCTTATCTGGCTGATAAAGTGGCTCCCGCTTATATTAGCGGGTATGTACCGGCCCCCTGGCAGGTCTTTTGGCCGGTGGTGCTTGCTTTTGTTTTAATTTTTGCTTTTTATTTTAATTTGGCCTGCCGGAACGGTAAGGCCTTCCTGCGGGATTTGGAACATCTGCTGGAAGGGGAAGTTAAAGAGGTAGCAGGCGGACCTAAGTTTAAGCCTAAACAGCAGATGGTAGTCAGGTAGGAAAATCAGTGTTTGGATAGGGTTAGCTAAAGCTGAGGCAGCTTATTTTAACCGCTCTGCTAAAATTTAAACCGGTTAAATTAAGAGCCTGCTTATTTTATTAATGAAAAGGTGGTTGGGCATGCGTTATTTCCCATACGAGAAGTTTACCTTAGCAACAACTAAGAAACCGCAGGAAGTCCTGCAGATTATTCAGAAGGATTTAGTTAAACCTTCATATAATATGGATAAGCTGGATCCCCGGATTAATCATTTCTGCGGTAAGGTCGAGGGGGACAGGTTTGAGGTGCTGCAAATCGTGCACTGGGCCCAGAGAGGAAAAGTGTATTTTTGCCCGGTACTGCATGGTAAAGTGGAAACAGCTGAGGGCGGAAGCCGGGTTAAGGTGGCCATGTATCCTAAAAATTGGCCCTTTGCCCTGGTATTTTTAGCGGTCATGTTTTACTTCGGGTTATTTTCCGGGCAGCCGCTGTTATTATTAATACCGCTGTTCATCTATTATCTGATGCTGCGCTATACGGAGCCCACAAAAGCCAGGCTGGTTACGTTATTGGAGGCCAGGGAGCAAGTTTAACCAAATGTATTATTAACAAAAGGTATTAATGTTTAAGGTTAAGATAAAGCAATAAATAGCTTAAGGGAGGAATTGGCATGAAAGAACTACAATTAAAGTATGGCTGCAATCCTAATCAGGCGCAGGCCAAGGTTTACATGAAGGATGGCAGCGAGCTGCCTTTTGAGGTCATGAACGGCAGACCCGGTTTTATCAATTTGCTGGATGCTTTTAACAGTTACCAGCTGGTGAAGGAGTTAAAAGAGGCTACCGGTCTGCCGGCAGCTGCTTCGTTTAAGCATGTGAGCCCGGCTGGCGCCGCAGTGGCTACGAAGATGAGCGAAACCTTGAAGAAGATTTACTATGTGGATGACCTGGAGCTTTCACCTTTAGCGGCAGCGTATGCTTGCGCCCGGGGAGCGGATAGGATGTCCTCTTACGGTGATTTTGTCGCCTTATCTGATATTTGTGATAAACAGACTGCGACTTTGCTGAAACGGGAAGTTTCGGACGGGGTCATCGCTCCCGGCTATACGGACGAGGCCCTGGCCATCTTAAAGAGCAAACGCAAGGGTACTTATTGTGTGCTGAAGATTAACCCGGCTTATGTGCCTAATCCGGTGGAAAGCAAGGAAGTGTTTGGGGTTACCTTTGAGCAAAGCCGCAACAATGCTAAGATTACTCCGGCCTTACTGCAAAATCGTCCTACCAAAAATAAAGAAATACCGGCTTCCGCGGAGCGTGATCTGCTTATCGCCCTTATTGCCCTCAAATATACTCAGTCCAATTCTGTCTGCTATGTCAAAGACGGCATGACCATCGGCGTGGGTGCCGGGCAGCAGTCCCGGGTACATTGTACCCGCCTGGCCGGCAACAAGGCCGATATCTGGTGGCTGCGGCAGAATCCTAAGGTCCTGGCACTGCCTTTTAAGGCGGATATCCGGCGTCCGGACCGGGATAACACGGTGGATGTGTATATCTCTGATGATTACGAGGATGTGCTGGCCGACGGTACTTGGGAAAACTTCTTTACGGTAAAGCCCGAGCCCTTGACCAGGGCTGAGAAGAAAGCCTGGATTGCTCAGCTGCACGGGGTGTCCCTTGGCAGCGACGCCTTCTTCCCCTTTGGGGATAACATTGAACGGGCTCATCGCAGCGGGGTAGATTATATCGCCCAGGCCGGCGGCTCTATCCGGGATGATAATGTTATTGAGACCTGCGATAAGTATAATATCGCCATGGCTATGACCAAGCTGCGTCTGTTCCATCATTAAGAAAAAACTTCTTCCTCTTGGTATCTTTCTCTGGGAGTTTTCCGGCTTAGAAAAAGCGGAAGAAATCAGGGCGGGGGAAGGTAGAAAAAAACATTATTTGACCTTTTGACTTTTATGCTCCGGTGTTGTATAATAAACACCGGAGTTATTTTTGAAAGGAGTAATTACTTATGGCTAAAGAAAAATTTGAGTTCCAAGCGGAAACTAAACAACTATTGGATTTGATGATTCACTCTATCTACACTAATCACGAAATATTTTTGCGGGAGCTGGTGTCTAACGCCTCCGATGCTATTGATAAGCTGCACTTTGCTTCCCTGACCAACACGGAGCTGCTGGAAAATGATACGGATTTTAACATCAGACTGAGTCCGGATAAGGATAAACATACCCTGACCATCAGCGACAATGGTATCGGCATGACCAAAGATGAGGTGGTACAGGATATCGGTACCATCGCCCAATCCGGTACTAAAGCCTTTTTGACTAAGCTGCAGGAGGCCCGGGAGAAGGCGAAGGAAGAAGCCAGGGAAGCGGAAAAAGAAGGCAAACAGCCGCAGAATACGGATAAAGACCTGATTGGCCAGTTCGGCGTAGGTTTTTATTCTGCTTTCATGGTGGCGGACAAGGTGACGATTGAGACCCGCAAGGCCGGTACGGCGGAAGCTACCCGTTGGGAATCCACCGGCGACGGTACTTATACGGTGGAGCCTTGTGAGAAGACTACTCATGGTACGACTATTACCCTGGAGCTGGGCAAGGATTTTTACGGCTTGACGGCGGAAAAAGATTTGACCGATACTTACGTGCTGCAGGAGCTCATTAAGAAGTATTCGGATTATATCCGTTATCCTATCCGGATGAACATTACCACCGAAGAGACGCCGAAGGATAAGGACGGCAAGCCTGTGGAGGGCGCCGAGAAGATTAAGCATACTGGGGATAAGGTCTTGAATTCCCAGACCCCGTTGTGGAAGCGCAATAAGAGTGAGCTGAAACCGGAAGATTACAATGAGTTCTTCAAGCACCAGTTCCACGAATGGGAAGACCCCTTTACCTATTACCATACGAAAGCCGAAGGCTTGGTAGAGTATACGGCCCTCTTGTATATTCCGGCCCATGCGCCTTTTAATCTGTATTATCAGGACTACGAGCCGGGCGTGCAGCTATATTCCCGCTCGGTGTTCATCATGGATAAATGCAAGGACCTGCTGCCGGATTATCTGCGCTTTGTCAAGGGTCTGGTAGATTCGCCGGACTTTTCCCTGAACATTTCCCGGGAACTTTTACAGCAGAGCAAGCAGCTGAAGGTCATTGGCAAGAATCTGGAAAATAATATCCTGAAGTCCCTGGCTGCCATGCTGGCCGAGGACCGGACGAAGTTCGAAAGCTTCTGGAAGGAGTACGGCAAAGCAGTCAAGATGGGCATCTATAACAGCATTTACGACCCGGCCGGGGAAAGAATCAAGAAGCTGGCGGACCTGGTGCTCTTTACTACTTCTAAAGAAGGAAAATTAGCTACCCTGAAGGAATATGTTTCCAGGATGCACGAAGGACAGAAGGAAATCTATTACGCCAGCGGCAAGGATTTAGATGCCATTGAACATCTGCCGCAGATGGAAATGATTAAGGAGAAGGGCCTGGAGGTTCTGTGTCTTCTGGATCCTATCGATGAGTTCGCTATCGAGGCCTTGCGCGAATACGACGGTAAAAAGTTTCAGTCTTTGAGCCGGGGCGATTTGAAGCTGGACGACGTAGAATCGGAAGAAGTAAAAAAAGAAAACGAGAATCTGGCCAAGGATAACGAAACTCTGCTTAAGGATATGAAAGAAATCTTGGGGGATAAGGTATCTGAGGTTAAACTGTCCAACCGGCTTAAATCCAGCGCCGTCTGCCTGGTAGCCGGCGAAGGCGGGCCCAGCCTGGCCATGGAGCAGGTTTTTGCCCGGGCGGATGCGCCTATGTTCAAGGCCCAAAGAGTATTGGAGTTAAATCCGCATCATGCCTTGTTTGCTAAGCTGCAGGGTCTGCACGGAGCAGGTAAGGAAGCTCCGGACTTTAAGGACTTCTGTGAGCTGCTCTACGACCAGTCCTTACTTTTAGAAGGGATGAATCCGGATAATCCTGCTAAATTTGCCGAACTTCTGGCCAAGCTGATGGCAAAATAGGCAGCCAAGTTTCACTAGACAGAAAAAAAGGACAAACCCTGCGGTACGGGGATTTTTCCTGCTGACAGTTAAATAGTATCGAGAAGGGGAAGGAACCAACCTTCCTCTTCTTTTTTTGCCAAGAAGCCTAAAATATAGTATGATATAAACTAATGAGTAAAAGTATTAGGATTGGTTGAGTAGGGGCCTTAAGCTGGGCTGGGAGGGGTTACAGTTTTAATCTTCCGGGCCTGGTGCTGTCTTGTTATTTTTTACTTGGAGGTTGTCATTAAACAAGGAGTCTACATTATGAATATTTTCCGCACGGTGCAAAATTTTTTCCATCAGCATCATCTTACCACGAAAAGTGCCCGCGAATTTTTAAGTTATCTGGGACCTGGTATCCTGGTCACGGTAGGCTTTATCGACCCGGGCAACTGGGCGGCCAACATGGCGGCGGGAGCCGAATATGGCTATACGCTGCTCTGGATGGTTACACTTTCCACGATTATGCTAATTGCTCTTCAACATAATGCGGCGCATCTGGGCATCGCAACCGGGGACTGCCTTTCGGAGGCGGCTACCAAGCATCTGCCTTGCTGGGTGAGCCGGAGCATTTTGCTGTCGGCGGTGCTGGCTTCGGCGGCGACGGCTATGGCTGAACTGCTGGGCGGCGCTATCGCCCTGAATATGCTGTTCAATATTCCTCTGGCCGTTGGGGCGGTCATCATGGCAGCTGTCTGTATTTATTTGCTGTGGTCTAACTCCTATAATAAGCTGGAAAAAATTATCGTAGCTTTTGTTTCTCTGATTGGCTTGTCTTTTTTAGCCGAGTTGGCCTTTGTCAAGGTGGATTGGGCCGCTTCGGCGGCAGGCTGGGTCCTGCCGGCCATGCCGACTGGTTCCCTGGTGGTGGTAACCAGTGTTCTGGGCGCGGTAGTCATGCCTCACAATTTATTTTTACATTCAGAAGTGATTCAGAGCCGGCAATGGAACCTGGAGGATGAGGCGGTCATTGAAAAACAGCTTCATTACGAGTTCCTGGATACCCTGGTGTCCATGGGTATCGGCTGGGCTATCAACAGTGCCATGATCATCATCGCAGCGGTAGTCTTTTTTCAGCAGGGCACCCCGGTGGATGATTTACAGCAGGCGGTAGATATGTTGCGTCCTATTCTGGGCAATTCGGCGGCTGTGCTGTTTGCTGTCGCGCTGCTTTTATCGGGGGTAGCTTCAACTACCACGGCGGGGATGGCGGCCGGTACGATTTTTGCCGGGATGATGGGTGAGCCTTACGATATTAAGGACTGTCATTCCAAAGTAGGTGTAATTATCTCCTTTGTGGTGGCGCTGCTTTTAATCTTTTTCTTAAACGATCCCTTTAAGGGCCTGGTTTATTCCCAGATGGCTCTGTCCCTGCAGCTGCCCTGGACTATCGGCCTCCAGCTTTATCTGACTTCGTCCCGTAAGGTCATGGGCAAATTTGCCAATAGTACCAGACATAAGCTGTTCCTGGGCCTTATCGGCCTCTTTGTGGCCGTACTTAATGTGTTATTGCTTTATGATATGCTCCAGTGAAAGGATGCGAAGTATCTTAGATGAAATACAGGTTATTGTTACTTTTAGCTGCTTTGATTTGGGGCTGCGCCTTTGTAGCCCAGCGGGTCAGCACGGAAACTATGGGGCCTTTTGCTTTTAACGGCCTGCGCTTTGGTTTAGGGGCCTTGACTCTGCTGCCTTTTGTTTACCGGGGGCGGGGTAAGGCTGTGCAGTTGGAGGAACCGCCGGCCAGGCTGTCTTTAACCCTGGCCTGTTTGACTTTGGGTTTTGTCCTTTTTGCCGGGTCGGGACTGCAGCAGGTCGGTATTATTTATACTACCGCTGGAAAAGCGGGCTTTATTACGGCTCTTTATATCGTGGTGGTTCCGCTGGCCGGCCTGTTATTACATAATCCTCTGCGTCTGGCACATATCCTGGGCTGTCTGGTAGCAGTGGTCGGTCTTTATTTCCTGGCGGTGCACGAAGAACTGCAGGCTTTGAACTTTGGCGATCTGCTGGAACTTAGCGGTGTCATTTTTTGGACTATGCACATTCTTTTAATTTCCAGCCTGGTGCGTTATTATCCGGGGGTCTGGCTGGCGGCTGGGCAGTTTGTAGCCTGCTCGGCTTTTAATCTCATAGGCCTGCTCCTGACCGGAGAAACCTTGACTTGGGGCAGTATAGTTCAGACGGCCTGGCCCTTACTTTATGGAGGTGTTTTTTCCTGCGGGGTAGCCTATACTTTGCAGATGATAGGTCAGGCGCAGGTGCCGCCGACGGAGGCTTCTTTGTTGTTGAGCTTTGAGATGATCTTTAGCGCTCTTTCCGGTTTTTTGCTTCTGGGAGAGGTAATGACGGGCCGGGAACTTATGGGCTGTCTGCTTATGACGGGTGGAATTTTTATGGCCCAGCTGCCCAGCCGGATTATCTGGCAGGGAGTTGGTTATAAGAATTAGCATAAAGTAGGGATAAATATGGGTAAAAGTTCGAAAAGTAGAAAATTTTTACGTTAATAAGTGTACATAAAACTAATTATATGTTATACTTATATAGATAAGAATTTTTATTTTTAACTGCTTTGAGCTGAGGGGGCAGAGGCAGGTGCGGCGTAAGCTGTTTTTTAGTTTTAATAATGGCAAGGCCGCAACTAAAAAAGGCGGAATGTTCCGCCGATAGCGCAAAGGATGGGTGGAATGGACACTTTCTTTAATTTTTCAGAAGAATACCTCCAGTATTTAAAGCTGTTAGCCAGGGAATATCCTACCAAACAAGCCACATTTACCGAATTGATTAACTTGATGGCGATTTTACATCTGCCTAAGGGCACCGAACATTTTATGAGCGATTTGCATGGTGAGTACGATGCTTTTGCGCATATTCTTAATAATTGTTCCGGCGTTATCCGGGAAAAGGTGCAGGCCATTTACGGGGCGACCCTTTCCAAGGCGGACCAGTCTAACCTGTGTACCTTGATCTATTATCCCAAGGAGAAGCTGGCCCGGATTCAAAGAGGTCATAGTAATACGGTGCAGTGGTACAAGACGACTTTGACCCAGTTGATTGATCTTACACGTTTTCTGTCTTCCAAATATACCCGTTCCAAAGTCAGAAAAGCCATTCCGGATGGTTTTGTCTTCATCATTGATGAATTAATTCATGCCCAGCCAGATGAAGATAATAACCGGATGGTCTACCATGCTAAGGTCCTGGACTCCATCATTGAGACGGGCAGCGCCGATGATTTTATTTGTGCCCTGGCGGCGCTGATCAAACGTCTGGCGGTGGACCGCCTGCATATTGTGGGCGATATCTTTGACCGTGGTGCTCATGCTGACCGGATCATGGACAAGCTGATGCGGTATCATTCCCTGGATATCCAGTGGGGCAACCACGATATTCTCTGGATGGGAGCGGCCGCCGGCAGCGAGGCTTGTATTGCGACCGTGCTGCGCAATAACATAAAATATAATAACCTGGAAATTTTGGAAGGCGGTTATGGTATCAGCTTGCGGCCGCTGGCCCTTTATGCCCATGATACTTATAAGAGAGGCGAGAAGATGTCGCCTTTGATGAAAGCAATTTCAGTGTTGCTCTTTAAGGTAGAGGGTCAGACCATCCTGCGGCATCCGGAATACGATATGCAGGACCGTCTGCTTTTAGATAAGGTCAACCTGAAAGATGGAACCATCCAAATAGAAGGTAAGGAATATAAGTTAAATACCAATGATTTTCCCACGATAGATCCGGAACACCCTTATGAACTTAATGCCGAAGAACAGAAAATCATGGATGATTTAGTCTACAGCTTCAGAAATGGTGAACGGCTGCAAAAACATATCGGGTTTTTATATACCAGCGGTTCCATGTACCGTTTGTTTAACGATAATCTGTTGTTCCACGGTGATATTCCCCTGGATGCCGATGGCAATTTCCAGAAGGTTAACTGCGGCGGTCACACCTATCAGGGCCGGGCTTATCTGGATTATGCCGACCGTACCGCCCGCAGGGCTTTCAATACCGGTGAACGCAACAGCCTGGATTTCATGTACTTTCTGTGGTGTAATAAGATGTCTCCGGTTTCAGGCCGCGTCATGAAAACTTTTGAACGTACCTATATTGATGATAAGTCTACCTGGAAAGAACCGGAAGATCTTTATAATGTCTTTAAAAAAGATGAAAAAGTCTGCCGGATGATTCTTCATGAATTTGGCTTATATTCGGATCGCAGCCATATCATTAACGGCCATACGCCGGTAAAGGTCAGCCAGGGCGAGAGTCCGGTGCGGGCTAATGGTAAGCTTTTGGTCATTGATGGCGGTTTTAGTAAACCCTATCAGAAAACTACCGGTATTGCCGGTTATACCTTAATTTTTAACTCTCATGGTCTGCGGATTAAATCTCATCATGCTTTTACCAGCGTGGAAAATGTGCTGGATGAGAATGCAGATATCGATTCAGAGACGGAGATGGTGGAGGTGGAGCCGGAAAGGGTCATGGTGGAAGATACGGATGATGGCAAAACTATCAGTACCAATATCCGTGATTTGAATGCGCTTTTGTATGCTTACCGTTCCGGGCTGATTCAGGAGAAACTGCCGAAGAAATAAGAGCAGATATTAGTAAAAGCGTGTGGGTTTCCAAAATTAAAAAAATTTGGCCAACAAAAAACTACCTTCATAAGAATCAGCATCTTATGAAGGTAGTGCTTTTTTTATAGTTTTTTGTCTTTTAGTATCTTACTTGCTGAGCAATGCTTCCAGGGCGGCCTGGCTTTGGACCCCGATAGCCGTGGCCGTATTTTTGCCGTCTTTAAAAACCATCAGGGTAGGAATACTATTGACGTTAAATTTTTCCGCCAGGGCGGGTTCTTCATCTACGTTAATCTTGCCCACCTTAACATCTGTACGGGATTTGGCCAGTTCATCAACGATAGGAGACTGCATCCGGCAGGGGCCGCACCAGGTAGCCCAGAAATCTACTAAAACGGGACGGTCAGATTTTAATACTTCGTTGTCAAAATTTTGGGTTGTAATTTGTAAAGACATGATGATCACCTTTCTCGATTTAAATTTTTTATATTTAAGCTTGTTGCTTCATAAAACTAAAAGCTTGCAGTCCGGCTATGGCTCCCTGATAAACTGCGGTTACAATCTGGGGCAGGGCGCCGGTACAGTCTCCGGCGGCGAAGACTCCCGGAATGTTGGTCTGCATCTGGGCAGTTACTTCCAGGAAGCGGCCTTTCGTGACCAGTCCCAGTTTCCGGGCCAGAGCATTGGTATCTGCGGTGCCCAGGGCCACAAAAAGACCATCTATTTCCAGCCTGGTGCCATCTGCTAAAAGTACCTGGCGGAGTTTGTTATCGCCCTCAAGGGCGGATACTTTAGTCGTGTAGCTGGTAAAGTCTGATGAAGGAGCGGCTTCCCCGTTGGTTAGCAGTACCACCTCGGCGGCCAGCGGTTGCAAAACCTGAGCTTCATGCAGGGCGTAGGCCCCGGAGCCCAGGACCGCCACTTTTTTCTTGCGGAAGAAAAAACCGTCACAAACAGCGCAATAGCTGACTCCTTTGCCCTCAAACTGCTCCAGTCCCGGAAGGGGCAGAGTAGCTTTAGCCGCTCCGGTAGCCAGGATAAGCGTGGTGCCGCTATAGACGTCAGCTGTCGTAGTGACTTCAAAACCGGTGCTAAAACCTAAGCCGGTTACTTCTTCCTCCTTAAAATCAACTCCCAGCTTTAATACCTGTTGGAGGCCCTGGTGGGCCAGGACCGCTCCGGAAACCGGTTCTGCCAGTCCATAGTAGTTCTCAATTAAATGAGCCCGGGCCAGAGATCCTCCGTCTTTACCTGTCATCAGCACCTTCATACCGCTGCGGCGGGCATAAATAGCAGCACTGCAGCCGGCTGGGCCGTTGCCGATAATAATAAGATCGTACATGTTAATCTTCCTTCTTCCGCTGGGTTTGCGGCGCGACGGTGAGCGCATAAAGCTTTTACGTAAACCTTGGTTAGTTACCAAATTTGTTACCCTAAGCATACCAGAAAATAGTCATTTTGTCTGTGACAATTATGAAAAATGTATTTTATATAATTACAGTTAAAGACTAAAAGAGTTAGCACCGCTTGAAATAAGCACTTGTGACGGTGGCACCTGCCGTTTTGGTAAATTTATCCTCAAAATGGTTGAGATGTGTTATAATTAAATCATATTAAGAATATTAAAAATTAACGAACACGTAGTTCCACGAGCCTTACTATTTAGTTTGTGATAATCCTGAAAGGAAGAAAATCCATGCTTAAACAGGTCATGAGCGAAACTACCCTGGAAGAAAAAATAGCCGTAGGCGCTGGTCTGGAAAAAGCTGATCTGGTGCTTAAGGGCGGTAAGGTGTTTAATGTTTTTACCGGTAAATGGGAACTGGCGGATATTGCGGTTAGCGGTACGACCATTGCCGGTGTGGGTGAATATAACGGACGCAAAGAATATGATGTTAGCGGAAAATATCTCACTCCAGGTTTTTTGGATGCCCACATGCATATAGAAAGTTCTATGCTGGCTCCCCGTGAGCTGGCTAAAGTATTGCTGCTCAACGGAGTTACCGGTATTTTTGCGGACCCTCATGAGATTGCTAATGTCTTCGGTCTGGAAGGCGTCAGGTTTATGCTCAGAGAAACCGAAGATATTCCCCTGAGTGTTTACTTTCTGGCCCCCAGTTGTGTTCCAGCCACTAATATGGAAACCAGCGGTGCCTGTCTGAGGGCTGAAGACCTGCAGCAGTTGCTGCAGGAAGAGAGGGTCCTGGGGCTGGGGGAAATGATGAATTATCCCGGCGTGCTGCAGCGTTTCCCTGAGGTAATGGCCAAACTAACCCTGTCTCACAGTGAGATTAAAGACGGACATGCGCCCGGGCTGAGGGGGAAAAATCTCAACGGCTACATTGACGCCGGTATTAATTCGGATCATGAGGCTTATCTGCCGGAAGAAGCCCTGGAGAAACTGGCCCGGGGTATGTATGTGCTCTTGCGGGAAGGATCGGCGGCTCATAACCTGCTTGATCTTCTGCCTATAGTCAAGAAAACTAATTGCCGGCGCTGCTGTTTAGCGACCGATGATCGCCATCTGGATGATTTGATTACCAAGGGTAGCATCAACTATATGGTGGAGATAGGGGTTACGCACGGTTACAGCGTAGAAAAGCTTTTGACCATGGCGACCTTGAATACGGCGGAGCGTTTTCACCGTTATGATCTGGGGGCTTTGGCTCCAGGTTATCAAGCTGATATCAATGTGTTCAATAATCTGGTTAATTTCCAGCCGGAGACGGTGCTTAAAAGCGGGCAGGTCATTGTCCGGAAGAAACAGCTGTTGTGGGATAGTGTGCCTGTATCCGAACTGCCGCCCTCTTCCATGGATATGGAAGAGGTAACGGCTCAATCCTTTAAGATTATACCGGAAGAGGGTAAGCTGCTGCAGACGATTGTTTTGAATCAGGACCAGCTTTTGACCGGGAAAGCAGCATTGCCGCCCTTGGTCAAGGACGGCAATGTAGTTAGTAATCCGGAATTGGATTTATTAAAGATGGCGGTGTGCGAGCGGCATCATCATACCGGCAAGATCGGGCTGGGCTTCGTACAGGGGTTTAAGCTGAAACGGGGAGCTCTGGCTTCCACGGTGGCCCATGACAGCCATAACCTGATTGTTATTGGTACGAATGACAAAGATATGGCTTTTGCCGCTAATGTTTTGCGGGAAGCCGGCGGCGGACTGGTAGCCGTAGAGGACGGCCGGGTCCTGGGCAGTGTTCCTCTGGCTGTGGGCGGACTGATGAGTGAGGGGAAGGCTGATGTGGTTTTTCAGCAGTTAAAAGAACTCAATCACTGGACTCATGAGCTGGGGATACCGGAGGATATTAACGCTTTCATGCTGCTGTCGTTTTTGGCGCTGCCGGTTATACCATCTTTGAAGCTGTCTGATCAAGGCTTAATCGATGTGGATAATTTCTGTAAGGTGCCCTTGTGGACTAAGTAAAAAACTGAGGCTTAAATATCTGGAAAGAAATTTAAGCCTCTTTAACTGGAAGTTGGATAAAAATTTTTAAGAAATACAAAGAGATGCTGACTATGCCGGCCTTAAGGCTGGGGAGGAGTGGGTATCTCTTTTTTATGTGTTTCCAGAGTGTTTTCAAAGTAAAGGCTGGTACTGGGGAAGGCACAGCTAACCCCGTTTTTTTCCAGAATCTGCATCAGGGCGAAATTAAATTTTTCCCGGGTATTGAAGTAGATGGTGGCATCGGTTTCCGCCGTATAGCAAACGATGCGTATGTTTAAGGCGCTGTCACCAAAGGAAAAGAAATGTACAAAATAATCTTCGTCAGAAATACCGGCGTCGTCGTGCAGATATTTGCGGATATCTTCAATCGTCTGTTTCATCTGGGCGGAAGTAGTGTTATAAGTCAATCCCAGGGTATATTCGATGCGCCGCCTTTCCCGGCGGGTATAGTTGATGATAGGTCCGCCGGTCAGGAGGGCATTAGGAATATAGACTAATTCTCTTTCAAAGGTACGGATGCAGGTGCTGCGAAATCCAATGGATTCCACGATACCTTCGGTGTTGTTGATTTTAACCCAGTCACCGATAACAAAAGGTTTTTGTACCAGGACGGAGAGACTGCCTAAGATATCGGCCAAGGTGTCTTTGGCTGCAAAAGCTACGGCTAAAGAACCGATACCAAGAGAAGCGACGAAAGCGGTAATGTCGTAGCCCCATTCTTTGGCAATCATAACAAAGGCAAAGAACATGATTAACAAGCGCAGAACCGTAGAAAGTATCTTGGTCAGGGCCCGGTCCCAGTTAAGGCCGGTCTGGTTTAAAATCTGCAGGAATAAACCTTCTCCGGCATCGCAGATGTTGTACGCGGTCCAGAAGACAGAAAAGAGAACAGCGCTGCGCAGTATCTTGTCTAAAGAAGGGTGGGTAGCGATGATCTTTAACGGAGAAAAGGCTGCCAGCACATAGATGGATAAGATCAGCAAAAAAAACTGGATAGGCTTGTCGATAGCGCGCAGGATATCCGTTGTATTTTCAAGTTGGAAATGGTTTTTTAAGAGATTCAAGAGATAGGTAAATAATTTACGAAAAAAGAACCTTAACATTAAAACCGTTAAGAAAAGCAAGAGGGACGATTCCCAGGGTATGAGTTCCTTGATATAGGTAGGATTAAATATGTCCATGTTATTTTAGCTCCTCCAAAGATTTTTCCTTATTTTAGCATATGTTTAAACCTAATACAATCGGCAAGGGATTTTTATTCTATTATTGGCTATAACAGCCGGCTGGCTACTTCACATTATCTTCACAGAGAATTTGAAATCTTGTCAATCCTTCCCGGAGGCACCTGTGCTATAATAAAGCTAATTTAAACATGAGGGTCAGGTTGGCTTGAAGTTGATATCTAGCGGGAGGTAGTATGGGCATAGTAGGGAATTCCGGTCCGATGGCCTTTTGGGTTGAATGGGCCTTGGCGGCGGCTATCATTATTATTGCATTTTTTATGACGGTGTGCAATCTGCCAGGCAACACGGTCATGATGTTTACCTGTTTATTGTTTGCTTTTTTTGATGAGGCCAGATACTTTGATATTCGCATTATCTCGGCCATGATTTTATTTTATGCTTTTGGCGAAATTTGGGAGTTTTGTGTTTCTTTCTTTGGCATCAAACGGGAAAAGGTTTCCTGGTGGGCGGTAGGAGTAATCAGCCTGGGAACCCTTGGCGGTACCTTGGCGGGGACGGCCTTTATTCCTGTTTTGGGCAGCGTTATCGGCGGCGCCTGCGGTGCTTTCGGGGTGGCCTATCTGTATGAGTATTTTCGTACCCGCAGCAGGTCGGATGCGGTATTTTTGGCTTGGAAAGCGGCTAAAAACCAGTTTATAGCTATAGTCGGCAAGCTGGTGGCTACTTTTGCCATGGCGCTGCTTCTGGCTAGACAGATATTTTTCTTTCAGTAAATTAATATTTATGGTAAAATTAACGGGATGATACTATCAAGTAACATCCCGTTTTATTTTTCCCCGGAAGGAGGAAACTTTCATGGCTTTAAAAATTTGCTTAAGCGTAATTTCGCCAACGCTGCAGGAAAATTTTTCTGAACGGATGGCTGCTATTTTAGGCATGAAAGCAATCACTATGCCGGTCAAGGAAAAACGATATGCTGAGGATACGATGGCCAGATTCCGCCGCAATCTTTTAACTAAGCCTGGGCATACTGCCTGTAAGGTGGAAGTACGGGAAGGTATCTTGGTAAAAGATGTAAAGCTGTACCCGCTGTGCGAAGTCATCGTAACTTATGAACCGGGAAAAGAACGGTTGGTTCACACCCTTCTGCTCAAAATCGCCAAAAGTAAGGAAAGTTTTGTCCTAAAAGATCCCAGTTTGCGGCAAAGGTTTAAATCACTGCAAAGCCGGGAAGCTGCTTTATACGGTTCGGGCAGATCGGCTTCCCGTTTGGCGGAAGTATGTCTCTTGAATCAGATTTATGCGGTAAATGAAGGTTGGGCCCAGCTTTTACAAAATCAGGAGGACAAGCTGCTCATCCGCCAATTGAGAGTAAAATTACGGCGGTTACGTTCCTGTCTGGTCTTTTTTAAGAGGCTGCTGCCGGATAAGCAGACCTATCTCTGGCAAAGAAAGCTCAGAGCAGAAGCGGAACTGTTATCCGTGCTCCGGGAGCTGGATGTAGCGATGATGAGCTGCAGCCGGATGCGCCGCCAGACGGAAGGGGACGTCTTAACTTCGGCCCAGCATTTGGAGCAAATGTTTTGGGAACAGCGGCAGTCTACGGCCAAAGAGTTTTTCCTGAAAGAGCGTCTGCAGGCTCATACCCTGGAGAGTATCCATCTTTATCTATGGCTGCATGGTACTTTATCTCAGCAATCACGTTCTCTCAAAGAAAAAACTTTTGTTAAAGAGCGGTTAACCGAGTGGATAAATAATCTGCAAAGTATGACCGAAAAGCATCCTGATTTTCACAATATGGAAGACTTGCATAAAATCAGGATTAAGGTTAAGCGTTTTCGTTATGTAGTGCAGACTTTAGGGCTGACCGTCGGGGAAAGAAGTATTTTACGCCATTTAAAACAGCTGCAGGATATGCTGGGGTTTCTCCATGATAATTATGTTAATGCCGGTTGGGCCCGCAGACTGCTGGAAGAACATAGTGGCGAGGATAATCTGGTGGGTGAAGTTTCGGCTTTCCTAGGCTGGGAACATGCCAGGGCGGAAGCGGCTATCGATAGTCTGCCTCAGTTGTGGAAAACATTTTTGGAAATGCTGGAACAGTGGGAAATCAATAAAATAGGTTATTAAAGCTGGCATTTTTTTAGCAGGAATTTTAAAAAAAGTAGGGAATAAATTATATGTTATGGATATTCTCGTTTTCTTAGGGCGAGAGAGAAGGGAATTTATATGGAAGAATTAGTTATTGCCACTCATAACTTGGGCAAGGTGGAAGAGTTTAAAGCCCTTATGAAAAATGTTCCGGTGACGCTTAAGTATCTGGCGGATTTTGAGCCTGTCCCGGAACCAGAGGAAACTGGTAAGAGTTTTGCGGCTAATGCCAAATTTAAGGCTTCCTATTATGCTAAAGCTTTGAATGCCTATTGTCTGGCGGATGATTCCGGCCTTGAATGTAAGGCTTTGGAAGGGGCGCCTGGTATCCGTTCCGCCCGGTATGCAGGTGAAAAGGCTACGGCGGAGGATAATAACACGCTGCTTTTAAACAATATGAAGTTTCAACTTAAACGTACCTGCAGGTTCCGTTGCGTGCTGGCAGTGGCCAATCCGTTCGGTAACATTGTAGCTGAGGCGGAGGGAACGGCGGATGGTATGTTGCTCCATGAGCCTTTAGGAACCGAAGGTTTTGGTTATGATCCTTTGTTTTGGTCTACCGAGATTCACAAGGGACTGGGAGAAGCTACTCCGGAAGAGAAAAACCGGATCAGCCACCGGGCTAAGGCTGTACGTAAGCTGCTTTCTAACTGGAAAAAAATTAAGTAAGTTCATTTAGGAGGTATTCTTTATGAAAATCGGTATTACAGGTGATACCCACGGCAGCGTACAGGCGCTGCGCCGGGTCCTGAAGTCTGCGCCTCCGGTAGATTCCTGGTTCTATACGGGTGATTATGCGCATGATGCGGAAATGATCGCCCGCGAGACGAAACTGCCGGTGGTTAAGGTTTGCGGTAATTGTGATAGTTGGGAGAACCGGGCCAAGCCGGATGTCTATCTGGATTATGAAGGGTTTAAGGTCTGGCTGACCCATGGTCATAAATATTTGCGCGTCGGCGGGGTAGAAGATTTGATTGACTGGGCCAAGAAGCTCCAGGTGGATATCGTGGTCTTCGGGCATACCCATGTGCCTATGGCGGAGATGCGAGATGGCATCCTGGTGGTTAATCCGGGCAGTCCGGCTTTACCACGGGGTGGTTCTGATCCGACCATGGCGGTGCTGACCCTGGAAAAGGGACAGCCGCCAAAAGCGGAAATACTCAAGGTGGGTAAGAGCGTACGTTTCTTCCGTTATCCTTGATTGGGCCGGTAAACGGGCTGGAAATATAAAAGGTGACGGCTGGGCAGAACCTGGTTGTCGCCTTTTTTGTAATGGGAGGGAGATTGTCATGCGGGATCTGAGTGTAAAAAAGGTAACGGCAGCCGTGGCTAAATGTTGCATTGACGCTTGCTACTATCTACCGGAAGGGGTACTGCAGAAACTAAAGCTAGCTAGGGAAACGGAAGAGTCGCCTTTGGGGCGGGAGGTCCTGGAGACGATTGTGGAAAATGCCAGGTTAGCTAAGATCAAGGCGGTTCCCATGTGTCAGGACACAGGACTGACCGTGGTTTTTCTTGAAGTTGGGCAGGAAGTGCATTTTACCGAAGGAAGTTTAGAAGAAGCTATCAACGCCGGGGTTGCTCAGGGTTATACCGAAGGGTACCTGCGTAAATCCTCGGCAGGGGATCCGGTCTTTGACCGGAAGAATACCGGGGATAATACGCCGGCCATTATTCATACCAGAATTGTGCCGGGGGATAAGGTGCATCTAATCGTTTGTCCCAAAGGCTGCGGCAGTGAGAACATGGGTGCTTTGAAGATGCTAAAACCGGCCGACGGTATGGACGGAATTATTAAGTTCGTGCTGGATACAGTTACGGCGGCTGGGCCTAACCCCTGTCCTCCGGTAACGGTAGGGGTTGGAATCGGAGGCAATATGGAAAGGGCGGCGGAACTGGCTAAATGGTCTTTGGCCCGTCCTATCGGAGAGCATAATGGGGATCTTCGTTATGCCGAGCTGGAAGATAAGCTCCTGCAGCTGGTAAACCGTACCGGGGTAGGACCGGCTGGTTTAGGCGGGTCCACTACCGCCCTGGCGGTAAATATTGAATTTGCTCCTACTCATATCGGAGGATTACCCTGTGCGGTTAATTTGAACTGTCATGCGGCCAGAAGGGCTGAGGCAGAGCTATAGGAGGCGGCTGGTACTTATGTTGAAAACTGAGATTAAAAAGGTTAGGACGCCGCTGACGGCGGAAACCATAAAAAATTTACATGCCGGAGATACGGTGCGTTTGACCGGTCCTATTTATACGGCCCGGGATGCGGCTCATAAGCGTATGTTTGAAGCTTTAAGAAGAGGTGAAGCTTTGCCGGTGGAGTTAAAAGATCAGGTCATTTACTATGTAGGTCCTACTCCGGCTAAGCCGGGTGAACTGGTGGGCAGTGCCGGACCTACTACCAGCGGCAGGATGGATAAATATACGCCGGCTATGCTGGAGGTGGGCCTAAGAGGGATGATCGGCAAGGGCTTGCGGAGTCAGGAGGTCATAGAGGCCTGCGTTAAGTATGGTGCTGTATATTTTATCGCTATCGGGGGAACCGCGGCGCTGATTTCTCAGTGTATCAAGGGAGAAGAAATGTTGGCCTATGCTGATTTGGGACCGGAGGCTATCCGCCGCTACGAGGTGGTTGATTTCCCACTAATCGTAGGTGTTGATGCGTATGGGGTTGATATTTACAAAGAAGGTATGGCCAGGTACCGGAAACTGTAGAAATAGGTGCGCTTATAAAAAGGTACGCAGGATAAAAAAAGTGTATCGGATAAGATAAAAAGTTGCTGATCCTAAAGGCTGGAGTGCTTGCATGGGCCTCCAGCCTTTTGCTTTTAGCAGTTTATCTTGGTTTAGTTTTGCTAATACTTTAGCTGATGTCCTCCTGTAAAAGATTTTCTTGCTAAATGTCCTTTTTAATAGTATAATAAAAGTGTTAAGAAAATTACAAAAAGGAGATGTATTTATGAATAAAACTACTAAAGAATTATTGGATTTTATTTCTACCAGTACCTCGCCGTATCATACGGTGGCAACAGGTAAGGCGTTGCTGGCGGGCCAGGGTTTCACAGAACTGGACCTGAGGGATAGATGGAGCCTGCAGGCGGGCGGTAAGTATTTTACCGAAGTGTACGGGTCTACTTTGATCGCTTTCAGGGTAGGGGCTAAGGGCAGTCGGGGCTTGAAGGTGGCAGCGGCTCATACGGATTTCCCCTGTTTCCGCATTAAACCTCAGCCTGGTATCGTTACCGAAGGCTATGGCACGCTCAACGTTGAGGGCTATGGCGGTATGATTGTCAGCACCTGGATGGATCGCCCTCTGTCTTTGGCTGGTAAGGTGGCTTTGCGCGGCAAGGATCCCTTCACTCCTGAAGTACGGCTGGTAGATTTTAAGCGTCCCTTGATGAGTATGTCCAGCCTGGCTATCCATATGAACCGGGAGGTTAACGACGGATATAAGTGGAACAAGCAGAAAGATGTGTTGCCGCTGGCTTCCATGCAAGGTCGGGATACTAAGGACAAGGCGTTCTTTGACAAGCTGCTGGCCCGGGAGTTAAAGTGTCAGCCGGAAGATATCTTGTCTTATGAGTTGTCTACCTACCCGGTGGAAACTGGTTGCACCTTCGGCTTTGACGATGAGTTTATTTCTTCACCCCGCCTGGATAACATCACTTCGGTTAAGGCTTGCCTGGACGGAATTATTGCTTCTAAGGCTCAGGACGGTCTGCAGGTAGCAGCGGTATTCGATAACGAGGAAGTAGGCAGCAATACTAAACAGGGTGCAGGTTCGGCCGTTTTGATGCAGCTCCTGGTACGTATTTATGAACAGCTTGGCCTGGATAAGGAAGCTCTGTTTGCCGATATGGCAGGCGGCTTCATGTTGTCGGTGGATGTTGCTCATGCTCTGCATCCTAACCATACGGATAAATGCGATCCCACTAACAAACCGGTATTAAACGGAGGCTTGGTACTAAAGCAAGCTGCCAGTCAGGCCTATGCCGGTGATACCGAAGCGGTAGCTGTCGTAGCTGAGCTCTGTAAGACCCATAGGATTCCTTATCAGATGTTTGTGAATCGCAGTGACGTAAAAGGTGGTTCGACCCTGGGCTCCATCGCCTCGGCTCTGGAACCTATCCGCACCATGGATATAGGCATTCCGATGCTGGCCATGCATTCCGCTCGTGAAACCATGGGAGCTGATGACGAGAAGGCGCTGTGCGATCTTTTGATTGCTTTCTTTGCCTAAATTACGTCTTGGCAATTACCAAACTGGCAATTACTAATCCTAATAGATTTTTTGGTGTCCGGTAAACCGTGATAGTTTACGTGCTTGCGGCAAAATTTGCTGCAGGCACTTTTTTGGTCCTGACTTGTCTTTTTAAAATATACTGTAGCTGACTGAAAAATAGTGTAGATTCCTTCTTCATTTTTATGAATAATATGTTATAATATAACAAAAGGGTTGGAAGTTTAAGGTGCAAAGGAGGCTGTTACTATGTTGCAGAAGATTATTGTTCCGGTCGATGGTTCAGACAACTCTATCCGGGCACTGGAGTATGCAGTGGAGCTGGGACGTAAGTTTGACAGTACGATTACGGTGGTTAATGTAACCATTCCTTATGATATTGCCAAACTGCCGCCCAGGATTCCTCGTAATGAGATTGAAGCGGTCAAGATAAAAGAAGCGGAAACTGAGGCTAAAAGGAAGACCGCTTTGGCTATTGCAGAGCGGAGCGTAGAAGAGCTGGGCGGTTATGCTAAGATTAAGTATATGCCGCTCATCGGCATTGATCCGGCGGAGAGAGTAGTGGAATTGTCCGAAACGCAGGATGCTGATACTATCGTAGTAGGCAACCGTGGCCTTGGTACCTTCTTCGCTTTCATTTTGGGCAGTGTCAGCAGTAAGTTGATTCAGCTCAGCAAGATTCCGGTAATTTTGGTGAAGTAAGCAAAGTTTAGCGTCAGCAGCGTCAAAGTTATAAAAATACCAGTTGAGGAGATTCGAGCTGCTGCCGGTGATAATTAAAATGTATGCGAACTGCCTCGTTGGTACGAGGCAGTTTTTATGTCATTGCGTAAAAATATTTCCTGCTATATAATATTAACCATGAAAAGTAAAATTTGTATCGTTATTATCTTCATATTGACCTTTTTAAGCAGTGGGTGCGGTTCTTCCGTTACCAGCAGCCGGTATGTTGATTTTCGCCAGACCGTGCCGGTGCCTCAGGCTGCAGCTGTAAACAAAGATGACCATGCGATGAAGGTAGCTATCGCCTCGGTCCTGTTGCCGCAGGATACGGTGGTTTATTACCGCGCCATCGCGGATTATCTGGGGCGTAAACTGGGACGTCCGGTTATCCTTATTCAAAAGAACAGCTACGCGGAAATAGCACTTTTATTATTAAACGGCGGGGCGGATATGGCCTTTTTCTCGTCCGGCGGCTATGCCAACTATAGCGGCTTTAAGGGGATCGAGATGCTGGCTTCTCAGCAGCGGATGGGACTTCCTTATTATCAGGGCTACGTGTTGGTCAACGCTGATAGCGGGATTGACGCTATTGAAGACCTGAGGGGGAAGACGGTGGCTTTTACGGACCCTTTAAGTTATTCCGGACATACCTTCCTGGTGCAGGAACTTAAGGTGCGCGGGTTTACCCCGGAAAACTTCTTGGGGCGTTATCTATACACCGATAGTCACGATGCGTCTTTTAAGGCGGTAGTAAATAAGGTGGTAGATGCGGCGCCGGTCAGCCGGGTCGTGTATGACCGGGCGCTGGAGAATAACCCGGCTATGGCCAAACAGTTAAAAATCATTGCGGTTTCCCCGCCGGCCGGGATTGGTCCGGTGGTAGCCGGCAAGAGTATGAAAGCCGATGAGAAGAAAGTTTTGCGGGACAGCCTTTTGACTCTGCATGAAGATGCCGAAATGAAAAAAGCACTGCATGGTTTGTCCATTGACCGGTATGTACCGCCGCAACCTGAGTTGTTTGAGCCTATCCGCAAGATGCTGACGGAAAATGAGGAGCAGCCATGAGCGGGAAGTTAGAGCTGGCAGCCCAAAGATGGGGGAAACGTTTTCCCTGGCTGCGGCTGGAACATTGGCATTCTATTTATTTTAGAATCCTGGGTATGGGTTTATTGATTATTGCCTTACTGAGCCTGTCAGCCGTGGCTTTATTTTGGAAGTCTTATAATGACATGGTGCTGCAGCAGCTGGATCAGCGGGGCGAGGAAATAGCCGGACATATGGCGCTGGCTGGGGCCAACTACATTCTGACGGAAGATGTTTACAACCTGTACGAGCTGGTATCACAAACTGCCAGCAGCAGTGAAGATGTTCGTTATATCCTGGTACTGGATAATAAGGGAAGAATTTTAGCCCATACTTTTAAGAATGGTATCCCCAAGAATTTAGCTTGGGATATCACCGGTTTTACCTTGCCTAAAAAGGCGGTCTTTAATTCCAATGAGGGACCCATTCATGATTTAATGGCGCCTATTGAACACGGAGCTATCGGTTATGTGCGGGTAGGTATGACTGAGGCCAGGATGCGCGGTGTTATCTTTCAGCAGGTGCGAATCGTGCTTTTGGCCATCTTTCTTATTTGCCTGGTAGCGGCACTTTTATCCAGCCGTATTTCCCGCCTGATTATACGTCCATTAAGGCAGTTATGCCGGGTGGCCGATGCCATCAGGACAGGAAACAGACAGATCAGGGCTGATTTATGCGGGGATACGGAGATAGACAAGCTGGCCTCCGGATTTAACGATATGACGGCCAGCCTGCTTCAGGCTAACAAAGAAAAAGAAGATTTGCTCAAGGAACTGCAGGCTAAGGAAGCTTTGCGCGGTACCTTGATCACTAAGCTGATGACAGCCCAGGAGGATGAGCGTAAACGTATTTCCCGGGAGTTTCATGACGAAACCAGTCAGGCGCTTACTTCTCTTATGTTGACCATGCGGGCCCTGTCGGCCAATGCGCAGAATGAGGAACAGAAGGAAGCCCTGTTGTTAGGACGTGATGTGGCAGCCGATATTCTAAATAAGGTTCGCAACCTGGCGGTGGAACTCAGACCGCCGGAACTGGATGATTTAGGCTTGGGTGCGGCTATTACCCAGTATAGTAATAAATTTGCGGCTGACCATAATTTAAAGCTGGATTTGCAAATTTCCGGAGAGGAAGAACAGGTGGACGGACGCATTGCGGTGGCTCTGTACCGGATTGTGCAGGAAGGGTTCAGCAACATCGCTCAGCACTCCGGGGCTGATCTGGTCATGCTACGGATTGAGTTTAAACAGGCGGAAATTGCGGTAACCCTGGCGGATAACGGCAAGGGTATCTCAGACTATGACCTGATTCAGGCTAAGCGGAAGCGCCGGCTAGGGCTGTATGGTATGCAGGAGCGAGTAGAGCTTTTACAGGGACGGATGGAAATCAGGGAATCCTCCTTAGGAGGAGCGGAGCTTTATATTGTCATTCCTCAAACTCGAGTGGAGGCTTATGCTAAGAACTGAAGCTTGATAAGTAAACGCGATAAAACAGGGGTATATTTTAAGGTATAGGTAAGAAAAGCCTGGCGGGCAGAAAAGGAACTGGTCATGAAAAATAAGTTAAAGTTATTGTTGGCAGATGATCATAAGCTGCTTAGGGCGGGACTTAAGCTGCTGCTTTTAGGACGTAAGGATTTGGAGGTAGTCGGTGAGGCGGAGGATGGCCTGCAGACCTTGCAAATGTTTGAATCTCTGCAACCAGATATGGTACTTTTGGATTTGTCCATGCCCGGTATGAACGGATTGGATTGTTTACGGGAGATTAAAAGCAGAAATCAGGCGGCGAAGGTGTTAATCCTGACTATGCATGAAGATGAGAATCATATTAGTCTGGCGATGAAGGCTGGAGCAGCCGGATATATTAAAAAAAGCGCGGCTGATGTGGAACTTTTTACGGCTATTGATACGGTACGGGATGGTAAGATTTACCTGAACCAGCAAGATTCCAGCCTGCTTTTGCAAAATTTGCTGCAGCAGGAAAATCAGACCGAGGATGCCAGGGGGCCTTATCAGCTTCTTAGTCCCAGGGAGCGGGAAGTGCTGCGTTACCTGGTGCGCGGTTATTCCATGGCCGAAATCGGGGAGCAGCTTAAACTGAGCATTAAAACGGTGGATACCTACAAGATGCGGCTGATGGAAAAGCTGGAAATCAACAAGAAGAGTGAACTGGTTAATTATGCGCTGAAGTACGGCTTGCTTAAGAATGGAGAAATTAAAGTTTAGGTGCGGGTCGGCTAAATTATATATCTAAGCTGTAAATCAATCGTGGTCGCATCCAGGCAGGTTCTGGAACCGATGCAAGTATTGGGTTATAACCATATAGGCTTACTAAGCCGCAATCTGTTGTCAGGAAAAATCCTACAACAAGTTGCGGCTTTTTTCTGCTACCAAAACTTCACAAATTATAAGATAATTTAAACAACAAGATTTAAATAATTTAAGGAGGTCGGATTAGCAATGAAAAAAAGTATGTGGCTTTTAGCAGGAGCTATTGCCTGCACGATGCTCATGGCAGGCTGCGGTGGTGCTCCCAAGACGGGTGCTCCTGCCGGTGGTAAGGACAGCCAGAAGTTGATTGTTTATACGTCCATGAAGGAAAATCTGATTAAAGGTATTGTAGAAGGGTTTAAAAAGAAATATCCGGATATCCAGGTGGATTACCAGTCTGCCGGTGCCGGCAAGCTGATGGCTAAGATTGCGGCGGAGAAACAGAGCGGTAAGATTTTGGCCGATGTTATCTGGACCAGTGAGGTGCCTGACTTCTACAGCATGAAGAAACAAGGAATGCTGGAAGTTTACAAGACTCCGGTGCTGAAGGAATTAGTTAATCCCTTTGATGATTATGATGGCTCCTTTACCGCCGCACGTCTGGGTACGCTGGGTATCGTTATTAACACCGATAAGATTAAGACTCCTCCCACCCAGTGGAGTGATTTACTGAAACCGGAATATAACAAAGGTTTTGGCGTGGCTAACCCAGCTTTGTCTGGTACCTCTTACATGAGTATCGCCATTTTGGAGAAAAAGTTCGGTTGGGATTACTTTGAAAAGCTGCACGGCAATGGCGCCCGTATCGGCAAAGGCTCCGGCGAAGTTATCGATGATACTTCCTCCGGCGAGCTGACCGCCAGCCTGGGTGTAGATTATATCACCAATGGTAAGATTGCCAAGGGTGCTCACCTGCAGATGTGCTATCCGCCTGAGCTCATCGTAGTTCCCAGTCCGGTAGCTATTTTTAAAGGCACGACTAAACTGGATGCGTCGAAAAAATTCGTCGATTATCTCTTAGGAGCTGAAGCACAGGAGAAGATTGCCGCAGAGGGCACCATTCCGGTACGTAATGATGTGAAGATGCCTGAAAAGTTCAAACTGCCGGCTCCTAAGGATGCCTGGGCTAAAGCCATCAAGATTAACTTCAGCGAAGCAGTAGATTCTAAGGAAGCTACGATTAAGAAGTTCTCGGAAATTCTGCAGGTTAAGAAATAAGGCTTAGCAGAAGCAGGAACGGTAAGCAGTGACCGGAAAGAAGTCGCTGCCTGGCGGTGGAACGGGCTCTCCCGTTCTGCCGCTTTTTTAAGAAAAAACAGCGCAGCCTGTTGATCAGGAGGACAGTTTATGGATGATATTATTAAGGTCGAAAGCGTGGCGAAAAGCTACGGTAAGCATCAGGTCCATAAGGATTTGACGCTGACGATTAAAAAGGGTGAATGTTTTACCCTGCTGGGACCTTCCGGCTGTGGCAAAACAGTCTTACTCCGGATGATTGCCGGGCATGAGGCTCCGGACGAGGGCAAGATTACGATTGATGATACCGTGGTAGCGGATAGTGCGAACGGTGTCTATATTAACCCGGAGCGTCGTGGTCTGGGCGTGGTTTTCCAGGATTATGCGGTTTGGCCTCACATGACCGTGTATGAAAATATCGCTTATCCCTTAAAGATGGAAAAAAGACCCAAAGAAGAAATTGAGAAACTGGTCATGAGCATGGTAGAAATTGTAGGGATGAAAGGTCTGGACAAACGGCTGCCTTCCGAATTATCCGGCGGTCAGCAGCAGCGTGTGGCTTTGGCCAGAGCTTTGGTAGCCGATCCTTCTTTGATGCTGTTGGACGAGCCTTTGTCCAACCTGGACGCTAATCTCAGAGAGGAGATGCGCTTTGAAATTAAGGCCCTGCAGCGTAAGTTTGGTATTACCGTTATGTATGTAACTCATGATCAGGAGGTGGCTCTGGCTTTGTCAGACCGTATCGCCATCATGGATGACCACGGTCGTATCCGCCAGATCGGCACTCCTTACGAAATCTTTGAAAAACCGGTCGATGCTTTTATTTTTAACTTTATGGGTATCGCCAACTTCCTGCCGGTAAGGCAGGTAGGCGGAGCTTTCCTGGTAGGCAAGGGTGAGCAGCCTATTCCCTGGGAAGCACCTAAGGGAAAGGCGGCGGAGTGGGTAGCTGGCTTCAGACCTTCTGACGTCCGCCTGTCCAGGACGGGAGACGGTTTAAAAGGAATCGTTAAAAGAGCCAATTTCCTGGGCGCTATGATGGATTATCTGATCGAGATTGACGGGGATCACCTGCGTACCAGTATTGAGACCCATAATGCCCTGAGTAAAGATTTGATGTTCAAGGATGGGGAGGAATGCGTAATCAGCTTCCGCAACCTGCTCTGGTTTGATGCTAAAGATTTGAAGGAGGTGAACAGAGCATGAGTTCCATTAAAAAAGATAGTGGTTTTGGGGTAGCTCAATTGATTCTGTTCCTTTCCATCGCCATCCTGATTATCGTAGTGGCAGTACCGGTACTGCTTATTCTGCTCAACGCCTTCTTCGTGAATGGCGAGTTTAACAGCCGGGACTTCTATATGGTCCTGATGGAGCCAGAAACCTATGCGGCTCTGAAAAATTCCTTGATTATCGCCAGTTGTACTACCATCGGCAGCACTATTGTCGGTACGTTCTTTGCCTGGCTGGTAACCCGTACGGACCTGCCGTACAAGGGATTTATGAAAAACGTCTTCCTGGTGCCTTTTATGCTGCCGTCCTTTATCGGCGCTTTGGCCTGGAAGATGCTGCTTTCTCCTAACGCCGGGTTTATCAATAAGTTTTTGATGAGCACCTTTCATCTGGCGGATCCCGTTTTTAACATTTACAGCTATCTGGGTATCAGCTCCGTTGAGGTTATGTACCTTTTCCCCTTCGTGTTCATCCAGGTATGCGGCGCTTTGGAGCGGATGGATCCAACTTTGGAAGAGTCTGCCCGTATTTCCGGTGCCGGTCTTTTGACTATTACCCGTAAGATTACCATTCCGCTGGTATTGCCCAGTATCTTATCCGGTGCCCTTTTGATCATGCTTTATTCCATGGCTCATTTTGGTACGGTAGCCGTGTTGGGTATTGAAAATGGTATTTACAATATTCCTACTTTGATTTACGAACGTATCCATCAGAGCGGCGGCAGTTTTGAAGCTATCAGGACGGGTACGGTGCTGGCCACGGTGCTGGTTGTTTCAGCGG
>Ga0268357_100587_pt1 | contig 42713 bp, 35 predicted proteins | sample BioMet10_FD_192466 | JGI IMG/M metagenome (GOLD analysis project Ga0268357, IMG submission 192466) | Sewage microbial communities from Oakland, California, United States - Biofuel 10 (Illumina Assembly) | ecosystem: Engineered > Wastewater > Sewage > Unclassified | place: USA: California... | reverse complement strand
AGCTGATAATTATTAATATAATTATCCTTAGAAGCTTGCCCCTCAATGATAATTATATATCGATTCTGACTATTATTTTTTAAAAAGGAATTTATTACAAAACCAGCTTGTCTCAACTGTTTCCTTGTGAACTCGCCATTATAGTCTTTATTGTTGAGATTAAAAATATCAGAACTTCCCCTTGCAAATTGGCACTGTACATTTAGTTTATATTTTTTCCCGACAGAATCATAAATGAAAAAGGTTTTATCCAAACTTTTTGTGGATGCTTCAATCTGTTTTATTCTATCTAGTTTCTGCTGGGTAACACTGTTTCTTTTATTAAGTTTTCCTACGGTAAACACAAACAAGACAAGCATAACAAAAAAAAGACTGGTCATCAAGTCTGAGTAGCTGGTCCAAAAAAAAGATTCTTTATGAGATGACATATAATAAAATATTAGAAAACAAATAAACTGAACTTATCATTCACCCACACAAAGATTTGTAATAGGCAGAACAACGCTATAATAACAGAACTAACTAAAAATGTCATTTTTATCCATTTAGGTGAACCACCATAATTTGTGCTTGTATTGCCCGCTAAGGCAGGAGCATTTATTACACCAGCTCTAAGTGCCTTGGCCACTTGGTCTTCAATCAATTTAATGAGCCTATCAAAACCATCCTTGAAGCCGCTAGACATCTCATTAAAAGAATCATTCATTTTAGCAGACATTTTAGATAAATCTTCTATTTTTTCGCTCATAATAGGCATAGCCTTTATTTGTTCTGAAAAACTATTCTGCATATCATGCGTTGACTTTTGGAAAACTTGGATACTCTCTTCAACGCCTTTAGAATAATTACTCAATAGTCCATTGTTAATACTCTCAACAAAAGTCTTATTACTATCTAACATGGTTGTTAAAGATTTTTGCGTAACATCTATTTGCTTCTCTGTACTTGTATATAGTTCATTTAATGTCTTGTGCATTGAATCATCAACATCCGTAACTGATTTATTTAGCTGGCTAGACAAATTCTCTGACAAGGTTTCGCCTATCGTTGCGAGCTGCTCCGAACAAACTTTAATATCGCTCGTAAAATCTTTTACGGCATCAAGATCTTTATTAAAGGAGGCAAACTTGCTAATAAAGTCTTCAGACTGCTTTAAAACATCTACATTAAATGATGCTATTTTTTTCACATCTAAGTCTGCAATTGCCTCCATTTCTTTCTCCTGAAGTGTATAAGTCTCATTAATTTTATCCAAAGTTTCCCTGAGATTCTTAGTGTTATCAGCAAAATTGTTATTAAAATTATTAAGATTTGTAGCCAAATTCCCAAGCGCAGTTGCTGTATCAGTCGATAGGACTGGAAGTACTTCCGCCTGTATCCATGTCAAAAAAAAATTTTTACCGCTTTCCTCCTCTTCTTTACATTTTTTTATTTTTGTTGAAGAATAAGTGGTAAGAATTATGCCACACATACTCGCAATCATTGCCACCACTACGCCAGATAAAAGAGCTGTAATTCCGGCATTAAAACCTTGCTCAGCAATAGCTGCATCAGAAGAGTTGGACAACCCACCGGAAGCAATAAACGACCACAGACCAGTAATAATACCTATCATGGTCCCTATAAGGCCCATATACAAAGGAATGGGAGTTTGCGTATTAATCTCATCCTCAACAGAATCACAATTTCTATTTACAGTGTCCTTGATAAGCTGGAAGTCAATTACCGATGCCTTATTGCTGGAAAGATAAGAATTGATAGACGATAATATAGAAATAAACAAACGATTCCGATTGCCATCGTTATCTAATATTCCATTTACAAAACCGGTAGCCTCATCTTTCTTAACAGAGTATTTCCTAGAAGTGAATGCCGTCTTCAATTCATCTATTCTTTTGCTATTTGAAGAAAAACTTCTAACCTGAAGAATAATCAATCCAATGACCACCAGCGCAGCAATATAAGGAGCACCTGAAGAGTTAGTATTATTTGTAAGAGACACGCTACCAACCTGCAGTACTGACAGTACTATACAAAAAAGACTTTGAATGTATAACATAAAAAACAATTAATTTATAAATAAACAAATATTAATATCAAATTTACTCAAACGTGCCTTCAAGAGGCTTTGTAACCAACCAACTATCACCATCCCTTTTAATAATTCCCCTATTTTCCATATTAAATTTTTGTGCATTATTAAGAAAGCAATTTTTTGATTCATAAGAGATAACGTATTGATTACCATTACGCCACCTTATCCTATCTATTCCAGTAGTACCATTATCAATAAGTTCATAAGTTCCATGATCTCCGTTAATTTGGGCTTTGAAAATAGCCATCCCGTCACTGTCATCTTCATAGGCTTTCGTGAATTTATTCTCCGTATTAGTTTTAAAGAAAACTATAGAAGTTTTACAAGAGGTGGGCGGATTATAATGTTGCGAATAGGGAGATGCTTGGGTATCACGATTTTTGTCTGTACTCTGTTGTTTAGGTTCAGAATTCTCTATCTCTTTTTTCTTGAGTTGAGAATTTTCTCGCTTAAGTTGAGAATTTTCTAGCTTAAGTTGAGAATTTTCTAGCTCAAGTTGAGAATTTTCTAGCCCAAGTTTTTCAATTTTTGTTTTAGGATTATTATTACCTAATTGCACATCATCAACACTATCTGGATTATAAGAGGAGTCCTCTGTAGAGAAATCTTCCCTTATTTTTTCTAACCATGGTAACACATATTTAATCGCCCAAGGAATAACACGCCTATCCCATATTCTTATGAATATAATAATTAAACCTATTAAAAGTAAAACAGCCAGAACAACAGTTATAAAAGTAGACCAAAAGTCACTAAATTTCCAAATGTTATCAGAAAATTGTACAATCCAAGACTTATCATCTGGCACTACATGTTCCAAAAGGAATAAAAATTCTAACATAGTTGCACTTGTTACAAACAATTAACTTATTCATAAAGTTTATTAGATAGCCTATCCAAGATATCCTTAAGGGGATAAAAGAATAGAGTTTCTCTAATTAGATCACTCTTATCCATAGGCTCAAGTCTTTTTGTCATAGATGTCTTAATATCCTCGTCTGATATCTTCAAACATTCAGACTTTGAAATTGCCAATGATCTCTTGGACACACCTATTATGTTCTCTATGTCAAATTTTCCAAACACATCTGTGAAGAAAAAGTTAATAAACTTGTGTACAAATTTTACGGAATTATTGATATAATCATCACTAATTGAAGCATATGTAGCAGACTCATCCACAATAGTATCATCTAACGCCTTCAGAACTACAACTTTTGGATTATTATTATTCACAACAGCAGCATCAGTAATCAAACCTCCTTTGCAAGTCGCTTCCTTTGGCGTTTCATTATCAAAACCGAGAATATTGAAATCACCACCATTACCAACAACCAGTTTAAGTACTGCATTTGTGTAATTTTCCAAAACACCAACATCGCGGGTAATAAATTTCAAAACATTACTGCCGTAGCCACTAAATACAACATGTCTTGGCATGCCATAATTAGTAGCTTTGATAATTTTACCAATATGGTATAAAATCGCTGTATAGAATAGCAGAAAGACTATTTTAAAATTTTCATCTCGCAGTAGAATTGAACTAATATCAATATTATTTATTATTACCCCTGTTCCTTTCAATTGCTCTTCATCTTTAAGCGCAAAAAGCATTATTGCTAATTCAGCTGGTCCGTACTTCGTTTTTAGATTATCTAGCAACTTTGTCGACAAATCACTTTTTACCTTGCCAAGAGTAAGATTGGGTTTAATCTTTTTATCGTAACAGTAATCAATAATACCATTCTTACATGTCGGGACAACAATATCATTTGAAAAAAGGTCATTTGCCGCAAAACGAAAAGAAGTCACAAAACGAACTTGTCTATTATCAGAGAATGAAACGTCAGTCGTTCCACCGCCTATATCTATTGAAACCATCTTGTTAGCCGACGGGTAAGTTTTGAAGAAAAACTGAATTGGAGCTATTGATTCATTTAAAGATGTGGTAGTAGTTCCTACACCAAAATACTTCTTAAAGGATTCATCCCAAGCTAACCTGAATAAGTTCCTCCTCTTCGGTGCCATACTTACAGGATAAAACCAGGTTAGAGTTGTTTTACGCATATTGCCTTCGTTTAGAAGCACTTTGTTTCTTAACAAAAGCATAATGCAATTAATGTAAGACCTTATCTTGGTATCTGAATTATCATTCCCCCATTTAATATCGTTGTCATACTCGTTATAGGGCGCTGGCACTTTCTTGCCATATGCAAATGGTATGTTGGCCATTTCAAAGGGAACCGCCTCCATATTAGGTTTCAAATTGCGCGCATAAGACAAAACAGTCCTTGTTGGCAAATGATATTCACAATTCTTTCCTAGTCTATCTGGTATAAAGTCTGTTTCAACAAGATCGCGATAAGTATTTAGCTGATCATCATATTTGAACAAATGGCAAAGTTGACAATCAGTATCATAATCGAATGGATTGATTGCCCCCGTCGTACCTATCTTATATTCTATGTGTGTATTTGATGTTCCCAAATCAACAGAAAAATGGAAATCTTTATTTTGATTTTCATCTTTAAATTTTGGGATGACAATCGATTTTGCATTATTTTTATCTAATTCCAACGCAAAATAATTGAATGCTTTACCATCAATGCTATATGTCTCTATTTTTGAATTTAAGTTATAGGCACCATCAGTATCTCTGCACCTCTTCACCAAACCAGATAACTCTTCAGCGCCCTTATAAAATTTTAAATTACAACTAATCGGGCCTTTCGTTGGATAAATAGTCGAAACTCTATACATCGCATCAGACTCATCTTGGAATCTGATATTAGGCAGTAATAAGGCATCAAAATCAAACTTAACTATAGCCCCCTCATTCTTCTCAAAATTAACATTGGACTCATAATAAATCTTAGAATATTCAATATAATTAATCAAAGCATTACCTTTTATTGGAATTCTTAAAGTTATTCGCACACCTTTTACCAAGACTTCTATGTCCACCATATTTTGACCATTTGGAATTTTTCCCATAACTTCAGATGGAGAAAAATACCTAAAAATCAAAGGTTTAAGTGGAAGGAGGTACGATAGTCTGTTGTTTTGTAAATTATTACTGGCATTACCATCGAAAAATTTAGCATTATCGATTTCATGAGGCACCTCAATGATTGTATCTTCTAAAAAATCGCCTATTGTTAAGTAAGGATAACTGACACCATCATTTGGCAATTTTCTATTAACTAATGGTCTGATATCTTTTAGTGGAGCTTTGTTAGAAGTTCCCCATGCAGCAGTCACATATTTTAAGGATGAATAACGATTGCCAGATTCTATCGGCAAAACCAGGGGAGCATCTTTGTCACTAACATTCTCTGATTTAATCTCAAATTCACTTCCCTGGAAAAGATTAGTTTTTTTGAAGAGACTCTGTTTCAATACGCTAACAATATTTGATTGGTCGCCATTGCTAACGGTAATAAAGCCAAAATTATCACTAGAATAGGATGATATATTAACAAGTTGATTTTTCAAATTTATATCACTGATAGTACTCAGCGTCAAATCTAAATAATCGTTGAACTCAGGGAATTTAGTTGCAAAATCTTTGAAAGCATTCCTGAATTTAAATAGAGATAAAATATACGCAGAATCTCTCTTGTAGAGTGGACAAAATTGATTGTCCAGGGCCTTATCTTGTCCGAAATTGATAGTCTGAGATACATATTCAAAATCATTGGACGTGCCAAAGAATAAAGTGGCAGGAGAAGTTGCGCCAATAATATTTAAAGCATCAGGTCCTAGTTTATAATTTAGTAGGAAGAAATCATCGGAAGGATTAAAATTATACGTAGAAGCATCTGCCAGCATATATTTTTTTAATACATCCCCATACCCTCTGTGACCCTTATCGCCTGAATTTACCAGTTCCTCAATTTTAGTATTGGGATTCCAAGTGATAATATCAACCTGTTCAGAAAACCTATCGATATTAAAAAAAATCTCTCCTATATCCAAAGCATCAGAAACCATCTTATGAAAAATGGTATTGCCGTCAAGCCCCCCTCCATCATTTGATTTAGTCATTTTACAAACCTCACCAAAAGCAGTTTTGACCAATGCTATTTGCGCAAAAGGAGAAGGAATAGATGTTATTTGTTTTCTTGCAGTTGCGCCATTAGGATCAGTAATCTTTTCTCTATTTGAAGAGTCGTAAGGAAAATTCCCATTAGAATCCCAATCCGTATAAGTGTTGGAACCGCCTTTATACAACCTAAAAACTTTAGACATATTAATTAAAAATTAAATTTTTCTTGAACTAAACATTTTGTGGCTAAATAATACATTTCCACTAGTTTATCATTGCTTTTTGATGTTCTGTCACAATGCCTTTCCTCTCTATTTAACCTATCAAAAAACAGGTTATAACCTGATTTTGTACTAAACAATTTCTTAGAGTGAATCCCTTTTATAACATCAAATGGCTTCAATGATTTATCAAATTCACATAAATGCAGATGCCTTATGTTTCTATTCATTTCTCCCAGCCAACCCAAGAACTCATTGCAAAGAAATGATTCCAAATCTTTTACAAACGGAGAATTATAAAAATCCTTATAATTATCAATGCGTCGGTTTGCATTTAGAGTTCCAGACTTTATGAAACTTTTTTGATTTTTAAAACAATTTGAAAATAACACAAGTTGAATCATCGGCTTCAAAACATCTGATTGGAACGTGTCATAAAAATCATTAAAAGACACCTCCTCACTAACACTATCTTTTAATCCGAATTCAAAATTCTTAGTATCACCTATTTTGTGCTCTTTATTGGAAAAATCCACTATTGATGACGCTGACAATAATTCAATGAGATGTGCATCATTTTTCTGGTTTTCTCCCCCATCTACATTTTCATAGTTATTATAAATATCATCGGCAACAAAATACAGAGCCTCTATTTGACCGGCAATATTATCTTCATAGTAAGCCAAAGCGGACTTTGCTTTTGATATAAAAGTTGATGAATCTACCGCACTATCTACATTACTTTTAAGTGCAAAATATGGCAAAACAGTTACAGCTCCAATTTCAGATTGATTAATCAAGGCAAAGTTTTGTATTTTCTTATTTGTTCGTAGAGTTTTAAGTAACAGTGGAAAACCGCTAGCTCCTGTGCCGCCAAAGATTGAACTGATAATAAAAATTTTATCACCCTTTGAAAAACCGTTAGCAAATACCTCAAAATCTGGAGATTCAACTATTTGATTCAACACAACGCTACCAATATTTGGATTTCCCTTAAAACCTACATTCATATTAGAATCTAAATTTCCTCTAGAAAATAAAGCCTTAGTCATTGCCTGGTTCTCCCTATCCATTGAAGCAATGTTAATAAACTGACTAAAAAGCTTACTATTTGTATTTAAAAGGTTAAACCTATAACCGTCTAATACATCAGAAATTTTCTCTCTAAAAAATTTATTTCTATTAGAAGCTGAGAAACTAAGGTTTTCTCTTATTTTACAATATTTTCTTAGCGTATCTACTGTCCTTGTTAGGTCCGCATTGCCAAAATCCGGATCAATAATGATTGGCACAATGGTATCAATCCCCTTAGCGCTCATATCAACACCAGACGCTAACAACATTGTCAAGGAACGGAGAACTCTTGAACCCGTTCCACCTATTGCAAAAATATATAGTTTAGACATGTCTTAATAAGTTTTTAATATTCTGAATGGAGCGCTAGAACAGTTTCTGCTCCAGTATTTTATCATAAAAGAAATTACAATGAAGAAAAACATTGAAACAAAAAAATTGGCCCACCCAAAACTAATGTAGTCCGTAGGAGAAACTGCATACGAATATTGCCCTCCGGCAAGTTCATTTAATTCAGACATACAATTTTGGACATCTATATTCTGAGAGCCAATCCACTGCCATCCAACTATAAAATTAATAAAGGAATTAGCTGCCAAAAAGATGGACCACCACCACCATGTATTACATCTTGGATGGTTAATGACGTAATAAAACAATACTGCAACGCATATCGAAATAATCAGTGACAATAGACCAATTTTCCAATATAAATTAATCTGATTTGCAGGATGAGGGCCATACCAAAGGTATTGCGCCAAACCTTGTCCAAACATAGCCTCAAAGAGGTCATAGAGATCTCCAAAAAATTTTCCCATAATTATTTATTATTCAGAAATACTAAAATTCATAATTGCGTAATTATCATTGCTTTTATACGCATCAAAGACACCAGAGATTAAATAAAACAATCCATAGGTTTTCAGCTGATTATTTTTCTTCAAAATATCTCCAGGCTGAACTATGCTATCGCTGCTATAGTCACTTACCCAACTTGGCAAACTTTCCATAAAGTGTAACATCAGGACTTCAGATTTATTTGCAACTAAACCCTTATTGCCTGTAACAAGCAAAGAATGAGTGAATATAGATTTCTTACTGTCAATTTTTCTAACGGATATAGAACAATTTGAATTACTCTTTAAGGAAAACTTCATATTACATACATCCTCTGGGGAAAGAAGGGTACCTGATAAGTCAGCATAAACTAAAAATTTATAATTCGAATTGGGGTCTTGCCTTATAATGCTTACCCCACCACTCTGTACTCCAAAAGCATCAGTAACGGAAAATGTTGGCTCCACACACGGAGCAAAAGACACATAGTTATCTATACCATGTTTAATATCACTTACAGGGACTTTCCTATTCAAATACGCTAATGCATTTTGATTACCCATGACCCACATATAATACGGCCTACTACCATTAAAAAAGTCATGTAATTCTCCTTTATACCAATAACTGCCTTTATATTTGGATAATAATCTGATAATCTCTACGGAAAAATTTTTATACTTGTTACGATGTTTGATAAACGCATTTTTAATTTCGATTTCTCTATTACACAGATAATCTGAAGCATTACCATCAGGGACATCTAAAATACAATCAGAAATAAATACAGATATCGTGTTATCATCTGTACACCTTAATACACTCTCCAGCATTTCTCCCAAATCTGAATGTTTTCGCACACCTGACTTAAATGAAATAATGCTCGGATAATTTTGTATACTGCCTTTGTAATTAATGATATCTTGATTGATATAACTAAGTTCCGTTGTATCAACATATCCGTTTAAAGAACTTACATAATCAAAGATTGCATCCTTGAATTGAGAGCCCTCGCATAAGTAAGCATCCATGCTTCCTGAATTTTCAACAAAAACTTTTAATTTGTTTATGTGGACATCAGAATAAACCATATTATCAACCCCAGAAAAAGGTTTGCCACCGCTCACTTTAAAGTCATGTGAACAACTGCTTGAAATCAGTGCAACTACTACACCGAAAAACAACATTCTTAAATAATGCATAAATATCTTATTAGGCCTTAATTTTTAGCAAGGCAACAGATGCCCCGCTCCCGTTTTTCATATTCTCCTCAAATTTAATCTATTTTATTAAAATAGGAAACAATACTGCAAAGAATAATTTTCAAATAAACAACTAATAGTTACTCTCTTACTCTATATTCAATCAAATTAATCTCTTCTTAAAAAATGGTTTAATAGCATCGGTAAAAAAAGCAAAATCGCCACCAGCACATCTACAATATTCCACATCACACGCCCCAGAGGAATCTTAAATATTGGCTGAAACAATATGGCTATCGCGACATAAACAATACACCACTCCGTTTCCTTGGAGACATAAGATTTATACGCCATTATTGCAAAAGCAATGCTCACAACAAATCTCACCAATGTGTAATATCCGTAAGGCATGTTAAATAAGCATAGCAGCAACAATACAGCTAAAACTATTTTTATATATATGCGATTCATATCCCCTATCTCAACTGCCTCCTTAGCAGCTTAGCCTCCCTGGACGGCTTTGGCCTTTCTAGTGTCTCAAGATTGAAACACCAAGCCATCCATGCATCATGGAATGAAAACATCGGGTCCATAATTTGTTGAACCATTGAATCGTATGCCTTTGCTTCTCGCCACGGCAACTCTCTCATACTAAAGACACTCTTATGAAAAGCTATAATATTATTATTGCGATTTACTCTAATGGCCTTAAACTTAAAGCGCGTTTGCTTGGGATCATTTTCATTTGCATAAACAGCAAAAATGACCGGGCAAACTTTATAGTTGTAAAGAACAGCAAACAAACAATGATTTCTGTGATAAAAAGCAGAACGCATCAACAAGTATGAAGCGTATAATTCCTTATCTAGCACATGTTTCCCATGGAACTTCCTGCTGCCCGGCAACTCATAGGTAAAATCATCGGCCGCCATATTATCCACAAAAAAAGCTGGATCTTTGAACGTTATCGCATTACCCAAATTCTGAGCGGGAGCTTGCATCAAATCATCCTCTACAGAAACCCCGGGAGGTTCAATATAATCTACTATTTCTATATCCTTGTCAAAGCCAGGGATATTAGTGATGTTTTTCATAATTCACTCAAATTTAGTAAATAAATCGCCGGTATGTCCTAATAATTCACTATCGCTTTCCTGGAAACCATTATTTGTATCTCTGACAGAGTTATTACTTACTAGATAAAATAATAGTGAATTAATGATACATTTTATTCCTTTAAAGAGACAGGGTAACACGAAGTACAGACAATTAAACTCTCTAACATCTTTGTTTATTATTATAGCAACTCAAACGATTGCACAAAGGGCTCAAACTTATTCAGCAAATTGTGACGTGAACTCACCTGAAGTTGATATGCGTGACCGTTCTTATAAAAGAAAATTGCAACCATTGGAACACCATTCTGTTTAGTTGTATATTCAACAGCCCTTGCCCCGCAGAAAGTTGTGAAATCATGTGCAACACCACCTTTTGCAAGATCTTCAGCATAACCATCAAGGTCCTCCTTATCAAGCTGTTGCTGCTCCGCGGAACTAAGTGCCTTATATTCACTATCCTTTGTCCAGTCAGAAATACTAATTTGATATATGCAAGCTTTGGCAGCATCATCTTTATTGGTAGCACCAACATAAGAGAATGCCATAGTAACATCCCCCTTCTGCCAAGCCATCTCCAACAATTTTTTATTAACGCGCAACACCGCCGGACACTTAACCCTAAACCCAGCATCTTTAAATGTCTGATAACTTAATTTAGAATTATCAACTTTATCATCTTGCTGATTACCGGAATTATAATTACCGCAAGAAAATGCAACAGTGCAAATTGCTAAAATAGAATAAATTATCAGTTTTTTCATAGTATGTTTTCTGTTTCAGAAATTTGTGAAGCTTGCAAAAAGAGAATGAATTATTAATGTTTCAAAAAAATATTAATTAATCTGCCAGTCATGCCATTTGGCACCAGCCTCATAACACTAGTGGCTAAACAAACTCAATATTCTCTAGATCACAGCAATATCTAATAGGTTTAGATTTATTACCATTACTCCAAAAAATATTAGAATTATCAACCTTGTTAAAACAAAATTTTGCCAAAAAGTTTGCACTTCTCTCGTTGCCTTCATCAACGACTGCAAATATTTGTTTAACTCCGATATCAGTTTTTAAATATTGTAAAAGATTAGGCATTGCTGCACTCATTAAACCTCGTCCTTCAAGAGGTTTAAACACACAAAATGAAATCATCCAATCATGGCCCCCATGCAATTCTGAGAATGCTGGCGTATCAATTACAAAAAGACCAATAATCATAGAATTATATTTAAGTAGATAAGAAAAAGATAAACCGTATTCTGCCTTTAAACATCCATAGGATAAAAACTTCATCATACTCCCCCCGTTTAAATTAAATCCAGGTATGTATTTTAAAACTGATTCATCTTGCGTTATCATTTCCAAAACTTTAACATCATTATCATCTTGCAAAACGCTGTAATCTAGTGGGCAAAGAGATAACACCCCGGAAAATGTTATCGTCTTTAAATCTTGATAAGAAAAATATTTACCAGGGCATTTAATTTTCTCTATATTTATTTTATCCATAATATATGCTTAAAATTCCACGAAAATCGTAAATTCTTGCCAAAATAATCTCTAAGAGGACAAATAAAAAAACAGAATAAGCCAAGAATTTGAAATATCAATACTTTTGTTACTAGATTCAAACATTATAAATGTGTTACGAGATAATTATTTATGTTAAATTAAACACTAATCATTCAAATTAATATCAGGGATTTTGCAAAACTCCTTCACATTTTCAAAAACCAAAGATTCATTGGGATCTATGTAATCATCTGCCAAAATCATCCTCTTCATAAGTATAGCGAAGTCTTTTTTTTGATTATCATCCAGCTCTTTTATTATGCTTAGGCAAACCAAAGAATTATAATCCGCTATCTTGAAATGATCTTCAGGGCTTAACTTTAACTTGTTTTTTACTTTTTCGAAGTAGAATGTTTCTCTCGCATCTATTTTACCATCAGCATTCATAATTTCAAGCAGAACTTTTGCAATTGCCATTTTTTGATTATACGTGTATTCCATAAAAATTATTTATTAAATATTGAACCACTTTTCATATCATCAAGAAAACCACTGAACTTTTTAGATTGACTCTCTGTTGCTATTTTTAGATCATCAATACGCTTGCATACATCATTTAACTCAGAACTAGATAATACAGATTTTTCACCAAATTCATTAATGATTTTAGTGAAAAGTGTGATTTTATTTTGGTTATTATTCACCGCACGTTTGAAAGCAGAAATAACCTTATCCTTATCTACAGACAACTCTTCATTATTTACATTCTCACCTGAATCTTTGCCTTCAGAAATATTATTACCATCCTCAACGTCTTTTTTATTATTACCAACTTGAGATTTAATATCAGGACCACCTCCTTGCATATCAGATTTTGTGTCTATATTTGTTTCATCACCACCTTGCACATTAATATCGTTTTCAAGCGATGTGTCTTTTGTTAATTCACTTTTTCCAGTCAATGGGTCCTTGGGGTTATCACATTTAGATGCCATAAAATCTCCGTTTATCGTAGTAGTCGCCAAATTAACGTTTTTAAAAATACGCAGTTTCTTATGATAATACAGATCTGTAGAAAATTTTTTAAACCCAAAAAAACCGCCAATTAAAACTGATACATCATCAAAAATGTCTCCAAATTTTTTCTGCACTTCCATAATATTTTTCTCGATACTCTTGAAATCCTTGCCTTCATTAATTATGTTTCTCAAATACAAAAAAACTACCGGCAACATAACATGCCCAAATGTGTCATTTGCTTTTTCCAAATATTTATTAGATTCCTCAGATGATTCAACAGATTTTTGTATTTGATCTATCCATAAATTCCGAGAATATTTGCTAACGTTCTCCAGTACTATATAATAGGGACTTTTCTTAAAAACAGGATCCACATAGTCGCCAATTTTTTTAGCACAATAAAAAGTACAAATATCCGCCGCATCAAAAAAGTATCCTATTAAATCGTTGCTATAAGATTGAAAACGATCGTATGCAATTAGCATAGAAATTGGATCTCTCTGATCAATTGGAATATTAAAATACTTGGTACTATTTATCCGGAAATCAATTCCTCTGTGTAATTTTGATAATATGGATTTATCATAAATATCTTTATCAAGTCCGCAGATTTCGCGAAAAGCTGAAACTCCTTTTTCAATATTTATATTAAAAACTTCATCCGAATAACGCCTATAAGTGTCTGCAAAAGCCGGTTTATCAATTTTTAAATCAGGAAAATCATTTTCAAGTTCGCGCCTTGAATGATCGTCGAGAGGATAAATTTTCTCTATATCTTCCAACTTGACCTCATGTTTAGTTTCTCTGAGAGATTCTTCATAGTGGTATGTAACAAAAACATATTCCTCTGCGTACTCAAAATAATTAGTTGACAACAATAAACCATGGATATTTTCATTTATATTATCATTTGTAAAAGAAGTAAATTGATGATAATATATCTTAATCTCCCCAAAATTAAGCAACGAACTAAATTCCTCTTTTGTTAATAATGCAATAAATAAACTCATAATAAAATGTTTTAAAATGGCAAATTATTCCAATCACCTAGGTTACCTTCTTCATTACTATTATCGCTGATGTTAATTTTACTACACTTATCTGCGAAAGGTTGCACATAACTACTTACCCTAAAAGATGTATGAGTTATATAGAGATTTTTTTTACACCTCGACATGGCAACCATGAAAACTGTTTTTGACAAATAATCATTTGCAGATATGTACAAATCTTCGTTTGCAAACGGTATAAAAACATTATCAAAGTCCAGCCCCTTAGAAGAATGATAAGTCATGATGACAGCTTGCTCATCATCTTCCGCATTTGATAGTGACCCATATCCATTTCCCACATACATCAGTCTTACATTATTAAACTTTAAATGTATATTCAACATTTTATAATTTGGCTTACCATATGAATTCATCGATTCAGACCATTTTTGCTTACCCAAAGATTCTAATAGATGATTTACAAAATCAACTATTATATCATGACGTGGCAATAGAATTGCGCAAGTCTCTTTAACATTAAGTGCCTCTTCGATTTTAGAATATATAAAACCTACTTCCTTATTAACGCTCTCAGCCTTACACAATCTAATATTTACATCTGCTTTTGTAGCGTCGGTCTTTGACTGCCAAATATTTATCATTGGCAATAATTTCTGAATTGCAGAAATTATAGATTTAGACAATCTATGTATTATTGAAAGTTCGACTTTATTGGCTCCTAATAATATTCCTGGACCTTCGGCCGAAACAGTAGCCTCGCGAAATTTTGGATCTTTTTCGTATATGCACTGGTTGGAGTCACCAGCAGCTATAACAATCTTCCCCCTACTTCTTACTGCATTTATCATTGTTTCCGTAAAGTCTTGAATCTCATCACAAAAAATATAATCATACGAGTAATCCCCTTGGTAAAAATTATAATAAGTAATTACTGGTTGATGACCTATCCCAATTTCATTTAGTCCCGTTTTAAACAACTCAACCATGGCTTGAGTAAAAACCACAAATACTATACTTGCATTTGGGTTATCGTCTAAAATTTTTTTTGCATAATGCAACAGGAGTACAGACTTTCCACTACCTGGGAACCCTACCAACCAAGCATTTTTATTAATTGACTTGTAAGTAGAAAGGAATTGTCTTTGATCTGGATCTAATTGGTTGTACGGAACCATCCACGCTTTTAACATTTTAATAAATTTTTATCATTATCATTCTTAATAGTCAACAAATTACCTGCATTATAAAGCAAGTCGTTAATTCTCTGGGGTTGCAAATGCCTAATATATTCGCATAATTCATTATCACCGACATATTCTGCAGCAGCGGAGTACCAAGAATAATCGAATTCCCTCAATTTATTCTCACGTTCTTTCTTTTCCCACAGTTCCAATGCCTTTTTAATTTTCTCATTGCCTGAAACATCATTACCATGTTCCACTTCCCATCTGCCAAAATCAAACAAGTGAACAGGATCACTTGGATTAATTTCTAGAGATCTACTCATTAAATCTTTATATTCTTTAGGATCACTAGCTTTTATACTGTTCGCAAGATTAAAAAGAATAGTACTGTTATTTGGACTTTCTTTGAAGGCTTCTCTATAAAAATGGATTGCTTTTTCTTCCTTACCAGAATTTGAATAAGCTACACCGATTTTATTATAACTGACGGAATCAGGATAATAATTATTAATATCTTCAAACGTTTCAGCTTCATCTAAACTATCACCAGCATTATGGTATGCTTCTGCCAAAATCAACAGAGATGCTTTAGTAGGTTTCCCTCCATTATTGAATGCCTCCATGTTAACTCTTCTCTGTGCTGACATAACAGCCCTTTGATTGCTCGTTAACTCACCATTTAAAAAAGGATTAAGAGGTTGTACATCAATAGTCATTCCATTCACGACAGCGCTTGTATACAATAATTTGTCATAAGTAATCTTCACTTTAACGGTAACTTTTGTTCCCTTATCGAAGCCTCTCTGCTTATCTGCTGCCATAATTTTGAGATTAAATAACATTTTATCCCTATTGCCAACACAAATAGGCAGCTCAATGGACTTCTGAGCAGATTTGCTTGTAACCAAATCATCTATTATAACATCTCCACTCGGCACCTCACTGCCAGCAGGAATTAAAGTTCTATTCTCATTTCCTCTTGTTATAACAAAAATTTGTTCGCTAGTAATTGGTCTAACAATATTTTTCCCATAACAATTATAGAACAACGAGTGAATTGCAGCACCCTGAGATACATGAGATTGTAAATCCGGAGGCACTAAAATATGGGAGTCAGAAAAAAATTCTTTTAATGCAAATTGGACATAAGGGTTCTTGGAACTTCCGCCTATTAAAAGTACATAATCAATATCGTTCTTATTTAACTTTGCTTTAGATAGGGCAGACTTAATTGGTTCAAAAATGCTAACGTATTTATTTTCTCCATTATATGTTAATGGTAATTTTGCAGACTGCCACAGAAAAGTCTGCATAATTTTATTAAAATCTGAATACTTTAATGCTGGATTCCTCAATGTCATTTTTTTTATCCTTGAATCAACTTCTAAGGCAAAATTAAGCATAGCAGATTCACTGCAATTCGAAATTTCCGGAAGGACACCATCATTCATTTTTAACATTACATTAGAACAAATCTCTATTTTTAACAACTCTGCAGCCTTAAGTAAGTGACTTACTATCACGTTCCTCTCTCTTGAAATAAACTGATTATCACTAACATTATTTTGTTCCAGCAATTGAGGATAAAGGAAATGCATAGCTATGAATCTATCAATATCATCACCTCCACATTTCTCAAATTTTGATATTGCTATATTTTTAGAGTTAACACCATTATGATCACTACTTAGCTCCAATATTGATATATCGCACGTACCCGCGCCATAATCAAATACCAAAATCCTTGGGTACGAATTATCAGGTATTTTTATTTGTTCACCAGCTTTGTCACAAGAAAGGACATAACTTAAAAAAGCTGCATTTGGCTCATCTATTAAGGCTTGCTTATCCACACTAATCTTATTAAACTGGAGCGCTTCTACTAATTCCCCACGTTGATTGGCTTCAAAAGAGGCAGGAATACTTACAGCATACTCAATATTACATGGAAGCCCTTTCTCCTGTACATAATTTTCAATTTGTTTTTTTAAATAGCTGAAAAAAACTTTAGTAGCATCCTTTGCAGTTGTAATATATTTAAGTTCACTATTTGGATAACCTATGCCTAAATCCTCACCTAATTTCATCTTAAATGAATACCAAATATTCTTGCCTAGTCTATAAGTATACTTAAGTGAAGAGGCGCCTTCACCAACAAGAATATTTTTCTTATCCCAGGCTATAACTGTGGGAATTTTTTCTGATGACATTTCTGCCCCATCTGATAATTTTTGTCTTATCATTATAGGCTCACTTTTAAGCGATCCAGTTAGCATATCAAAATGAGCAATTGAAACCACCGTTGTAGATGTACCGAAATCTATACCGACATACGTTTTGTCGTTTGATTTTGCCAACGTAGAATTTGTTGATAAAATCGGGAGCATTGAATTAATAGTTAAATCTGATGGCATATTATCATATTTTTTTCGTACCTATTTATGAAAGAATCTGTGTGTTTGAACTCTATTGCCCACCGAAATTATGAGAAAGGGCTTACAGCAAATCATCCTCTTCCGAAACCCCGGGAGATTCAATATAATCTACTATTTCTATATCCTTGTCAGCTCCAGGGATATTAGTGATGTTTTTCATAATTCACTCAAATTTAGTAAAAAAATCATCGGTATGTCCTAACAATTCACTATCACTTTCCTGGAAACCATTATTTGTATCTCTGACAGACTTTGCACTTGGTTTCTCTTTAAAAACGCAAGCTCCGGCCAACCACTTATCTCTAGATTTATTCGTCGGCTCCATCAATTCTTGAATCATACTATTATAAACTTTCGCCTCACTCCATGGTAATTCTTTCATTTTTAAAATCCCATTAAAACAAGAATTCTCCATCCTGAACTTCAATTTCACAGCTTTGTAAATGAACTTTGTTCCTTTGTGGTCTTTCATTTTAGCATAAACCAAAAAATGTAATGGTACTACACTATAGTTGCAAAGCAAAAACAACATACAATGATACCTGTAATAATATGCAGAACGCATCAACATAAACTCTTTGTATAACTTTTTATCTAGCAAGTGCTTACCTCGGAATTTTCTATTGCCCGGTAACTCATAAGTAAAATCATCGGCAACATTTCCACTCAAAAAAAAATCAGGAAACATAAAATAAAGAGAAAATCTAAAATGGTCCGTTCGCACCATCAGTTCCTGCTCCGATGTCAAACAAAGATCATCACTACCATCTTCTTCCTGGCTATCATTCTCATTTTCAATATCATCTTTCCCATTTTCAATGTCATCATTTTTAAAATATGATTCTTCCCTAATGGTGAGTTTTTCTTTTCTATTTTTGTTATTCATAATCTCACAACATTAATCCCAAAGAACACCATTCTCACCAGCATAGTGATCTAAACCATTTCCATTGCCAGAATACTTTTCAACTTTATCTCCGTGGCATCTCGGACAAATGATTGTATCTTCATCCACCCTAAACGTACCACCGCATTCGCACTTCAAATTTGCATTTAGCTCATCATAGTAGCGTACCGTCTCTTTTCCACATTTATCACAGTATAGAAAGGCACAACTCATTCCTACACCTTTTCTTACAAATATTTCTCCGCAAGAAAGACATTTATAATAAATCCGCTGACCCATAATTAAATAATATTATAAGTTTAACTTATTGTAATTTAAATATTTACTCAAATTTGACATATTTCCTGTCCAGAATTATTTTTTTTGCCATTGCCCTGCCGCCCGTCACACAATAAAACTCAGCCAGCGGCTCAGGCACCTTTGCATAAAACGCCTCTCTAATCCTGGAACACTTCTCATTAATTGAATTCTTGGTAGGATTCACCAAATCATCCAAACTTCTGGAAATAATTATTGGATGCTCTCTATTGCTGATGCTTTTATATATTCCCGACAGTTCTTTTTTATATTTTGGCAAGTCCTTAAAAGCTATGCCTTTAGGATGCTTTAGGAAAAGAATATACACGGCCTTTGGCAATGGAGATAACTCAACTTCTACATTGTCATAACCGGGAAGGAAAATGCGAAAGTCTTTGGTTATAACTACGTTGCTGAATGTCAAATCCAAACGGCACAACTTTTCTATCTCATCTCCGCCAATTCCCAGCTCCTTAAGTTTACTGACCCTATCTTTTATCTCATCGGCAATCCTCTGTGCTTCAGCAGAAAGCGTGCTAATTTTTCTGCTGCATGCAGGTAAATTACTACTCATAGCTCTTGTCTAACAAATTGTTAAACAAAAGTATTAAGCAGACAAATTGAGATTAGATTTTTGCAAGCCTTGCAAAACTTGCGGGCTACACAGATTAAACAAGAGACTTATCTAAAGATTACAAGCTTCCTGTCAAGAGTAATTACCTTAGTTTCTCCACGTTTACCTGTAATAAAATAATTTCTAGCAATAGACTCACTAAGCCTATACATAAAAGCCTCTCTTATTCTCGAGCATTTTTCATTTAATGAATTAGAGCACGGATCTACAAGACTATCAATACTTTTTGAGATATCATCAAGATTCTCACGACCGCTGATAGACATGTAAATTTTTGTCAGTTCATCTCTATAATCAGATAAATTCTTGAACGCAATTCCTTCTGGATGCTTAAGAAAGAGAATGAAAAGAGCCTTTGGAAGAGGCGACATCGGAATTACGGCATTATTATAATCCGAAAGAATTATTCTGTAATTTCTAGTAACAACAAGCCTGCTAAGTTTATCAGGCGTATTAAGTAAACTTATTATAACGCCCTTCCCCACACCCATTTGCAGAAGTTTATCAATAGATTTTTTTAACTCATTTAAAAGAATTCTCTCTTTTTCTATATCAAAACTACCTCGGTCAACTATTTTCGGGCCAGAAAACTCATCTTTCTGCTTTTGTTCTTTTTCAAAGGCAAAGGTGGAAACCACTTCATTAGCAATAGCCTCAACAGAAGCTTCTTTTTGACGCTTTATTTCCTCCTTTATATTTTTTTCTTCTTCTCTTTCTTCGTCGGTTGGTATAGGACGAAATCGCACTACACCATCATATTTTTGAAGACCAGTTAGGTAGTAAACAATTTGCGAGTGCAAAGTAGCGCCGCCTTTTTTAACGGGTTTAAGCTCATAATATGAGAACCTGTAATAAGACCTGCCGTCAATTTCTTCTACACAATTATAATCTTCTCCATCGTCATCCAAAGCACATTTATAATGGATAAAAGATGGACGGATATTATCAGGGGTGCATTTGCAAGGACGCGGTAATTTTACTGCGTATAAATCTTGGTATGCATCTGTATATTGCACAATTCCGACATTGTGCAAATACTTCAATATAACATCATAGCTTAGTTTACCAATTTTCCTATTAATATCATATTCACTTATTTGTTCTCCATCATAAGTCAAATTTTTTGACAGATCTAGCGCAATGGCGGGAAGATAGCGGAACTTGAAACCTTTTTTTTCAAAGAGTTTTGACAGTTCTACAAAATTTTCTCTAATATATTTATTATGAGGCTCATCATATTCATTTTCTAGGTAAATAATTTCATCGGCAGCTGGTTCAAAAGGAATATCTGTACTTAAGAAAATCTCTCTATGAATAGTTTCCGGATATTCTTTTCTACAAGTTTTAACCTCTTGTTTTTCTTTCCATTCGGAAGTACCAGGGAAAGGTTTCAAATCATTTGGAATTTGATAAGTAAATTCATCATAAATCTTATCCGCTATATACGGAATAAAAAAAATTGAATAGGACAAATACAAAATGATAAAGACTCCAATTGCAGAAAGCACTTTCAATGTTACATTTATAATTCTTTCAGTGCGATTCCAAATCCGGTATTTGCTATTACACTTAAGAGGACCTTTAACTGGCTCTGTAAAAGCCTCATATAATACAGAATTTATATCACCAAAGTCATCGTCGCCAATCAAAATCGCCGTAGCAAATATTGCGTACACTATTAAAATTATCCACCACATAACTTATTCAAATTTTACAAGATTTCTATCTAGAGCTATGACCTTAGGCTCTCCGCGTTTGCCCGTCACAAAATATTTTGATGCAAGAGATTCATCAAACTTTGAGACAAAGGCTTCTCTGATTCTGGAACATTTTTCATTGATAGAATTCTTGGTTGGGTCCGTCATATCAGCAATGCTTTTTGCCATATCTCCAATGTCTTCCCTATTGCTGATAGTCAAATAGATACGCTCAAGCTCCTCTCTATATTGGGAAAGCTCCTTAAACCTTATTCCGTCGGGATGCTTAAGAAAAAGAATAAAGAGAGCCTTGGGCAGTGGTGATAGTTCTATCTCCATATTATTGTAGTCAGGCAAAAGGATTCTGTAATCCTTGGTAATCACCATACTGCTTAGTTTTTGGTCTGCATGAAAAAGCTCTCTGATTACCAACTGGCTCACGCCAAGCACTCTTAAACGGTTTATACGCTCTTGTATTTCTCTTGTAATTTTATCTGCCTCACCTCTGGAAAAACCGTAATCAGCGGTTTCATTCCTTGGCACATCGTGTTCTTCTTCACATGATGCAACAGCCTCTTCATAATACTGATAATCAATTCCACGAAAGTACGTATACAGGGCGTGAAACGAATTATTAAATTTGGTTTCCTTAAATTCATAATAAGAGAAAACATACTTATCATCCTCTTCACCAATATACTTGATTAAACCACATTTAATCTCAGGAGAGCCAGGCAGGAGGCAAGAAAGAATCTTATTATAAGTCAGTTTGCTTACATCTATTGGTCTGGCGTGACTACTCAAGTTTGGCAAATAATACCTGACAGCATCAAGAGCATTGAAGTGTTTATAAGTCTCAGGGAAAAAAGTTAAACGATAACTGGCCTTGTCCTCTTCACAATCACCTAAGTCCTGGAGCCAAAAATCAAAATTAATACTGAGTTGTTCATTAACTTCTTTATAATAGCTTGACTCTATGTAAATTATCTCGTTTCTATCCGGGGTAAAAGGCAGGCCTTTGCTAAAATATACATTAGGCAGGGTCAGCTTTTTAGGTTTTAAATATTTTTCATAAAAGGCCCGAGACTCTTCACTGCCTCCGAAAAGTTTTTCTATATCAGTCATTAAGTTTGGGATAGTTTAAATTTCAGCTGGACAAATTAATTAATTAATTCAAATTTCACAAGATTTCTATCCAGGGCTATGACCTTAGGCTCGCCTCGCTTGCCCGTCACAAAATACTTTGACGCAAGAGATTCATCAAACTTTGAAATGAAGGCTTCCCTAATTCTGGAACATTTTTCATTGATAGAATTCTTGGTTGGGTCCGTCATATCAGCAATGCTTTTTGCCATATCTCCAATGTCTTCCCTATTGCTGATAGTCAAATAGATACGTTCAAGCTCATCTCTATATTGGGAAAGCTCCTTAAACCTTATTCCGTCGGGATGCTTAAGAAAAAGAATAAAAAGCGCCTTAGGCAGCGGAGAAAGTTCTATCTCCATATTATTGTAGTCAGGCAAAAAGATTCTGTAATCCTTGGTAATCACCATACTGCTCAGTTTTTGGTCTGAATGGAAAAGTTCCTTAATGACCAACTGACTCACGCCAAGCACTCTTAATCGGTTTATACGCTCTTGTATCTCCCTTGTAATTTTATCTGCCTCGCCTCTGGAGAAACCGTAATCTGCGGTTTCATTCTCCGGAACATCATGTTCTTCTTCACATGAAGCAATAGCAGTCTCATCTTCATAATGTTCATAATCAATTCCTTTAAAATACTCATAATAATCACAGAACATGTGATCATAACCTTCATACTTGAACTCATAATAAGAGAAAACATACTTGTCATCCTCCTCACCTTTGTACTTTATGAAGCCATGCTTAATCTCTGCAGAACCGGGTAAGATGCAAGAAAGAATCTTATCATAAATAATTTGACTGATTTCATCCGGCGTTGCATTAGGACTAAGATTGGGCAGATAATATCTGACAGCCTCTCTGGCCTTGAAGTTTTTGTAAGTCTCCGGAAAAAATGTTAGCCGATAGTCAGCATTGTCTTTTTCACAATCTCCAAGATTCTGAACCCAAAATCCGAAGTTGCCGCTAAAAAAATGATTTATTTCCTCATAATGCTTTGATTCTATGTATATTATTTCATTCTTATCCGGCTTAAAAGGAAGGTCTTTGCTAAAATACACATCTGTCAAAACTATAGGTGTGGTCTGGAAATCTGTATTTATAACTTTACTCCCTGCTCTATATCTGTCAAAATAATCATCTGACTTCTTGCGGCCAAAAAGTTTTCTAAAAAAATTCTTCATTTAAGTTTAAGTTTGGGTCTGCGTTGAATTTGCTGTTTAGGTAAGCAAATTTACATAAAACTACCCTTATTTTTTTAAGAAGATGTTCGCATCATAGCATGAAATATCTGAGATTTTCCCCTCTTTGTAAGAGACAGTAAGACTTCCGATTACAAGCATTGAGGAGTCACCCCTGAAGACCAGGAGCTTTTCAGGATGAGTGTGCGCCTCTTTTAGGATGCCAGGATTATCCTTGATGTATTTCCCTATCGGGAATGAGAAAAGGATTTTTTCCCCTGTTGCCGGGCTAACTTTTATTGAATCTTTATCGCAGCTTACACGTATATCCTGCTGAACCATAATATTATAGTCGCCAAGATCTACATTGGCTCCGTCAGAGGAGAAATTTAGTTCTGCATTTTTTTGCGTGAAATCAGAATCATCATAATTATAGTCGTAATCAAAATTGAATTTTCCGTATTTGCTCTCCACAATCTCATGGCCCATGGCACCGCTTAAATAGTCATAAATATCTTTTGCCTCTGCATACTCTTTGATAAGTTTTTGATTAGTGGAGATTTTTGCAACATCTATATTTGCCGTAATCTTGTGAGTAGCAGGATCTAACAGATGAAGCTGCGACAGCTTCTGCTCAAATCTTTTTGTCTGTGAACAGATTCCTATGCTGCTTGCGGAGACTCCGGGAATGTATGTAAAAACAGCAAGGGAGCAAAAAGCAATAAGAAGCATCGTACGGAATTTCTTGGTTTTTTCAGTAGCAAGCATCAGCACAAAGAGAGTCATCAGAACTCCTATAAGCACCAGATATACACGTTCTTGAGTGAATCCATATTGAGCAATTCTGTGGCATGCGCCTATCCAGAATAATACCAGAGGGGGAATTCCTATCCATGTGAAATTCTTGTAAAACCAATTATAATATCTTTTTGCAAGTAGATACTGCAACACTATTCCAATTAGGGTCACCGCCACAAATGCGCTCACCATATAGGCAATATCGCCCTTAGGCAGACTCCATTTACAAACTATCGTGATAAAATAAATGAACAGTATAAGCGTGTAAATGAGAATACTAGGAGACATTACAAAATCAATAATAATGTGCAGCACATTGCTCATTTTTATTTTCTTCCCGACAGTTTTTTCTTCTGCTGAATTTGCCTTCTCTCTGCTATTATCAGCTTCTATATCACCGCCAGCCGTCTCCGCTCCCTGCGCGTTCTCCATGCTAACTGCCTGATTTTCCTCTTTCTCCTCAGTTGCCTCTGCAGAGTGCTTGCTCATAAAATTGCAGAACAACATTGGCGCAACAACAAAGCCCGCAAAAGAGGCGGAATTAATAAATACCTTATATATCACATCATTGTTAACTCCAAAAATATACGCTATAGAATAAATTATTGCAGCCAAAGCAACAATAATAATATCGGCAATCAGCACCGTAAAGAAGCCTTGAAATGTCAGATTTACAGCGCTACGGGCAAACTGTTCATTAGTTCTAACGTGGCCGCCAAAATCCAAATACAGCAACATGAAAGAGAGAATTATTGTGACCGCAAAATACTTTGAATCTGAATTGATGAAGCTATCCAGATTAATAAAAAGCAAAGGGATGAAAAAGAAATATGATGCTATATAAAGGTATTTCCAAACAGGTGTTTGTGCTCCGGTTTGCACTCTGACTTGTGCACCTGTCTGCGCTACGTTTTGTGTTCCGGTTTGCACACCGGTCTGTTCTCCGGTTTGTGTTCCGGTTTGTGTTCCGGTTTGTGTTCCGGTTTGCACTCCAGTTTGTTGCCTGGAAATCAGAATTTTATGCAAAGTGTAAATAATAACGAGCAGCTGAAAAGCAAATGCTGCTACATTATAAATATGTGAACAATACGCTTTACAACCAAGAACATCAGCAACAAACATCAGCACAAACATAGTTGCGCCAAATGCAAACTCCACAGGAAACTGTTTAATAGTCTTAACAGTCTCTTGCCAAACAGATTTAAGCTTATTCATAACCTTATGATATTTTTCCCTACGGTTTTGCTTAATATCAAATTACAAGCCAGAGATTGCATGCAGAGTTGAAGTTATGTCTTGCTCTGCGGCCATAAGGTTTTAGGCGTCATTTCCGCGCTGAACTCGGCCCATTTCCCCAACCAAAAGGGTGGTACCCATAGGACCCACTGTATATCAATATATTACAAAAGATCTCAAATTTAAATCATGGGATGTTTTGTGACTGCTTGATTATCTGCATTGCCCCAGACTACCCCAGATCAGACAGTTGCAAAGATGGCTTGCATGTGCCACTCTGCACCACATGCAGGGTATTCCGCCAAGATTGCATGCTCGCCATGCTCGCATGCAAAGCATTCCGCCAAGACTGCATGCTCGCTCTGCTCGCATGCAAAGCATTCCGCCAAGACTGCATGCTCGCTCTGCTCGCATGCAGAGCAATGCGCCACAAAGCAGCGCATTGCATTGGGGTTTGACGCGCTGCCGCGCGGAGCTGCACGCTCCCTTCGGTCGCGGGCCTGCGGCCTGGGGACAGTTCATAGGCCTGCTGGATTATTGAGGTGGTGGTATTATATAGTTCTAATACTCAGCATATTGCAAGACAAGGGATCCTAATTTTAAGACCCCTGCCTATGTAATTAATTGAATTACTGGTATTTAACTATACACCACCTTAAATATACCACCACCCCCCAGCCGCAGGCCTGAGGACGGTACGGAACGGGAAAAGTGTGGCCTTGGAGACTATAATCCTAGAAGAAAACGCCGTTAGTGTAACCTAGCCAGCGCAGCATGGTATCTCCCCAAACCATAATCATAATCCAGGAGACTATCATCATGGTCATTCCAAATTTGAAGGTATCCCCCCAGCTGTAATGGTTTGTGGTGTAAAGCAATGCAGCGGGCTTGGAGTTGAACGGCAATACATATACGTGTTCTATCAGCAGCGCTACGGGAAAGGCAAGGCTCATGATTGGGTATCCAAATTTTTGAGCCACACCAATAGCTATCGGGATAAAAATAAGAGCCCTCATTGTCTTTGACTCAAATATCAAAGCGCTGAACAGCATTATCCCGGTCATTATCATATAGATAGCCCAGAATGGCGTATGCGTCGTAATTCCCATTGCATCAAATGAGGCGTCCACAACTGTGACAGGCAGTCCCGTTGCATCCAGTCCGGCACCCAAAGTATATGCGCCGGCGGAGAATAGCATCAGGTGCCACGGGATATCAACCTCATTCCATTTTACAATTCCAATTCCCGGCATCAGAGCAACCAAAGCGCCAATGAAAGCAACAGCTGTTTCGCTTATATGTGTCTGTTTACCGGTAGTCCACAAAAAAATAACAATTGCAAATATCCCGATGGCTTTGTACTCTTGAAAACTCATTTTGCCCATTGCATCCAACTGGGCTTTCAGATAATCCATGCCGCCCGGAATTTTAGGCTTCCCGTCTTCCGGCTTAAGAGGAAAGATAATCTTTGTACCTATCAGAAGGCCAAGAATTAACAGAATAATTGCCAAGGGAAATCCCGCGGTAAACCACTCCGTATAACTGAACATATCCATTCCCATTGCGCCGGCAATCAAAGAGGCGGCAAGAAGGTTTGCTCCGGAGCCGGTAAGAAATCCGGAGGCACTGACATTGTTCTGAAATAAGTTCTGCAGCACCATATTGCGGCCAAAATTTGTCCGCTTATCTCCTCCCGTATCTCCATAAATTGCGCAAATTACCATAAACACAGGAAGAAGGATAGCCGCCTTAGCCGTTGTGGCAGTGATGATTGTAGAAAGTATTAGGTTTAATACAAGAAAACAGACAACAAGCATTGTTGTGCTTTTTCCAAATTTTACAACAAGCCAAAGTGCAAGTCGTTTTGCCACCTGCGTCTTAACAAGCATGCTTGCCAGCACAAAAGATAAGATATTCAGCCACATAACAGGATGTCCCAGCTGAGCGTATGCAACTTTATCCGTGGTAACGTGGGTAAGCACTATGCCCAAAATCACAAGGAGTGAAGTAAGATAATTGGGGATAGGCTCTGTGATCCAGAGAATTATGGCTGCGGAAAAAATTGCAAGCATTGCATAATTTGCGCGGAGAAATTTTGCAGTTCCAAGAACATCATACCTTGCCAGTGCGGCATCTTTAAGGCCGGCAAAATTCAAATGGTCCAAAAACGGAATTTGTGCAAACCAATAGATATAAATGAAAACAACCGCGGCAATTGGTCCGCCTAAAATAGCCATCCATTTTTCAAAGCCGGATTTCTGCAATTTGGGCAGTTTCTCAACTTTGTAGTTGTTCATATCCAGCACATTGAACGCCGCCTGATGCTCTGCTGCAATTGCTTGCGCCTGTCCTGCTGCAACTACTTGGGCATGTGTATTCTCCGCCATAATACTCTTATTATTATTTATTAACCGACAAGTATATTATTCTCAATTAAAATACGCAAAAGGAATACTCCAAATATGCGAATTTGCATCTGAACCAACCCAATAACATTTATTTTTGTAATCGACAGCCAACGCTTCACCTTTTGTGACAAAAGGAACAGGACATGTTTTCAAAAGATTAAAGTTTGCATCACAATGATAAATGTTCTGCTTCTTGCTGTCCATAATCCAAATTGTACCGTCTTTTTGATCATAGCATAAATCAGAAAGATAGCCCGCAAATGTAATTGTATAATCTTTGGTAACCGTCTTGGATACAATGTTATATACAAATATTTTTGTAGGGGATTCTTGGTTGGCAATGTACAAATTTCCATTGCCGTATGTCAGCCCCTCCAATCCTTTGTTTGCGACAGCATCCGGTACTGTTATAGTTACTACTTTTTCCAGCAGTCCGCCGTTAAGATGCCATACGGTCATGGTCCCCTCATCGGCAAGATAAACATCTCCGGTAGAAGGATTTACCGTAACGGCCTCTAAATCATTGCTCCCCTCATAAATTTTAGAAATAGTGCTGCCGTCAAAATTTAATTTGTAAAGTAGCCCGCCGTCGCACACGGCATACAGAAATGAACTGTCGGAAGGCATGCAAAGCCCTGATAATCCGCTTAATCCTGATGTGGAAATTTCCGAATATGTTACATGATCTATTATAGGATCAGGAACATCAGGACCATGTTTTGTACACCCTGGCGCAACTAATAGCAATGATGCAATAAATACAATTGTAATACAACTTCTTTTCCGCATATAAATTAGATAAAATTACAACAGTTGAAGGCACTGCATATTGCTGCAGCACCTCACATATTGTACAACATGTTACTTCCAGTTTCTATAAGGATTCTTCATCAACATAGAGTTGTAATATTTTACGTCTCCCGTTACCTCCTGTCCGAGCCAAGATGGTTTTTCAAATTTTTCATCCTCAGAACCAAGCTCTATCTCGGCTACGGTAAGTCCGTCATTATCACCGTAAAACTCATCAACTTCCCAAGTGCGGCCGTTGCCTGCCGGAACCAAATAACGAGTCTTATCAATAACACCCGCCTCGCAGATTTTTAGCAAATCCTTTACTTCAGCGACTGGAATTTCTTTCTCCCACTCAAAGCGGTCAGCGCCAGAAGCGTTGCCAATGCCCTTGATTGTGATATATCCTTTGTCACCTTTAACTCTCACTCTTACAGTCCTTTCAGGGACAGAGCTAAGATAACCCTGTGTTATACGCGTTGCCTTTGTAACTTCTTTTTTAAAGTCACCTGCAACCAAAAATTTACGTTCTATTTCTTGTGCCATAATTTTTCCGTTTAGTGTGCCCATACACATTTTAATATTAAAAATAAAGATGGCCGCGGGCGTTAAGGTCCGCAGCCATCATCAAATTTGCTACTCGTTTGCAAGAGGCTTATCGGACATTCCAATTACACGCTTGATAGCCTGAAGATAATTTATATTCTCCACTCCCTCCAGTCCGCAATCTTTTACTGTCTTTTTAAGGTCTTCAACCTCAGTAGATTCAGAATTAATAGTAACAACCTTGGCTCCGTTAATCAGAACATTGCCATACTCGCATATTGTGTCATTGACCATGTAACCAAAGCGCTGCTTGTGAACGCGCACTGCAGCAAGATCAGGATTAACCTTCACCATCGCGATGAATTCTTCATAAGTATAAGTCTCTTTGGTCAAAGCCGGCATCTCAACCATAAAGGCCGGAAAGACCTCTTTCTCAAGAACCTCCTTGCTTATTGGGAATTCTCCTTTCATCAAAGGATTCCACTGCTCAAAACCATCGACGGATTTAACATAAGTTTTTATGTCCATTTTTCCGTTGCGAATCTTTGTATTATTAATATCATTTTTTCTGGAGATAATGTAGATCTCGTCGCTGCTTCTCTCCCAAACCTTCTCAGGTACAGGCACTGACAGACGAGCCATTCTTTCGGCCGCCTTGCAGAAACTCTGCCCGAAAGAACGGAATTCAAAACGAGGTTTTGATATCTCTCCAATTTTCATCTCTTCTTTTGCCATATTTTTCTTTTTAACTTATTTTAAATCAGATATTAGCATTCTGTGATTAACTTACAGAATGCTAATATCAAATCTTATCTGCTATTAGTTCAATTTATGAGTGAACTTGTCAGCGGAAGGTGTAGTTCCGTTGGTTACACCCGGAGTTCCGTCTGTTAATGAATAAAAATCTCCGCTTCCGTCCGGAACACGTGAGGCATCCGTAAATGTGTATTCTACCGCCCCGTCCCATGTATCTGTTATTGCAGGAGTTGCAACTGCGGAATTTACAAAGCTGTCAATCTTGTTTCCATCTTTATCTTGCATTATAACAAGCAAAGATTTAGAACCCGACAAACCTGTTGTAGACGTTCCAAGATAAAGGGCGCCTGCGGTTGTTGCAGTGCTGCTTAAATCCGCGCCTTTGCAACCCATTATCGCATAGCTCTTTGGGTTAAGCACCGTACCTGTTGCAACTTGTAAGGTAGCTCCGGCTGCATCTACAAAATATGCATCTGCAGCATTTTTTGCAAACTTGATTCCTCCAATAACAATTGGTTTTGAAGTAGGGTTGTAAATCTCTATAAACTTGGTGGAAGAGTTAAGTTCATTTAATCTAATATCGTTAAGTTCACCATATTGTATCCCGACAGTATAGCTTTGTGAAACAGACGTTGTGGTTCTGTTATTATTGCTGATTGCAGTAATAGTGAAGGCAACAACAGCCTTATCCGCCTGAACTGGAATTTTTGCAGAGTAAGTATCTCCGCTTGCAGTCATTGCAACAGCGGAAGAGCTTCCGCCGCTAACCTTATAATTAACTATTGCTGATTTTATTCCGCTAAGATCATAAAGAGTTGCGGAAACAGTTACCTCGTCGTACGGAGTTACTGATGTAGGCGAAAAAACAATGCTTGAAATTGAAGGGTCGCCCACAAACATTTTGTCTTTTACACATGAAGACATCACCAATGACAATGCAAGAACTGTCATGATTACTGTTAAAAATTTCTTCATAATATATTTCATTTATTTTATTATTCTATATATTTCTAATATTCAATGTGTTCCATTGTAGTTACTAGAAGTCAACTTCAAAACGCATTGCAAGCATATTATAATCTACGCCGCCTTTGCCTTTCTTATCAACTATCTTTGTATAGTCGCTGGTAGCTTTTCCGCTTGCGTCATAACCCGTCTTAAGTTTGCCCTTTCCGTTTGCATAACGGTCGTTATCATTGTACTGGTAGTTAACCTCTATTTTTACATTATTTGTAATGTAATATGTTAGACCTAATGTGTAAGCCTGACCGGAACCTCCATAGATATTCTTTGAATTAAGAGTCAAATACTCATATCTTCCAAGTACCTCAACATCACCCCATTTGTGACCTCTGGAAGGCTGTGTGAATTCTCCTTCAGCCGTGTTATATCTCTGATGACCGCCAAACAGAAGATATCCGACATAAGCATACCATCCGTTGAATTTATAAGTTGGACCGTCATTCTTGATATAAGTGTTGTTGCCAATGTACTCGCTCTGGAATCTTAAACTTTTGTAGAAACCTGCAAGTTCAAAACCGTACAGGAAATCATGGTCAACGTTTGGAATAACGTCTGTATCAAGATATTTCTTGCGATTAATAGATGTGCCGTTTCTGGTACTGTATCTTACTCCACCATACTCGCTGGTTGCCATGTCTGATTTTGGCACTCTGTAAGAAGCCGCAGCACCAAAATGCAAACCGTAATCTTGTTTATCATAGAAAGGCATATAAACTAATTTGCCTGTAAATGAATGACCTGTATTGCGGCCGTAATCTTTGTTATTATCCTCTACGTTAGTTCTAATTTCCGAATCTTCAACAGACTGAAAATGAACTCCTGCAATAGCAAGGATTGCCTTGTTGCTGTAAGTTGCCTGAATGCCAATGTGACGGGAAGGAGCAAACGTGCCTACAACCATAGGACGCTCAATGAAGGGAAGATATCTGGAAGTAGTTGTCTCTTCCATGGAGAATCCCTCTTTAAAGTTACCCGCTGTAAATTCAAAATTCTTTACGCCAAAGTAACTTACAACAGCATCTTTAAGCTCAAATACTCCGTTGGCAAAATCCATGTCTAACTCACCGTACCAATCTTTTATTTTGGCTTTTACTGCAAATCTGGCTCTTCTGATTGAGACACCGTCTCCAATCTTGTCAAAGTTTTTATCATTGCCAAAGAATGTAGCTCCGTCAACTTGAACTCTGTTATCAAACCATAATTTATAACTCTGATCCGGAGCTTCAAATACTAGTATGCCGTCTCTGTCCTCAGCGGAAAGCTGAAGTCTGTTAACGGCAACACCGTACTGGTTATAACGGACATCGTTAATTTGAGTAGCCGCGGCACCCATTTTGACGCACATCTTGTGCTTGCATGTGTCTTTTTCTTGAGCGCTCAAGCTGAAAGAAAACAACAATGCTGTGATCAACAAAAATAAAGTTTTGCTTTTCATATAATTAAATATTAAAGTGAATGATTAATTTTAGCAACTTATTATAATAGCCCTATTTATAAGGTTATAAAATTCCAAACTCTTTTGTGGGATTCTTGGTTGCCGTCTAGTAAAAAGTCGCCGTAATCAGATGCGGATCTTGGTCGCCACACTACAAAACTAAAAAAAAAATCCACAGTTGATTCACTGCAGATTTTTTCCCCTGTAACATTTTGATTAAAATTATGTTATCTTTAAGCGCACGTCTGTTTTTTAGAAATTCTAGTCCCTCGCCACAAGGCTCAAAAAGCATGTTATGTGCATCAGACTCTATAGGATTGGTATTGTAAAAAGACAATCCTTTATCCTTGTTTAACACAGTTTATCTAACACTCCCAAAATTTATCAATAACTAAACATCTTGAATTAACCACTCGTATGCAGGGATTATCTTTATTGTCTTTCCTTTCTGTTCCAACTCTTCCCGTTGAAAATCAGTAATAAGGAAAAGATTGTTGCAGCGCGTCTGGTTAGAAGCAGTCAGTAAACCCCTAATTTCACGCGAACGGGTCTTTTCTTTTGACAAATCATAACAAACCTGATATATTCCCTCAACTTTGTTTCCTTTGCACACAACAAAATCGGCTTCATAGCCATCTGCATTCCTGAAATAATAAACATCTCGCTCAAGTGGTTTATTTCTCCGCAACAGTTCAATATAAACAATGCTTTCTAATCTCCATCCCAGATTTTCTCCAGCCATAGCATCCTCTCTACCATCCATAAGAGCTACGTCTATCGGATAGATCTTTTCGTCACGAATTCTCTGTTTGCTTTTCACTGAGTATTTTGGCAGTCCAGACAATAGATATGCTTCTTTCAAATATCCAATGTAATTATCTACGGTATGATGAGATTTGAAGCCCATTAGATTTGCCAAATTCTTTTCGACTATTATTACAGGAGAAACATTCAATAAATGTTGTGCCAGATGTTCAAATGCTCTGACGTATTTGATTTTATGTCTTTGCTCTATGTCTCGCTTTAGAATATTATCAACCAGATTGCTAACATAGCCAGTCTTGCTCTTTTTATGTAATAGTTCCGGGAATCCGCCTTGCCTCAGGTACTCATCAAAAGCACTCCTTCTGTATGCTTCTCCTTGAGTAGTCTGCAATTTCAAGTCAACTCCTTTACAATGACAAAAATCAGAGAAGGAAAAAGGGAAAAGCTCTATTTTGTCATGCCGACCTGTGAGGTGAGTAGCAAGTTCACCACTTAATAACTTTGCATTGGATCCTGTAAGAATAACATGAATTCCCTGCCGGAGTAGTCTGTTGACGAATAGATGCCAACCGGATACATTTTGCATTTCATCTAAAAACAAGCGTTTAAAATCTCCGTAAATCTTATATAGCACCTCCAACACTGTATTAAGATCTTTAGATGTCATATCTAAGAATCGCTCATCGTCAAAGTTTGCATAAGCAAATGGATCTCCTTTTTCTTTAAGCACATTGTAGCATAATGTTGACTTTCCACTTCGTCTGACGCCTACTACTACCTGAGCCATATCACTATATAACTCAACTACATGTTCTTCTGGGCGTGAACATAGTTTCTTACATAAACATAGATTTTAACTACTCAGAGGTAATGAATATTTTTATGCAACTGCCATATTTAGGATAAAATCAACATTTATACTGCCATATTTAGGATAAAACACACAGGTCAACTGCCATATTTTTTATAGGCTCTTCATTATAACTACAGCTCGTGTACTACCTTGGCCTTGAACGATGCTGAATAACGTTCTCGTTTTAACATACCTTTTTCCATTTTGTTTTACAATTTATGTATTATTTTCCCCTTGCAAAATGGTGCTAATTTTAGGGTATATTATACAGTAATGGGACTCTGTCGTTTTTTGGCTTTTCCTTGACTTTCAGACGTCAGTAACAAACAATAAAAAATCCCATAAATAAGGTTTTATGGGATTTGTCTTAGATCTTCTTTTGTCTGTCTTAGACCTTTTGCGGAGAGATAGGGATTCGAACCCCAGGAGGCTTGCACCTCAACAGTTTTCAAGACTGCCGCAATCGACCACTCTGCCATCTCTCCAAAAATACATTCACTCACCCCGCTACAAAAAAAACAGTTTCTTCATTTTGGGAGTGCAAATGTAAAAGTTTTTTTGCCATTTGCAAAATTAAGATTCCTTTGCGCTTTCCTCTTTTGGCTTGGATGTGGAAAAGAAACGATACTGAAAAATAATCAGATACAGCACGCCGCATGAGATACAGGCATCAGAAAAGTTAAAGATTGGCCGGAAAAATTCAAAATCCTCCCCACCCCAGAACGGGAACCATGACGGCAGAACCGCATGGTATACAGGAAAATAGAACATGTCCACAACCTTGCCGCAAAGCAGCGGCGCATAACCATTTCCAAACGGAACCAAAGAGGCAACATTTGTATAAGATGACTGTGAAAAAATCTTTCCGTAGAATGTACTGTCTATCATATTCCCGATAGCTCCCATCAAAATAAGCGCACCGCCTATCAGCACTCCCCAAGGAGCTTTCCTCTTTGTAATCAGCACATTTATATACCATATAATCAAACCAATCAGGACAAGACGGAACAGGCTTAAGAATAATTTTCCGGCAACGCCGCCAAGCTGCATTCCAAATGCCATTCCATTATTCTCAATGAAGAGTATCTGTGCCCACTGAGAATGTCCAAACATGGGAATGGATTCCCCTATCATCATGTGCAGTTTTACGTAAAACTTTATAGCTTGGTCTATAACCAGCAGTACTACAACAAGTCCTGCTATTATCCACTTCTTATTCCTATCCGATATCATAATCAAAAATCTTTAATCAAAAACGGTCCGCAAAAATAGTGAAATTATGCAGACCGTAAAATTTAACAATGACAGCAGCCCCGCAAACAGTACGGAGAACTCATTGTGCAAATTATTGTTTATTCTTATCCTCCACGCTCAAAGTTGCATGAGGTACAAGAAGCAATCTTGCCTTGGGTATCAATTTACCTGATATCCTGCTGATTCCGTAAGTTTTATTTTCTATTCTTACAAGAGCAGCCTCAAGTGATTGAATAAATTTATATTGTCTTTGAGCAAGCTCTCCGCTCTCCTCTTTGCTGAGAGAAGTGGCGCCCTCTTCCAAAACTTTGAATGTTGGGGATGTGTCCTCAATATCATTGCTGGTGCTGTGAGTCATTGCAGCGCGCAACATCTCATAATCATCTTTAGCCTGTGCAAGCTTTTTAAGAATAACCTCTTTAAACATCTGGAGATCAGCATCGCTGTATCTCTCCTGAACATGAGCCTTGCCATCCTCGTCTATCTTAATTTCCTTCTTGATGTTTGGCGCATCCTGCATCTTTGAGGCTTTTACAGCAGGTTGTTGTGCCTGCTTTGGAGCAACTTTCTTAACCGGAGCCTTTAAAGCAACCTGTTTTTTATTAGCAACCTTACTTACAACTTTTTTTGGAACGACCTTCTTAACTTGCTTCTTAACAACCTTTTTTGGAGAAGCTTTCTTTGGGGCAACTTTTTTTACAAACTTCTTTGCAGAAGACTTTTTTGCAGCAGGCTTCTTTGCGACAGGTTTCTTTGCAGCAGGTTTCTTTGCAACAGCCTTTTTTACAACTGGTTTCTTAACAACTTTCTTTACCTGTTTCTTTGCAGCAACCTTCTTTACTGCAACTTTCTTTTTAGGTGCAACTTTTTTAGCGCTCTTTTTTGGAGCAACTTTCCTTGCAGCCTTCTTTGCCACTTTTTTAGGAGCCGCTTTTTTTGCGGGGGCTTTCTTCACCTTTTTTGCTTTTGTTGCCATAACAGAAAATATTAATTGTTAATCTTTTCAACTTTTATTTTTATAGTGCCGCTCTCATCCCATTCAATATCAGCACTTCCTGCAATTTCATCCGCAAGAGATATTTTCTTTGCAAGGGTTTGTGAACAAACATAATCACTGAATTTCTCCAGGCTTTCCGCAATCTCTTTTTTATTCTCGACAGTTACATATATTCTGTCGGTGACCTCAAAACCAGAATCCTTTCTCAAATTTTGAATTCTGTTTACAAGCTCTCTTGCAACACCCTCTTTCTTAAGGCTTTCCGTAACATTTATATCCAGAGCAACAGTAAGAGCACCCTCAGTCGCAACCAACCATCCAGGCATATCTTCCGATGTTATCTCATAGTCAGAACTCTCCAAAACAACATCACCGTTCGCAAGATGCATCGTGTAAGTTCCCGCCTTATCAGCTCCTGCGCTCTTCTCTATCTCTGAAATCTCTTTCTGTGTAAAATTAGTAAAAGCTGCGGAAATATCTTTCATCTGCTTGCCATATTTTTTTCCCAGAGTTCTGAACATAGGCTTTATCTTTTTTGTAATTAGTCCCTCCGTATCTGTGATATACTCTATCTCTTTTACGTTAACCTCATTAAGCACAAGTTTCTGAACTTTTTCCAGCTGTTCTTTTATTTTTGGATTTATGACAGGTATCATAATCTTTGCAAGGGGCTGACGAACTTTAAGTTCTGCCTTCCTTCTTAATGCAAGCACCATAGAAGAACTAACCTGTGCAAGTTCCATCCTCTCTTCCAAATCCTTATCAATCAATGATTCATCGGCATCGGGCATAATTGTGGAATGAACTGAGCTCTCTTTATGGAAGTGAGTTACGGCATTCAAATCCAGGAACAGCCTCTCCATGTAAAACGGAGCAATTGGCGCACCCAATATTGCCACGGTTTCCAGGCAAGAGTAAAGCGTCTGATATGCAGCCAGTTTATCCGCATCCATTGTACCTCCCCAAAATCTCTTTCTGTTAAGTCTTACATACCAGTTGCTTAAGTGGTCACAGACAAAATCCTGAATTTTTCTACCCGCAGTGGTAACATCATAATCTTCATAGCATGCTCTAACCTCCTTTATTAAAGAGTTAAGATATGACATTATCCAACGGTCAATCTCAGGCCTCTGGGATACAGGTATTTGCTGAGCGCTATTATCAAACTTATCCACGTTGCCGTAAAGAGCAAAGAATGAATAGGTGTTGTATAATGTTCCAAAGAATTTTCTTCTAACCTCATCTACGCCCGCCTCATCAAATTTTAAATTATCCCAAGGCTGAGCATTTGTAAGCATATACCACCTAAGAGCGTCGGCACCGTATTCATCAAGTTCCTTAAAAGGATCAACTGCGTTGCCAAGTCTCTTGCTCATTTTCTCCCCATTCTTGTCCAGAACCAATCCGTTGGAAACTACCGTCTTAAATGCAGGTGTCCCGGATACCATGGTATGAATTGCGTGCAATGTATAGAACCATCCGCGTGTCTGATCAACACCCTCTGCAATGAAATCTGCGGTCTGTCCAAACTCAGGCTTGCCAAGATTTTTCAGCCACTCCTGAGCATAAGGCATTGCGCCGGAATCAAACCAAACATCAATCAAGTCTGCCTCTCTCTTCATGGGCTTGCCGGAAGGAGATACCAGTATGATGTTATCCATTATCGGCTTATGGAAATCTATCTTATTGTAATTCTCATCTGAAAAATCTCCAGGCACAAAACCCCTGTCTTTCAATGGATTAGAGCTCATAAATTCCGCTTTAACAGATGCCTCTATCTCATCATAAAGTTCCTTTGCGCTCCCTATGCATTTCTCCTCTTTTTTATCATCGGTTCTCCAAATAGGAAGCGGAGTTCCCCAAAATCTGCTTCTGCTTAAGTTCCAGTCCTGCAGGTTCTCCAGCCATTTTCCAAAACGTCCGGTACCGGTACTCTCCGGTTTCCAGTTGATAGTATTGTTAAGTTCTATCATCTTATCCCTTGCTGCGGTAGCCTTAATGAACCAAGAATCAAGAGGATAGTAAAGAACCGGCTTGTCCGTTCTCCAGCAATGCGGATATGAGTGCACATGCTTCTCAATCTTGAAGGCCTTTCCCTCTTGCTTTAGCATAACACACAAATCAACGTCAAGCGTCTCTGCATCAGCAGGAAGAGAATCATCATAAGCATTCTTTACATACCTTCCGGCATATTGCCCGTAAGCCTTTTCATCTACTCTTTCTTTAACAAACTGAGCATCCAAATCCTCCAGCTTATAGAATTTTCCCTGTCTGTCAACCATCGGTCTCCACACACCCTCTTTATCTTTAAGCATGAAAGGAGCAACATTATTTTGCTTTCCGGCTCTGTCATCGTCCGCACCAAATGTGGGCGCAATATGCACGATACCGGTACCATCCGTGGTTGTAACAAAGTCTCCGACAATCACAAACATTGTATTTGGCTCAGGCTTTATAAAAGGCATCAGCTGCTCATATTTTATCCCTTGCAGTTCTTTGCCCTTTACGGTTTTTCCGCCATCGAGAATTTCAAACGGAACTATTTTATCACCCGTCTTATATGCGGTAAAATCGCCATTTTCACCCTTAGGATTAAAGTAGGTATTAACCAATTCTTTGGCCATTACATAAATTGCCGGCTTTCCGTTATAAGGGTTAAATGACTTTATTCTAACATATTCAATACAGGGTCCTACGCAAAGCGCCACATTGGACGGAAGGGTCCAAGGCGTTGTGGTCCAAGCCATAAAGAACACTTCACCCTCTTTAAAGTCTGCATTGTTATTTTCCGCAGCAGAAGAATTGCTGTCGGGAGCCTTAAACAAAAACTCGGACTTTGCATCTTTAAGTACCTTAAACTGAACGGTTACCGTTGTATCTTTCACATCTCTGTAGCAACCCGGCTGGTTAAGCTCATGAGAGCTAAGGCCCGTTCCGGCTGCCGGAGAGTACGGTTGAATAGTATATCCTTTATAAAGTAATCCTTTGTTGTACAAATCTTTAAGCAGATACCACAAAGTCTCTATGTAACGATTGTCATACGTGATGTAAGGGTTATTCATATCTACCCAATACCCTATCTGCTCCGTAAGCTGTTCCCACTCCTTGGTGTACTTCATAACTTCCTTGCGGCATTCTGCATTGTAATCCTCCACAGATATGGACTTTCCAATGTCTTCTTTTGTGATGCCGAGTTTCTTCTCCACGCCAAGTTCCACCGGAAGACCGTGAGTATCCCAGCCCGCTTTTCTCTTTACATAGTAACCGGTCTGCGTTTTAAAACGACAATAGGCATCCTTAATAGAACGCGCCATAACATGATGAATGCCAGGCATTCCATTAGCAGACGGAGGTCCTTCAAAGAACACAAACTTTGGCGCTCCCTCACGCTCTTTAAGGGTGTTCTCAAAACAATGTTCCTCCTTCCATTTTTTAAGGATTTCTTTGTTAACTTCTACAAGGTCAAATTTTTTATACTCCGCAAAACCCATGTGTCGCTGATTTTTGTGATATTGTTAGACTCAGGCGATAGTTCACTGTAACAATGAAATATCACCAAACCATTAAGGTGCAAAGTTATAAAAAAGATTTATCTTTGCTTTGCCTTATGGGAGCAACAATCAACATCATAATCATTGCCTGCGCAATTGCTGCATGCATTTGGGGAGCATGGAGGGGTTTTGCAAACCAAATTATTGGTGTGATAGCAATCTTGCTCGGCATATGGGGGGCGGCTAAAATTGTTCCGCTGTTCTCCGATGAGCTTTATAAAATTTTTGACGGAAAGATTGCAGTCCCGGTAATGAAAGTTGTGACTTTCATACTTTTGCTGGTAATCATTATCATATTATGCCACATTGTTGGGAACGCGCTAAAGGGAGCGGTCAAACTCACTTTGCTGGATTGGCTGGACAGACTGCTTGGCGCTTTTTTGTGTCTGTTTAAAGTCCTGCTTGTTCTCTCTGTATTTGCGTGCATAATAAACTATACCGCTACATTGTTGGGAATCAGCACAACAGAGCATTTGCGCCAATGCACCGGCTTTGACATGCTGTTGAATTTCTCCGATAAAGTATTTCCGTTCTTAAAGAATGCCTTTGCAGAGGTTAAGGATGAAGTGGCTATGCTGACACTATAAATTGTTCATTTATAGCAGTTTCTTGGGTTTTCCCGGAATAAAATCTTTTAAGTAGAACGGCTGAAAATAGGCCCTGTCTCTGAAGTCTTGTTTTTGCAATGCCTTAAAGGCCTGTATTCTAAGACCTCCGGCATGAGGAAGCTGCTCAGAGAAAAACGCATTTTTTAAATTCCCGACAGATTTGCCCTCCGCATCGGCAGCCATGAGCATTTTCTGAAATTTCCCGGCACCGTTTCCGGTAAACAGAACGGCCCCGCATGAGAGCTCTTTTGAGAAACTGTCGGGAGTTAAAATTTTGGACTCAGTCTTAGAAAGCTCTTCCCCTTTTGAATTAAAAGAGGCTGTGTAAACTTCCATGCGGCCGGCATCAATCATTGGCACTATCAAATAGTCTCCGCCTGCACGTCCCTGCATTGCTTTATGGGACTGTTCATTATCAATAGCGCATTGCACAATGACGGCAAGCGTATTAACTCCAATCAGAGGAAGATTTGCACCGTAGCAAATCCCCTTTGCAAGAGAAGCTCCAACGCGCAGACCGGTGTAACTGCCAGGCCCCTCGCTCACTGCAACCGCCGCACAATCTTGCGCAGTTAAATTATTTTCTTTGAGAATTTCCTTTGTAAAACGTGCAAGCAGCGTTGCGTGCGCCTTTGGAACGTTTGCATATTTCTCCGCAATCATTTTTTCTCCGTCTGCCAGAGCAGCTGAACATGAATCAGTTGCAGTCTCCAAAAGAATTATGATACTATTTTTCATTTACCGATTTTAACCAACGCTAACAGATACATCTCCGTCTTTCTTCTCCGCAGCCCTATCTGAAATTTCCTTTTTGCTCACTTTAACTTTTGTCCCGTTGTTAAGAGATTTGCTTATTGCACCAAAAGGACCGATTACAACTTGGGTTGTATCTGAGACTCCTTCTGTGATTTCTATTGAATTCAAATCTTGAAGACCCGTCTTTACAGCTCTTGCTGAGACAGTTCCGGACTTCTTGTTGTAAACAAAAACCCACTGCGTTACATCTCCGGATGTTGGTGCCGGAGCAATGTTGCCGGTTGCAGCACCCTTTGCACCACTTGCATTCTTTCCTCCTTTTGTTTTTTTGGAAGGAGAGGCGGCAGCCATGGAGATATCATTGCGTGTTGTAATTGCCTGAAGCGGAAGGGTTAACACATTATCCTTGCGGCTTGTCTGGATTTGGACTGAAGCAGACATGCCAGGACGAAACGGGGTGGGATTCTGTGCCAGCAAGTCTTGATAAGACTCCGGAAGAATAATAATCTTAACCTCAAATGTTGTAGCGGTACTTGAAGATGTTGCAGTACCGCTGTTCTTTGAGGAGTTTGCAACCTCGGTTACAACTCCCTTGAATTTCCTGTCGGGATATGCATCTACGGAAATTTCAGAAGTATCGCCTTTTTGAAGTCTTATAATATCATTTTCATTTACATCTACCACAACCTCCATCTGCTCAAAGTTTGCAATCCTAAGCATCTCTGTACCGGCCATTTGACTGGTACCTACAACGCGCTCTCCCTTCTCTACTTCCAGTTTGGAAACAATCCCGTCCATTGGGGCGTAAATAGTTGTTTTTATGAGATTTTCACGCGCCTCCTTCAACTGCGCCTCTGAACTTTGAATGTTAAACTGCGCCGCTTTCAGCTGTTGCAGGGCAACTTTATATTCAGACGTAGCCGCCTCAAAATCAGAGGTGGAAATTGTACGCATTGCATATAATTTCTTGTTTCTCTCATAGTTCTGAGTTGACTTTGCAACCTGTGCTTTTTGCTGTTCATAAGCCGCGCGTGTTGCATTCAAAGAGGCCTGCGCCTGATCCACCGCAGATAGATAAATATCCTGCTTGATTTTTATGATAAGGTCGCCCTTTTTGACCTTGTCTCCTTCCTTGACATTCAGCTCAATAATCTCACCGGAAACATCAGGGCTTATCTTAACTTCCGTCACCGGCTGTATCTTTCCGTTTGCCGGGATGCTCTCTACAATGCTGCGTCTCTCAGGCTGTTGCACATTAACAGATATTTCACCGCTGCCTCCGCATTTCTTAACAACCACCAGAATTACAATCAGCAGAACTGC
>Ga0268357_100585_pt1 | contig 42792 bp, 34 predicted proteins | sample BioMet10_FD_192466 | JGI IMG/M metagenome (GOLD analysis project Ga0268357, IMG submission 192466) | Sewage microbial communities from Oakland, California, United States - Biofuel 10 (Illumina Assembly) | ecosystem: Engineered > Wastewater > Sewage > Unclassified | place: USA: California... | reverse complement strand
GTCTTTCGAGGAAAGAACGCCGAATAGGTCGCTACATCAAAGGCTGAACCGCTCCTAAAAAGATTGGCATTATCCTCCAGATGCTGACCATCGGCTAAGTATTCTCAGGATGCCCCGCCTGAATGAGGCTCACTTCGTTATAGCCTAGATCCAAGGCTTCCCCCTCCCGGAGAGAAGCGGTATTGCAGGCAGCGATCGAGAAATAAGAGAGATCATCGTAGTCCAAGGTCGCCGGTGAGCCTTCCACATAGGCGATGCTTTGAAGTTCTCCTGAGGAACTATAGGAATACTTCGCTAGTCTCGCATCGACATGCCAGAGGCGAACCCCATAGCCTAAAACGCTATGGGGATAATGGATCTTGGCATCCAAGGCGTTCAAGCCGGTTGGGGTATAGAGCTCAATCAAGAGATATTCATCGAAGGCCGTGCCATTCCAGGTGCTGCCTTTAGCGGGGATCACGATGCAATCCCCACTACTTTCGGCGGGGTTGATGGTGATCCGGGAATTGCCCGTTACCACATAAGGCTTCACCCAGTTGAGGGCCAGCTTAGAGAACGCGTCATGATCGATGACGTTCTCGTCCATCATATCCGCGCCGCCCATCGGAGCGGGATAGACCTTGGAACTGCCCAAGGTTTTGCTATCGTAGGAATAGCAATCATCGAGGCCCATCAGGTGGCCCGATTCATGGATGAGGGTATGGGCATCGACCTTCGGGGAGGCCGCTTCTTCATAGAGGAAGTCATAGGACATCCAGAAATAGTTGAGGCCGATCGGCGAAGTCTTGGACGCGTTAGCGTAGTTATCGTAGTCCCAATAGCAATAGGCCCAGAAGACATTGCCTTGGGTATCAATGGCCTTAATGGCCGTATCTTTGCTATAGTCCGGGCAGCTATAGACCAGGATGACCGCATCGATGAGGCCATCGCCATCATGATCAAATTGGGTGCAGCTATCGCCGGTCACGGACTTGTAGTTGGCAAGGGCTTGCTCAAGGATCCAGCTGGAAGCGAGCACGCTTGAGGTTTCCTTGGCGTAGAACTGGGTCGGCGTGAGACCGCTCACGTATTTGGAGGCGACGGTATAGCTCGGGGTGAATTTTCCAAAGGAACTCTTTTTATAGAAAGAAGCGAGCGATTCCCAATAGCCCGTATCGGTCACACCATTTCCATTGAGGGCGGTATTAAGGTCAGTCAAGGTGTGGCTCGAGCACGTGTAATCGGTGAATTCGATCGGAAGAACCAAGAGTTTGACGGCTCCACTAGGAGAGATCGCATCGCAAGTATTGCTATTTTTGATGGCCTTATAGTTAAAGCTATCCGTGATGGTCGAGGTCGTATCGGCAACCTTATAGTAGTTATCCATCGAGGTCGAGGTCGAGGAAGTCGCGGTTGAAGAACTGGAAGACGAAGAGCTTGAGACACTGGACGAGGTGCTCGGAGAGACGCCATCGCAGGTATAGGTCAATTGGATTCGAGTTGAGTTGACTCTAGAACAAAAGAACTTGGTTTATGTCTCTGAAGTAGACTGTGATTTTTCAGCCTTTCGATGGTTTACCTGCTTTAAATCGATAGGACATATTAGCATTTGAACTTTTTAATTAATGTTGAAATTCAAACGTAATTCACACGATTTATGGGCTTCGTGGGCTTCCAGACGATAAAAGAATATTTCACTATGGCAAGCGCAAGAACTCCATTTCGTTCTGCGAGTTCTATAAAGACACTCGGGATGTCGGTTGCCTCGACTCACCGTGACAATTTTCCCTTCAAAAATGAGGGGACGTCCTTAATGGGACGCTGGCTTAGGCGAGGTCACGATATTGGCCAGCATGAGCTTTAAGCGGTTCTCTTGGTTCACGAACGCGGTCGAAGGATCGTAATCGATCGCGGCGATATTGGCTTCAGGATGAAGGCGCATCAACGGATGCATCATGCCTTTAGCGACGATGTGGTTGGGCAAGCAACCAAAGGGTTGGCAGCAGACGATATTGGGGACGCCATGTTCGATATAGGCGAGCATTTCGCTAGGGATCAACCAGCCTTCGCCCATCTTGACGCCATCGGAGATGATCCGGGAAGCATCCTCGTGGATTTCCTTAAAGGGCACCGCGGGCGTAAAGCGACCGCCCTTAGAGAGGAGCTTTCCTTGGATCACGGTCTCTTTGAGCAAGAAACGGTAGGCTAATGCCCATAAGAAAGCAGTCTTTTTATTGAGGCCATAACGTTTGCGGTCATTGAGGGCATTCTTCACGCAATAGAGGCAGAACTCGAGGACCCCAGGCTCCACCACTTCGCAGCCATTGCTCACCAAGAAATCCACCAGATGGTTATTCGCGGTCGCCGAATACTTCACATAGATTTCCCCGACGATCGCGACCTTGGGTTTCCGCTCCTGAGGTAAGGGGGCGTCCTTAAAAAGATCGATGATGGCTTTGTAGTAATGCTTCCGCCGCCAATAGCTCCCGTCATTGAGGGCATTGCGCACTAAGCTGGCTCCCTTTTCGACGAGAGCTTCGGTATCGCCTTTATGCGCTTCATAAGGCTCGCATTGGTCCCTTAAAGCCAATAAGAGATCGGCGTAGCACATGCCGTGCGCCATCTTTAAGACTTCCTTCAGGGTGAAATGAAGCGAGGAATCGCTCTCTAGCCCCGAGAAGTTGAAGGAGACGACCGGAACGTGCGGAAATAAGGGGGCTAAGGCCTTACGGATCAGATAGACATAGTTGCTGGCGCGGCAGCCTCCGCCCGTCTGGGAGATGAGGATGCCGGTATGCTCTGGGTCGTACTTGCCGCTTTTAAGGGCCGAGACGAATTGCCCCACCACCAATAGAGCCGGATAGCAGGCATCGTTATTGACGTTCCGCTGGCCTTCTTCTTTGGCTTTGGCCCCATCGATCGCTAAAAGCTCGAGGTGGTAACCATCGTGATTGAGGACATCGCGGATGAAGCCGAAATGGAGCGGCAACATATCGGGGACGAGCAAGGTCATCCCTTTATCTTTTTTCACATCGAAAACCGGGTAATCGGGCATAAATTAACGTTTCTCCTCATCGGCGGCTTTTAAGGAACGGAGTCGAATCTTGATGGCGCCAAGGTTCGAGACTTCATCGATCTTCAATAACGTATAGAGCTTATTTTGGCTTTCCAAGATCCGGCGGACTTCATCGGCGGTGATGGCATCGATGCCGCAGCCAAAGGAAACCAATTGAACTAGTTCCATATCCGGCTGCTTGGTGACATAGTAGGCGGCCTTATAGAGCCTTGAATGATAGGTCCATTGATTGAGGACGTGAGGCGTGGGGATATCGCCCACTAACGGGGCCACCGCATCTTCGCTCACTAGGGCAAAGCCTAGGCTCGTGATGAGGGCGGGAATCGCATGGTTGATTTCCGGGTCGATATGGTAAGGCCGACCGGCCAAGACGATGATGGGACGCTGGAGTTCCCTCGCTTTAGCGATGATCCGCTGACCCTCCGCCACGATATCCGCTTGGTAGGCTTTTTGGGCGAGGTAACCCGCGTTAATGGCGGCCTTGATCTCGCTCTTTTTGACCCCATAGGGCTTCAGGATCGGAACTAAGGCGTGGAGCAAAGAATCGCTTTCCGAGAAATCGCAGTAGGGATTGAGGATCTTGTGGGCGAAAAGATGGGGATCGTTGCCATTGAGGAGTTCCGAATAATAGGCGACGACCGGGCAATTGAAGTGATTGCTCGAGCCCTTCTCATTGAGGTTATAGGACTCGGAGGGATAAAAGATGGCGTCGAGATTCAGTTTCTCGAGTTCCGCGATGTGGCCGTGCATGAGTTTAGCGGGGTAGCAGACCGTATCGCTAGCGATGGTGCATTGGCCTTCATAGTAGAGATTACGGGTGCTATTAGGCGAAAGCACCACCTGAATGTTCAGCCGCTGAAAGAAGGCTTCCCAAAAGGGATATTGCTCGACATTGGCGAGGCATAGCGGTAGGCCAAACTTGGCCTTAGGATGCGCTAGAGTCGCTGGAGCTTTCTCCATCCGCGCGACTTTGTAGGCATAGAGATCTAAGCCAAGATCGGGTTTAGCGACCCCCGCGCCTTTATCGCATTTATTGCCGGCGATGAAATGATGGCCATCCTTAAAGCTCACCAGCGTCTCTTGGCAGTGCGCTCCGCACCCCTGGCAAAGGAAGGCCTTTGAGGTATAGGAGAGGGCTTGAAGTTCCTTAAAAGGAATTAGGCCTAAGCCCGCTCCCTTCTTTTCGGCGTAAAGGGCCGCGCCAAAGGCGCCCATAAGTCCGGCGATCTTCGGGCGGATAACCGGGTGGCCGAGTTCGCGCTCGAAGCAGCGGAGAATCGCATCATTGAGGAAGGTGCCGCCTTGGGCGACCACGGTTTGGCCGAGTTCTTCCGCGCTATGGAAACGGATGACTTTATAGATCGCGTTCTTGATGATTGAAGCGGAGAGCCCGGCCGAAATATCGCCGATTTCGGCGCCATCTTTTTGGGCTTGCTTGACCGCGCTATTCATGAAGACCGTGCAGCGGGACCCTAATTCCACCGGGTGCTTGGCGAATAGACCAAGTTCAGCGAAGTCGGCCACGCTATAGCCTAGGCTGGAGGCGAAGGTTTCTAGGAAGGAGCCGCAGCCACTGCTGCAGGCTTCATTAAGGACGATCGAATCGATGGCCCCGTTCTTCACGAAGAAGCATTTGATATCTTGGCCGCCGATATCGATGACGAAGTTGACGCTAGGGGCAAAGTAACGGGCGGCCGTAAAGTGAGCCACGGTCTCCACCAAACCATAATCGATCTGGAAGGCGCTCTTGATCAGATCTTCCCCATAACCGATGACGCAAGAAGAGACAATGTGGATTTGACTACCGAGTTGGCTATAGAGTTCTAAAAGTTGGGTCTTGATCGCATCGAGAGGGTTACCGGCATTCGGGCAATACTGGCTAAAGAGGATCTCGTGATCTTTCGAGAGCAAGACCATCTTGGTGGTCGTGGAACCCGCGTCGATCCCAAGGTAGGCATCCCCGCTATAGGTGGTGATATCCCGGGTCTTAACATCGAGTTTGGCATGTTCTTCGACGAAGGCTTCATATTCTTCATGCGAAGTGAATAGCGGCGGATTGCGTTGGAGCGTCGCTGGCGAAACGTGATTCTTTAAGGTTTCGATTAAACTATGGAGTTGCTCCTTGGCCCCTGAGCCTCGGGCATAGAGGCAGGCTCCGATCGCGACAAAGATCTTGGCTTCCTTAGGAAAGAGAGCATGGGCATCATCAAGGTGGAGCGTTTCCTTAAAGGCTTTCTGTAGACCTTTTAAGAAGGATAAGGGACCCCCTAAAAATAAGACGGTGCCTTCGATCTTTCGCCCTTGGGCGAGGCCAGAAAGGGTTTGGCCCACCACCGCTTGATAAATCGAGGCGGCGATATCGTCTTTGCGGGCGCCTTGATTGAGCAAGGGCTGAATATCGCTTTTAGCGAAGACCCCACACCGGGAAGCGATCGGATAGACTTGCTTAGCTTGAAGAGATAAGGCATCAAGTTCATCGATCGAGACATGGAGCAAACTCGCCATCTGATCGATGAAGGCTCCCGTTCCGCCAGCGCAGGTGCCATTCATCCGCTGCTCACGACCGCCACTGAGGAAAAGGATTTTGGCGTCTTCGCCTCCGAGTTCCACCGCGACATCGGCTTGGGGATAGAAGGTTTTTAAGGCGAGGCTCGAGGCCGCGACTTCTTGAACGAAGGGGAGATGGGCATCTTCGGCGAGGCCTAAGCCCGCGGAGCCCGTAATCGCGAGCTGGAAGGAAGCGCCGGGAAAGGCCTGATCGACTTGACTAAGGGCATTAACGAGGGTGGATTTCACCTGGGCGTTATGGCGTTCATAGGAAGAAAAAAGAACCTCGTTAGCAGGGGAAAGCACCACCACTTTCACCGTGGTGGAGCCGATATCGACGCCAAGAGTTAAATTGTCTAAAGAAGGCTTGGTCACAAAGGGGATTATAGCCAAAGGCTATCAAAAGGCTAGGCCCAACTTGACAAGGGGGAGGAATTGGCTAAGTTTTTGGAGCCTTTTTCTTAAAACAAAGCAGCAACATCAAAAGGCTTTGACGTTTTGGCGAGCACTTAAAATTAGGAGAGTCAATTGTTCCTTAGTTCGCCATTGAGATTCGGCGAAAAGGACAAAGAAAAGTCCTTCACGTCCTAAACTAAGACGTGAAGCCTCTCTTGTAAGGCCGTAGCAAACGCCGTTTTAAGGGCTGGCGGAAGAAAGCTTCTTGAGATGGCCGCTAACAGCGTAGATTCTTGAGAAACTAGTCGTGCCATAAAACCTCGGGCAACCGTCTCCGAGATCCCTAAATGATCGGCCAAGAAGAGGAAGTCTTTGACCGTTAACCCTTTTTTCTTGCCATGGCAAGTTAACGCCAATTCTTCCTTGTCGTTAGGGTTTAACAAGCCGGTGGGGAGTAAGTCATAGGCTGGCGTGAGTTCATAACGCCCTGGCGTTTTTTCATAGAGCGAAAAATTTTTGAGGTGCATAGCGTTGTTGAGCGTGACAAAGCAAAAAAGCACTTCATAGAAAAAGGTCTCTTTATCGAGCAAGGGGCGATAAGAATACGCCGTAATGATCTGCCCGCAGCTTTCATAAGAAGTCCGATACTTGTCCAAGGCGGGCAAACCCGAAAGCTGGCAAAAATCTTCCATCGCGATTTTATGGCCAGCGGCCCGGTCGATACGACGAGTAATGTAGCAAAGGCGTCCGTCTTGATCCGGTAAAAGTCCGTGGGGGCAAGTCGGTAAGCCCACGAGGTCTGCTAACGTCATCACCAAGGCTTCGCTTTCAGGGAGAGCGGGGAAACGGGAAGAAGGCGGTTTGCAAATGTAACCCAAGGGGGCACCGACGATAGTCAGTTTTTTTCGGGCTTTGAGATCGGAAAGATGCAGGGACAATTTCTCTTGAACGCCCGGAAGGGACTTTCCCGCCTTCAGGGAAGACTCGGCTAAGGCCTTGAGGCTCGCTTGATCGAGTTCAAGTAAGGGAGGCTTTGGACTCACAAACAGGCGCTTTAAACAAGCAGGATGATAGCCAACCATTTCTTCTAGGGGGTTAAGAGCTTTGCCGCAACTAAGACAGTATTTACTCATGAGGAAGTGCCTCCACGCTTACGGCGCCGATGGGGTCTTTTCCCGTCGCTAGTAGCAAGCCCATCCGATCGGCGATCGGGAGTTTGAATGTGGCGGAAGCTAGTGAAAGCAGCCAGCCTTCAGGAATCAAACCGTCAAAAAAGGGAAAAAGAGTTTTGGAAAGATACGCTTCCGACCGTAAAGGCAACGTTAAGGAAACGGGATGAGCGTGGGAAGAGGCAAGATAATCGGAAGAATAGGCAAAGGAAAAAACACCGTCGTCCGACTCGCTTAATTGCCCGCAAGCCTGACCATCGTAGAGTACTAAAGCCTGCCTCATTATTTATCCTTCTCCTTAGGCACTGGGGCCAGTTCGTAGCCAAATAAACCTAAAGCTTCATTGACTTTATCCAAACGGTTGGTGGGCTTGCCTTGCTCGATGTTACGAATGAAATGGAGACTAAGGCCGGAGCGAAACGCTAATTCTTTTTGGGTTAAGCCCGCCAGTTTTCTCTCCCTTTTTAGGGTTTCAGCGATACGGTTATAATTCATTGTTTTATCCATGAACAAGTATAAACACAATAATTAACGCTGTAAATATACTTCTTCATGGTTATTTCGTATTTCAGCATTGTTTCTCGAAGTTCCGGGAAGATTACGTCTCGTTGAGGACTATCTTTAAGATGTTTTTTAAGAAAAAATCGTTTAAGAAGACTGCTCTTCAATGCCCATTTTTCAGCGATTTGAGCCAACCTAGGGACGAGAAAAGGGCAACCCCAACTTAGGATTGCCCTGGCGATGGCAAAAGGTTATCAAAGGTTATTCGAGCGGGCCTTGCTCGTAGAAATGGATGCCGATGACATTCGGGCCAGCGTGATAAGAATTGGTCGGGCAGGCTTGGTAGGTCTGGATCTCTTTAAAGCCAGCCGCCTGGCAACGCTCCTCGCACTTCTTGATGAGTTCAGGGCTCATCGTCGAATAGTCTAAGAAGACTAGGCTCTTATCCGCGTGGGGATAATGGGCGATCATGTTATCGATGTATTCAAGGGTGCACTTCTCGCTGCTCCCCCGATGTTTGGCGCCTAAAGCAAAGTGACCTTCTTCATCGCAGACGATTTCGGGTTTGATCCTTAAGAGGTTGGCTCCGATTAAGGCGAGCTTCGAGCAACGGCCGCCTTTATAGAGGAAATCGAGGCGGTCCAGCTGGAACGAGCACTCGATGTCTTTGCGGCGGGCCAAAACTTTGGCGTAGACGTCTTCAAAGCTCATTCCGGAATCTAAGAGCTGCCGGGCATAGATGGCTTGCAAGGCGATGCCACCGCTCGTGGCGTGGCTATCGATCACTAGGATCCTGGCGTCGCCTTCGGCGGCGACCATGGCGTTGTTGTAACCGCTCGATAAACCGCTCGAGATCGTGAAATGGAGAATCCGATCATACCCTAAATCAAATAACTTTTTGAAGTGGGCTTGGAGTTCATCGATGTTGCAGGCGGACGTGTGGCAAAGGGTTCCGGTTTCGTTGGTGAAAGCAAAGAGATCTTCGTTGCTGAACTTGAAGTCAAAACCTTCTTCGCTGCCTTTTTGGACGTGGAAAGGTAAGGTGTGGATATCGTAACGGGTGAGATGGCTTTGGTCGAGGTCGATGGTCGACTCGGCAGATAAGGCAACTTTAAGCATGAGAATACCTCCTAGAAATAGGTACGGGTACACTATATCTAGTATTTGTTACTAGTTCAAATAAAATGCATCGGTGATTTCGGCTTTTTTACACAAAGCGTTGCGGCGTGTTGAAATTGCGCGGCCCCTTTAGCCCCTTGAAGGACTATATAAAGGTGAGGAAGGAGAAGGCCCTTTAGCAAAGCATAGCATTCGGAAGAAGCCTTAAGCCCGCTCCTAAAAGCGGCGACCAAAGACCTGCGTTTTGACAGTTATTCGGCCTCATTAAAAATCATGGAAACAAGCCCTCATTCTCAAAGAATGTACATTCATGAAGAAGGAATGTACAATACCAGTGGAGGAAGATTTATGAAAGTCACCGCCACCGTCTTAAAACAAAACCTCAGTAAATATTTAAAGATTGCTCAAAACGACGTTGTCTATATTACAAAAAATGGAAAGATTATTGCCACACTTTCATCACCAAAAAATGAACAACTTGAAATTTTGGAGAGCCTTGCTGGCTCTATACCTTTGAACTTAAGTGAGGACGACATTCGCGCAGGGAGGCTTGCGAAAATATGAAATTTCTCATCGACACCTGCGTTCTTCTCGATGTTATTGAAAAGCGTGAGCCTTTTTTCGATGAATCCTACGCCTTTTTGAAAAGTTTGTCGTCGCCCTCTAACAATCAAGGTTACCTTTGCGTGAAACAAGTTTGTGACCTCGATTATTTGGCTCGTCATTTCTTTCACAATGACAAAATGGCACGAAACTTTATTGAAAAAATCCTGAAAGTATTCCATTTGCTTGATAACCGAGCTGATGAATGCTTGCTAGCCTTAGAGGCTCCAATGCCAGATTTTGAAGATGCCCTGCTTTCCGAAAGTGCGAAAACTCACGGGATTGATTTTATAGTAACGCGAAATCTTTCCGATTATCAAAACTCCCCTGTTTTAGCCATCGATCCAAAAGAAGCCTTAGAGAAAGTAAACTAAATCAAAAAACAGAAAAACAAACTAAGATTTTTCTTAATCCTTTAATCGGTACCCACACTCGGGGCAGAAGCAATCGTCAGGACCTAAATCAAGAGGCGCGCCGCAATTGGGGCAGAACTTGGTCTCGGGAGCTGGGGCCGCCGGAGTTTCAGGAGCAGCACCGCTTTCTTCCGAAGCGGGCGTGACGGATTCTTCTTCTTTGGGCGCTTCTGGAGATTCAACTGGAGATGCTTCAGGGGCGGCTTGGACGGGCTCGGACTCTAGCGAAGAAACATTATCTTCGGGAGCTGGCTTTTCCGGGGCTTCTTCAGGAGTTACCTCGGTCTTAGCTTCATCAGCGTTAATCGGAGCGGATTCGTTAGGCTCTTCCTTAGGAGCAGCCTCTTCGCTAGGAGTCGGCTCAGGATTGCAATCCGGAGTTTCCTCCGCCGGAGCAACTGCGGACTGAACTTCGTTTTCAGTCCGTTTTGCCTCGTTAGCCTCAAGGCGTTTTTTAAGGTCGGCCTCTTGGTGATGGAGATAAAGCCCGGCGAAGATCAAAGTTCCCACTAAGGCGAATAAGCTAAGGAGGAGCAAGATGGCCGCGGCTTCGGCGTAGACCGTATGGATCTGATAGACCGCGGACGGGCTGTTAGTGAACGTGGGGAAAAGCAGAACCAGAGCAATAAAGAGACATAAGACCAGGATGGCGGAACAGACGAAGCAACCTATTTTGTAACGTTTCATGCGATAACTCTCCTTTTAGAGATCCGATCGGCTTTGGCCTTGATTATAGAAATTGGGACTTTTCTAAAAAGGCCTATTTCTGACCTTCAGGGCTTTTGGAGACCACGATGACCTGATTTAAGGGTAGCCGCGCTGGCTGGCTATCCTTCTGGATCTTCTCTAAGGCCCAGGCCGCTAAGGCGGCGAGCAAGATGGCCGCAGTCGCACCATAGGCTAAGTTATTGGCGGGATGCAGAACATCGAAGCAGCCGACCAAGAAGGATTCGTGGACGAGGTAGAGTTGAAAGCTGAGGGCCCCTAGATGGGCTAAGGTCGGATTTTCGGGTTTGTTGTTAAGTCCCCTAAAGAAACGCAAGAAGGCTAAGGCGCCATAGACGCCGATCGCGGGACCCGACATCCCGTTCACGTAATGGATGCTCCAGGCCAGGAATCCCGAAGTTTGCTCTTCGAGAATCGGGAAGTACCACCACATGGCGACGAACCCCGCGACCAGAAGCACCGGATAAAGGTAGGACCAAACGTTCAGCTTCTTCTCGGGATCAAGCGAAGCATTCTGCTCTTCGCTATTGATGAGGTAGGCTAGCGCAAAGGCTCCATAGAACTCGGTGGTTTTGAGATAGTCCACCAAGAAGAGCTCGCCTAAGGCCGTCACGATGACGTAGAGATAGGAGGTAGACTTTGCCCCGCTTCCGCAAGCGTTGAAGCATGGGAAGGGTGAGGTAGCAGAGAATCAACGCCGGAATGTACCAGAGGTTTCCAAATTGCGCGGCGTACATGCCATTGTTGACTTGCGAACCGATGACGAACTTTAACCCTTCAAAGCTATAGACGCCGCGAATCAAGAAGACGATGAGGTCAACCCCAAAGAGGTAGGCTAAGAAGATCAAGGTCGGAATCGCGATCTTCTTGAACTCTTTCCAGAAGAAGCCCCTCCCGCTGCAATCATGGCTGGCATAGAGGTAACCGGATAAGAATAAGAAGCTTTGGACCGCGGCTTAAGTTAAGAAGATGAGCCAGAGACCTGCGTTCTTAAGATCGCCAATCCCAAAGAAGAAGATGCGGAGGGTGAAGACCGAAGCAAAGGCCACGATTCGTAAGAGTGAGACGCTGGCGTAGCGTCGTCCTTTAAGGGGAATAGCCATAGCCTTATTCCCCCGGGGTCACGGAGGCGGAGTTATCGCCCCGGTCAAGGACGTAAAGGAGTAAGGATCTCCGATAAGGGATGGCGTAGGTCGGACGGTAGAGGCGGAGGTAATCCCGAATCTCGCCCACGTAACGTTTGAACGAGACTTCCGAGATATCGACAGAGCCGAGGATCTCTTCTTTGCTGAGGCTGCCCTTGCTTAAGAACAAGTCGAGCATGCGCAGAATGATCTGCGACTTTTTTAGCGGCATTAACGTCATAGAAGCAATCTCCTTGGCCTAGGCTTTTGCTAGGCTTAATTAAGGAGATGCATCTCAAGAAGCGGTCGAGGCTTCTTATCCGGACACCCATACTATAAAAGGTGGGCCCCATCAGGCTTAACAACGCCTTTACAGGGCCACGCAAGAAAGTGGAAACCCTAAAAACGAAAGAAAAATGAATGGCCTAAAGCAAGGGGAGGGTGCAATGATTAATCATAAAAAAGGCAGGACGAAAAAAAGATGATTTTGTTATAAAAAAACAATCAAGAAAAATTGGCGTATTTACTAAAGCCAAAAAAGAAGAGGCCACTCGTATAGCTTCTAGTCGGATCATTTGGGTCGTAAATCACCGCAGTCATCTCATAGGATGCATATGCTGGAACGAACCCATCCGGAATTGTCACCGTTACACCCTCAGTAATGCTGATCGTGTCTGCAAAGGACAAATTAGAGGGAGTATGAGTTGAGGGCGTGATTTTCATCTCATAATTGGAAACATCGGGGTGTGTTTTGTAACGAAACACGGGTTTAAGCAAATAGGATCCCGGTCCAAAATAGCCCCCACGGCGGTTTTCATAATAAAGGTTGAAAGCGTATTCATCGTAACTTGGGGTATATTCCTGATCTTCTGAATGCCCAGCATCGTAGAAGAACTGAGCATTGAAAGTATCTGAAACCCCGCTTATCGGACAGAAGATAGAAAACTGCAATTCCAGCCGCGACGCGTCAACGGCGTCGCTCAAAAGCGGAACGGTCAGCGTGGACCCTTCCACGGTAAAATTTGGATTGGTAGAATCCGTTGGAACGAAGCTTACCGTGCTCCCGGTTTCTTCGAGGTAATTGCTGGGGTTGGTTTTTAAGCTTAAGGTGTGAAAGCCAGTCTTAATTGGAACAAAGGATGTTTGGCCATCAATAAGCACATCATAGTCGATGAGGCCGGGCATATACTTCCGGAGATAAGTTCCGGCAGGATTATAGACCGTGAAAGTAATCTCGTTACTATAAATGGGAGCATCGGGTTGCTCGAGCGCATAAGCTTTGACTCTCCCTTTAAAAACGCTGCCATCCGGAGCCGTGCTATCAACCGTGAGGTTCCGACAGGTGTAATCGATAAAACTCGTATGTTGGTAATCGGTTAATGAAACGCCTGTCCGAAGAGAATCAAAGACATATTCGAACGTATATTTGTTCGCGTTTGCATCAGAAAAAGAAAAGCTTCCAGTATCCAAATATAGCAGGAGCGTTTGACGGTAAATCGTCACCGCGGAGGTCCGCTTTTTCGAGTCCATGAAAGTCAGTTTCTTGAGACTAGGGATTTAGGGGGAGAGGTCGCTGGATGAACTCGAGGAAGAAGTTCCCTGAGATGATGAACTCCCAGAGTTTGATGAAGAGGAAGAACTTGTTCCTTGAGACGATGAGCTCTCCGAACTCGAAGAAGACGAAGAGCTCGTTTCTTGAGATGAGGAACTTTCGGAATTTGAGGAGGAAGTGCCTTGTGAAGAAGAACTTTCCGAGCTTGAAGAAGACGATGAAGAGCTTGTTCCTTGAGACGATGAGCTCTCCGAACTTGCGGATGTCCCTTGAGAAGAACTGGAAGCCTCGTTGCTTGAGGAAGTACCTTTCGACGTAGAGGAAGAAGAATCCGCTTGGGATTGGCTTGCGTTATCACTGGAAAGCGAAGAATCGGAATGGGAAGAAGAGGTGGCGTTCCCACCTTGGCCAAAAAGGCCTTTGCCCCAACCGGCGAAGTGGCGCCGACCACCACCACCGCAACTAAGCAAACCGCTCCAGCGATCCAGGCGGTCAGATGCTTCGGCTTATTCGAAGGTGGAATCGCGGCATAGGTTTGATAAAAGAAAGAGGATGCCTTTAGACCATAATGGTCGAGTAAATGAAGGAGGGCGCTATAGGAAAGCATGGTCTCGCCGGCTTCGTAGTTTTGAATGCTCCGAGGCGAGACATCAAGGATCTCGGCTTGCTCATTTTGGGAAAGGCCATGGCTAAGCCTTAGAGCGGAGAGGTTATGTTTTAAGGCTTCAGGGTCGGCTTTTGGGCTTGCGGGGGCTTTTTCCAAACGGGCGATTCGGGAATAATAGACGCCATAAGCAGGAGAATCAATAAGAGGCAAAGAACATCGATGCATAAGGTCGCCCAATCGATCTTGCCCGAGGCGATATTGGAGTAGATGAAGAAGCAAGATACCGCAAACTGAACGCCGATCGGCATCCCGGCGAAGAGCCGAGGAACTCCGTTCGTCTTCTTGATGGTGAGGGCAAAAGCCACGAAATCCAGTCCGATCACGCAATAGCAAATCCCGGCCGGTAGCGAAGCGACAATGCAGTTATCGATGCCTTCGGCAAAGAAACAGGCGGCAACGATGAAGAGCAAAACTTGGAAGCTCAAGATCCGAATTTTGTAACCCCAAAGGGCATAGAGGGCTAAGAAGAAAAAGCACAGGAAACTGCCGATGCCTAATCCTAAGCCATGGAGATATGGGCGTTGAGCGAAATTGACAATCGCAAAAACGCTGAGGCCTAATCCGATCACGACGAGAATCATCAAAATCAGCAGCGCAATGCCGTGCCATTTGCTCAAATTATAGCGAGCTTTTACTTCGTCTTCGGTCATCATGAAATTCCCTCCTGAGGGTTTAAAGAAACAACCTTTTCTTGATTATAGACACCGCGGTGAAGACTGTTCTTTTTTTAACGGATAAAGTGAAATCTAGGAATTATGGATTAATCGGTTCCAGAGGGGTGGTCGTGACTTCTGATTTCGACCCACAAGGTTCATCGATTCAAAGGGATTTTGAGCGCGCGCAAGGAGGAAGCCATAAAAACCGAACCAGCTCTTTGAACCAGTTCGGATTTCTCGGCTTGGCGAAGCATTCGTTTCCGTATTCGAACCACCCCTCGAAAAAGAGTATTCTCGGCTGATTTTCTTATAATTCAGGATAATGTGCCCGCCGCCGTCCGGGTAGATGGATCATCTTCTTGATAAAATGATTAATGAGATTTTTGACATTCTTATAGTTTTTTATTGTGAGATTTTTGACATTATTGTTTTTAATAACCAATAGATTTTTGACAAAGATTATCTATAATAGTAGGGTAAACGGGGGCACAAAAATGATAGCGGTCAATGACAAGGAAATCGAATCCGTCTTCTTGGAACGGAAAATCTACCAGAAGATGTTGGAGTGGAAAAAGAACCTTTCCAAAGGCCATGCGCTCTTCCTCAAAGGGTCGCGGCGAGTCGGCAAGACCGAACTGGCCAAAAAGCTTGGGAACGAGGAATACCGCTCCTACCTCCTGATCGATTTTCGCTACGCCCCAAAAGAAATCAAGGACCTTTTCTCCGACTCGATGGAGGATCTCGACTTTCTCTTCACCCGATTGCAGAGTTTCTACGGAGTCGTTCTCTACCCCGGGGAGTCTCTCGTCATCTTGGACGAGATTCAGCTCTGCATCGAGGCCAGGCAGGACATCACCAAATTCGTCTCCGACGGGAGGTACGATTACTGCGAGACTGGCTCGCTGGCCGGTATCCACCGGAACTCGAAGAAAATCGTCACCCCGGTCGGAGAATACCCTTTGGAAGTCCGCCCCCTCGACTTTGAGGAATTCCTTTGGGCTATAGGCGATGATGTCAGCATGCCCTTCCTCCGCTCGGCCATCAAGCACCCAAAGCAGCCGATAGGAAAGGCTATGCACGCCAAACTGACTGACCTTTGGCGCCAATACATGCTCGTAGGCGGGATGCCCAAGCCTGTCGCCGGGTACAAACTCTATAAAAACCTGGAAGTCGTCGATTTCCTCAAGCAGGAGATTCTCAGCATCTACAAGAACGACTTCGATGACCAGAATGAAGTCAGTAGCGCCCTCCTCCACAGCATCATTTCCGCCATCCCGGCCGAGTTATCCAAACACGACGCCCGTTTCGTGGAGAGCCACATCGCTGGAGGCCGCTATGAGAGGATGGCCCCCGCCTTTAAATGGCTGAATGACGCCTATATAACCAATATGTCCTATGGCGTGAGCGACCCATCCGCAAGTTTCGGCCTCACCCTTTGCGAGGATGACTTCAAGGCTTATTTTGTCGATACGGGGCTTTTGGTTTCGCTCACCTTCATCGGAAAGCCCTATATCTCGAACGAACTCTACAACAAAATCCTCTTCGACAAAATTCACATCAACGAAGGAATGCTGGCGGAGAACATCGTGGCCCAATGCCTGAAGAGCACGGGACATTCCTTGCTTTTCTATTCCAAATACGATGAAGCCGGGCATCCCGTCATGGAGATCGATTTCCTTTGCGAACACGAGGGAAAAGTCTGTCCGATTGAGACCAAAAGCAGCAAGGATTATGGGCATGCCTCACTAGAGAAATTCAAGACGGCCTTCTCGAATCGAGTCGGAAAGCAATATATCCTCTACGACAAAGACATCAAAGTAGACGGAGAGATCCTCTATCTTCCGATTTACATGGCTCCGATCCTCGCAGAAAATCTCCTCTAAGTGGAATGACCTGTTATAAAGACATTAAAAAAATCCGAACCTATTGCAGTTCGGATGGTTTATCAATGGTGACCCTGCCGGGATTCGGACCCGGGAACCAGCCTTGAGAGGGCTGTGTCTTAACCGCTTGACGACAGGGCCAAATAGAAATGCGCCCTCGGTCTAAATACTTATTGGACGCGTGAGATATTTAACCACGATAACGGCGAGAAAACAATAAATCTCGCTAGTTCCTTTAGCCAAGGGGAAGGGGAAGCCTTCCCCCGGCGTTTTTCTTTACTTCGCTCCGGCGGCTTTTAGGCCGGCTTTCGCCTCTTCGGCAAAGACTTCGATCTGAGCCTCAACGAAGGCGATCAGAGAAAGTTTGGGATTGTTAATGAGGGGAGTCAGGTCCATGGCGTAGCTCACCATCGAGGCAGCATCGACCGCGTGGCTGGCCGCGTAGGTCGCGTTGCTATAACGCCGGCCAATCGAGGCTAAGTCATAGGCTTTTCCCCCGACGATTTGACTGCGGAAAACCTTGAGGATATCCGAGGCTAATTGGGGATTCTTGGAGACATCGAAAGCGACCTTTTGTTCATCGTCCATCCAGTCCAAGTCGCGCCAAACTTCGCAACCATAGACTTTTTGTGGCCGTTGGTCGGGCGGGAGTTCGCGGATGGCTTCGATGAGCTTGACCACCACCGCGAGATGGGTCGGATGCTTATCGGCGGGATTGTGGGTATAAACGATGGTCGGCTTCGTTTCTTGAAGGATAGCCTTATAGTCGTCGATGAGATCGTGATTACCCGGATCTTTGGCTTCCTTAGAAGCGTAGTTGAGCACGAAGAGTCTCTCATAATGGCCTAATTCGGCCGCCGCTTCTTGCTCTTTGACCCGAACGCTCTTCATCATCTCATCGCTATAGTCCTTGTATTCGCCAGAGCGGGCCGAGCCGGCGCCATCGGTGGTCACGACCGCGGCGAAAGAGGCCTTGGGGTCGTAATAGCCTTTGAGGATGCCATCGTAGGCCATGATTTCGATATCGTCTTCATGGGCCGAGACTCCCAAATAAGCAATCGGCTTATGGGCGGCGGACTTCGGTAAGTAGACAAAACCTTTCTTTAATTCCATGGTTTTCCTCCGATTAGCGGGTGACCGTGACCTTTTTAAGGCCCCGCGGTTTATCGGGATCGTTGCCTTTGATCAAGGCAAGATCATTGCTGAAGAGCTGCATGGTTTCGATGATGGCAAAGGGTGAAATGCATTCCTCGCAGCGCGGCACAAAGAGCACCTTGTCGTAATCTTCGAAATAGGCATCATTGCTGATGACGATGACGTTAGCGCCCGTATTGGTCAGATGCTCGAACATGGTATAGGAATCCATATTGGTGAGGCCATAGCCATGCAAGACGAAGATGTTCTGGGTCTTATCGACCACGGCGAAGGGCCCGTGGTAGAAATCGCTGATCGAGTAGGCCTTGCTCTTGATGTAGGTGGTTTCTTGGAGCTTCAAAGCCGCTTCAAGGGCGCTGACATAGTTGAGGCCACGGGCCAGCATATAGCAATCGTAGAAATCCTTCGATTGTTCGGCTAAAGCCTCGATCTTGTCTTCGTTCTTAAGGGTATCAGTCAAAAGCTGCGGGACTTGTTTAAGGCAGTTGCGGAGATAATCGTTATCGGCCCATTCGGCCACCAATAGGCCTAAGACGGCCATCTGAGTGGTGAAGGTTTTGGTCGCGGCCACGCTCTTCTCTTCGCCGCAGTCCAAGAAGAGATCGAACTTGCTGGCCTTAGCAAGCAAAGAGTTCGGATTATTGGTGATGGCGACCGTCATGGCGCCGCAGCGGTTGGCATCATCGACGACCTGTAGGATGTCGAGGCCCATGCCCGATTGGCTGACCGCGATCACGAGGGTATTCTGCAGTTTGAGTTTGCCCCCATAAATGGTCGAGACGCTCGGAGCCGAGAATCCGCAGGGAATCCCGCAATAGATCTCGCAGAGATACTTGAAATAGACGCAGACGTTATCGCTGCTGCCGCGCGCGGTCAGAATCACGTTGGTGATCCCGGCCTTTTTGACATCCTCCACGATGGTCTTGACCTTGGGTAAATTGATCTCCAAGGTATGGGCCACCGCTTGAGACTGCTCATGAATTTCGCCATACATTAACGTTTTCTTTAACATAATTTTTAATCCTCCTGGATTTGAGCCGCCGCTAGGGCTTGCTCGGGGCCAGCCTTCCCTAAAGCCGGCGCCTCGACTTTTAGGGTAGGCAAATCGTAACTTTCGCGTAGACGTCGCTCGGCGGCTTGCGCCATGTAGGGGCCGAGGAGACCGTTGCTGATTCCGCCCATAATGCTCACGGCATCGATGGGGTAGAGATGATAAAGCTCGCTGATGAGGCAACCCAGGTATTCCCCGAGGTCATTGGCGATGTCCTTGAGGGCTTGGGTTGGGGTTTCAAGTTGGAAGAAAGACGTCAGTTCCTCGCGTTTTATCCCCGCCTGGTCAAAGAGGTAATATAAGCCTTTTTGACTGAGGTACTGAACGCAGCACCCCTTGTCTAAGTCCCATTCGTCCACCCTCGCCCCGGGAGAGAAGTCGATCGGGACGAAGCCGAACTCGTTAGCGAAGCTCGAGAGTTTGCCATCGGGGTAGATGAGTCCGCCCCCTAGCGAAGTGCCTAGCGATAGACCAAGGCGGCAGCTCTTCGGGTGAGCGAAGCTGGCCGCGACGGCCGAGGCATCGCCATCATTAAGGATCTTAAAGGGGACATGGTAGGATAGGAGCAACCGTTTTAAGGCGAGGTCGCTGCCCGCGGCATTTTGGAAGCGTCGGAACAAGTTGGAGATGGGAATCTCGCCTGTCGACGTGACGATGCCGCAAGTTGAAACCCCGATGGCATCGAGGCCGCCTAAGGCCTTAATGGCGGCATCGATCTCGCGCTTAATCGTCCCGAAGAAAGCGGCCTTATCGGTGATTTCTCCGCTGGTCCATTGATGTTTTTTGATCACGAGGGGTTGGCCATCCCGACTGGCGGCGATCTTGAGATTCGAGGCCCCTAAGTCGAGACCGATTCGTCGGCCCTTGCTACTATAAGAAATCGCGACGGGGGCATCCTTCGTGAAGAACGCCTCATCGCTAAGGACCCGCTGAAAGGCTAAGGGTCGCTGGGCGATCTGGCTCCAGAAGCGATAATCGAAACGCCGGGATCCTCGCGGGGAATAAGTCGCGACGAGGCGATCAAAATAGTCGGTGGGGCCAAAGAAGGTCACGTTATCGCCTCCGACCGTATAGAGCAATAACTTGCAAACCCTATCGACATAGCGGAAGTCGGCCGCGTAAAAGACCAAGGATTGGCGGAGGTCGCCCCGGCTCACGGCTAAAGCGCACCGCTCTCCTTGCTTGGAGAGAAGTTTAACGGCAAACGGAGAAAAACCGCGATCGAGTTTCATAGGGGTTCAACCAGGCTCATCACTTGCTCACCGGGGTGTCTTTCACTTGCTTAATACGGTTAATGATCGAAGGGGCTTGAAGGAATTTGCCGTGGGCGTCGCTAAGGATCGCCACTTCGCTTTCGCCATCGAAAAGATGGATTTGGTCGGGGGCAAATTGCACGTTCAGGGCTTCGCCATTCTTCACCACATAACGGCTGGGGATTTTCACCACCGCTTCATCCTGAGGTCCTTGGCTGCCATCTTTTAAGGGCAAGGTGCAATAAAGGAGAGTCTCGCTCCCTAAGATTTCGGAGAGGCTGACTTTCGCTTTCAAGGGGCCCTTGGGATCGACGGATAAATGCTCCGGTCGGATGCCGAGGATCACCGAATGGGGTTTGCCATCGGCATAGGTCGGCTGAAGTTTTCTTTTTTTATGGGCGAACGAAATCGCCTGCCCGTCTTTGAGCAGCAGGCTCACTCGGGAGGCTTTGGAGGTCAAAGTGGCTTCGAAGAAATTCATTTGGGGCGTGCCTAAGAATCCGGCGACGAAGCGGTTGGCGGGGTAGTCGTAAATGAAGGTGGGATCGCCTTGTTGCTGGATGACGCCATCGCGCATCACGACGATGCGGGTTCCCATCGTCATGGCCTCGATTTGATCGTGGGTCACATAGATGAAGGTCGTGTCGAGTTTTTCATAGAGTTTGCTGATCTCAACCCGCATCTGCGAGCGGAGTTTGGCATCGAGGTTGCTGAGCGGTTCGTCTAGGAGGAAGAGCTTAGGCGTCCGCACGAGCGCCCGACCGAGGGCGACCCGTTGACGCTGGCCGCCCGACATGGCTTTGGGCTTACGGTTAAGCAAAGGTTCGATATCGAGGATCTTGGCCGCGGCTTTGATGCGGGCGTCGATGTCCTCTTTAGGGACTTTGCGGTTCTTGAGGCCAAAGGCCATATTCTGATAGGCCGTCATGTGGGGATAAAGCGCATAGTTTTGGAACACCATCGCGATGTTGCGGTCCTGGGCCTCCACATCGTTCATCCGTTCCCCATCGATAAAGAAATCGCCCGAGGTGATGTCTTCTAAGCCGGCGATCATGCGCAGGGTCGTCGATTTGCCGCATCCCGAAGGTCCGACGAAAACGATGAACTCTTTCTTTTGGCTTTCCAAATTGAAATCGGTGACGGCGTTGACGTTTTCGCCGCGCTTCTTGCCTTTGTAGATTTTGGAAACATGACTGAGCTGGATGCTGACCATAAGGAACCTCCTAAAAAGAACGGCTATTTTTCGACGGCGGCGTTTAAGACAGCCGCCACGGCGGTCGTGATGGCGCCACAGCTGGCGGCATCATTGCCTAAGCGGGAGAAAGCGATCGTCGGAGTCGTGGGCAAGCTGACGAGCTGGGATTTGACGGCATCAAGATAGCTCTCGCCAAATAAGGCGATTCGACCGGAAAGGACGATGGTCGAGATGTCGAGCAATTCGATGGCGTCATGGAGAGCGACCCCCAAGATTTCCGCGCTATGCAAAACGGCGGATTTGACGTCGGCGTTGCTATTAAAGAGCTCGACCAAACGTTTGGTGTCGACCTGAGGCTCATGGGTCAGGCTCTTCGCCTGCTCTTTTAGAGCCCGCAAAGAAACGTATTCATCGATCGGCAAGGGCTGGCCCCCATGGAGCAAGCCAAATTCGCCGGCGTAACCTTGATCGCCTAAGAAGGTCGAACCATTGAAGGACAAGGCGCCGCCGATACCGGCGTCGACGCTGACGAGCATCGCATTCTTGCCATCGACGATGCCGCCTTTTTTCCGTTCCGCGACCAAAGCGAGTTTTAAGTCGTTGGCCAATGCCACCGGAACGCTGGGGAATTGCTTTTGGAAGACCCCGCGGATGAAATTCTCGCTCTTGAAGATCTCTTTATCGAATTGGGGGGACATCGCTAATTCCCCCGTCCGAGAATTGACGCGGCCAGGCAAGGAGATAAGGATGTAGCGCAATGGGATATCCCGGTATTGGGGCTTCAGCAAAATCTTGGAGATGGCTAAGACGATCTGATAAATGGCCGCCGCATCGTATTGGGGGACGTCGATGCTGGAGGATTCAAGGATGTTTTCCTTGAGATTGCTCACCACGATATCGCAAACATAGTTGGCGATGGAAACCGCCACCACCAAACCGTAATTCGCATTGAGAACGTATTCGATTTGCTTGCGGCCTTTCCCCGTCAAGGAGGTGGCTTTTTCGACCTTGATGAGGCCGCGGGAAGCTAAGTCCTTCAAAATGGAAGACATGGCGGCGTTGGAAAGGGAGAGCCGTTTCGAAAGGGTCGTCGCCGAAGCGCTGCCTTCCTTCAGGGCGTTAATCACGAGTTCGTTGTTGAACGCGCGGTTGTAGGATTGATTCTTGCCGGTCAGAGTGTGGGATTCCATAAGGGTCCTCCTTTAAAAATCATTCGGGGTGAGGTTCAGCGTGCTGCCGTTGACGCTAACAGCGACGAGTTTCCCTTGGCATAAGCAGGCGAATCCGGCCACATGGTCGTCGCTGCTCACGCCATGGTCGACTTCATCGATGTTGATGATGTGGCTTGAAGTGATTTGGACGTTTTCGATTTCGGCGCCGCTAAGGATCTCTCCAGCGAATCCGCCGACGTAATTGTTGCCTTTGATCGCCATCTTGTCGAAATGCAAGTCATAGCATTTGCCGCCGAAAACGGAGAAGAAACCAACCAGATACAGCGAGGAACGATACGCGCTAGCTTGACTAGAAGCATCGAGGGTGAAATACGTTTCGTTATCCATCGAAACGCTGGTGCCCGAACCATAGTTGCTGAGGGTATGGCCGTTGCCGTAAATCGTCGCTAAGAAAGGATGAGACTCGCTACCGATACCATAGAGACGCTCCGAGGCAAAATCAATATCGGCGGTGAGCAAATAAACCTTATCCGCCGCGTAATTGGCAAAGCGACTTTCATCGTAGTTACGAAGATTAAAGTAGGTCGCAAAATCACCGACGGAACCAAGAGTAATCACTTGGCTATAAGTCGTCTTCACATAGGACTCATCATAGAAGGCATGATCAATATAGGCGGCTAGGCCCCGATATGAGGAACCGGAAGCTAAGACGATATTATAGGCGACCATTTGGCTGGGTTTGCCGCTGAGGGTATCGCTCGAGACCACCACTTCCTCCCCTTGAATTTCAAAGGGGACGTTGACGCCACCACTATTGACGCTGCAACCGTTGAGGTCGATACCGCTAGGCAAGACGAAATGAAGATCATGGATTTGGCCCCGGTGCAGAACGATCGGAGCATTATTCACGTAAAGAAGCGGACGGATGCTCGCGATGAATAAGGCTGAGGAGTTCCCGGCTTTGCAGAGGATCCGGCAAGCCGTCTGTTGGCAGATTTCGCTGATGGTCAAAACATCGCCTTTGATGCTGACCCCATCCACGGGAGCCGTCAGGCTCCAAATCACATCTTGGCAAGCCGTCGTCGGAGTCACGCTCGCTTTTAATTGATAGGCGTGTCCCGCATCGAAGACGGTCGTTGATTTATCGATGGTAATGCTCTCCACCTTATCGTATAGGTGAGCCGAGAAACTGTCGCTATAGGTCTCGCCTAGAAGCGTGAGGGAAGCGCTGATGGTGAAGTCGAGATCGCTGGCGTTCGTGGTATCGATCACACCAGCGCTTAAGCTATAGCCCGCCCCCAAAACGCTATAGACGACTTGGCTTTCGTATGAACTTTGCAGATTCGAAGGATTGATGGCAACGCTCAACGCAATCTTGTCTCCCCGGGTGTAATTCGCCGAAAGATTCACCAGGGAAATGCCCAGGACAAAGTAGAGTTCGAGGGTGTTCTTTAAGACGGGGGCTTTCCCCGTCGCCAAGGTCCAGTCATCGCTGCTAAGGCTCGCCGAAAAATCGTGGCCGGTGAGATCGGCTAAGTTGGAGAAAAGAAGATTGGTCTCCGGGAGGGTCCCTTCGCCTAAGAACGTCGTCGCGCCGCTAGAAGCAATCGCATAGCAATGGCTTAAGGTTCCTAAATTCGAACCCGCAAAGGCGCCAACCAAGGTATCCCCCTCGGCTTTCCCATAAGAAATGCAGCCGGAAATCGTGCCTTCGTTGCGGCCAACAAAACCGCCATTGACCTTGAGGGTCGATCCGTCGAGATGGGCCGAGACATCGACTTGGGCGAAGCAATTTTTGATGATGCCGGCATTGGCCCCGACCAAGCCGCCCGAATAGGAACGGAAGCTAAGGGGGGACGCGCTGATGACGCCAAGGTTAGAGATGGTCGCGGTCGAATAGACGCAGCCGAAGAGCCCGGCGTTATAAGCGGTCTCATCGCTGCGGGCCATCGCCAGCCCTTTGATCACGTGACCCGTGCCATCGTAAGTTCCTTTGAAGGAGTCGTTATAGGCCGTGCCATCGCTCACATCATGATAAAGGCCGATCGGTTTCCAAAGCTGACCATCGTTGTAGCCTTTTCCCCCTTGGGCCAAATAGGAGGTGAGATCGATATCCGCCGTCTGAACATAATAACCATTTAACGAGGCGGCTGAATCGTTGATCGAGGCCAGATCTTCAGGGGTCGCGATGAATTTGGTGACCACCAGCAAGGGGACCGTGACGTTGTTGCGGCTGGTGACGAGCTTCAGGGTGTGTTCTCCTACGCTCAGGTTTTTTAAGTAAGCCGGTTGCAAAATGACTTCTTGGTTCGCCTCGTCATAAGAATACGAAGTTAACGCCAAAGCTTTGCCGTTTTCGCTGACCCCGAGAAGAGCCGTTGAGGTAGTGCTAGGAGCCGCCGAGAAATCCAAATAATAGGCGACGGGGTGCTCTTTGCCATTTTCCGCGACTTGGCGTTTGGTTTTCGAAGTCACGAAGGCGGAGACGACGGCGGTGAAATCCTGGCTCGCGGAGGCCCCATGGGCACTAGCGGTGACATTAAAGGTTTCGCCCTCGCTGACGGCTTCGGTGAAATGAACGATGCCGCTGCTCTTTTCGATGGTGATGCCTTTGGCGGGCGAAGTTAAGGAATATTCGATCGCGTAATTGTGGGTGGCATTGGCAAAGACTTCATCGCCATCGCAAAGGTTGGAGGTCAAATTGGTGAACGCGACCTTCGGAGTGCCGGCATTGGAGAGCAAGGAAACGACGACCACATCGCTTTTGATCGTTTGGTAACTGGCTTGGTAAAGCATCTGGGTTCCATTAGGAACATCGGCGGTATACGAGATGATACCCCGGCTCGAATCGAGGCCAACGTTAGCCACGTTTTCAATGAAGGAATAGCTGACGCCGCTAGGAGCGTTCTCCACGGTGACGCTCTCTCCCGAAGTGATGGTGTATTCGCTTTTAGCAAAGCGCAAAGAAGTCACGCTCTGCCCACCGCAACCGCCTAGGCAAGAAAGCAAGACCAACGCCGAGGTCAAAGCCCAGATTTTGTTCATCCTTTGAGTCCTCCTGCATTGGTGTTTTCGATGATCTTCTTTTGGAAGACGATATAGAGGATAAGGACCGGGAGCAAAGCGATCAGCATCGAGGCGAAAACCATCGGGTAGTTGCCCGTGCTGCCGCCCAGTTCTTGCTGAAGACGTTGTAATCCCACCGCTAACGTCATGTGGCTCGGCATGAAAAGGAAGGGGGTGGTGTAGTCGTTCCAGTACACAATGGCTTGCAAGATGGCGCAGGCGACGATCGGGCCTTTGGCCATCGGAAGCATAACGGTGAAGAAAGTCTTAAAGCGACCAGCCCCATCGATGGCGGCGGCCTCAGCATAACTCCACGAGATCGAATTGAAGGCGCTATAGAGCATGATGAAGTTAAAACCAAAGCAACCCGAGTACAAGAAGATGACGCCCAGCATGGAATCCTGCAGTCCCAAGGTCTCCATCATGACGACTTCGCTCGGCAAAGTGCCGATGATCGGAACAATCATCGTGAAGATGGCGACGGCATAGATGACTTTCCGTCCAACGAATTTGAATTTGGATAAGCAATAGGCGGCGCAGGCGGATAAGAAGACATTGACCGCCGTTCCCACCACCGTCAAGATGATGGAATTAAGCAGCATCGACCATACGGTTTGGCCATCGACCTGATAGTTCATGACTTCGATGAAGTTCTTGCCATAGAACTGCTTAGGCCAACCAAAGATGTTGCCGCTCATGAACTCTTCGCCGGATTTAAAGGAATTGAGCAGCATCCAAAGGAACGGGAAGAGCAACGAAACCGAATAGATGAAGAAAATGGCGAAAACCACCCATTTCTGAATGGTGAAGCCCACGTGAGTAACGTGAGGTTTCTTTCCGCGATAGGCTTGATTCAGGTCTTCCATATCAGTAATCCACGTCCTCGTATTTTTTGCTCATAAAATGTCGGACAAGCAAGATCATCGGCGCCCAGATAACCGAAGCGAGCAAGCCTTTGGCGGCGGCCATGGTGTATTGGGCGGGCGAATAAGAAGCGGTCGCCATGAAGATGTCGAGGGAAATGGTATAGGTATTGCCTTCCCCGGCGGTGATGAGATAGGGCTGGAGATAAAGGGTGAGGACATTGGTCATACCCAAAACCACCAAGGTTACGATGGTCGGCCAGATGCAGGGAATCACGACATGGATCAGCTCTTTCCAATAACCCGCATTATCGATCTTCGCCGATTCAAAGAGTTCTTTGGGAATGCGGCCGATGGCTCCGCTAAGCAGCAAAACGTTATAGCCTAAGCCCGCCCAGATGCAGTAAAGATAGACCATCATTTGGCTCGAGGGCCAAACCGAGAAGAATTTATCGCCAAAGCCGAGCCATCTCATAAAGGAATACAGATAGCCGTAAGTGCTATCGAACGAGATGGTGAAGGAGAACGCCAAGGCCACGATCGGGATGATATTCGGGAGGAAGAAAATGACCCGGAAGATGTAGGCGCCCGGCATGTGCTTAGAAAGGAAATAGGAGAAAATAACCGAGAGGGGTAGCGAAATAAAGATAGTGATGAGCCCAAAGCCCAACGAGTTCAAAAGGATGACGGAATTATTATTGAGCCAGCTCACGCCGGTCGTGTTGAGCGTCGAGTGGAATAAGTCGTCGAAAATCTGAACGAAGTTGGCGAAGCCGCACCAGGTGTAGCCCCGGACGTTGCCACTTTGGAAGGCGTGCATCAGCGAGTTAATGTTGACGAAGCTCCAGGTGAGAACGAACTGAAGGATGGGATAAGCCAGCATGATGGCCACAAAAATATAATCCTTGGCCTTGCGGGAGAGTTTGGACCGTTTGCGCGGAGCTTCATTTCCCGGAAGCAAGATACCCGTGTCGTCGTTTGGGCTATAGCGGTGAAGGTCTTCCATTAGCTGCGCTCCAAAGTAAGATCGTCGAGATCCATCGCGTTGCCGGTCGAACCATAGGCATCAATGCGAACGCCATAGCAATCCGCGGGGGCCGTGACATCTCCCCCATAACTTTTCCACGACGTATCGGTGACGTTATAGGTCACGCTTTGAATGGCTTTCGCTTCGTAGGCATTGACGAAACTCAGCACCACTTTTCCACCCTTTTCATAGGCTTTGCCGTGGAAGGAGAAATGATACTTAAAACCTTCATAAACCGAGTCGATATTCTGCCGGAGCAAACCCCCGTCTTTGATATGGAGGCCGCACGAGCCATCGTAGCCGATTCCCCGAGCGGGATAGCAAACGGAAGCGATGTCTTGTTTTTCGGTGTTGAGCTTTAAGAACGACCAGCCAGAATCTCCGGCGACATCCCGACGAATGTACTCGAAATCGCCATTGGAAATCTTGTTGACTTCCGGGTAAGCCATCGGGGCGCTAGGATAGGCATCTTCCGCCGCGGTTTCGACGGTGACATTCGGAGTGTAGGCCTCAAAGGGTTGGGTGCTATCGAAGGGCAGATATTTGACCCAGTCGATATACATGTAATCCGTTTCAAAATAAGAGGAGCCGACGAAACCGGCGTTGTTGGGGAACCAGTTCCCGAGCCATAGACGGGTTTGCAGCGTCGGTACGAACGCATCCCCGATCGCGCTGACCCGACCATCGATGAAGTAGATGACTTGGGCCGGATTGGTGTACCAATCAAAACCAAAAGTGTGCCACTCGCCATCGTTAAGGCAGATCTCCGAATCGGCGCTAAAGGCTTTCTTCAAATTAACGTCTTGAGAAAGGTAATAATTCTCGGTCACGTAGTTCGTGTTGAGAACGTTCTTGAAGGTGATAATGCCATCTTTTTTGCCGCCGGGTAGTTCAATATCGATTTCGTGGTTATCGTTGGCCCCCGTCTTGTTGGCGCGGTTAGTGAACGTCCAAAAAGCCGTGCAAGCCCCTTGGCGCGGTAACAGTTTCATTTTGATTTCATAGTGGCCGGGGCCCGTCAAGAACTTGGAGATCAGGGCCGCCCCGGTATTGCGGCCATCTTTCAAAGTACCAACGCCTTTGATATCGTTGCCGGTGTAATAGAGGCCATTGCCCCGCAAAATCAAAACCCCGTCATCGCTATAACCGACATTGGCAGGGACGACGCCACCATTGCCGCTTCCCCAAGCCCCGTTACCAATGTACCAATTCTTTGAGGAGACCCCACCAACAAAATCATCGAAAAAAGCTTGGGAGAGATCGTAGTTCGCCCCGTTCAGTAATTTGAGGTTGGCTCCGGCGGTTAAGGTTTCGTTGGCCGAGGAGAGCGAGGAAGAAAGCGCCGAGCCTCCGCAAGCGGTCACCAAACAAAAAGGAAGCACGAGAACGGACCGATTAATCATTTTGTTAAAAAATGGGGCGTTTCGGAAATTCATAAGCACTCTTATTATACTCAAAATCCCCATTTTCAACATATTTTTTCGCCAAGTTAAATAATTTGCCGTAAAGCGCTTTCATTTTTCGATTGGATTTTCGATTATTCTTCGTATAATAAGTCTTGAATAGAGTTTTTTCACAAAGTTAACTTTTAGGGAGGAAAACTCAAAAATGCGCACTGCAACTAAGATTTGTCTTCCGCTTCTCCTATTAATGGGGACCTGTGCGGTCTCCTTAAGCGGCTGTGGCACCACGACGAACGATCCTTCAACCTTGAACGTGATTTGCCTCAATGCCGGTTACGGTTCCACTTGGATTAAATCCCTCGCTTCGACTTGGGAAGCCGCTAACCCGAATTACAAGATCAATCTCAATGCCTCCTACGATGCTCCGACGTTAATCCAGCAGCACTTGGCTTCGAAGAACAACACCGATGATCTTTATATCTCCGTCGGCGCCAGCTGGAAGAGTTATGCCGCCCAAGATAAATTCTTGTCCCTTGACGATCTACTCAGTGACACCGTCGACGGCAAAACCGTCAAAGAACGCGTCAATCCGGAGTATCAGCAATCCTTGGCCTATCAAGGATCCGACGGAACGAAACATGCCTACCGTCTCCCTTGGACCGCAGGTGTTGGCGGCATCTATTACAACGCTAAAATGTTCGCGGATAATGGCTGGAAAGTTCCGACCACTTACGATGAACTCACCACGCTAATCTCAACCATTAAGACCGCTAATCTCCCCGTCGATGGCGATTTAACCGCTACGGTTAAGCCGTTTGTTTACACGGGCAAGAACACCGACTATTTTGACTACGCCGTCTTCACCTGGTGGAGTCAGTTAACCGGCATCGATTCGATCGAAACTTTCTTAAAATACACCGATGCCACCGTCTATGATCACACCGTTTCGGGCAGCGCCTATGCCGCCCTAGAAACCGCGACCAACCTTTGGTACAACATCTTCAAAGATTCGGGCAACTATGTGGAAGGCTCTGGCGATAAGAGCAACCACCAAGCCCAGCAGAACTTCCTTAACGGCTACAGCGCCATGATGTTCGATGGCGAATGGCTCTATAACGAAATGCTCGGCTACACCACCGCCGGCAAACTCCCTGATTCCTTTTCCTTAAAGATCATGCCGACCCCCACCGCTCCGAATGCCAAATATAGCGGCACCTCGTATATCGTTGGCGAAGACCAGTTCATCGCCATCCCCTCTTCGAGCAGCAAAGCCGATCTGGCCAAGTCCTTCATCAAAACCATTATTTCCGATGCCGGTTGCGACACCTTCTTAAAGGAAGCGCACGGCATGATGGCCTATACGTTCGATCCGAGCAAAGCCGGCAGCGACGATGTCTTCGTCAATTCGCTCATCGATTATCAAAAAGGCATCACCTCGACCTTCACGAACTACTCGACCTCGCTTCTCTATTTATCGGACATCATCGATATTTGGGGCACCTCGGCCATGCGCCCTTTCGCCGGATTGCTCACCGATGGTTCCAAGAGCGTCTCGTCGAGCTTCGACACCATCAAATCCGAAACCGCCCGTAACTGGGACGCTTGGAAGAGACAAGCCGGACTATAACTCTTCATTAACAGCCCTTTATGAATCAAGAAATCATCACTCTATTAGAACGGCTTAAAACGAAAAGCCAAACCGCGCGGCCTTTGGCCGGCGGAGTCTTTTATCTCGACGACGAAACGGTCGCCTGCCCCCCACGGGTTTATGGCGACTCGCGTTATCCTTATTGCCACGATGGCCTCACGTTATGGGCCTATGCCTCAGGCTACATCACGATGTCGGAGTCTTCCTTCTTCGTCTTTCCGCCCGCTAGCGAAGGCAAAGAACCCTTTTTAGCTTTCTTTGGCGGAGTCAAACAAGCGGGGACTTATCAGCAAGTGTCGATCACCGGCGTCGCTAAAAGCCGCCGCAACGAAGGCGAAAACCGTTGGACGATTTTCACCCCTGAAGCCGCTTACTATATCGTGGAACAAAATCAGGTTCTTTTTGCCGCCCGGGTTTTCACCAGCGCGAAAAAGGATGTCGATTTCACCTTGTATGCCTGGAACCGCGCCCCCAAGAAGCAAGAAGTCTATCTCTCCAGTTTCATGGACGCTTTGATGATGCACGGAACCGGGGAAAGCGAAGAAACCAAGTGGTTTAAATCCTGCCGCTTGACCTCGAATGGTTTCACTTTCGAAGGCGTCGAAGACCTTTCCCGCGAAATCCATCTTCATAACAAAATGGGCATCGCTCGGCGCGTCTCAAAGCAAGCCCAGATCGTTTCGACCACCTCCCGCGCCGTTTTTGCCGGGGGCAGTCAGACCCCGATCGAATTCAGCGAAGCTTTGGCGCAAGGCCGCTTCATCAAAGACAAAAAAATCACCGTCTTCAGCGACACGGCCGCCGCCGGGGATATCGTGGAGGCGGGGTTACGTTCCGGCGAATCCTTCAGCGTGGATTACCGCCTGAGTTTGCTCGAGGATAAACGCCCTGAAGTCGCCTCGATTCGTCCTGGAGAATTCGACGAAGAAATCGCTCAGCTCACCGCCGCCGATCATCAGCTTTATTTTGGCCCGAACTCGCTGAAGATGTCCTTCTTCGATAAAGAGGATGGCCAAGATTTCAGCCAGCTTAATTCCTTCATCGTTTCCTTGCTTCACCAAGTGGACTATGGCGCTTTAGCGAAGAATAGTTCCGTCTCGCTATTAGGGGTTCGCGATGTGGCCCAAATGCTTGAAGGGGCGCTTCTATTCGATGCCTCGGCTTGCCGCAGCAAGATCCTTGAAGTCCTCTCCTTTGAGACCGAAGAAGGCCGTTTCCCTCGGCAATACAGTTTACCGAAAGCCGACGAAGATCCTTTAAGCGACAACCGCAATTTCATCGACCAAGGCCAATGGATGATTTCGTTGCTGCATAGTTATCTGGCCGTCAGCGATGACCTCTCCTTATTTAAAGAAGAGACCGGCTTCTATGCAATCCAAGGTTTCAATCATCTGCATAAGAGTGCTTTCCGTTCGAACATCTACGATCACTTGAAGCGGGCCTTGTCCTATCTTTTGAACAATATCGATCCGGCGACCGGTTGCTTAAAGACCCTCTACGGAGATTGGAATGACGCCGTCGATGGCTTAGGGGTTTCCACGGACCCCAAGCAGCCCTTCGGCAACGGCGTTTCGGCGATGGCGAGTTTCCACCTTTACAAGAACTTGTTAGAGATGGCGGATATCGCTAAAGCCATGAACGATCCCCTGATGGAGAGCCAATGCCACGAAGCCTCGGCGCGTTTAGCCAAAGCCGTTTGTGAGCATCTCATCGTGAGCCAAGGCAAGGAGAAACGCATCCTCCATGGCTGGGGCGAAAACCAAAGCTTCTACGTCGGTTCTTTCCATGACGTCGATGGCCAGGACCGGGTTGGGGCTGCTTCCAATGCTTACTTCGTTATCTCCGGACTCTTAGAACAAGAGCCCGCGATGAAGCCCTATATCTTAGAAGCTTACGCTCGGCTTGATAGCACCTATGGCATCAAGACCTTCACGCCGTTCTTTGATAAGGATGCCGCCAAAGTCGGCCGCATCGTCAACCTGCCGAAAGGCACCGCCGAGAATGGGGCGGTTTATCTCCACGCCGCCTTATTCGCCATCAAATCGCTTTTCATGATGAACGCACCGATGCTCGCCTATCAGCAATTAAGAAAAGCGCTGCCGATTACGCATAGTTTTCTCACCACTTCGCCTTTCGTTATGCCCAATTCTTACATTGAGAATCCGGACATCGACGTCAATGGCGAATCGATGAACGACTGGTTCACCGGAAGTTCCAATACTTTGCTCAAACTCGGCGTCCATGACTTATTCGGAGTCCAGCCTCAAGTCGGGCCCATCCTTCGGATTAAGCCGACATCGCTCTTCTTATCCAATGACGCCTATCTTGAAGTCACGCTCAAAGGCAAGCGAATCGCTTACGAGTATCACAATCTCGGTGGGCTCGGCCGCGAAATCGCCTTAAATGGTCGGCCTTTGCCCTTAAGCAAAGACGCCAATGGGTTGCTTTATGCCGAGATCGATTTACGAGCCGTCTATGGCAATCACATCAGCATCGTCATCACCGATTGATTCGTCATCCGATGAACAAACTTGGGGGGAAACATGAACAAACAAACAGTCATTCGACTCATCTACGGACTTGCTTGTTCTTTCCTTTTGCTTTCCTGCGGGGCTCAGCCTTTGCCTTCGGCCTCGAGTTCTTCCTCCTCTTCGGTCGCCAGTTCCGTGGTGCCCTCGACTTCTTCGGCGATCCCATCTTCCTCAAGTTCATCGACAGAACCGAGTTCTTCATCGAGTAGTTCAGCCACTTCGGAAGATCCTTTCCCGACCATTCCAGAGAACCTTCCTTTTTCCATCCCAGAACTATCAAAACCCGCGACACCTCCCCTGCCTTTTGCCCTGCCCGACTTCGCCAACCCCTCCGCGGGATTGACCTATGTCTTAAATGAGACCGGGACCGCCTATAGCGTCTCTAACGCCAACAACGGCTTAAGCTCTCCTAACCTCGTCATTCCTGAAACCTACCAAGGCCTTCCCGTCACGGCCATCGCCTCTGAAGGCTTCACGGAGCGCACGTGGATCAGCAGCGTCGCCATCCCAAAAACCATCATGAAGATCGGGGATGGGGCGTTCAGCCTCACCAACATCCGCCAACTCTATTTTGACGCGGCCACCTGCCAGGACTTTAACGCCCGCAACTGGGTCTTCTATCCGGCCGAGACTTCCAGCGGCATGACCATTATCATCGGCAAGGATGTCCAGAAGTTGCCCGCCCGTTTCCTATATCCCCTTGTCACCGAGCCGACGAAATTGCCGACGATTAGCGGCGTCTATTTTGAAGCGGGATCCCAACTCACTAGCCTCGGCGATTATGCCTTTTATCATTGCGCGGGTCTCACCAATCTGGTTTTGCCCGAATCGCTAAGAACCATTGGCGATTACGCTTTTAGCGGCACGGCCTTAACTTCGCTTTATCTAAACGACGGTTTGCTTTCCTTAGGCGATTCCGCCGGCAGTGCCACTTTAAGTTTATCGAGCGTCCGTTTCCCCGCATCCCTAACTCACTTAGGCCAAAGCGCCTTCTTTTATAGCGGGATCACGGGGGCGGATTTATCCGCTTGTTTAGCTTTGACTAACCTCAGCGCTTCGGCGTTCAAAGATTGCGCCCACTTAGTTTTGGCCAATACCCCCAAGGCGATTGCTCAGATCGGGGAAAGCTGCTTTGCGCACGATACCGCCCTCACGAACGTTTACTTCGGCGACGAGGCCAAGAGTTTAAGCCTTGATGCCTCGGCCTTCGAGGGTTGCTTAGCCTTAAAGGAACTTTACCTTCCGAAGAATCTGGTTGCCTTAGGCCAAGCCGCTTTCAAGGGTTGCGCCGCGGTAACCATTCTCTATTACGCGTGCGCCGATCTTCAAGATTTCGCCTCGGCCAATGAAATCTTCCGCAATTTTGGTCAAGCGACCCAAGTCCTTTTTGCGGCTTCGGTCAGTCATCTTCCCGGCCGTCTATTCTTCTCTTGGAGTCAAGAAAGCAGCATCCCCGACATCAAGGAAGTGGATTTCTTATCGCCGAGCCTTCAAAGTATCGGGGCTTACGCTTTCTTTGCCCTTAAGCCCACGCTCATTCGCTCAAATCTGTCCTGCACCGCTTGGAAAAGTATCACGGTGGCTGACCATAATGACCTCATCGGCGACTTTGCGGCTAAGGAGGCGGCCAAATGAAAAAATTCATCCCTTCTTTAACGATGCTGGTTGCCTGTTTGACCTTGGGAGCTTGCGGAACCTCGCTTCCAGCCGAACCGGTTCAACCCCTCAATAACGGCGCCACCACCTATGCGATTTATCCGGAGCCTCATTCCCTAGTTTACGGCGAAGGGACGGGCTTTAACTTCGGCGATAAAGCCAATCTCATCCTCGAGGAAGGCATCGATGCCGCGACCGAAGAAAAGGCTTTCCGCTTATTGGCGAGCAAGGATCAAATCGCCCAGCGGAGTTCCACCTTCTCCCTGACTCTCCCTAACCTAGCTTTAGGGATATACGCTAGCCAAGGAAGCGTTGCCAGCGTCTATCAAAAAGAGACGGCTTCCTTAAGCTCGCTCTTCAGCAAAAAAGATGCCTATTATCTCAGCATAAAAGATAATTCCATTGCGATTTTGGGCCGCGATAGCGATGCGGTCTTCATGGGGCTGAGCAGCCTCTCTTTCATCTTTGAACAATCGAAAACGACTTTGCGTTCCTTAACAATCGAAGACTATTCCGACAGCGAATTCCGCGGCTTTATCGAAGGTTATTACGGCGTGCCTTGGACCAGCCAAGAACGGATTTCCCTCATGGATTATGGCGAACGTTTCAAAGCCAACATCTATATCTACGCCCCCAAGGACGATTCTTACCACGCCAGCAATTGGCGGGGACTTTATAGCGAGGCGGATTTAGCCTTATTAAAGGAGCAGATCGCCGCCGGCGCCCGGACCAAAACCCGTTTTGCTTGGTCGATTCACCCCTTCTTGCATAATCCGATCACCTCAAGCAACTATGACGAGGGCTTGGCGGCGATCAAGACGAAATTCACTCAACTCTATAACGCTGGGGTCCGTCAATTTGTCATTTCCAGCGACGACATCGAAGCTTCCTTAAACGTCCCCGTCGATGGCTCTTTCCACGCGAAGCTTCTGAATGACATGCAAGCCTGGTGTGAGAGTAAGGGCGATTGCTATAACCTGATTTTCGTTCCTTCGGCTTATTGCTATCGGTCGGCGGTTCGCCTCAAAGTCGATCTCACCAATTATTACACGGGTTTGATGAGCAACTTATCCTCCAAAGTCGCGATCATGTGGACCGGGGATGACGTCTGTTCGTCGATTTCGAGCGGCCGCTTTAGCGAATTTACCACGTTGACGGGCCGCAAGCCCTTCTTCTGGCTCAACTGGCCGGTCAATGACTATTCCACCACCCATTTGCTGATGGGCAAAGCCGAAATCCTCAACGAGAAACTTTCTGAAGGCGCCGAAGCTCCCTTCTCCGGGATTGTCACCAACCCGATGCAGCAAGCCGAGGCCTCTAAACCCGCCATCTTCGCCATCGCCTCCTATTCTTGGAACATCAACGCCTTCGATGCGAGCAAAGCCTATGAAGCTTGCTTTCCCTTCGTGGATAAAGGCGATTCGAAAGACCTCCAAGAAATTTGCAGCCACCTCAGTAACGCCACCCTCTATGAAGGCAAATACTTCGAGGAGTCGGAAGCCATTAAACCTCTGATCGCCGCTTTCCAAAGCGCCTACGACGCCAATGAAGCGACCACCGCGGCTTGCCAAGCCTTAATCGCCGCTTTAAATCCGATCGCCCAAGCTTGCGATAACTACCTCGCCAAAGGGATCAATTCCGCGCTCATCGATGAGATCAAACCTTGGGTCCTCTCCTTACGCGACCTATGCTTAGCGGCGGTTTGCTATTGCCAAATCGAAAGCAATAACGCAACTTGGAACGCCAGCCAAATGGCCACCACGTTTGCCCAGGGCGAAGCCCTCAACGAAGGCCGAAACGCCTACACCCACCCCGTCCTTAATAAGATTTCCTATAACGACGATCAAGAAATCGTCGAAGTCGGGACCAGCGTTTTGGCCCCCTTCTTATCCTCAATCCGGGCGATTGCTCAAGATGACCTCGCGATCAAACAAGGCAAGAGCACCGGCATCACCTACGCCGGCTGGAGCGGACTTTATTCGGGCGCGCTAAGCGATATGCAAGATGGCAATGAATCCACCTTCGCTTGGTTTAACGGCACCCCGTCTTCAAACGCTTGCATCCGCTTCGATTATGGGAGCGAGCAAACCTTCTCTTCGATCCGCGTCGTTCAAGGCAATAGCCGCGGCAGCGATTTCATGGTCGGAACCCTCGAGTATTCCAATGATGGCCGCAATTTCACGAGCTTAGCCACCTTATCAAGCGAGTCGGTTACCCTTGTCGACATCCGCAACAACCCCATCAAAGCCCGCTTCTTAAGATTAAAGAATAAAGGAACGGGGACTTGGGTCGCCATTAAGGAAGTGGAAATCAATACCCTGCCGGCGGTCCACGGTTCCATCAGCTATGGGAATATCGCTCTTGAGCCATCCGTCACCACTTCGATCTGCAACATGATCGATGGGGATTCCTCGACGTACACCTGGTTTGAAGTCAATAAACAAACTAACGCCTATATCATTCTTGATCTTGGGGTAGAAACCAGCGTTTCCACCATCAATTTCTTGCAGGCGAAAACCGACTCCCCCTACGACTATTTCTATCACCTGACTTTCTCGATTTCGCTCGATGGAGTAACCTATAACGAAATCGGCAGTTATTCCGATCAGAAAGACGTCGTTATCAGCCTCAACGCCCCGACCAAACTCCGCTACATCAAAGCCCAATCGACCGCTTCCTCGGTCTATGGGGTTGTCGTCCGAGAGTTCTCAATTTTATAAGGATCTGCCAAAAGGAGGGCATGACTTATGAAGAAATATGGATTCGCCTTGCTACTAGGAGCCGGAACGTTAACGGCCCTAACTTGCGTCGGGGCAAGTTTATCACCAAAGAGCCGAGCGCTCGCCGCTAGCGCGACCCCAACGGTCAGCGTTTCAGGGCTAAGCGTTCCTCAGCCCGATGAGCACCCGCTAAGCGCGATGGCCGACGGGAATACGACCACCTGGGGCTGGTTGCACACGCCCACCACAGGAAGCTATATCCAGGTCGATTATGGGGAAGTGGTACGGATTAAGGCTTTTAGTTTTGATTATGGTTATGGCGAGAGCTTTGCCGACACCTTTAGCGGAACCATTAAAATGTCCGCGGATGGCTCGACCTTCTATACCATGGGAGGTTTTACCGCCACCGATCACATCTGCACCCTTGATCTCAGCGCAAACGCTTATTACTTCCGTTATGTTCGCATTACCGATATGACCGCCGCTGGTTGGCTCGCCATCCGCGAATTCGAAGCCACCACCCTTACCGCCGTGAGCAAGGCAACCTTCACGGCTTCTAACGTCACCCTCGTCGCCGATGGGGGCTATACTGGCCCAAGTTACGTCAATACCCCGGCTGACGCCACCGACGATGATCCCGCTTCTTATGCGTGGTATCTTCGCAGCGAAACTGCCGGCGCTTATTTCCAGATTGATTTAGGAGCGACGACTTCGGTTTCGTCTCTTCAACTCTTGATGGCCAGCCCCACCCACATCTCCGACTATATTCAAACCACCATCAATTACACTTACGCCACCGATCTGAATGGCACCTTTACGAGCTTAGGAAGCTCGGATGGGTCTCGCCGGCAGGTCTTCCTCGCTTTTAGCGCCATTAACGCCCGCTATATTCGGGCGATCATTCCCGCCGCTTCTAGCAGCTCCAGCAACGATATTGTCATCCGTGATTTCTCAGTCAATAAAGATATCGCCTTCAGCAGCGACTTGTTGGTCTATGATGACGATCGCTCGGGTTACCCGTTATCGTGCCTTGATTACGGCACGGACAATAACGAAGCCACCTTTATCGACTTCGATGGCTCTAACCGCGGCTCAGCCAGTTGGTTCCAACGGAACCTCGATGCCCTGACTCCTTTCTCTGGTATCAAACTGATCACGGGCAAAGAGACCGGCGATAAAGTGACGGCGGTCACCTTCTCGATCTCCAACGATGGCACCACCTTCACCGACATCGGTTCTTACTCCAGCACGGACGGGCTTTATTCCATCAGCTATGAAGGCGTTTACGCCGCCCATTATCTCCGGGCGAGCGCCCTCTCCTCGGGTTGGATGAGTATCAATGAATTCGCCGTGACTGGCCCCACCGCTTTAGCCGAGTTCAACACCTATCTTGATGCCTTGACTTGCGACGACATCCGCACCGTCGCCAAGGCCACGACCGCGAAGAGCAACCTCACCAGCTATTACGGAGCCTTATCCGCGAGCGAGATCGCCCAAATCACCTCGGAGCGGCTCAATAAGTACAACTACTACTTATCCTATTGCAACCACATCATCGCCGCCGGTAGCGGCGCCACCAGCATCAGCGCCCTTAATGAAGGCGGCAATACGGGCTGGTTCATCTTAGCGTTATGCGCTTTATTGGGTGCCGCCGCTGCGACGGGCTTCCTCGTGAAGAAGAATAACCGTAAGCAAGACTAAGGCTTGCCGGATGAAGGGTCGGTCCTTCCCTAACGGAAAGGCCGATCCTTTTTTTATGACGAGTCGGTAAGATCAAACATCGCTTCGTCAAAGAAAAAGGACCTCTTGAAAGGGTGAAGAGGTCCTTCGGTCGGAAGCAAAGAAAGATCAGCGATCGGCTTTCTTCTTAGAAATCTTTAAGCCAAAGAAAGTCGCTAGAGCAGCTAAGGCAACCGTCGAGATTCCGGCGATGGCTAAGCCCGCGCTCGTATTCGGATCGAGGCTGCCGATGCTATAGACGCCGGTGCTGATCGGGCTTTTGCCCGCGGCATTAAGGAACATGTTAAGGCGATCTAAGTAGGTTTGGCTCGTTCCGCTGACGGTGCTCGCGCCCAAGGCCGCGATATCGTCGCTCGTTAAGGATGTCTTAATCGCAATCAGGTTATTGACGAGATCGCTATTCGCCTTAAAGGCAGCGCAATCGGTATTAGTTTCAGCGAAGTCTTTGGCCGCTTGTTGAGCGTTGATGACGAGACCGCCCAGGTGACAATAGTTGGCGCCAACGCCGCCGAAGCTAAAATAAACGACGGCAATTTGAACTGGAGTTGAAGCTAAGGTCGTAACATGCCAGCTCTTCCACGTGAAGACATTATAGTTCCAGTCGGTATCGGTCGAGGTGTTGTGACTCGTCGGAGCGGCAAAGGTGGAATCTTCGCCATCGTCGGTCTTAATGATGGCCCAAGTTGTTCCGCCATCGCTGCTGGATTGCAATTGGATAAAACCAGCTTCGGTCGCACCCCAATAGAGATGGATATCGTTCAGCCCAGTCACCGAAAAGTTGGTGTAGAAGGCTTGCATGTTTCCGGCGGATTGGCCACTAGCCGAAGCAATGTTGGTGAACGAATCGGTCGTGTCGGTACGTTTCAGGATGCTTTGATTGGCATCTTCGGTATCGCCCAAAGCGATGGTTTCACGAGTCGAATTGTAGTGAGCCCGCGAGACTTTGATGGTTTTGGTGGCGCTGCCTTCGACCGGAACGCTAACATCGCTGTAGGTAGCCGGGCCTAATGCGGTGTAGGTATTCGCTAGAACGCTGTTACTTTTAAACATCGTTCCTAGGGATGTGGAATTGGTGATACTGGCTCCCACCGGCGTGGCTTTGCTAAAAGCCGACAACGATCCGGACGCAACAAGTCCTAAAGCAAGTAGAGCCCCGGCGGATAGAATGATGGCTTTCTTCATAAAGTGTTCCCCCCTAAAAATGAATCGGTGACTTCGCTATTAGCGCTCTAAGTGCTTCTTACGCGAGTGAATGAGGACGAAACTCGCCCAAGTCGCAATTCCAAGAACGGAAATCACCGAAATCGTCCAAATCGCGGTGGCATCCGGATTGCCAATAACGGTAAGCGTTGCCGCGCTGCTGCCTTTGGCCCAAGCATTGAGCAGATAAGTATAACGGGCCTGATAAGTGGCAGAGGAATCATCAGCGCAGGTTTCGGTGGTTAAGGCAGTCCGATCGGCCGAGCTCATTTCAGCGTACTCAGCAGCCAAGAACTCTTTCTTGTATGTCGATAAACCACAAAGGGAACCTGCATTCATCTTGTTTTCGAAATCATTCTTCGCGTTAATTGAAATACCAGAGATGCCAAAACCTTCGCCCCCAACCGTGTAGGCAATCGAAGCATAGGCAAAACGAATCTGCGATGTATAGGTGACATCCGCGGAGGTAGCCGCAATCTTATAGGGATTGAGCTCATTCGTCCCCTGCGCGGCCGATTGTTTTACATAGGCTTTTTTGGCAAAAGAGTAACTCGTTCCGCCATCGGTAGAATAAAGGAGAAGATTGGCTAGCCAAGAATCCGGAACAAGGTAGCGGCTGATTAATATATTAATATCGCTAAAAGAAGAAATGTCGTAGTCCATCCATAAGGTTTGAACATACCAGCTGGATACGCTTTCGCCAATGGAAACGGCATAAGCTTTCACGGCCGCATAAATCTTTTGCATGGACACCACATAGGAATCCGTGCTGGAGTCCGATTCGTAATTGGCGATGTTCTGAGCCTTGGAATCGGCTTCATCGCTTTCGCAACCCAAGTACAGGGAATTGAGGTAATTTTTCGCATGACTATATTTCCAAGGATGGGCGGAATTTCCGTCCAAGGTTAATGAGCCATTTTGGGACCATGCTCCATTCAATAGGAAGTTGGCGTTTCCAAAGGGAGTTTCACCATAAGCATCGCTCGAAGCGGTCGCTCCTAAAGCCTGAGCCTGCTTGCCTTGAAGGGCTACGCCCCCTAAAGCCAAACCGGCGGTCAGAAGCGAAGTTAAGGACAGAATCAATGATTTCTTCATGGTTTATTTCCCCCCGATAATCATTTCGACTTGCTCCAGGTAATCCTTTAATTCCCTGACGCATTTAACAGCTTCCTGGTCGTTCTCCATCTCCGCAAAGATACGGAAAGTGGGTTCCGTACCAGAAAGCCGAATCAACATCCAACAATCGTTATCGAAATAGAACTTAAAGTTCCGAGTGAAATGCTCATAACGGACGAGCGGTCGCGAGAATACCGGCGGGTGCTGATCGATGTAGGCGATAAGCGGCTCGCTCTCGGTCGTATAGATTAAGCTGTCTTCCAAGAAAGAATAATGATAATCCGCGAACTTTTTGACATCGGCGATGATCTCGCTGACGGGTTTGTTGAGGAGAATCATCATCTCCATGAATAGAGCGCTCGAGAAGACCGAATCCTTGCCGAAGAGATAACCCCGAACGGTCAAACCGCCTGAGCTCTCTCCGCCGATCAAGGCATCGACCTCTTTCATCTTGGCGGTGATGTTCTTAAAGCCGACATCGACTTCATGGCATTTAAAGCCGAGTTTAGCCGCGACTTTGTCGACGAGGATCGAGGTGGCGCAGTTCTTGACGATATCGCCCTTCATATCCTTATATTTGACGAGGTAATAGTAGAGGGAAGCGAGGATCTCATTATTGGAAACGTAATTGCCTTTTTCATCGATGATGCCAAGGCGATCGCCATCGCTATCGGTGGCTAATCCGCAATCGTAATGGCCGGAGAGAACCTTGTCGCGGAAATCGCCCGAAAGCATGGCTTCGGTCGGATTGGGAAGGTTAAAGCTGAAGAAAGCGTCGTGTTCGGCATGGACGATGTCAAATTGGTGGATACCCAACTCTTTGGCTAACGGTTCAAGTCCCACCACTCCGACGCCGCACATATTGTCATAGATGATCTTTGCATGATTGTTATGGATCTTCGGTGAGATGAAACGTTTGATGTGAGTGAGGTAAATGTTGGTGTTGGTGAAATCTTGGATGAGCCAAAGCTTCTTCGCTTCTGGAAGCGACAGGGTTTTGACTTCTTTGACTTCCGAGACCACTTTTTCAAGGCGATTGGTGAAGGCGACATCGGCATCGAAGCCTTGCGAAAGGAAGAGCTTAATGCCGTTGAAATAGAAAGGGTTATGCGAGGCGGTGACCATGACGCCATAGTCATGATGCATATCGCGGGTCGCCGACATCACGCAAGGCGTCGGGACGGGCGAAAGGAAGAGATAAACCCGAATGCCGTTGCCGGCTAAAACCTCGGCGAACCAACGGGCGGCGAAGTCCGACATGAAACGATTATCGAAACCGATGATGATCGGCTGCTTCGAATGATCGGCTAAAACGATGTTGCTCAAGCCCTGAGCGCAGAGCTGGACATTTTCGCGAGTAAAGTCATCTCCGATGACCCCTCGAAATCCACCTGTACCAAAATGAATCATACTTTTTTGCCAATTACATTATGGTTAGGAGTCCATTCAAAAGCAATATTTTTTCTAGCAGCACACGAAAGTGTTGCTGACGTTTATTGATGAGCCGCCCCGCCGTATAATGGTCTCGCCAAACAAATCGAAGGATCTGGGAGGCGGCCAGGATCGGTTTGTTTGGCGATAAACT
>Ga0268357_100584_pt1 | contig 42803 bp, 41 predicted proteins | sample BioMet10_FD_192466 | JGI IMG/M metagenome (GOLD analysis project Ga0268357, IMG submission 192466) | Sewage microbial communities from Oakland, California, United States - Biofuel 10 (Illumina Assembly) | ecosystem: Engineered > Wastewater > Sewage > Unclassified | place: USA: California... | reverse complement strand
TGTTTTTCATTGGTTGAACTCAAGAACTGATTTCTCCTTCCGTGAGATTATTGCTTACCACTCTCTACGTCCATATTTTAATCGTTTGGAAGGGGAATGAAAATACGTCATCTTATTTGGTGCTTACCATCAAACAGGCATAGCATCATTCCGAATTGGACTATATTAATTTTATTCAAGGATAAAAAGAGCTCTCCGCCTAAAATGGGGAGAGCCGCCTACAGAAGCTTATGAAGTTTAAAACCATAGTATATTCAGTCCGAGTAAAAGATACTAATTTTTATCAGCCGCATAGTGTTCCCAAAGCCTGTTATTAGGAGATAGAAGATTTAGGAAACAGGCTAAGGCCGGATTAGTATTATTTTTAGGAATTAAGGTAAAATAATCATCCTCCGGATACGCTTTCTGCCTGCACATGACAATACCGGAAGGTAGAAAAGGCTTCATGAAATCCGGAGCAAAACCGATACCGTAATCAGCATGGAGCATAGAGAATAAAGAGTTCAACGTATTGACTTGTACCAGCTTCTTGGGTTTAACGCCAACTTTTTCTGAATTTATCCAAAAACGCCGCAAATCCGTGGGACCCTCGTCTTCGGACAAGGTTACCACGCACTGGTCCGAAAAATCAGAAGGCCTTATAACACGCTGCTTTACTAAGGGATTCTTTTCATTTAAAATCACACAATATCTGAATCTAAACAAGGTTTTTAAATAAAAATCTCCCTCCTGAAACACATGTTTAAAGAAAGGATAAGGAAAAATAATATCAAATTGGCCCGCCAGAGCTTTTTCCCATAAAATATTATAAGTATGTTGAGATACCAGGACTTGTATCTGAGGGTATTGTTCATGAAATTGTTGTAACAGCTGCGAAACAAAGACATGCTCAAAAATGCCCACACCTATTCTGAGAGTCCCCTGGGCCCCATTAATCATCAGGTGCAGATTATTAAGAGCCTGATCATAATTTTTAAGCACCAAAGTTATATCCTTATAAAACTGCTCACCCAGAACTGTCAGCTGGACCTTTCGATTATTGCGTTCTAATAAACGCACTCCAATTTCTTTTTCTAACATAGCGACGTACTTACTCATGGCCGTCTGAGCAATATGTTGCTTTTTAGCCGCCTTGGTAAAGCTAGCGTTATCAGCCACCGCCTGGAAATACCGTAAATACTCAATTTTCATAACCCTTTTCCCCGTTTTGCTAAAATATCTAATTTAAAAATATTCTATTATATATAAACAAAAACGCGAAACCGAAGTTCCGCGTTCATTTTAAATTATAGGAGCAAAGTAAATATCACCTTACCTGACCACGCCAACTACTGTGCCTCCACCGGAGCCTCAGCCTCAGGAGCTTCCTGCGCCGGAGCTGCCACCGGTAAAGTTGCGCCCAGGTTCTTACGTTCCTCATTGATACTGGTACGGTTATCGTTAATAGCCTGCAGGGCGGTAGAAAGACTCTTGCTTAAATAGCCCAGCATATCATCCGCATATTGCAGGGAATCAGTCTTGACTCTTTCAGAGTAAGCGTTGGCCTCCCCTTCCACGGACTCTTTATTGCGCATAGCCGTAGCCTTTGCATCTTCCGCAAACGCCTCCGCCTGCTTCACAATCTCTTCCTGACGCATCGTACGCTCCGCTTCCCCTTTAGCTACGGTAACAATACGCTCCGCCTCGGCTTTAGCCTGTTCAATAATGGCGTCAGCTTCCTCGCGAGCCTTGGTCACGATATTCTGCTGCTCGTCCAAAACCTGACTGGCATTCTTCACTTCCTTAGGAATAGCTTCCTTCAGATCGTCCAGAATTCCCGCCAAATCGCTTTCCTCGATAAGAATCTTATCCGTTAAAGGGATACGGCTGGCTTCCGCGATAAGATCATACATTTCATCAAAAATCCTGTCGAGAGTAATATTGGCGCCCATTCTATCTAACATTGGCTTCTACCTCTTTCCATTTTTTTCTTCTTTAATTTTCTTCTCAGCTTGATAAACCTTAATCTGCTTAGCCACTGCTTCCGGTACCAGATCTTTAATCTCTCCACCAAAGACCAGCAACTCCCGCACACCGGAAGAGCTGATATAAGAATAGGAGGAATTGGTCATGATAAAAATGGTTTCCAAATCATGGTTAATTTTTTTCATTAAAAGGGCACGCTGAAACTCATATTCGAAATCAGTAAACGCCCTCAGACCCCTCACAATAAAAGGAATCTTCTCATTGACACAAAAATCATTCAACAAACCGGTAAAACAAGTTACCTTGACATTTGGTATATGCCTGGTGGCCAGTTTAATTAATTCTACCCGCTGTTCCATGGTGAACATGGATTTATCCTTACCTGGATTATAAAAAACACTAATGACCAGCTCATCAAACATCAGGCTGGCACGTTCAAAAATATCTACATGACCTTTGGTCACCGGGTCAAAGCTTCCAGAGCAAACTGCCCTACGAACCATACGGCCTCCTCGGGTGACTGCATCAACTTACACATAATACACCCTATTTCAAGTTTAGTTCGACATTAACACCGTTTTTCCTTCATTTTTTTACCATAAAGCTCAAAAAAGTTTCACCGTATTTTTGACGGCGCTTTAAAGTTAAACCTTCAGGCACAGCCTGTTCCAGCTCATCATGAGCCGAATGTTCCACTATCAGCACCCCTGCCGGCCCTAATATGTTCATCAGGGCAGGATTTTTCAGTACCTGCTGTACCAGCCCTTTGTTATAAGGCGGGTCACAAAAAATAAAGTCAAAACTTTGCTCCTGTCTGGCTAACCTGGTCAGAGCACTTAAGGCGTCCTGATGCAATACCTGGCACTCGGCCTGAGCCTGACATTTTTCTATATTACTATAGACTAATTTAAGCGAATTCAAAGCTTTATCTACAAAAACTACGGTCTGCGCACCGCGGCTCCAGCATTCCAGTCCCAAATTGCCAGTACCGGCGAATAAATCCAGTACCGCCGCTCCCTGCACCTTGCTGCCCAGAATATTGAATAAAGATTCTTTCACCCGGTCCGCTGTGGGACGCACATCGTAATTTTTAGGTTCGGTCAGACGCAGTCCCCGTCTTTTGCCGGTAATGATTCTCATAACTCCTGCCTCCGGCTTAGCGGCTTCCTGTTAAAATTAAAACAGCTGTATCAGCCTCATCAACCGCCATGAATAATATTACTCAAATATGATACACCAAAAATGCTCATTTGTCACTTTTTTACAAAAAAATTAGCCAAAAGTTCACAAAAGGAGCCTTTCAGCCATTTTTCCCGCTGGTAAATCTTTTCTGCTTCAGCTTTAGAATCTTTCAAACAATACTTTACAATAAAGAAGGCTCCCGGAAAACCGGGAGCCGATAATCTTAAACTAAGTCATTAGATGCTGAAGATACCCAGAGCTGCGGCACAAATCAGGGAAATCCAGGACAGTACCCACAGATAAGGACCACAGAATCTCAGTAAGTCTTTAATTTCAACTCCGGCCAGGCCGCAACACAGGAACGTGGTAGCAGCATGAGGAGTTACCAGTACGGCGTAGTTCTTGCCGACCAGCATGGCCATAGCCATATCATGAGGCTTAACACCAAATTTCTCACCTACGCCGATAGCCAGAGGAACCAGGCCGAAGAAGTAGGAATCGGTGCCCAGCATCATGCCGATAGGAACCGCGAAGAAACCGAACACATCCTGCAGATGGGGACCCATGAAAGCAGGTACGACATTGATAATCATGGTGGCCATCTCGTTAACCATCTTGGTTCCGGTTAAAACGCCCAGGAACACGCCGGAAGTTAAAAGAATCATAGGCATGGTCAAAGCGGTGGCAGCATGCATCTTAATCGCATTAGACTGAGCTTTGGCACTGGGGAAGTTAACCAGAAGAGCAATAGCCAGACCAAACATGAAAGCAGCATACATAGGAATCTTAGTGAAGCACAGAAGCAGGATAACACCTAAAGTTAAAATAGCATTGAACCAGAGCAATTTCGGACGTTTCATAGCAGCAGCCTTAGCTTCAGCTTCCGGATCATTGGCAGCTTCATCAACATCAGAAGACAGCTCAGCAGCCTTGCCGGTAGGATTGAGACCTGCACCGCGGCGCTTTTCAACCACGCCCATGTAAGCAGCGAACAGAAGGCAAATAATTACGCCTACACCCTGCAAAGGCAACAGTTCCTGCCACAGAGCGTTAACATCCAGTTTCAGGATAACGCCGGTACGGGCAACAGGACCACCCCAGGGGAGCAGGTTCATGATACTCATGGCCGCGCCGATAATTACGCAGATGACAATCGGGCGCATATGCAGCTTCTTATAAACAGGCAGCATAGCCGGAATGGTAATTAACAAGGTGGAAGCCAGCGCGCCATCCAGATGAGCTACGATAGCGATACAAGCGGTAGCTACCGTTACCATGACGATATTGTTGCCGGCTTTTTTTACCAGCCAGTTTACCATCGGGTCAAACAAACCAACATCACTCATCATAGAGAAGTAAACGATGGAGAAGATGAACAGTACAGCCGTAGACCAGGTAGTAGTTACACCTTTCTTTACAAACTCGAAAATTTGGGCTGGATTAAAACCACATACCAGAGCGCAAATAACAGGTACAACACAGAAGATTGGCACAGGATTGGCTTTGGATTGCATCAAAGCCCAGACGATAATGATGATCATTAGAAAACCGACAATTGCTAGTAGCATTTTTACAGACCTCCTTGTCCGCCTTAGGAAAAAATGAATGATTTCTGAATATTAACTAATCTCGACCTCTGGTTATATTTTCACAAATTATTCGACATTTGTAAAATTGAAAAAAGGTATTGTTTATCATACAATAATTTTATGAGGTCACAAATAGGCCTGGTTAAGCCATTTTGTTTTCCTCATTGCATTGACCGGAATTTGCTGATATAATATTTTATGTAAATTGGCATAAATTTAAATATTACAGTTAAATACTAACTGTTCTTAACTTGGTTCTAAAATAAGTTAAAGCACGGCCATGGTTGCCAGCTATAGCCATCAAAACCCAATAAATGGTCCAAGATATTTATCAGCTATAACCAGCAAACTTGCCAGGGAGGCTTACGTTATGGAAGATCGGGATTGGCTTATTCTTCAAGAACTTTACAGGATGAAAAATATTACCAAGGCGGCTCAGGAACTGTATATGTCCCAACCAGCCCTTACCAGCCGTCTGCAGCATATTGAGCGGGAATTTAACGTGCGTATCGTAACCCGCAGCACCAAGGGCATCCGGTTCACGCAGGAGGGAGAGTATCTGGTTAAAAAGTCTTCAGATTTGCTGGAAGAGCTGGCCGCTATTAAAAATGAAGTCCATGAGCTGGACAATGCGGTGGCCGGCACTATTGAGATTGGTGCCTCCAATTATTTCACCCTTTACACCTTGCCCACTCTGTTAGAACAATTTCAGAAGCAACATCCGGCGGTCAAATATCTGGTCACCACCGACTGGAGTAAAAATATTTCCAACGACATTTACCAGCAAAAGCTTCATATCGGCTTTGTCAGCGTCGACTACGGCTATACTACGAAACACATGCTTTACGACGAGCCCTACTGCATCGCCTATAAAAAGCCTTTTACCTTGGACGAAGTACCGGAGCTGCCCCGTATTGACTACTTGAGCGACTACCTTTTAAAGGCCCAGATAGACAGATGGTGGCGGGAAAACTTTAACAAACCGCCCATCACCTCTATGCAGGTTGGCCGTTTGGAATCCTGCAAACATATGGTCAGTCATGGTTTGGGTTACTCCATCATCCCCTACCGTCTGGTAGCTGAGGAAAAAGCTATTCACACCTTGCTCCTGACGGAAAAAAGCGGCAAGGTTTTGACCCGTACCAGTTGGATGCTTTATAACGATAGTTCACTTAATATGCCTACGGTTAAAGCCTTCGTAGACTTTGTCCAAGGCTATGATTTTCGCCATATCATAGGTGAAAACCGCTAGAAGAAGAGAATTTAACAAATTAAGCCTCAGCTAAAGGATTACTTTTTCCTTTGGCTGAGGCTTATGTTTTTCAGTTTACTTCTTACTTAGGGTGTTCTTTATTTAATGACCAGGCGATAGTACTTCTTTTTACCCTTACGTATTAACAAGCTCTTGCCCTCGTCAAACATCGCCGGCGCAAAAGAGCCTTCTGCATCGTCCACCGCTTTGTCGCCTATATACAGTCCTCCCTGGGCAATCATCTGCCGGGCCTCCCGTTTGCTGGTAAATACTTTTTGCGCAGTCAAAACATCAATAAACTTGCCCTCGGACTCGGCTGCACTAATCTCCAGCGTCGGCACGTTATCCATATGACCGCCGCCGCCGAACAATGCTTCAGCCGCCTGCTGAGCCTTCTTAGCTTCTTCCTCGCCGTGAATCAGCTTAGTGACTTCAAAAGCCAGCACTTTTTTAGCTTCGTTAATTTCGGCATCCTGAAGGGCAGACAAACGCCGCACCTCATCCATCGGCAGGAAAGTCAAAAGACTCAGGCACTTGCCTACCACCGCATCATCCACATTGCGCCAGTACTGGTAAAAATCATAAGGAGAAGTCTTAGCCGGATCAAGCCATAAAGCACCCTTTTCCGTCTTACCCATCTTGCGCCCGTCAGGAGTAGTTAAGAGCTGACAAGTCATGCAGTAAGCCGGCTGACGGTCCTTGCGGCGAATCAGTTCCACGCCCGCGATCATGTTGGACCACTGGTCGTCCCCGCCTAACTCCATGATACACCCGTAATCATGATGCAGCTTCCAGAAATCATAGGCTTGCATAATCATATAGTTGAACTCAAAAAAGGTCAAGCCACCATCTTTTTCCAGCCGCTTCTTATAGCACTCCGCCGTCAGCATCCGGTTCACGGAAAAATGTACGCCCACGGTGCGCAGCATATCTACATAGTTCATAGACAGCAGCCAGTCAGCATTATTAGCCATAACGGCTTTGCCATCAGAGAAATCAATAAAACGTGACATCTGCTTTTTAAAGCAGGCAATATTATGGTCAATGAACTCCGGCGTCAACATCTGACGCATGGAATCCTTACCGCTGGGGTCTCCCACCATACCGGTACCTCCGCCTAAAAGGCAGATGGGGCGATGCCCGGCCCGTTGCATATGGGCCATGACCATCAGGGCGATAAAATGACCTACATGCAGGCTGTCCGCCGTAGGATCGAACCCGATGTAGAAGGTCACCTTCTCTTTTTCCAAAAGCTCTTTAATTTCATCCTCATGAGAGAGCTGGGCAATAAACCCGCGCTCCTTTAACACGTCGAATACGGACATTTGATGCTAACCTCCTAAAATTATTCTCGGACAAAGGTAAGCCCCGGGTTTTTCCCGGGGTTGCCTGATACATTATCTTATTATTCTACACCAGTTAGGTCAGAAGTGCAATGGGGACATCTGGTAGCATCGTCCGGAATATCCATCTTGCAGAAGGGGCACTGACGTACTACCGGTGCCGGAGCAGGCGGATACAGCTTATTAATGTAATGTACCATCAAAAACAGGACAAAAGCCACAATCAGAAAATCAATCACCGCATTAAGAAACAGGCCATAAGCGATAACGGGAATATTGGCATCCTGAGCCGCTTTAAGCGTCGCTACCGGCTTATCACCCAGATTGATAAAGAGGTTGGAAAAATCAATTTTACCGAAGATAAGTCCCAAAGGAGGCATGATAACGTTATTAACCACAGATGTAATAATCTTACTAAAAGCTGCGCCAATGATAACACCAATAGCCATGTCCAGTACATTACCACGCAAAGCAAACTTTTTAAATTCCTCGAACATAAACATTCCTTCTTTCTCTCTTTAATCGATACTAATAATGGTTAATACAGGTTATTACAAAAAACCGCTAATCAGCATCTAAACTAATTAGCGGTCATTTTTTAATTGGTCGGGGCGGCGAGATTCGAACTCACGGCCTCTTGTACCCGAAACAAGCGCGCTACCAAACTGCGCTACGCCCCGACATGTGCTGACAACAACTCGTTGCAACAGTGTTATTATATAAGATATTAAAAAATTTGTCAATGCTAAAATGACGGGTAAAATTAAAAATTATGGGCCTCTTGTTTCGGGTACAAGCGGCTTCCCTGACCCTAAATTAAATTTGTGCTTCAAATTTTTTCTTTATTCTTCTGTATACTTTTCTACTCTTCGCTGACCACCCGGATATTGCTTACCTGGAAGGACCTGGCAATAGCCGGCAGCGCTTCCCGCTCAATCGCGGTACGATGCAGCTCACTTTCGGCCACGATGAGGCAGCGTTCTCCGGAAATGTTAATATTATGAATCTTATTAATCAACCGTTCGTATTTCTCCTGGCCCAGGTCAGCCTGCAGCAAACCCAGTCCCGGTACCAGCTGCGGTTTGTCTTTAACCAGCCGCTCCCGTAGCGGAGTGAAAGGCTGGGTCACCACCCTGGGATCATGTTCGACCACAAATTTGGTTTCCTGTTCATCCGGTACTAATAAATCATCCCGCATAATAATCCTCCTGCCATACATATATTATACATGATAAAATATAAACTAAATTTTTAAAACTGGCCGCCGCCGGCTACATAAAAGAAAAAAGCCGGAAAGACCACCAGGACAAATACAACCATGGTCAAAAGAAAAGCCGCAATGGTCAAGTCCACATCCAGCTTGTAAAGCCTGGCCGTGACCACCGAATTAACCGCCCCCGGAGCCGCCGCCGTGATAATCAGCGTTCCCAAAAGCACCTGGTCGGTAAAAATATTTTTCATGCAAAAATAAAACAGCCCCGGCACGATGATAAAGCGCAAAGGCACCATATCCCACACCCGGCGATAATAAGTCCGGGCCTGGCCAAAATCAATCAGATAGCCTACCGGGACCATGGAAATCCAGGCCACCAGATGGACCAAAATTTGAGAGACGGTTCCTAAAACCGGCGGCCTGGCAATCCCTGCCAGCTGAAACAAGATACCTGCCGCCATGCCCAGAACAGGCACCTGGTTCAACGTCAAAAACATTTCTCTAAAACTTAAATGCAGACGGGTTTGCTGCAAAGAAGCGGTTTCCTTGGCAAAATAGTATTGGGCCAGGGGAAAGCACAAAATGACCAGCAGCATATTTTGAAAAGTGGCCACCAGCTGCACGTAGGCATACCCTATCTCGCCATAGACGATAAAGGCGCATAACCCGGCTACCGCCCCTATGTTGGAGAGCAAGGCGCTGACCACATAAGCGCCCTGCTGCAGATAGCTCTTAAAGCGCCGGGCAAAAAGCGCCCAGCCGATAAAACCTGGCACGATGGTAAACAAAACGCCTAATAAGGGCAGCCACAATAATTGTGAGGACAGAGGCAGGACCCAAAAACTGAGCAAGGTCAGGATAGTGCAAAATATAACTATGTTAATCCGGATGAGCAAATTACAAACTTCTCCGGACATAAGCTTTTTTTGCTTTAAATAGTACCCGGTCACCAGGGGCAGGATAATATCAGTAAAGACAAAAATGATACGCAAATAAGTGGAATTCATGCTAACCTCCAACCAAATTCTTCTGAAAATCTAACCTTAGTATGATATAATAATAAAAACGTAAAGTCAAGCTTCAGCTTTATAGACAAGGTACGCCGCCAGCCTTAGCGGCGGGAAGGAGATTAAAATGAGATTTTACACTGCCAAACTAAATAACCAGCCAGCCATCTTCATCAGCCTGGATGGGGGCAAAACGGTTTATCCTGCTTCTGACCTGGGGTTTGCCTTTGAGGATATGAATGATTTAATCAAAAACTTTACACCGGCTTTGGCCGAACAAATAAAAACCGCCGCTGCCAGCGCTGATTCCGGACTGTCATCTCAGAAAACCGCCGACCTGGTCTTAAGCGCCCCCATCGTATATCCCTTGCAGGACGTCATCTGCCTGGGCATCAATTACGATGAACACGCTAAAGAAGCAGATAAGTTCTCCCGGGAAGCCTTTGGCGGCGAACGCCCCTACACCATCTATTTTTCTAAACGGGTCAACGAAGCCACCGCGCCCCAAGGCACGATCCCGGCTTACCAGAGTCTGGTAGACAGTCTGGACTACGAATCCGAATTAGGTGTGGTTCTGGGGCGGGATGCTAAAGCCATTAAGCCAGATGAGGTCAAAAAATACATTTTCGGCTATCTGGTCATCAACGACGTCAGCGCCCGCAACCTGCAGACCCGCCACAAACAGTGGTACCTGGGCAAGAGCCTGGACGGCTTTACCCCCATGGGTCCCTGTATCGTCACTCCGGACGAAATTTCGGACCTTTATAATCTAAAGATTACCAGTCATGTTAACGGCGAACTGCGTCAAAACAGCAACACCAGGTTTATGATTCAAAAGGTGGAGGGTGCCGTGTCCGAACTTTCCCAGGGCATGACCTTAAAAGCCGGTACCATCATCGCCATGGGCACCCCCGCCGGGGTAGGCCTGGGTTTCAAGCCGCCCAAGTTTTTAAAACCGGGTGACGTGGTAACCTGCGAAATTGAAGGTATCGGTAAGTTGGAAAATACCATTGTCCGGTAAAGGAACAGCCTAACTATCTTCTAATCTTTACGGCAGGGCCCTTAAAAGGCCCTGCTTATTTTTCCTTAGGAGGCTCTTTGCCGAACCATTTTTTATAGATTTCCCCATACTGGCCATTAGCCTTGATGGCGGCCAGCCCGTGATTAATCTGCTCCAGCAGGGCGGTATTCTTCTTGGCAACTGCGATACCCAGATACTCCACTTCAAAGTCTGCGTCCACGGCCTTGGCAAAATTCTTACCGCTGGTCAGCACATAGTACTCGTTCACCGGTTTATCGTTAATGACCGCATCCACGCCGCCATTCTTTAGTTCCATGAAAGCGTCGACGATACTGTTGAACTCTTTGACCTGAACGTCCTTAATCTTATGGGCCACCTCGGCGCCGGTAGAACCGATAGAAACGCCCAGCTTCTTACCGGTCAAATCTTTTTGCGTTTTAAAAGAATTATTATCCTTGGCTACCACCAGACCTAAGCCGGCCGTATAGTAGGGTTTAGAAAAGGCCACGGCCTTGGAGCGTTCCTCGGTGATGGTCATATCGTTAATGACGATATCCAGGTTTCCGGTCTGTAAGGCAGGGATCAAGCCGTCAAAGCCCAGATTTTGCACTTCCACCTTAAAGCCTTCACTTTTAGCAACAGCTTTGATGATATCCACATCGAAACCCTGATATTCTTTTTTACTCTGGTTCTGAAAACCAAAAGGCGCATAGGTAGCGTCCATACCTACTTTATAGGTGGTTTCGGTTTTAGCCTTCGGTGCAGCCGCAGACGGCTTCGCCTGCTCTTTTTCTTTCCCGCCGCAGCCGGCCAATACTAATACAGAAAAGCCCACTAAAAACAAGACCTGTAAAAATTTTTTCATCAATCTCGCCCCTCTTTAATATTTACTTCCTATTTAAGTTTCCTGCCTGGATTATCATTTACCAGGGCGGAGCAAAGCTTGCCGCACCTCGTACACCTTCTTAATATGGGACGCTGCCGTCTGGCAGCAGCCTCCGACAGCGCTAGCCCCCGCCTGGTACCATTCCTGCGCCCAGGTGCCAAAGCTTTGCAGTTTTTCACCGGCACCCTGCCAGGTTTTCGTCACGGCGTCGTAAATCTCGCCGCTGTTAGGATAAACGGCCACCGGCAGCTGTGTTCCTTGCTGCAAGGAAGCGATGGCCTCCGTCATAAATTGAGGCGGAGTACAGTTAACCCCCAGCATCCGCAGATGAGGATGATCCTTGCTTAAAATCCGGGCACAATCGGTTAAGGTATCCCCTTCATTGGTAAACTGCCCGTCCTTACAACTAAAACTAATCCAGTAATCAGCCCCCAGCTGCTCTGCGATTTCTGCTTCCATCAGCACCTCTGCCAGGGAAGGCTGGGTTTCAAACAGGAGCAGATCTGCTCCAGCCTGCCACAAGAGCTCGGCCCGGCGCTGATGAAACTGTTTTAAAACCGCCGGTGCAACGCCGTAGTGCCCCCGGTATTCCGAACCATCAGCCAGATAAGCGCCATAAGGCCCGCACCCGCCCAAGCAGAGAGGATAGGCCCGGCCTGCTTTTCGTCCTTCCTCGTCCCACCACTCTTTACGGGCCTCCAGAAAAACTTTAACCGACCTGGTGATAATAGCTTCAGCTTCCGGCAAGCTGTAACCATGGGCCTCCAGCCCCGGCAGGGTAGCCTGATAACTGCAGGTAATCCCGCAATCAGCCCCGGCCCTGAAATAAGCCAAATGCACTTCTTTAACTTTTTCCGGCTGCTCAGCCAGAATGCGGGCGGTCCACAAAGAATCTTTCATCGTACAGCCTAATTGGGCCAGCCCTGTGGACATGGACCCGTCTATGATCAGGTGTCCTCCGGTTTGAGTGAGAACTTCAGATAATTTTACACGCATCTGCTTCTTACGCTCCTTAAACTAGAAATTTTTAAGCTAAATAATCTTTTAGGAAGTTTTATTCTAATTTGAATAATTATAACACGCTGCTCGTCCTTACTTCAAGAAAATCTCCACAAAAAACTCCAATCACCCGAAGATGATTGGAGTTAAAATTTTATTTTGCCTCCTGCGGCCACTGATGATGGAAGATTCCCGGCTTATCAGTCCGCTGGTAAGTATGGGCACCAAAATAGTCCCGCTGGGCCTGAATGAGGTTGGCCCCCACATGGGTACTCCGGTAACTGTCCAGATACTGCAGGGCACTGGCAAAAGCCGGCACCGGCAAGCCCAATAAAGCTGCATGGCTGATTAACTGGCGCAAACTGCCCTGGTCCTGATTAATCTTTTGCAGGAAAAATTCATCCAGCAGCAAATTTTTCAAAGCAGGATTTCTGGTATAGGCTTCGGTTATCTTATCCAGGAAACGGGCCTGAATAATGCATCCCCCCCTGAAAATACCCGCAATCCTTCCCAAATCCAGCTTCCAGCTGTACAGTTCCGAAGCGCTGCGGTACAAGGAAAATCCCTGAGCGTAAGCGATAATCTTCGCTACATACAGGCTTTGACGAATCTTCTCTACTAAGTCCTCTTCCGGCACAATCTTTAAGGCTGGTCCTGTGATAACCTGTGAAGCTCTGGTCCGATCGGTACCTAAGTTCGACATCACCCTGGCATTACAGGCAGCCGTTATCATGGAGACATCAACACCCTGCTCCAAAGCCTGAATACTAGTCCAGCGGCCTGTACCTTTCTGCTCGGCGCTGTCCAGGATCTTATCCACCAGTTCTCCGCCGCCCTCTTCGTCGCCTTCCACCAGTACCTCGGCGGTGATACCGATCAGGTAACTATGAAGCTCTCCTTCATTCCAACTGCGGAAAATCTCCGCCATCTGCCGGTTACTGAGTCCACCCACATGCTTCAATAGCAGGTACGCTTCCGCGATAAGCTCCATATCCGCATACTCGATGCCGTTATGGACCATCTTCACATAATGGCCCGCTCCATCCGGCCCGATGTAGCTGCAGCAGGGCTCCTTCTGTCCCGGGCCTGCTTTGGCGGCAATAGCCTCTAAAACCGGCTTCACTTCCGGATAAACCTCAGCCGGTCCTCCGGGCATAATAGCCGGACCATGCCGGGCTCCGCTCTCACCGCCGGAAACTCCGACCCCGAAATAGTTCAGTCCCTGCTTTGCCAGTAAGGCATGACGCCTAATAGTATCCTTAAAGAAAGAATTTCCTCCATCCAGAACCATATCGCCTTTATCCAGCAGCGGGACCAGCTGTTCCAGCATTTGATTCACCGGCTTACCGGCCATGATCATCAACATGACCTTACGCGGTTTCTTTAAAGAGTTTAAAAAAGCTTTTAAATCATAAAAGACCTGAATATTTTCGTGGGGGTGCTCGGCGGCAAATTTATCCGTTAAATCCGGCGTATAGTTATAACCGGCCACCTTAAAGCCATGATCCGCCATATTTAAAGCTAAATTGCTGCCCATGACCGCCAGGCCGATAATGCCTATTTCCATCTTCTCTGCTTCCATTTAAGTCCAGCCTTTCTTTTAAGTATATCCCTGCTTAATCCTCCTGCTTATTGTTTGATAGACTTGTTCCAGCCCTCCACCAGACGGGCGCGGTTCGCCCCAGACCAGACAAAGTCATATTTAATCAGCTTGGTATCTTTATAAGGCAGGGCTTCCTTAGGAGGATTGGCTTCCGGATTAGTCAGGAACTGATAAGATTTATTCTGCTGTCCTAATTCCTGAGCTTTCTTGGTCAGGCACCAGTCTATAAATTTCTTAGCCGCTTCCATTTCCGGCGCGTTATTGATAATAGCCACAGCGCCCAGCTCATAAGCCGTACCTTCCTGGGGCACAGATAACTTAACGTTGTCGTATCCCTCTTTCATCATGCGGATGCCGTTATGCAGATAGGTAATACCGATGGCGGTCTCGCCTAAAGCCGCACTGCGAGCCGGAGCCTCGCCGGCTTTAGTATACTGTTTAATCTGTTTGTGCAGCTTAGCCAGATAATCCATGGCCTTTTCCTCGCCCATCATCTGCACCAGGGAAGAAACTATCACGTACCCGGTGCTGGCGCTGCCGGGATTTCCCATCATGATATGACCGGTAAATTCCGGTTTCAATAAATCGTTCCAGGATTTGGGTGCCTCCAGCTTATTTTCTTCAAAGAACCGCCCATCCAGGATAAAGCCCAAGTAGCCCTGATAAACCCCGGTCCAGAAACCTTCCGGATCTTTGAAATTAGCCGCAATTTTCTCGGCATTCGGAGATTTATAAGCAGCCAGAAGTCCTTCCTTCTTAGCTACGATAAAAGAATCCGCCGAGCCGCCGTACCAGACACTGGCTTTAGGACTGGCCTTTTCCGCCCGGATACGGCTTAAGGTTTCACCACCGCTCATCCGTACAAAGTTAACCTTAATCCCGGTATCCTTTTCAAATTCTTTAGAGAGCACCAGCGCCTGCTGCTCTACCACCCCCATATAAACCGTAACCTGCTTGGGGCTGGCATCTTCCTTCTTAGCCTCCGTACCGCCGCAACCGGCTAACCCTATTGCCAGTACCCCTAACGCTGCTCCTGTAAAAATCTTTCGCCATAATTTCATTTTTCTTCCGCCTCCTTAGCTTTTTTTATAGCATGCAGACTATTCCTGTCCAGCTGCAATCCTACCATATCACCAATCTGGTAAATTTTCTTACCTACCGGGTTAAAAGCTTCTACATTTAATTCATTAGAGCCGATCTTCAGCACATAATCATGTACAGCCCCCATGTAGGTCGACCCCGTTACTTCTGCCGTCACCAGTCCTTTATCAAGCAGCGTTACCGCTTCCGGCCGCACCACTACATCCACCAGGTCTCCTGCCGTCAGCTGCCCCGGCTGTCCATGGACCACAAAGTCGCTGCCCAGCATGGTCACCGTCGCTGTTACCCCGTCCGGCTCCACCTCTTTGACCACCCCGTCCACAAAGTTGGCGTTGCCGATAAAATCCGCCACGAACCTGGAAACCGGACGCTGATAAATCTCAGTGGGCGAACCAACCTGTTCAATATGCCCTTTATTCATGATAATAATCTTATCGGACAAGCTCATGGCCTCGGACTGGTCATGGGTCACATAAATGCTGGTCAGGCCAATCCGCTGCTGAATCTTACGGATTTCCTTGCGCATATAGACCCGCAGCTTGGCATCCAGATTAGAGAGCGGCTCGTCAAAAAGCAGTACCGCCGGCTCCATTACCAGGGCTCTGGCTAACGCCACCCTTTGCTGCTGCCCGCCGGATAACTGGTTGGTGCTGCGCTCTTCCAGGCCTTTAAGACCTACCAGCTCCAGCATCTGCATTACTTTTTCTTTAATGGCCTCCTTGCCAAGCTTCTTATTGACCAAACCATAGGCCACGTTCTCAAACACATTATAATGAGGGAAAAGGGCGTAGCTTTGAAAAACCATGGAAGAATCACGCTTATCGGGAGTGATGTCGTTAATCCTCTGCCCATCCAGGATAATATCTCCTGACGTAGCGGTTTCAAAACCAGCGATCATCCTTAAAATAGTGGTCTTCCCGCAACCGGACGGACCCAGCAGGGTGACAAACTTCCCGCTGGCAATATCCACGCTCACATCATCCACCGCCCGGACAATACCTTTGCCATCATGGGTCTGAAATTCTTTAACCAAATTTTTAATTTGAATACTTGCTTGTTTTGACATCTTTATCGCTCCTCAAGAAACTTCAATATTAGTCTGCGAAGCGCCCAGACGACGCAGCAGCAGGCGGATAAGCAGGATAGCCGCATAAACGATGAGAATCAATACGGTGGAAAAGGCCGAGGCAACGCCGAATTTAGTTTCCTCCACCTGGTCCAGGATCAAGATTGTCAGCAGACTGTAATTAGCCGATACCAGGAAAATGACCGCGCTAATTGAGGTCATACTGCGGATAAAAGCGTAAATCAAGCCGCCAAAGAAAGCGTTTTTAATCAGAGGCAGCGTCACCGTGGTAAAAACCCTGGTAGAATTAGAACCCAGGTCGGCGGCAGCTTCTTCAATCCCGGGATCGATTTGCTGCAGGGAGGAAACGCCGGCCCGGATACCAATAGGTAAAGAACGAACCACGAAAGCTGCTACCAGGATGGCCGCCGTTCCGGTAATCTGCACGGGTGGTGTATTAAAGGTCAGAATGTAGCCGATACCGATAACGGTACCTGGAACTGCGATACTTAATAAGGAAGAAAAATTAATAAAGCCCCGGCCGATAAACTTCTTGCGGACAATCAGAAAAGCAATAATCATGCCCAGCAGCCCGGCAATGGGCGTAGCTATAATTGAAAGCAGGGTGGTGTCCCGGATGGCCCTCATCCCTACCTCAAAAGCGTAAACATAATGTTCCGTGGTAAAGCTGTAATTCATCCCCCATACCTTAATAAAGGAAGCGATAGGAATCAGGGTATAGATGCACAGCACCAGCCCGGTGATGGCAAAGCAGGTTCCCGCCACCGGCCAGACGATAGATTTGTCCTCAATCATGTTTCTTTCCCGGGAGGACTTACCGGTAATAGTCACGTAGGTCTTCTTCTCCAACCAGTATTTAGACAGGATGAACAAAACAATCGCAATGTTCAGAAGTACCACGGCCACCGCGGCTCCGCCCTGAATATCATAACTGCCGATAGCCTGCAGGTAAATCTGTGTCGCCAGGGTTACAAAATTACCGCCAATGGCCATGGGGTTGGCAAAATCGGCCACTGATTTGATGAACACCAAAAGGAAAGCGTTGGCGATACCAGGCAGCACCAAGGGCACCGTAACAGTTTTAAAGGTACGCCATTTGGAAGAACCTAAATCTCTGGCCGCATCTTCAATGGAAGGATCAATGGATCTGAGCATTCCGGCCAAGAGCAGATAAGCGATAGGAAAATACGAAATAGTTTGTACGAAGATTAATCCCGGCAGACCGTAAATATTGGTATCGCGCCAACCTAAGAGGGTATAGGTGATAAGTCCCCGGCTGCCAAAAAGCATAATGATGGACAAGGCCACCGAAAAAGGCGGCGAAACCATGGGTAGCAGTGCCATCAGACCAAAGGCCTTTTTACCTCGTATGGCCAGATGGGAAGTGCAATACGCAAAGAGGAAACCAATTACCGTAGCCAATACACTGACAATAACCGCCAGCGTCATAGTATTGGTGAAGGCTTTATAATTTTCTCTGGTGGTGATAATCCCCCAATAAGCACCAAGGGATAACTGACCGGTAGTCGTATACAAACTTTGCTTGACCACTTGCAGAAGCGGCCAGACTACAAACACGAACAGGGTCAGGACCATGGTTACCGCCACCACGGCTACTACCGGATCCCTAAAAGTGTTTCTGGTAGTTCTTAACTGACTGGTAAGACTGGTTGTCAAACTTTTCAAGATACCTTGCTCCTTTCCAAATGAACTTACGCTTAGTAATGAGTGGATCAGACGAAGGAATACGAAAAATGTAACCGGGAAAAAACAATCTAGATGTTTGATATTTTTATTGCTTTTATTCTAATATTTATGATAGTATTATGTCAATAGCTTTTTACATTTTTCCATCAACTTCTCACCAAAAAATAAATAAATTGCCTAATTTAAGCTTTTTTCAGTTCAAAAGTAAAGATACATTAATTATCACCATTAGTCTATTTTATGATATAATAATATCAAGTTAATCAGGAAAGGATTGATGACAATGGCTAAAAGCAAGCCCAAGGCCCAAACTACCTGCTTGCCGCTTTTACGAAGCTCTTATAAGGATTTAACCAGATCGGAGCAAAAGATTGCCGACTGCATCCTGCAAAATCCTAACGGCATCCTGCATATGACAATTTCCGAACTGGCCAGTACGACTCAAAGCGGCGAGGCTACAGCCTTCCGTTTTTGTCACAAGCTGGGTTTTTCCGGCTTTCAAGAGCTCAAGATGGCTCTGGCCGGCGATATTCTCTCCCCTATGAAATCTCTTTCCCAGGAAGTTAACCGGGAAGATAGTCCTCAAACTATCAGTCAAAAAGTCTTTAAAAATATCATCGACGACCTGCAGGCAACTTTAAAGATTCTGGATTATCAGGAACTAAACCGGGCCATCGATGCCATCGCCCAGGCCCGCAAAATTGATGCCTACGGTTACGGCGGTTCCGGCGTCATCGCGCTGGACATCCAGCACCGGTTCGTCAGATTCGGGCTGCAGGTTAACGCCTACAACGACCCTCATCTGCAGATTGCCTCTGCGGCTCTTTTGACCGCTAAGGATGTAGTTATCGCCGTCTCCCATACGGGGGCCTCCATCGACCTGCTCAAAGTTTTAGAAATGGCCAAACGCAACCAGGCTACTATCATCGCCTTGACCAGTTACATGAAATCTCCCATTACCAAACTGGCCGATATTGTCCTATGCGGTATTGCCAAGGAAACCTTTTACCGGCCGGAAGCTATGTCTTCCCGCCTGATCCACCTGGCTATTTTGGATTCTCTTTACACCGGGGTCATGCTGCGCCAGTTTGAAACTTTCTCCAGCAATATGGGCAAGGTGCGGGAAGCAATCGCACAGGAGAAGTTGTAACGTTACCTTTACCTTTAAAGAAGATAGATGACCTTTGCTTTTTATTTTAACGTAATAAAAATGTTCCCTTATAGCAAAACGGACCTGAATTGACGCTTCAACCTTACAGCTGAATCGCCTAATCCGGGTCCGCTTTTTTTATTAGATTAAATACCCTGCTACTACCTAAATTGCCAAACTCAGCGCCAGGTTATAAAGATCCGTCGGAAGTTCATGACGATTTAACAAAGCCTCTTCAAAAGGTATACCCTTGATAACACCCGCCTGCTGGCCTATCATGTAACCAGACTTACCGGCCGCCAGCAAATCCACTGCCAATGCTCCCATACGACAACCCAAAACACGATCTGCCGCCGTAGGGGCACCACCCCGTTGAATATATCCTAAGACGGTAACCCTGGGGTCGATACCAGTTTCAGCCATGATGAAATTGCGTACCTCAGCCCCGGAGCAGACTCCCTCAGCCACGATAATAATAATATGTCTCTTTTCACGGCGCTTTTCATCCTTCAAATGAATCACTACCTGCTGTAAATCGTCCTTACGTTCCGGTACCAGGATGGATTCAGCACCAGCCGCCAACCCGGACCAGAGAGCGATTAACCCGGCGCTGCGCCCCATAACCTCGATGATGGTAGTCCGATCATGTGAATAAGCCGTATCGCGGATTTTATCAACGGCCTCAATAACCGTATTAACTGCTGTATCAAAACCGATAGTCGCCTCGGTTCCAGCCACATCGTTATCAATGGTACCCGGCACGCCTATTGTCGGCATTCCCAGCTTACTAAGAGCCAGCGCTCCTTTAAAGGAACCGTCCCCGCCTATGACCACCAAGCCGTCGACATCGCTCTTATGTAGATTCATCAGACCCTTACGCTGGCCTTCCGGAGTTTTAAATTCTTCGCTGCGGGCGGTATGCAGAAACGTACCACCCCGCTGAATGACATCACCCACACTGCTTACTCCCAGCGGGATAAAATCTCCATCAAGGAGCCCCTGGTAACCGTGTTCAATCCCGATGACCTCCAGACCGTTAAAAATGGCCCGTCTGACCACGGCCCGGATGGCAGGGTTCATCCCCGGTGCATCACCGCCGCTGGTTAAAACCGCAATACGTTTCATGCCTACCACCTCGTGTCCTGAACGTAAATTTATTTCGTAAAAGGAATGAACGCCAAAAATCTCAACGGTTCATCGCCCAGGCATTTAATCGCATGACTTTCACCATCATAACAGCAGGTAACATCGCCAGCTTCCAGGACAGATTTACCCTCAGCACCTTCATAAGCCGCTTTTCCAGAAAGGATATAATAAATCTCGCTATCTCCCGTGTGAACATGAGAAGCGCAAACCTCGCCCGGATTAATAATAACTTCACAAATCAAGCGTACATGAGGAGGCAGTTCCTTTCCCGTCAAAGGGTGACGCATGATAAAATTGCCCAGTCCCTTTTCCGCATGTTCCTCTTCTACGACAAAATCTGCATTACGTTTTAACATGATAGGTTCCTTTCTGCCGTTACAAACGGCACCATAATTTTTATTTACAATTTTCAACTTTTTACTTTAGGGACCTGCAGCCTTTGAAATACTGCAGGTCCCTTTGGTTACTAGTTTCGTAGATACTTTACATACCCATTACTTTCTCACATTTACTTCTTCAGCATTTCCTTCATATTTTTTACCAGACCATCCGTATCGTACTCATTAACCTTGAACAGATACGGCGCTGTGGCAATGGGAACAAAGTGATCCGGACAGCCCAGAATCTTAAACTGCGTGGCCAGTCCGCTCTTGGCAATCACCGCCGCTGCATAATAGCCCAAACCGCCGATAATATTATGATCCTGAGCCGCAATGACCCGGCCGGTCTTAGCCGCTTCAATCACAGCCATTTCGTCGATAGGCTTAATAGTATGCATATCAATAACCCTGATCTTGGCCCCCGTTTCCTTTTCGAGCCGCTCCGCCGCTTCCAGGGCAAACTGCACCACGATGCCGCTGCAGATAAAGGCACCGTCACTGCCTTCCCTAGCGATGATGGCCTTACCAATCTGATAATCATACTCTTCCGGATAAATAGGTTTGATAGCCTCAATACCACTGCGGATATAAACCGGACCATCCCAGGTCAGGGTAGCTTCCAGCATCTTGCAAATCTGGTAAGGATCACCCGGTTCCAGGACCGTCATCCTGGCCATGCTGCCCATGATGGCGCAATCTTCCAGAGCACAGTGGGTAGCTCCGGACACACCGGAGGAATAACCGGCGTAGTTACCAATCAGGCGAACGTTCAGATGCCCGTAAGCCACATCCGTGCGACACTGTTCGCAGGCCCGCATCGAGATAAAGGGAGCCATGGTAAAAGCATAAGGCATAAATCCTTCATGGGCCAGCCCGGCAGAAAAGCTTACCAGGTTCTGCTCTGCAATACCTACATTAAAAGAACGGTCCGGAAACTCCTCCACAAACCCCTTATTACGGCTGGTACCACTCAGGTCCGCATTGACTACTACGACCTTATCGTTCTTCTCGCCCAGCTTGGAAATATACTTGCCCGCCACATCACGTACAGCGACCATATCGCCGAAACTTTGTGTAATTCCCATTATGCTTCACCCCATTTCTCTTGATAAGCAGCTTCCAGCTGCCTGATAGCCTCATCACGGTTCTCCGGGCTTAACCGGCCCGCATGCCACTTAACCTGGTTTTCCATAAAATCTACCCCGTGGCCCTTGACCGTATGACAAATCAAAACGGTCGGTTTATCAAAATCAGCCGGAGGCAGATGGTCAAATGCTTCCACCATCGCCGCTATATCGTGGCCGTCCACTTCAACCACGTTCCAGCCGAACACCCGGTACTTATCGGCAATATCGCCCAGAGCGGTAATCTGCTGCAACGTACCATCAAAACCCAGTTTATTGCAGTATACGATGCCTACCAGATTGCCTAACTTATAATGTACCGAGTTAAGAATCGCTTCCCACATGGAACCTTCGCTCTGTTCGCCATCCCCCATCACCACATACACGCGGCTGGTAGTATTGCCTTTAAGCTTAAGCCCCTGAGCCACCCCGGCCGCCACCGGAAGCCCATGACCCAGGCTGCCGGTAGATACCTCCACATGGGGATTAATCAAGTTGCAGGAATGCATGGCGAACCGGCCATTATCACCGGCATATTCCTTAAAAATATCCTCATCCCTGTAGCAGCCGATGGCCGCCTGATTAAAGCTGGTCACCGCTGCCGCATGACCTTTGGACAGGATAAAACGATCCCTGGTTTCATCCTTGGGGTTTTGCGGATCATACTTAATCTGGTACTGCCAGAGCACGGTCATCACATCAGCTACGGATAAGTCGCCGCCGATATGGATTACCTGCTGCGAACATAGGGTCAACAAGTTCTTGCGAATTTTGAGGGCTGCCTTCTCCAAACGGGCAATTAATTTTTTTCTGGCCTCCGGATCCATCTTACCTAAGGGTTTACTTTGCATCTTAAATGCTCCTTTCCCATCATACTAATAATAAAGTTTTACACGTTGCCAACCGGTGGCATGAGTTTTGCAAATTGCACCTTAACTTTTAAAGCTTTACCTGAATTTTTTTAACCTTCTGATTTCTTGAGGAAAGGATATCGTAAAATTTCGTAAATGTCAATATATATTTTCTATAATATCGCAATTATAATATTTTATAGCTATATTTTACGTTATTAATATATATCTTCCTACATTATCGAAATAAGCTTGTAGGTTTTGCTGATTTATGTTATGATAAGGACAAATTAGAATCATAAAATATTTATCTCATAATAACAAGGAGGCCTCATCATGGCACCAACCAAAGAAAAGAAATATATTCAATCCGTAGAACGAGCTCTAGGTCTGCTTACCTACGTCGCAGACCACGGCTCGGTCCGCCTGGGCGAACTCAGCCAGCATTCCGGCCTTAAAACTTCCACCGTTTTCGGCCTGCTCCAAACTTTGGAGCATACGGGTTTTCTGGCCCGGTCGCAAAACGATTTAGAATACTGTCTGGGTTTAAACAGTTTAAAGCTCGGACTCTGCTTTAACCAAAACTCCGGCCTGGCCGCAACTATCCATACGCTGCTGACAGAATTAGTACACGCTATCAATGAAACCGCCTACTTTGAGATTAAGATTGGCAGCCGCTACTATTATTTTGACGTGGTCCTATCTAATCAACCGCTCAAAGTCGTACCTGATGAGGACCATTTCATCGACCTGCCGGACAATTCGGCCGTCGCCCAGGTCTATCAAGGCTTAACTGATGGCCGGCCTTATGCTACGGACCTGGAATCGGTCACCCGGGGACTTAACTGCTTTGCCGTCCCCTTCCACTCCGGAGAAAAGATCATCGGCTGCGTAGCCTTATCAGGCCCCAGCAATCGCTTCACCGCAGCAAAGATGGAACAGACCTATGCCACTTACTGTGAGATTATGAAAAAATTAGAACTAGAGAACAACCTATAGTTAATTGCGGAGGGAGGAGGACGTCTTGATTACTTATCAGGATAAAAATTATATTTGTGCCCTGGATTTAGGTTTTGAGCAAATCCGCGGCAAGTGGAAAGCGGTCATCCTTTGTCACTTAGATGAAGGACCCAAAAGGTTTTTGGTTCTGCAGCGCCTGACCGGCGACATCAGTCAAAAAGTTTTAAACCAGTCCCTGAAAGAGATGGAAGAGGAAGGTCTTATCCACAAACAAGTCTTTCCGGAAACTCCGCCGCGGGTCGAATATTCTTTGACCACTAAGGGCAAAGGTCTCATCCCCGCACTCAGAATTATTGAAGCCTGGGCTAAACGTAATTACGCAGAACTTGTAGACCCAGTCGTGCCAAATTGAGACCACTTGATAATTTAACATTTTCCCCAAGCAGGCAATGGCCGGAGATAACAATACCAAGCATTGTTTAACCGGCCTTTGCCTGCTTTATTTTAAGGCAAATCTTACCTCCAGGTATGTGTCTTACTTAAAAGTGCCTACTTGCAGACTTGCTAAGCGCGTGTTACGATAATATCGCAATATAATCGTAAATATTTTTTATTATGCGGTTATTTAGAAAAGGAGCTTTGACCATGAAATTTGAAAAATTATTTACGCCCGGCAAGATTGGCAAACTGGAAATTAAAAACCGGCTCATCGTTCCCCCTATGCTGACTGAATTTGCGGCGGCTGACGGCAGCCTTACCGAACGTTATATCCGTTATTATGAAGAAAAGGCCAAAGGCGGCTGGGGCCTCATCATCTGCGAAGACACCTCAGTAGACGAGTACGGTGCGGGCTTTAAAAATCTGCCCGGTCTCTGGACAGATGATTTTATTCCAAAACATCGGGAACTGACCCAAAGAGTACATCAATACGGGGCCAAAATCGCCGTCCAGGCATATCATGCCGGCAGAGAAGCAGACAGTTCTATCAAAGGACGGCGGCCGGTAGCACCTTCGGCTATCCAGGATCCCACCAAGCCGGAAACACCCCACGAATTAACTTACGAAGAGGTAGAAAATCTGATAGAAGAATTTGCCCAGGCCATCCGCCGGGCCCAGGAAGCCGGCTATGATGCCGTAGAACTCCATGGCGCTCATGGCTACCTGATCAACCAGTTCGTATCGCCTTTTTCTAATAAAAGGACCGATGCATACGGCGGCAATTTAATGAACCGGCTGCGCTTCCCTCTGGAAATTATCGCCCGGGCCAAGGAATTAACCGGTACGGATTATCCTATTATTTACCGCATCTCGGCGGACGAGATGGTTGAAGGCGGTTTGACCATCGAAGATACCAAGGTCATCGCCCAAATCCTGGAAGAAGCCGGCATCGCCGCCCTCCACGTTTCGGCCGGCGTTTATAAAACCGGGGCTATTGTTTCTGCACCTTCGGTTGTTCGTACCGCCCCATTTGCAGACTATGCCCGGCAAATACGCCAGCTGGTCCGGATTCCGGTCTTTGCGGTTGATAAAATTATCTATCCGCAAGTAGCTGAATCACTCCTGCGGGAAGGCAAAGCTGACTTCATAGCCATGGGCCGGGCCTCCCTGGCCGACCCGGAACTACCGCATAAAGTACAGGAAGGCCGCTTAGATGAGATTCTTCCCTGCATCGGCTGCTGGCAGGGCTGCCAGGGTAAGATTGCCGAGCAGGAAGCTGTATCCTGCCTGGTTAACCCCCGCACCGGCAAAGAAGCGGCTTATACCCCGGTCAAAACCGACCATCCGCAAAAAGTCATGGTTATAGGCGGCGGTCCTGCAGGAATGGAGGCAGCAATCGTGGCGGCTAAGTGCGGTCACGCCGTTACCTTATACGAAAAGTCTGACCGTCTGGGCGGACAGTGGCTTCTGGCCGCCATCCCTCCCGGCAAGGAAATGTTAAACGGCTTCACCGTGTGGCAAAAGGGTGAGCTCCTGCGCAGCGGGGTTAAAGTAGTTCTTAACACCGAAGTTACCCCGGAACTGGCAGTTCAGGAGCAACCTGATAAAATTATTTACGCTGCCGGCGCCACTCCTTTAATACCTCCCATCCCCGGCTACCAAAAACCTCTGGTCTATACGGCTAACGACATTCTGGCTGGCAAGGTCGATTTAAAAGGTGACGCCGTCGTCATCGGCGGCGGTCTGGTAGGTGCTGAAACAGCTGAGCACATAGCTGTTCATAACCATAAAACTACCATCGTGGAAATGCGCCCGGAGATTGCTGCCGACTTAGTGGCAGGTCCTAAGGCCTTTCTAATGGAATCCTTAAAGCAAAACGGTGTAGAGCAGCTGGTCAATACGAAGGTACTGGCCATTGCCGATACCGGGGTCAAAGTTGCCACCACTGACGGAGAAAAAGACATACCTGCTGATTTAGTAGTGCTGGCCATCGGTTCCCGTTCTAACTCGGCTTTAGCCCAGGAACTAGCTAAGCAGTTCCCCGTTACCGTGGTAGGCGACGCCCAAGCCGTAGGCAAGGCCCTGGACGGAATCAATGCGGCCTATCAGGCAGCCCTGGCATTGTAATTTTCATTGTAATTTTCATTGTAATTTATGTCATAATTTATGGCGCAACCAACTTTTATATGTGTTAAATTTATAATCTAAGGAGATTTTCATCATGAACTATACTGGTCCTGTTTTTCGTCCGCCTTTCGAGGCCAATTCCCTGCTTTTACAAGTAACGGTCGGCTGCAGCCACAATGCCTGCACCTTCTGTACCATGTACCGGGACACCTGTTTTCAGGTTGCGCCTATGGAACAAATCGAACAAGATTTACAAGAAGCCAAAAAACTCTACGGCTCCGTCCGCCGCATCTTCCTGGTTAACGCCGATCCTTTTGTTCTAAGCGCTGACAGACTCAAGGCTATTGCCTTAAAGATTAATGAAGTTTTCCCGGAGATAGAAACCATCGCCGCCTATGCTTCTGTTAAAAACATCATTGATAAGACCGACGAAGAGCTAAAAGAACTCCGCGCCCTCAAAATCAACGAGCTGAACATCGGCATTGAATCAGGTTTAGACGATGTCCTGCATCATTTAAACAAGGGCTTTACCCTGGAAGAAGCCCGCACCCAGCTGCAGCGTCTTAATAAAGCCGGCCTGGATTTTTCAGCCAACATCATCTTAGGCGCGGCTGGTGAGAAAAACTCTCTGGATCATGCCAGGGCCAGTGCTAAGCTGCTCAACGAGGTTAAACCTTACTTAATCTTTCTGGCTACCCTGCACGTTGACGCCGGCAGCCCTTTGTATGAAGAATTAAAGGCGGGCAAATTTATTGAGAACACCTTAGGCGGCAATCTGAACGAAGAGATTGAACTGCTGAAACTGCTGAATTTAAATAATTGTGTCTTTTTCGGCCTGCATACTTCTAACGTAGTCCCCGTCATCGGCAAACTGCCTCTGGACAAAGACAATATGTTAAAGTTACTGGAGAAAGGTAAAAAATCCCTGCCTGAAAAAGTACTGAACTCCCGCCCTGCCAAAGGCTATGAGGGTGCAGCCATCATTGACTAAAGAGGTAATAATCATGGATGAATTTACAAGTAAGACAGCTAAAAACCAGCAAAACGCTTCTGTCATCCCTACTCTCCGGCTAAATAACGGCGTACTCATCCCCCAACTAGGCCTGGGCGTTTTTCTGGCCGGCAGAGGCGCTAAAACGGAACAAGCGGTACTCTGGGCTTTAGAAGCCGGTTACCGGCACATCGACACCGCTGCTGTTTACGGGAACGAGGCAGAGGTAGGCCGGGCGCTTAAAGCTTCCGGCCTGCCCCGTCAGGAGCTCTTTATCACCGGTAAGATTTGGAACGACCACATCAGGGCCGGTCTTACCAGGGAAGCGTTTTATCAGACCCTGGAAAACCTTCAGACCAACTACCTGGACCTTTGCCTCCTGCACTGGCCGGTAGCTGGGACCCGCCAAGCCTGGGCAGTGTTGGAAGAACTCTACGCAGAAGGTTTGGTCCGGGCCATTGGGGTAAGTAATTTTCAGCAGCATCATCTGGAAGATTTACAAACTTATGCCCGTATCGCGCCTATGTTTAACCAGCTGGAGTCCCATCCCCTGTTCAACAACCAGTCGCTCATTGACTGGTGCCAGAACCAGAATATCTCCGTCGGTGCCTGGAGTCCTTTAGGCGGCCCCCGGGTGCCTATCCTGCAACACCCGGCTTTACAGGCTTTAGCTGAAAAATATCAACGTTCTCCGGCCCAAATAGTCTTGCGTTGGGACATACAACGTAATTTAGTCATTATCCCCAAATCATCTCACCAGGAACGCATTATCAACAATCGTCAAATTTTCGATTTTACCTTGAGTGAAGAAGACATGGAGGTCATGCAATCGTTAAATTTAAATTACCGGGTAGGTCCTGATCCGGACAATTTTAATTTTTAATACGGCTCGATATTTTACGGATGTGATTTTATGAAAACTGATCGTATTCAAGCTTTTAGCGACGGGATATTCTCCATTCTCATAACTGTTATCGTATTAGAATTCAATATTCCGTCCTATAGTAACGGCCATCTTGCGGCGGCAGTTTGGCAGCAATGGCCCAAGTTTTTTGCTTATGTTCTGACCTTTAGTTATATCGGCATCTTGTGGCTTTTTCATCATGACATGTTTAGCTGCATTCAAGCTACTGATGCTAAACTAAATGTGTTAAACTTGATTTCTATCTTTTTAACTACCTTGCTCAGTTACTCCATGTCGCTGCTATCTGAGAGTTTAGTTACTCACAATCTTAGCGACCTTCAATTCTCCATCATTTTTTATAGTCTCTTAGCTTTAAGTATTTCCTTATCGTATCTGGAGTTTTATCACTACCTTTTTCAAAAAAGCTATCTGCTAACGGACCATACGATAAAGTTTCAACTCCAAGACTTAAGAAAATACCCCTTAGCAAGCTGTCTAATCTATCTGTTGGCCTTAATATCTACAGTCTTCAATGTCTATGCAGGTTTATTATTCTTAGTGGCTGGCATTTTATTTCATGGATTTGCTTATTGGGAAATAGCTAAAAGCGCGTAAATAACATCAGGTTAGTCAAAAGAGAGCGGGACGATATTTTATTATTGTCCTGCTCTCTTTTTGTTTTTCAATATTTTAACCAATAAACACTTCTCAAATATTTACTTATGCTTTACCAGCCTGCCGACAGCCGTGCCCTGCATCTCCTGATTAGTCAAGACCAGTTTGCCGTTTAAGATGACGTACTTGATACCTTCCGGTTTCTGGAAGGGGTCAGTGTACTTAGTCAAATCTTTAATCTGGTTAAAATCAAAAATGGTGATATCCGCCCGTTTGCCAACGGCCAGTTCGCCCCGGTCCGGTAAGTGCAGAATTTTGGCGGCCAGGCCGGTGGTCTTATAAACGGCTTCCTCCAGGCTCAGTACGTTCTTCTCCCGGACGGTCTCAAAAAATCTGGGAAAACTGCCATAGCTTCTTGGATGAGGATTGGACCCCATGAAGAAGTTACGGTCGTAAGGAAGAGCGTAACCGTCGCAGCCCACCGCGATGAACTTTTCTTTCATGATGGTGAGCATATCTTCTTCGTTCAGACAGAAATAGCAACAGGGCACCATACCCTTGGACTTAACCAAAATCTCACTGGCCGCTACTTCCGGCGGCAGTTGCATGTCTTTGGCTACTTCGGCCAGGGTCTTGCCGTCATACTCCGGCTTCCAGCCGGTAGTAGTGATGATGAGCACGCCTTCCGCTCCGCCCCGGCGCTCCATCTCAGCCTTGGTGTCGGCGATGACACTGGCATCCGGATGCTCCAGGCGCTTACACATGGCCTCAGTGCCGCCGTCCTTCATCCGGTCTGGAATCAATACAGCCAGGCTGGCACAGGTGGCCAGATAGGGGTATTGATCACAGGTGACGTCAATTCCCTGATCGCGAGCCGTTTTAATTTTTTGGAGCAGTTCAGACGCCCGGCCCCACTGGGGACGGCCAATCAGCTTTAAATGACTGATCTGCAGATGGACGCCGCTGTTTTTGGCTACGTTGAGCATCTCATCCACTGCGGCAAAAATCTTCGTACTTTCACTGCGCATGTGCACTGCCAAGATACCGTGATGGCGTTTGACCACCTTCGCCAGGGCGGTTAGCTCTTCCACTTCACCGTAGGCACTTGGAGGATAGATAAGTCCCAGGCTCAGGCCGAAAGCACCTTCACTCAGCAGCTTATCCAGCAACTCTTCCATGGCCTTGAGTTCTGCGGCGGTAGGCTTTCTCATGCCAAAGCCCATCACCGCGCCTCTTAAGGTGCCGTGCCCGATTAAAAGGCCCATATCGGTGCAGGGTGGCATGGCCTGCAGATGCTTCTCGTAATCCGCCAGAGTATCATCCACCATGGTGAGTCCGTGCATGGGCAGTTCCAGTCCGCTGGCCATGAGCTCCGTGATTTCCGCCCGTTTAGTCTCATTAGCCGGTAAGAGGGAGATACCGCAGTTGCCCACAATTTCCAGGGTAATACCCTGCTGCAGCTTGCTTTCCATCCGGTAGCCTTTATAGAAGGGGCACCAGTCGGAATGGGAGTGGATATCGATGAAACCCGGACTGACAATGCAGCCTTTAGCATCAATTACTTTAGCAGCGGCGTCCTGGTTTAAGCTGGGGCCCAGCGCCGCTATCTTTTGGTCTTTAACGGCTAAATCACCTTGATAACCAGCCTTACCGGTACCGTCCACCAGGGTACCGTTTTTTATTAGTAAATCATACATTAAGTATCGGTTCCTCCTTAGGGATATAAGAACTTAACAGCCGTCGAGCAGCCTTTGACAAACTTGTTAAACTAAGCCTACCCGACGGCTTAAACTTAAATCAACCAATCAAGCTCATGATATGAGCGCAAACCAAACCCAGAGGTGTACCGACCGCATAGCCGATCAAAGCCATTAAAACACCGACAGGAACCAGAGAGCCGGAATAAGTACCAGCCAGGATAGGTGCTGAAGCGGTGCCACCGATGTTAGCCAGGGAAGCTACACCGCAGGTGAACATATCCAGCTTGGCAAACTTGGCAATGGCCAGGAATAAGCCGCCGTGAATGCCCAGGATAACGAATCCAGCCAAAATCCACAAAGGAGCATCTTTGAGTTCTAGCAGGCTGGCGCGAGAAGCCAGCAGAGCAATAACGCTGTACAACATCAGATTGGAAAGTTCCGGACCGCCTTTAAGTTTAGCCAGAGGAGTAATGGCTCCCAGCAAACCTAAAACCGTAACCAGCAGGACAATCCAGGTAGCTTTATCAATCATCGGCAGAGCAGTCTTTAAGGCACCATGAATAACGCCGCCCACATCCTGACCTAAGGCTGAAACGAGAAGGCCCAGGCCCAGCAGGAAAATCAGGCTGGCAAAGCTGATAGACTCTTTATTAGCCGCATCAGCCTCTTCCAGACGTTTAGAAACCGCGTCCAGAGCAGTAGTATCTGCTCCGGTCCAGGCATTAAACTTAGGAGCCAGGCTGACCGCCCACAGCAGGAACATAACCCAGATGGAATAGTCGATGGAATCAACTACCAGAGCATAAGCCATGGCGCCTTCCTTAACGTCCAGGGCTGCCTGAATGGCAATCATGTTGCCGCTGCCGCCAATCCAGCTCCCGCAGAGGGCGCCCAGCGCCTTCCAGGAACCGGGATCCATGTAATTATGGAAAATAGCATAGGAAATAATAAAGCCTATCATAATCGTAAAGGTTGCCGAGAAGAAACCAACCAGCATCCTGGGACCAAGTTTCAGGACCTTGCGGATATCGCAGCGCAGTAAAAATAAGAAAATCATAGCATACAACAAGTTATTCTTTAAAACAGTGTAAGCCGGCTTAGTAGCTTTCATGTCCCATAAGCTGACCGTACACATCAGCATGGTGATTAAATAAATAAGTACCACGGGCGGCAGAACATTAAAAATTTTAGCCTGAGTCTTCTTTTCCAGCATAACCATCACACCGGCAAAGAAAATTAAGAAAGCAATATAAGTAAAACCGCTGGTAATCATAATGATTCACTCTCCTTAAAATTTTGGTCTGATTTGAACTAGAATTTTAAATCAACATTCTGGTACTTACCACTAGGAACAATTGAATTAGTATTTACCTACTATTCTGAAAAATTAAGTGCTTGTTAAACTACTTGTAAATGCCCTGGATAAGCTTTTAAACCGGCTGCTAATAAGCCGATGGCTTTCTTCAGGTCGTCACAGTTGATGACGTAAGCCAGCCTGGCTTCCTGCAAGCCCTTCTTTTTGGTAGCGTAGAAGCCATCGCCGGGGGCTATCATCACCGTCTCCCCATTCACATCGAACTCGTTAAGCAGCCAAACCGCAAATTTCTCAGCACTATCTACCGGAAGCTTAACCATAACATAAAATGCACCTTCAGGCTTGGAAGAAATAAGCCCGGGAATCTTGGCCAGCTCTGCCTTAATGGTGTCACAGCGTTTCTGGTATTCCTCGTTAGCTTTCTTTAAATAAGAGGGTGGCGTGTCATATAAGGCGGCGGCGCCGAACTGTTCCAAAGTAGGCGGACATAACCTGGCCTGGCAGCATTTCATGAATTCTTTACAGTAAAGCTTGTTCTTGCTGATGATACAGCCGATGCGAGCCCCGCAGGCACTGTAACGTTTAGAAACGGAATCAGTGATAATCAGGTTGTTGGCCAGAGCTTTACGAGTGCCAAAACTCTCGAATTTACCAGAGAAGACATATTCCCGGTAAACTTCGTCCACAATGAGGGCCAACTCGTACTTGATAGCGATTCTGGATATCAAATCCATTTCTTCGCGGGTCAGAACCACACCGGTCGGGTTACCGGGGTTGGTCAGCAGGATAGCCTTGGTGTTAACGGTCAACTTTTTGACGATAGTCTCCTCATCTGGCAAATGATATCCGGCGGTGGGAGAAGTGGCTACCGGTCTTAGCTTGATGCCAAAGGCTTTGGCCAAAGTATTGTAGTTGGGATAAAAAGGTTCAAAAACCAAAATCTCGTCTCCCGGATCGCAGGTAGTCAGCATAGCCATTTCCAAAGCTTCGCTGCCGCCGTTGGTGATGTAGATGTTGTCCAGGTCGTAATCCATATTCCAGGAATGGTAATATTTTTGAACGGCCTTGATTAGCTCCAAATCACCTTGAGAATTTCCGTAAGAAATAGTCTTCTTATTAAAAGTACGGATCTTCTCCATAAAATTAGGCGGTGTCGGCAGGTCAGGCTGACCGATATTTAAATGGTAGACTTTTTTGCCTTTAGCTGCAGCCGCCTGAGCAAATGGTACTAGTTTGCGGATAGGCGAAATGGTCAGCGACCGGGCTCGTTTAGAAGCTCTTAACATTAATAAACACCCCGGCTTTCCAAGTTAATTTTCTGAAAATCACACTGCTCTAAATCCAGCATCCTGGCCGCTAATTCTTTGCCCTTTTCCAAACGCCCGGTAAAGCAAACTGTGCAATGACCCGTCCCCTCCAGCTTTTCCAACCCGGTACTTTGCAAATCCAGCCAGGCATCTTCAGCAGTAGCCTCTGCCGGATCTATGATAGTTACCCCCGGTCCAAAATCCTTTTCAATTTCCTGCCTTACAAAGGGATAGTGCGTACAAGATAAAAGCACCGTATCCACCTGCTTATTTTTCAAGATATCCACATATTCCTGAATCGCAGCCTTAAGCTCCGGAGAACCAAATTTACCTGCTTCTATTAATGGTACAAATTTGGTACACCCCTGGCTAAAAACCTGTACGGAACTATCCAAAGCCTGGATAGCTTTTTGATGAGCCTTAGTACTAACCGTAAAATCAGTGGCAAAAACACCAATGCGTTTATTTTTGGTAGCCGCTAAAGCCAGCTCAGCTCCTTTAGACATACCAACCACATGAAAAGGATATTGACCACGGACAAGCTCTGTTCCTAAAACCGTTATGGTATTGCAGGCAATAACCAGTTGCTTAATATTTTGCCCGGCCAACCAATCAGTCAGGTCTGAAACCATCGAGATAATTTCTTCCCGGGTATGAATGCCATAAGGAGCACGCGCTGTATCTCCCACATAAAGAAATTTTTCATGGGGAAATTTCTTTTGCAAACTGCGTAAAACCGTCAACCCTCCTACACCGGAATCCATAACACCAATAGGTCCTTCTTTTTCCATTGTTCCTAACTCCTTTGGCAAGAACTAACTATCTATCTCTTACAGCTTGAAGGTCATGTACTTATCGGAAAGCATCAGGTAAGTTGAGAAAACACCTTTAATCTTCTTATCCAGCTCCAAATCGCTGACCATGACTTTTCTGGTTTCTACACGCTTCCCGTCTTTATAATAGGAACCGGAAGAATGAATGACATAAGGAACACCGTTCACCATACCCAGATAAATCATCATATGAGACCGGCGCAGATGAATCGTGGAACCTGGTGCCAAAGTTGCAAGAGCTGCCAGACGTTGTTCACGGGTAAAACCTTTGACATCGGTACCAATGCCAGCCGTAAGCGCCTGATCACCGGCATTACGCGGCAGGTAAAGACCCATGGTACGGAACAAATCGTAAGACAGACCAGAGCAATCTACACTGCAAAGGAGTCCGCCCCAGCCGTAAACATGGTCGTAATATTTAAAAGCCTGACGGATAATGTTGTTCTGAGTGTAGGGCAGGTAGCCTTCATGAAGCGCCTTATCCTTGGAAATATCCACGCTGATAGTCTTGAGCCGGCCCTTATCCGTGCGAGTAGGAACGATTACCGTATAACCAGCTTCCGTCTTCTTCTGATAAGGAATCCGGGAACTCATTTGATAATATAAAGCCTGACCCTTGACCTGCATATTGTAATCAGGATCGATGACCATCAGGAATTGGTCCGGATCTAAGAATTTAAGCCACTGCGCTTTGGAGCACAGTGCCAGATTATCCTTGCTGATCCAGCCCTGATAATTGTGCATCTCTACAAAATAGAAATCTCCGTTCTTAGAGGTATACAAAACGGCTACCGGTTCGCCAACTTCCAGGGTAGTATCCTGTAAATCGTCGTAATAAAAATCATCCGGTTCATCGAAAAGTCCGTCCTCGGTAGGCAGAATTCTCATGTTGCAATGCTTGGTAACAACCGCATAGCGGACATCCACCTGAGCCGGCAGCGCCTCCGCATTGACCTGGGCAATCAGATTATCCTTATAAGCCTGATCTACCTTGACCCCATTTTTATAAACGGTTCCCGCAATAGCAGAATAGTCGGTCAGATTCTTTTTAAAAGACGTACTATCAATCTTTGCCGGCAGAGCAGCCAAATCAAAAGTCTTACCCGGAGAAGTTTGATAAACTTTTTGATTAAAAGTTTTAATTTGAGCCGGAGTCATAATAACAGCGCCGCCGTTAGGAAGCTGATTCGTCCAAAAATCAGCCGTGGTATAAATAGGGTTGGTCACCACCCCGGCCAAAGCTGTGTTGCAGAATAAAACAGTTAGAGCGGTAAGAAGCAATTGCTTGAGCATTTCATTTCCTCCTTTGCAAATCCCCGTAAAATTGACTTATTTCAGCAATCATTATTCCGCAAGGCCTAAATAGAGCGATACTACTCTAAAATTTCCGCATAATTACGTTCAGCCCATGTTTCGATAATTGTGAGTGCCGGAATAAGCTCTTGGCCTTTAGAAGTCAAAGAATATTCGACTCGCGGCGGTGTTTCCTGGAAAACCTGTTTGTGAATAATGCCCTCTCTTTCCATTTCACGCAAAGTTTCATTAAGTACTTTTTGACTAATCCCCCCTGTCAGGCGCTTTAGAGTCATAAATCTTTTAGGCCCTTCGTCCAAATGGCTGAGAATTAAAATCTTCCATTTACCACGAATTTGTTCAAACCCTAAATCCAGCGCACATGAATATTTTTTATTCTGATACGTTATCAAATACACCGCCTCCACCTTAAAATAATTTGCATAAATATACATTATATTCATTATTTATAAATAAATTCATAATACAAATTTTTATAGTATAGTATATTGTAAAATCTATTACAATTAACTGTTTTCATCGTAGCACTTGTATACAAAATGCACAAGTAGGCACTTTGCGGTAAGGTACGCACCTAGAAGTAGGACTTAGCTTAAGACCTACATTCCCGGCAACCTAACACTAGGAACATCTAACACAACGCTGCGAAGTTAACAGGAGCCTCAACCTCCATATCAAGATACAGCAGTTTCTGCTTCTGCAGAACTTCACCAACATACGGTGCCTTACCAGGTTCTGTAAAACATTCTATTATGTCCAGTTCATCTAGCAACTCATGCATAGTATATTTCTTAAATAAGTCCTTATCCTGCATCTGTTTTTTATGTAGGCAAGATAAATCAGAGCAACAAACGCTACAAACAGCTTGCCTTCAAGGGATGAATCAGAAGATACCAGCATCCTTTTGCAGTTCAGGCGTTCTTTAATGTTACCAAAAGCTTTTTCAACTAAGTCACGGTTCCTGTACAATTCCAAGGCCGTGATGGGGTCTTTAACCTCGTTGCTGAGCAGAACCATATAGCCATATAAACTGCTGGCTTCATCCATGGCTTTTTGTTTGGAGGTTATCTGAATGCCTCGGATAGGTGTTTCTTTAACCTCAAAGTACTTGGCATAAAGTTTCTCATGTTCCGGGATTCTTTTACCGGTCAACAGTTCTTCATGTAAGCTGATCATTTTGCGATTAAAATTGGCTTCGTCTTCGGCTGCTTTGTCAAGATTAAAGTACAGGTGCAGATACATACGTCTGTCCCCTGTTATAACATCACCTTTATAAGGGCGCGCCTGCGTGTAATCCCAGGCTATGGTTTCACTATGGACATAGAGCTCATATTTTGCATTGAAGGCATCAAAACGATGAATCTCATGTCCTAACTTTTTGATGATGCCTTTAGCGTAGGATAAGGAGGTGCTGGCAGCAACGATGAACTTATAATGTTTTCGGTAGAGGGCATTAATGTTCTCGGCACTGTAAAAACCACGGTCCATTACCAACTTAACTTTTGAATACCCTAAGACATCCAGCTCCTTGACCAGTTCCGTCACCGTCTTTACATCAGGAATGTTACCGGCCAGCTTTCGGTAATAGAAGGGCAGGTTGGAAGTTTCTCCAAACACAAGCACCAGATTGATTTGCGGCAAAGGATCATAGTCTTTATTCTTACCGTATTTTACCAGTTTTAGCTGCTCGGAATAGCTGGAGATCGAAGTAGAATCGTAAGCCCAAAACTCTTCCAGATTGCGTCGTCTGCCTTGAAGACGAAAGAATTTCATCTTCTGTGCTTCAGAGATAGAAGCAAACAATTCGCTGCTTCTTTGGGAGGTTATATCTTCGTCAAAAGGATGGCGATGCAGCCTGCCCCATTTACGGAAGCGTGACATAGCGTTATTGTCTTCAAGAATCAGGTAATAGGCAAGAGAGAGAATTTTCTTGTAGTCGTAGGGGAAACATTGTTTAAGGTCAGCGGTAATACCAAGTTTCTCTCCTATCTGGTCAAACAGATAGGTTGCACCATAAAATAGCCGTTCAGTTCTGGATACAGGTACAGGTCCCCTTTTAGATTCTATCTGTGTAGAAGTTAAGTTGCTATGCTTATTACGTCCATCCGTAGGGATGAGCTTACCGGTAGCCGCATCTAACTTCCCTATAAGCGTACGATGAGAACGCGGCGACTGCTTTTCTTTATCCCAGTAAGATGTGGATTCATAAACATAAGTTATACCAGTCTTTTTATCAAGGTGTTTTATTGTTGCCATAGTTCATCCCTCCTAGTGTTAATTATAACTTAACACTAGGGAAAAAGTCAAGAGCTAAATGGCATAAAAGCCGTATTTAAGCTAACTTTAGTGATAATCATAGTGATAGGTTTCGGGAATGAAGGTTAAGAAGACTATTCTAAATTTCATGATATTTTTTCATATATTACAATTTGCATATTATAGACAAAATTATAAAAATAAATTTCCCTGGAAAATTATTGCTTTCCCAGGGAAATTTATTTTTATCAGGACAATTATTCCTGATGAGTTTATGCTCTTTTAATAAATGCCTTGCAAATTCTCTTTGATTAGCTGATTAACAATGTAAAATCTCCGAATAATTACGTTTAGTCCAATTCTCAATAATTTTTAGTGCCGGTATCAACTCTTTACCCTTTGCAGTCAAAAAATACTCCACCCGTGGCGGTGTTTCCGGAAAAACTTTTTTATTTACCAATCCCTCTTTTTCCATTTCATGAAGTGATTCATTAAGTACCTTTTGACTAACTCCCTCTGTCATACGCTGCAGAACCGTAAACCTTTTAGGTCCTTCAACTAAATTACATAGAATGACCGTCTTCCATTTACCGCGAATTTGCTCGAAGCCAAGGTCCAGTGCGCAAATATATTTTTTATTTTGATACGTTATCAACTTATCGCCCCCAGTAAAAAAACTTAACTAATATTTTCCAGATAGACAATACCCTCAATTTTTCTTAAATCATTCATGAGTTTATGAACGCTTAAATTTTTATCCACCGTTAAATAACACTCCAGAACAACTTGTTTTTTCATGTTATTATTCCGTACGTTCAAGTTATTGATTTTGATCAGATTAGCTGCGAAGTAAGAGGTAATCAAGGTAATAACATCTGGACGATTAAGGGCGGTAACACGAAGATATAAACGGTCGGTATGACCGTTTAAGGCAAACCGTTTTTCCCAGGTATGAAAAGTTACCAGAGTAATTAAGGTAATGATGGTAGCCATCACGCTCAAGAGGTACAGGCCGGCCCCAACCGTTAGTCCGATAGCTGAAACTATCCACAAACTAGCCGCCGTGGTCAGACCCTTTACGGTTATCCCTTCATGCATGATAGTTCCTGCTCCTAAAAAACCTATACCGCTTACCACCTGAGCCGCAATACGGGCAGAATCACGATTACGGGGATATTCAAGCGGTAAACTGTCAAAACCATCAAAGCCATACAAAGATACCAGCATTATCAGGGTTGAGCCAGCGCAAACCAAGATATGCGTACGCAATCCGGCCGGGCGATCGCCGCTGCCACGTTCCAGGCCGATAATTCCACCCAAAAAAGCTGCTATCAGCAGTCTTATTACCATATTAACTTCTAATGAACCCGGCAAGTGAGCGACTAAATACTCTAACATCCGCTCCTCCAGTTGTTGATAATTAGTGATGTGTTACAGCTTTGTATAGCTACTTTTAAATCAGCTTTCTACATTCAATCGGATACTCCCCCGGAAACAGAACCAACGTTCCCGGGGAGAGTTAAAATCCGCTGTTAAAGCCAGATTTAAGACTATTTTTCCATGACTTTAACCCTGAATTGTTCTTTAATTGACGCTTCCTGATCCGTTAGTTTATCCCAGTCAATTTTAATGGCGTTGGGTAAAAGCTCTTTTAATTGACGGGCCCCGGTAGGCGGTTTCATATCACCGCGTACGGACTGCATCCAGCCGGCGGTAACTGCTTCCTGACCAGCTTTAGATAACCACCAGTCTACCAGAGCCTTAGCGCCTTCCGGATTTTTAGTCGTTTTAAAAATGCCTATGGGCGAGTTAATGATAATGCAGCCTTCCTTAGGATAACAAATTTTTAAAGGTTCATGCTTCGTTTCCTGCAATTTCAAAATATTTTCTTCCAAAATTACTGCCGCCATGTATTCTCCGGTCAACAGTTTATTTTGAATCGCGCTGTTGCCTTCTTCAACTCTAAGACCGTTAGCTTTTAATTTATCAAAATATTCCCAGCCCAGCTTATCCACCAAGGCCCCTACAGCAACGTAAGCCGTCCCGGAGAGCATAGGATTAGGCATAGCAATCCTTCCCTTATACTTAGGGTTGGTTAAATCTTCCCAACTGGTAGGTATATCTTCTTTAGCCAGCTTGTCCCCGTTATAAGCAATAATCATGTTATTAATTCTAACCGGTGACCAGGCTCCATCTTTATCACTACCTACGACTACTTCTTTTAAATTCGGTGATTTATAGTCTAAAAGTAAACCTTGTTTCTTAAGATAAATGTAGTAAGAAGGGTCTGCGACCATCAAAACATCGGCGCCAATCTTGTTAGCTTTAATTTCACCGGCAATCTTTGTTTTCACCTTTTCCGTCCCGCCCTGAAACCAGGTTACCTTTAAGCCCGGGAAAGCTTTACTTACATTCGGTTTACACATCTTATCCACAATATCAGGATAAATAGAAGTGTAAACCATGACGTTGCCGGAAGGCCCCTTCTTAGCGTTATCCGCTGGTTTTTTGGCACCTCCGCACCCTGTGATCAAAAGCATTGCAGCCGCTAATAAAGATAGACCCAGCCATTTTTTATTAATCATCTTGCCACTCTCCTTTATGTATTTTAGTACTAACGCATTATGCTTAAATTCAAGAGGATATTTATCAAATGAACAGCTGTCATAAAAAACTAGACCCAGTCTCAGGTGATGATATAGTTATTGCGTTCGTTACCAAACATCATCACTTTATCAAAATCTAAATAAACCGTTTCTCCATCCTGCCAGGTCCCATATTGTACACCTTTGATGATAACCCGTACTATATGTTCCTGAACCTGAACCCGGTAATCCACCGAATCGCCCAGATAGAACCTGTGCTTCATCACGCCGGCAATCATCCCGCCGGTTTTGGACATCTTGATATTTTCCGGGCGCACGGCCAGCGTAGCCGGACCCTCCGGAATCCCCGCCAGATTGGCAAAAGTATGACTGGTCCCCTTTAAAATAACTTGATCGCCTTTAGCTTCTGCCGGTAAGAAATTAACCAGACCGATAAAATCTGCTACCATCTTATTAACAGGATGGGTATAAACATCATAAGGTTTACCCACCTGCTGAATAACACCGCCGTTCATAACCACAATCCGGTCACTCATCGTCATGGCTTCCGCTTGATCATGAGTTACATAGATAACGGTAATTCCCAGTTTCTTTTGTAAGGAAGAAATTTCAAAGCGCATGCTTTCCCGCAGTTTAGCATCCAGATTAGATAAAGGCTCATCTAAAAGCAGCAGACCCGGTCTGGCAACCAAAGCTCTGGCCAGGGCTACCCTCTGTTGCTGTCCACCGGACAACTGACTGGGATACCGGTTCCCATAGTCGCCTAAGTGTACCATGCCTAATACCTCTTGGACTCTGGTATTTCTTTCTTCTTTTGCTACTTTTTTGATTTTCAACGGATAAGCTACGTTCTCAGCTACCGTCATATGCGGCCAAACAGCATATGACTGAAAGACCATGCCGATATCCCTTTTTTCCGGCGGTACGAAAATATTGCCCTCAGAACTGCTCACAATATGATCGCCAATCGAAATAACCCCCTCAGTAGCCCTTTCAAAGCCTGCTACCATGCGCAAGCTTGTCGTTTTGCCGCAGCCTGAAGGCCCCAGGATAGAAACAAACTCCCCGTCTGCAACCGTCAGATTAAAATCCCCTACTGCAGTGACTTCGCCAAAACGTTTATAAATATGCTCTAACTTAATTTGTGACACGCTTTTCCACCTCGCTTTAAATTGCTACATTGCCTTTAGAAGCTTTGCTTAAAAGTAAATTACCTGCTAAGACGATGATCAAGATAATAACCGATAATACAGAGGCATTTTGAGTATCCGCGTAAGTCTGTAACTCATACAATAAAACGCCGATAGTTTTAGTGTCCGCACCATACAACAGATTCGACATGGTTAATTCGTAAAAGCTGGGCATAAAGATTAAAAACCAGCCGGCTACTATGGAAGGTGCAATTAACGGCATAATAATATCTTTACAGCATCTCAGCCAACTAGCCCCGGAATTAAGAGCCGCCTCTTCCAGACTGATATGTACCTGACTTAAGGAAGCAGCAATCGTTCTGACACTCATGGTCATATATTTAACCAAATAGCTGACTATTATTATCCAGATAGTGGAATAAATATTAAGTCCATAATTGCCGGAAAAGGTGATTATCAACGCTAAGGCAATAACGATACTAGGCGTACTACCGCCTAACATGACCAAAAGGTCCGGCAATTTACGACCGGTAATACTTGTCTTTACCGACAAGTAGGCAACAAACAAGGCTAAAACCGTACCTATACAAGCTGTAATAAAGGCATAGCCCAGAGAGCGCCAGATGCTCTCCAAATACTGTTCGCTAGTTATGACCGGTATCCAGGCGTCAATACCAAAATTACTCCAAACCAGACCTTTTGACATACTAACCATGAAAGAAGTAACCACAATCGAGCCTAAAGGCAGGATAACCGCTATAAAAGCATAGCCACCGACTAACAGCGTCGTCAATGACTTCCATTTTCCTAACTCTACTATATTAGGACGAGTGCTCTTGCCGCTAATGGTAGTATAATCTTTGCGACCTAACATCCAGCTCATAAAAAACAGCAGACCGTTAGCTATAATCATCAGCGAAACCGCCAGAGCGGTAGCATTTTTGATGCCGGCTTCATCTCCCATATAGACGAAAGTCACTATCCTCGTGGTCAGGACTTCAATATTACCCGGCATCCCCACAATGGCCGGTATGCCGAAAGCAGAACCAGCCGCAATAAATACCAGCAGCCCTCCTGCTAAGATGCTAGGTGCCATCAAAGGTAAGGTTACATCCCATAAAGTCCTTAGCGGAGAAGCTCCAGCAATCCTTGCTGCCTCTTCTAAAGTCGGGTCCATCTTTTCCATCGCTCTGGAAATAGTTATGAAAGCAAAGGGCGAGTAAAACAACGTCAAAACCCAAATCATGCCGCTAATCGTATAAATATTGAAGGGTGCCTTATCCAGATTAAACATAAAAGAGAATAAATTATTAAGGTAACCTACGCTGGGGTTTAACAGCTGGGTCCAGGCAATAGCCCCTACATAAGGCGGTATCATATAACTTGATACCAAAATCGTACGAAAATGCTTTTTCCCCGGCAAATCAGTACGACCAATCAACCAGGCCAGCGGAAACGTAATAACCACACTGGCCACCATTACCAGTAAAGATACTTTAACCGTGTTAATTAAAGCATTCCAGTTAACATCTTTACTATAAACCTCTTTATAATTACTCAAACTTCGCAGGCCGTTAAGACCTGTCATTCCTGATAAAATCAAGGTATCTACCTAATAAAAATAGCATAAGCCCTGCCCATTTGGTATAATTAAGTTGCTAGACAAAATACAACCAATGG